>Ga0073928_10002999_pt1 | contig 27471 bp, 27 predicted proteins | sample PaiPotPPA55metaG_FD_76969 | JGI IMG/M metagenome (GOLD analysis project Ga0073928, IMG submission 76969) | Iron sulfur acid spring bacterial and archeal communities from Banff, Canada, to study Microbial Dark Matter (Phase II) - Paint Pots PPA... ...
GTGAGCAAGAAACCTTGCGGAGCCGGTATCAGAAAAGAGGATTTGTTGCGCGGCGGGAGAAATCGTATCCCAGACCCTCTCTGCCTCACTCTCCCCGGTAAGCCGGGAAAAGATCGCCGATATGGCACCGGGAGCGAGCAGTACCAGAGCCGCTCCGCGCAATCGATCACCCAACCCTTTGATGCGAGGGCTTCGATTGTCGAACAATACCAAAATTACGTAACCAATGACGTCTGCCAGCACGCCCACGGCCAGAAGCGCAATCGTGAAGCGAGAAACGCCCCCCTATTTGGCGACTATGACCGCCACCTCCAGAGCCGCCTCGCGAAAGCCCTCGTCGCGGTAACTAAAATTACGATCCCAACCGTGGTAACAGTGTTCTGGCCAACCACGACGCTTCTGCCAGTAAGGATATCTCGCATGCGTAATGGCGCGTCGCGTGCTAACTCCTTGCTGGCGTTCAGTGAAGATCGAGTACTATCCAGAGTCCGCTGATCCATCGGATTTCACCCGTCGGTTCTGAGACAGATGCCAAGCGCGGCCCGCCAGAGCGAGCCGAATCACACCGATTCGTCCCAATGGCGCTTAAGGCCGCCATCCATTCGGCATCGCGGCCGTTCCCGGCGGAGGTGTCAGTAGTGGACTCGTAATCGGTATCGGACTCCGGTCCCCGGGCCTGACCCTTATTTCGCGGGGATCGACCGGGATGAAGCCCCCACGCGGCGCTGTCACACTTAAAGAGTCGCGGCTTGAAGGCGCTTGCACATCAGGGTCGTAATCCTTGCGTAGTCCATCATCGGGCGGCTCGATCGGTGCGTTATCATCTTCAGAATAGTCACGCGGCCGCAGTTCGTCGTAATCGTCAAGAGGGCTGGCGCCACGTTTGCGGTGTGCGGTCGGGACTGCATGGTCGCGAAACGTAAGCAGCTGAGGGAGGTACAGTACTCGTTCGGCGCCTCCAGCCTCCGCATTGAAATCGTGCAGATTGACTAAACGTCCAAAGTCGTCGGCCTCATCGGATGAGTACTCCATTAGTAGATCCGCGCTGGGTGGTGGAGCCGGCGGGGGTTCATCCGGTGGGGGAGAGATCACCGGAAATGTCGAGGCTCCGTGACCTTCGCGTGAGTTAGCCGCGGCATCGGATCGCCAGCCCTCGGATTTGCGATGCGCCCTGGCAGGTGCTGCCAAGGGCCGCAGCATCAGGCCCAGCGTCAGGATGGCTACCATCGTCATTATATTTCGCCGTTTTCGTCTAGCATTGGTGATTGGATTGCTACCAATGCCTATTGTCATTGATTGATGAGATTTCATTTGTGGTGACCTGTAAAAAGCATTGCGGACAGAGTTACAGTTCTTACTGCCCCCAATAATGCAGGCGTGAAAAAGCGGCTACCTGTGCGGTCACCTGCGTCGCACAATCCTTTATCTCACAGCAAGACCTCGGTATTGCTATGAGCGAAGATTACCAACGCAGGAACCGAGGTCCGAGTTGCGCCCCGATGAAAGCACAGAAGGCTACCGCAGCGCCGTACCAGATGGCGATGAACGGCACCGAATCGCTGGCGCAGTTGAACGCATAGGCGGCGGCGCCGATTGCTCCCGCCACAATCCCCGCGGTCGCGCCGCAATGCTCCAAGCGGGTCGGGGCACCTCCGCGAAGCGCCCAGATCAAGACTGCCAGTGGAATCGCGGCGAAAGACATTACACAAAGGAGACAGCGCACCGAGGACACTGAGTGCACTCCAAGAAGCATTCCTCTCCATGCAGCAGGCCGAGCGAAGAGCAGCAGAGCAATGGCTGCCGCGCTGACAACAAGGAAAGGAAATAAGACTAGTGTGAATCGCGTCCCATCATCCGGCTCCGGACGCATCGACCTGATTAGAGAAGGCGCTCCCGTAACGATCAGGCTCAAGGCAAACAAGAGCTTCAGCGCGACCCATTCCAGATGAGCCACCGTGCCTATCTCGGGCCGTGGACCGACGGTTGTCAGCATCAGGCCAAACGTCGCCGCTCCACCGATAACCAATGCTAGTACCAACCTTTTGTGAAGCTCGCCTCGGGCGACGGGCTCCAGGTTGGCACTGAGTACGTCAATAAGCCGATCTGTATTCACGTTCCTCTTTCCTTGCCAATCTGTGACACCAACGCCTTCAAGCCCCGATGCGCCGCTACCCTCACGGCCGACTCCGACGTTCCGCATCGAGCCGCGGCCTCGCTCACGCTCAACCCTTGTAGCTTTACATACTGAATCGCCTGTCTCGCTGTGGACGAAATCGTCGACATAAGCCGTTGCAAATCCAAAGCGCTCTCGACGGCCACCATGTCGCTGTGGGCCGTAAGTTCTTCTGCGCTCTCCATCGGCATATCCTTCAGCGAAGACTTGGTCCGGCGGAGATAGTCAAGAAACTTGTAGCGCGCGATTGCGTGGATCCACGGCGTGAATCGCTGCGACGGATCGTAGGTGTGCCGATGAGTATGGATCCCCATCAAAACTTCCTGTACAAGGTCCTCCGCTTCTGTAAGACCATGCCCAATTAGTACGAAGCGGTGCCGGAAGTAGGCACGCAAGTGCCCGGTCAGCCGCTCGAGCAGCGCGTGATACGCCCCAGCGTTGCCCTCGAGGCTGGCTGTCATCAGAGCTCGAAGCTCAAATTCGTGAGAATGGGGGAGTTCGTCCATCGATAGGCTGCTGGAAATAGGTTACGCTGATTGCCCGAGTTCGAAATTGTAGACAACCAGGCTGGTGTCGTCCGTTATTCCCATCTCCTCGAGCCTTGTAGCTCCCTACGACGGGGCGAGACACGCCGACCGTGTTTTCAATCGACACGAAACGTCGCTGTATGGGCAACGATGCGCAGCTCGGCTGGATCCCAAGCGGTCTGCTTGCAGATGCCGCCGCAGCCGAATGAGAATTTGCAACAGAAATGATCTTATTTCCTCTGCGCGGACATGCATCGATGACGCCAACTCGGCGGGTTCGGCGTTTTGGCAACGTCATGTAGCGGCCGTCGCCCAAAATGCACACGCAAGATGCTTCGTGCTCATGAACAGTTGCGAAGAGCAATGTATCCGAGGAGGTTGTTGCATAATGCAGTTCCTTGGGCGGCAATTCTCTTCGCAATCCACACACGAGGTGGTCAGATTCAACTCAACCTGTCCGAGGGTTCGGATAGCCTGTCCTTGTGATCGGGCCGGATTGCTCGAATCCAGAGTCTCGTGCCACCATCCACATACGCCTCATTCCTGTTTTCTTTCCGCTCCCAAGTTTGTAACGCGAAGCATTTGGCCAATCGCAAACCCTAGCGGGCTTGGATCGGTGCGTCTGGCGTGGGAACCATAGACATTCTGTGTAAGACACAATCTCTGTGCCATACCGGTGTTTGTAGGAACTCGGGCCGGACGAACACGCAACCGAAATACTCGATACGGTTGCGCCTCCTAGTCAGCTCTATCGCGGGACTGGGTCATCAGCATCATCGCTTTCGATTAGCAGCCGGCCAACTGCGTTGGGTTTCCTGACGAATCACAGCCCTCCGGAATCGCGTGTTCTGCGTTGGATGCTCTTTTCACCGAAGTTATCAACGTGGAAGAACTGGGCAGATTCGACCGACCTCCGTGTGCATAGTCGTTCGTATAATCGATGCCAGAACCGGCAAATCCTGCCCCCCGAGACGGGTGTAATGCAGGATGTAACCGATCTCTGCTCCGCTTCGAACTCACCTATATGGTTCGCATTCAAGAGCTCTTGGCCAGCCTGGTTAAGCCGGGATCGCTGGGCAGTGGAGGCGTAGATGAATCGAGGAGGTGATGGGCGTGATCGCCGGTTCATGCAATCGCAAACACCATCAAGGCGTGGATCTCGTGATCTGGAGGCGTGAAAGTGCGTGGTTGTGGTTCTTAATCGATCCGGTCGGTAAGGGCGGAGTAATCGGCGCAACCACAAATGAGGCTCGAGCAATACGCGAAGCCTGCTTGTCGATCGAAGCGATATTAGCGATCCCGTGACCGAGGACTCAGTTAGGTGAGCTGTAACCTTTCGCAATTGCTAGCTCAAGATCCTTTTGCGCAGTACTTCCGTGATAAATGAACCGGACCATCGCGTGGGTTGGATTGGCGGGGAAATATTTTGCGGGAGTTATCAGTCATAGCTGCCGAGAGGCGACCGAAAAGGCCGAAAACGGATTAAGTGCTACCCGATGGGCCTAATAGTCGGAGTCAAATGCATCAGAAGAGAACTCGCAACCTATCCAACGACGAGACTTTCCCCGGAAGTCCTGTCACCCGCGAACCATCGACTCACCATTTAACAGTTGCCACTAGAGGAGAATGACATTGGTTACAAAGACTGCCGCGTATCAGGAATCGGCGGACCGCACTTGCGCACTGCGCGAAACTCGAAATGATCGTATCGTTGCACTGGACAACGGCCGCTCTTCGAATGCGGCCCTGCAACGCTATGAGCAGCTGCGAAATACGCTCAGCCCACTGCGTTACGCACTACTCAATCATCCCCTTTATGCCGAGGTTGGCTCGCTAAGCAGACTGCGAGAGTTCATGCAGATGCACGTGTTTGCGGTCTGGAATTTTATGTCGTTGGTCAAGCGGCTGCAGAGTGAACTTACCTCCAACAGCTTGCCCTGGATGCCGCCCCACAGCTGCGATCTCGCTCGATTCACAAACGAAGTGGTACTGGGCGAGGAAAGTGATTTGGGCCCGGACGGAAAGCCAATCAGCCACTTCGAGCTGTATCTGCGGGCTATGGATGAGGTCGGTGCCGACACCGCCGACATCAGAGGCTTCACGGCGCAACTAGCGCTGGGCGCGCGGTTGCAAGACGTGCTCGAAGACCTGAATATTCCGGCGGGAGTACGTGATTTCGTCACTGAGACATTGGGCTGTGCGATTCACGGCTCGCTCGTCGAAGCAGCCTCGTTCTTTTTCTTCGGACGTGAAGACGTAATCCGTGAAATGTTCGACCGACTGCTGAGGTTGTGGGGCAATGCGAAGGCGGAAGTCCCGCACTATGTTTACTGTCTGGAACGTCATATCGAACTCGACGGCGGCAGCCATGGTCCCTGGGCCCAGGAGATGTTAACGACATTGGCCGGACACCGCGAGAGCAACTGGCAGGAGGCGACCAGCGCTGCCAAGCGGGCCATCACCAGTCGCATCAAGCTCTGGGACAGTGTCCGCACGTGCCTGAAGGAAACTGAAACGAACGGCTAGTTTGCTCGCCAGTGAGGGCCGACAGGAGCAGCAGCCGTGATGAAATGGAGGAAGAGACACATGCGAGTGCGATTGATTGGCGATAATGCCAGATACCTAGCATGGCACTGGCTCGAGTGCCGCCTGGTTGACAGCTCATACGATGAAGAGGGAGTGGAATTCTATCCCAAGCCAAACTCTCTGGGAGCGGACGCGCTGTACGACTCCTATCTCATGCGCTTGCAAGCAGAAGCGCAGTGCGTCGGCGTGGGATTGACTCTGCTGTTGCCCAAATCGATAGGAACTCATTTCACAGGGAAGGCGCGGTAGCGGTCACGCTCTTCTTATTGGTGCCCGCTTCCGACCGCAGCCCTATCATCGCCAACGGTAGTAAGAATGCTTCTAACCGTTCTCTCTGCCGGCACAGGACGATCGCCAATCAAGTGACGGATCATGGTATAGAAGACAGGGGTAAGGAACACTCCAAAGAACGTCACGCCAAGCATGCCGAAGAATACGACCGTGCCGAGAGCCTGTCTCATTTCGGCGCCAGCACCGGTGGCGATAATCAGCGGAATCACACCGAAGATGAATGCAAAGCTCGTCATGAGGATCGGCCGCAGGCGCAGACGGGCGGCCTCGATCGCCGCGTCCGCCGCTTTCATACCGCGGTGATGTTCCTGCTGCTGCTTGGCAAATTCGACGATCAGCACCGCGTTCTTCACACTCATTCCTGCCAGCACCACGAAACCGACCTGGGTAAAGATGTTGTTGTCCATGTGCCGGGTCCAGACTGCGGTGATGCCGCACAATAGACACATCGGTACGATCAGGATGATCGCCGTCGAGAGTGCGAAGCTTTCGTATTCCGCAGAGTGCGTGAGCCACACGAACAGTATGCAGAGTGGGAATACAAGGAACGCCAGGCCGCTGGCGGCCTTCTCCTGGAAGGCCAAATCCGTCCACTCGTAACTGTATTGCTTGGGAAGCTCCGAATTGGCGACCCCCTCCATAGCAGCGAGGGCCTGGCTGCTGCTGTAGCCGGTGGCGGAGGCGCCGATGATGTCAGCTGAGCTATACAGATCGTATCTCTGGATCCGGTCTGGACCGACAATATCCTTCAACTCGGAGATGGCGCCTAGCGGAACCATCTGGCCTGCCGCGTTACGGGTTTTTAGAAGAGCCACCTGTGCGGCGGTAGCGCGGAACGGAGCGTCGGCCTGCGCCATCACGTGCCACGTGCGGCCAAGATAGTTGAAATCGTTGATGTAGAAGCCACCAAGGTAGACCTGCAGCGTCTGGAAAACGTCCGTGACTTGCACGTTCTGCTTCTTGGCTTTGACGCGGTCCACGTTGACGTAAATCTGTGGGACGCTCGCACGGAACGTGGAGAAGAGCCTGCTCAGCTCGGGGCGACTACGGGCGGCGTCGATCAGATGTTGGGTCGCCGCCTGGAGCTGCTGTGGAGTGGCGCTGCCGGAACGGTCTTCAACCTGTATGGTGAAACCGCCGGCGTTACCGATCCCCCTGACTGCCGGCGGCAGCAGCACAACGGCCTGGCCTCCTTCCACCTTGCTGAATTGTTGGCCGAGCCTGTTCGCGATGGCGTCGGCTCTCATACCGGTGACTCCCGAACGTTGACTGAACGGCTTAAGGCGCAAGAACAGCAGCCCGGCTGCAGATGAGTTGGAGCGTGTCAGAATGGAGAACCCGGAAACTGCGAACGCGTCTTGGATTCCCTTGGTCTTTAGCGCCAGATTCGATAGTTGTGTGATGACCGCGTCGGTTCGCTCGATCGACGACGCGTCGGGCATCTGAACGTTCACCAGCAGATATCCCTGGTCCTGTGTTGGAATGAAACCGGTGGGCACGATCTTGAACATGCCATAGGCCAGATAATCCATCCCGGCGTACACGATCAGCGCGATGACTGCATAGCGGACCACGTAGTGCAGCGACTTCGTGTACCATCGGTTGGTCAAATCAAAGCCCCGATTGAACAGCCGGAAAAACCAGCCGAACATGAACTCGAGCACCCTTGTGAGCCAGTCCGGGCTGGCGTTAAGGGGTCTAAGCAGCAGAGCTGAAAGCGCGGGACTGAGTGTCAACGAGTTGAAAGCCGAGAGCAGGGTCGAGAAGGCGATCGTCAGCGCGAACTGCTGATAGAACCGCCCGGTGATACCGGGAACGAAGGCGACCGGAATGAATACCGCGGAGAGGCCAAAAGCAATGGCGATGACGGCTGGCGTTACTTCGTCCATCGCCTTAAACGCCGCGTCGCGGAGGCTTAGGCCCTCGTCAAGCCAACGTTGTACATTCTCGACCACGACGATCGCGTCGTCCACTACAATCCCGATGGCCAGCACCAGCCCGAACAGCGACAGCATATTCAGGGAGAATCCAACGAGCCACATGATCGCGAAGGTGCCGACCAGCGACACCGGGATTGCCAGAATCGGTACCAGCGACGCCCGCCAGCTCTGCAGGAACACGAGCACCACCAGCGCCACCAAACTGACGGCTATAAGCAGGGTCTTGATCAGATCCTTGATGCTTTCACGGACGAAGGGCGTGGTGTCGTGGGCAATGGCGTAATCCATGCCAGGGGGGAAACGCTTCTTGAGCTCCTTCATCCTGGCGTAGATCACGTTCGCGGTGTCGATCGCGTTGGTGCCCGGTAGCTGGAAAACGGCGAGCCCGACGGCAGGGTGTCCGTCGTAATCAACTGAGGTGTTGTAGTCGGCAGCGCCCAGCTCGACACGGCCGACTTCTTTCAACCGCGTGATACGGCCGTCGCTGCCTACCTTGACAACGATGTCGGCAAACTCGGATGGTTCGGTGAGCCGGCCCTGCGCATTCAACGTGTACTGGAAGGCGGCGCTCCGCCTGGGGAGCGGTGGCCCGCCGACGATTCCGGCCGCCACTTGGACATTCTGCTCCTGGACCGCGTTGACGACATCGCCTGCGGTCATGCTTCGCACCGCGAGCTTGTCGGGATCGAGCCACAGCCGCATCGAATAATCGCGCACACCGAAGATCGTAATGTCGCCCACGCCCGGCAGCCGGGCAATTTCATCCTTAAGTTCCAGGGTCACGTAGTTGCTGATAAACAGCGCGTCGTGTGACCTCTCGGGCGAGAAGAACGCAATCGCGAGCGTGATATCCGGCGACGCCTTCTTCACCGTAATTCCCTGCCGCTGCACCTCTGGCGGAAGTTGCGGCTGGGCAATAGCGACGCGGTTCTGCACCTGCACCTGGGCCACGTCGAGGTTCGTGCCGACTTTGAACGTCACCGTCAGGTTCAGGTTCCCGGTGTTGGTCGATTGGCTGGACATGTAGAGCATATTCTCCACGCCGTTGATCTGTTCTTCGATCGGCGTGGCGACGGTCTTCGCGACGGTTTCGGCGTTGGCGCCGGGGTAGGTAGCGCTGACGGTAACTGTCGGTGGCGCGATCTCCGGGTATTGGGCGATCGGCAGTGTGAACACCGCGATCGAGCCAGCGATGATCCAGACAATCGAAAGGACGATCGCGAAGACCGGACGGTCAATAAAGAAATGTGCGATCTTCACTGGTGCGCTTCGGCTGATAGTTGCGAACGGACTCAGCGGCGGTCCGCATCGCGGACGGCGGCTGAGTGATCGGCGCCCCAGCGGCGATGGTCTCCAGTGCGTCCAGCGATTCGGTTGAAACCGGAACCTCGTGCGGATCGACTTTCGCCCCGGGCGTCGCTGACAGCATTCCGTTGACGATCACCTGCTCACCTGGTTTCAGGCCGTTGGTGATTGATCGCAGGTTGCCGAATAGCGAGCCCAACTTGACAGGTCGCTGCTGCACGACGTCATTGGACCCGACGATTAGAAGGTATCGCTCGTTCTGGTCGGTGTTCACCGCCGCATCCGGAATCAGCAGCGCGTGGTAGCGTCCACTGGCCGGAATGCGCGTGAGGGTGAAGAGCCCCGGCGTGAGCAGGGTCGTCGGATTGGCGAACTCGCAACGGATCTGCACCGTCCCGGTGTTCACGTCCACCTGGTTGTCAACGAAGTCGATCATGCCCTGATGCGGAAAATTCGTCTCGTTCTCCAATTGCAGAAAGCAACCAACCCTCGCTCCCGCGACGTCCGACTTCTGCTCCTGCAGCGCCAGCTCCTGGTAACGCAGCGCCGCGCTTTCGGGAACGTTGAGGTAGCAATAAAGCGGATCAATCGAGACGATCGTGGTCAGCATCGTGGCCTGTCCGGAGCCGCCGTTGACCAGGTTACCGACCGTCACGTTCATCCGGCTGACGCGACCGGTGATCGGAGCTCTTACCTCAGTCCACTGCAGATTGAGGCGCGAGGTCTCAAGCGCTGCCTCGGCCGCGTTGAGGGAGGCGCCCGCTTCCTCGTAAGCTGCTTTGGTGCTGTCATAACTCGCCCGCGGAATCACCTCAGCCTCAAGTAGCTGAGTCGAGCGACGAAAGTCAGCCCTCGTGTGGTCCGCCGACGCCTGGGCCTGGGCCACTGCTGCTTTCCTGTTGTCGAGGTCAGCGCGGAACGGTCGTGGGTCGATCTTGAACAGCAGGTCGCCCTCGCGGACAATCGCCCCCTCCTGGAAAGGCGCCTCTTCGATAAGTCCGCTGACCCGCGCGTTAACGATGACTGTTTGGGGGGACGACAAATATCCGCTGTATTCATCCCAGCGGACCACCTCCTGCTGGAGCGGCCGGCTCACCGTGACAGTCGCCAGCGGTGGTGGCGCCTGCCGCGCAATCCCTCGCTTGCACCCCGGAACAAGTGCCAACACCAATGCAACGAGCGCCGCCCATTGAGAGCCGCGCGACTGAACGCGATTCATCAAACTACCCCTGACTGCCTCTGACCGTGAATTATTGATCCCTGATGTCCGCCGCCTGTCGGGCAGACACTGGTGGGCCGGCCAAATGCGTGCTTCCTATGTGAATGCTTAATTGTATTAGGCAGATACTTAATTGCAAGAGCCGTACCCCGAACGCTTCGTTGCAGGCGCTTGGAAATTCTGCCGACTGAGGCCCGCCGCATCGCGAAAAGCAAACTCTGTCGCGAAATGCGAGAGCAGAGATGCTCTTGGCGAACGCACCGCATGGGCGAGGTGTCTCTGAACGGGGTAATTGCGGGCGGCTGTGACGATATTAGCCACGCAGTTGTCCTGCGTTGGCCTTAAAACAAAATCGAAGTAGTTCCTCCAATTGTCATCAGTGTTCGCGAATTCGCGCCCCGCGACTTTTTCGTCCAGAATTGACGAGAACGTTCGACTATTTCGTTGAGAATGGAATCGTCAAAGGATTGCCGCCACTTTGCGAGATCGGTTTTGGCCTCCTGCCTTGCTGTCTGCTTTGCTTATTCATCGCTGTCGTTCCAATGCGCGGGAAACTGGATTACCCGAGGCTTGTGTTGGGACCGACCGTGATAGCAGGGGCCGAACGTTGCTCAGTGATCGGTCTTGACGGCGCTCCTCGACCTCCTTGTGGCGTCAGGCTTCGGGCCGCGTCTGGCTCGGCGCTCTATGCTGTGGGGGCCCCTCGCTTGTTTTGTCGCGTCCTAGCTTGTCGCTCGTGAGAGTCGGAGCGCGGCTCAGGCGGGTTTCCGGGAGAATGACGACGACGTCGTGAGCCCATGGCAGCTCGACCAGGAGATGCGTGCCGGCAAATACGCGCTCACCGATTTCAACTTCAAGACGCCGAGCACCAGCCTGTTGTCCAACACCGACAGCGTGATCGAGTTCGGCGATAACCGCAAGTACGAGATTTTCGACTATCCAGGCATCTACGAGAACAAACCCGATGGTGACGACGTTAGCAAGACACGGATGGAGGAGGAAGAGGCGAGTTACGCGATCGCGAGCGGCGACGGTACCTGCCGGGCCTTTTTACCCGGCTATCGCTTTACCCTCACGGACCACTATCGTCCGGACATGAACGCGGCCTACGTCCTGACAGAGGTGCAACACTCAGCCTCAGTCGGCGACAGCTACACCAGCGACGATTCCTCAGGCGTCAGGTACTCGAATCATTTCACCTGCGTTCCCGCGACTGCGAAGTTCTGGCCCGCGCGGATAACGCCGCATCCGTTGGTGCAGGGACCGCAGGCCGCGATCGTGGTCGGCCCGGCGGGCGACGAGATCTACGTCGATAAGTACGGGCGAGTAAAAGTCCAGTTCCATTGGGATCGCGAAGGTAAGCTCGGCGAGAAAAGCTCATGCTGGGATCCGCGTTTCGAGCCCGTGGGCCGGCAAGGCCTGGGGAGCGATAAGTGCCTACGAGACCTGGCCAAGCGGCGGCCTGACCTGATAACCCGCGCATTGGCCAGGAGGTTATCGTTGATTTCCTTGAGGGCGACCCCGACCGTCCGATCATCACTGGGCGTGTATATAACGCAGAGCAGATGCCGCCCTACGCGCTGCCGGACAACCAGACGCAGAGCGCAATAAAAACGCGCAGTTCACAACGCGGTGATGCCAGCAACTTCAACGAGCTGCGTTTCGAAGACAAGAAGGGTCCGGAGGAATTCTACGCCCACGCCGAAAAAGACCTGACCACTGAAGTCGAGCATGACGAAAAACGTACAATTCAAAACGACCGCACCACGACTGTCCAGCATGACGATACCCTGACCGTTCAGAACAGACGCAGCTCCACCATCGCAACTTCCGACTCGTCGACGGCCTCTCGCAGACCGCTGGTACGTCGTTCTCGATCACATCCGGCACCACAATGGGCATCGATGCCGGCATGAGTAAATTGCCGACGGCGCTGATGTCTCGATTATCGCCGCCGGGACGCTCACGATTACGGCACCGACGGTGGCGATAGAAGCGGCAATGGTGCAGATGGCCGGCGTGATGCAGGCTGCTTCCGTAGTCTCGCCGACCTACAGTCCGGGCGTTGGTAATGTACTCTGATGGCTGAACCCGCCGAACCGAAGCCCCTCGATCTGAATGCAACGATCGCAAAGCTCACGCATGCGGAAGAAGGCATCCGCTTGGCGGGGCTTGGCGAAATTGTAGGTGCGAAGGCAGGCCCGCAGGCGCTCGATCAGACGACGGCTTGCCTCGATGATCCCAGCGAACGCGTGCGGCGCGCCGCAATCGCGGTTCTGGTGAAACTGGACCTGCGGCCATCGCCGCGCTGGCAGACGGCCTCGGCTAGCAGCAGCCGTGCGCGATACGTAAGCTTGCCGCATCCTCGATTGCCCGTTGGGGCGGCGAGGCCTCACCGGCCATTGACCCGCTAATCGCGTGTCTCGGAGTCAGCGAGGAGGAACTGCGCCCCGTCGCCGTGCTGGCACTTGGCAAAATTGGTGGTGCAGCCGCTCCTGCGTTACGGAAGCTGTTGTCGAATTCCAGCTCTCCAGCCCGAATCGCAAACGGCACAGGCGCTTGGCTACGCCGGCCCCTCTGCAGGGGAGGCACTGGACGATCTGCGGCAAATGACGAAAGGCCAATCACCCGAGCTGCTGCGACTCGCGTGCGCCGCGGCCATCGTCAAAATCAGTGAGGATTCGCAGGCTGGCCTCCCCATAATGCTCGAGGCGCTGCAGTCTGCTGTTGAGCCCACCCGGCTTAAAGTGCTCCAGAGCCTCGGTGAATCGGGTCCAAGTGCGAACGAAGCCGCGCTGGTGGTCGTGAAATGTCTAGGTGATAAGTCGGCGCCGACCCGCGTCACGACCACCGCCTGTGGCGTAAGGGTCGGCGGATTCGTTCTTTCTGCACTGCGCATCGCTGCACCGGTAATCGAGTCGGCCTTACGCGTCGCGAAATCGGCCTATCATGAGGTCATCGCTCGTAAACTGAAGCTTGGATATTGTATTACTTGTAATGGTGTGAATCAGTTGTTGCTGACACCGAACCACGTCCCTCCGAACCCGAAGTGAGGACGCCGAACCCTCTTGAGATTGCCCAGCTTCCACTAAAATGGCGTCGATTTTTCCTCATCGACGACCCGCCCCGCGGCTTGGCGGAATGAGCGTCGCTTAACGACCACAGATCCTCCCATGGAGAAGGTTGGTCGATTCGCGATCAATCTAGACCGTTTGCGGCAGTTGGTAAAAATTCCACCGGGCGGGCCAAAGCGGGCGCGTTTGTTTCAGATCAGGGCCTGATATTCGGGTTTATAGGTCTGCGACTGAATGAAAGCGCCGATATCTTTGGGCTGCGGGACGCGCGCGAGGCCATGCTTGAAGATCACTTCCGCCACGTGCTGCGCGGCGTACAACTCCGTTTTCAGTATCTCCGACTGGGGCGGATAAATAAGCCCCACGTCCAACTCGGCCTTGGTCACTCGCTCCGCTACCGCATGGGCAGCGGCGACGAACATCTCATCGGTAATCAGCTTCGCACGAGTCGCATAAATGGCCATTCCTATCGCGGGGAAGATGTACACGTTGTTTCCTTGCCCAGGCACGAAAGTCCGGTCGCGCCAGCGCACGGGCGGAAATGGGCTCCCACTCGCAAAGACGGCGCGGCCTTCCGACCAGCGGTAAGCCTCCTCCGCGGTGCATTCGGAGTGCGAGGTCGGATTTGAATAGGGAAAAATAATCGGGCGCTGGCTGATTCGCGCCATCGCCTCGATCACGCGCTGATTGAATGCTTTGGCAACGGTGCTGACCCCGATGATCGCTGTCGGCTTGACCGACTCAATCGCGTCGACGAAATTTTTCACTGGCGCGTGCGGATGTGCGTAAGGCTTCTGGAAATCTGCCACGTCATTACGGGTTGATTCCAGCAATCCGTTAACGTCGAACAGCCAGGTACGAGCGCGTGCCTTTTCGGGCGGAATTCCTTCCAGCGCTAGGGATTCCGTCAATAGGTCAGCTATGCCGATGCCGGCTGAACCCGCACCGAGGAACAAGAACTTCTGCTCGGAAAGGCGTCCACCAGTTATGCGGAGCGCTCCGAGAATCCCTGCAAGCGCAACTGCCGCGGTGCCTTGAATGTCATCATTGAAGCAGCAAATCCGGTCACGATAACGGGCTAGCAGTCGTATAGCGTCGACTCCAGCCCAATCTTCGAATTGGATGCAGCAGTTGGGAAACTCCACCTGGACCGCGCTAATGAATTCTTCCACAAACTCGTCCAACTGTGCGATTTGCGGACGCGTTTGCCGGAGGCCCAGATAAAGCGGATCGCGAAGTAGCGCCTCATTGTTGGTGCCGCAGTCCATAAGTACAGGTAGCGTGAACTGAGGCGGACCCCGGCGCATGCAGTGTAGAGTGCCAGCTTCCCGATCGGAATGCCCATGCCGTTGGCACCAAGGTCCCCGAGTCCAAGAATTCGCTGGCCGCTGGTAACCACCATGAAACGTATGTCGCGTTCCGGCCAATTCCGCAGAACGTCTCGCACCTGCCCTTTCCGCTTGATGGAAACGTATAAACCCTTGGGACGGCGAATAATGTGGCCAAACTGCAGGCAGGCCTCGCCGACCGTCGGCGTGTATACGAGCGGCAGGAAATGCGCGGGATCCGACATGAGCAAGCGGAAAAGAGTGTCTCGTCCGCATCCTGCAGTTGCGACAAATAAATATACTTTTCGAGATCGGTCGGCTTTTGCCCTAACTGAAGGAGTACTCGCTGGATCTGTTTGTCCTCGCTGTCGATTCCCTCCGGCACAAGACCAGCAAGTCCGAGGGCCTCGCGTTCAGGCTCAGTGAACGCAGTCGACTTATTCAGTTGCGGGTCGCGCAACAGAGCCACGCCGCGAAGGGAGGTGCTCATTGTCTTCTCCTTCTCAAATGTCTGCGCCATATCAAGTGAAGAGATTGTCGTTATCGGAAAATATTCGTCTTGGCTGACTCAACTATTTCGCTGCCCCGCTACTGAGCACCGTGTTGAGCATGAAGAGACTGAATCCGTAAGCTTCTTCGAAGTCAATCTTTGGAGGCACAGAGAGACTCCTATGGGTTAGCCCTCACATCGAGCAGGACGGCACATTGTGGGCCAGCGTCTGCTAAGAGCTTCGTTCAGATTCGCAGGGTGCTAGACGCGAATAGCGAGAATGCCGACGCCGCCCTGGGCTCTATCTCGGATGTCTGCAAATGTGGTTTGCGCTCGTCTTACCAAGGCTTTGGCGGCTTCGCGATCTCTAGACTGTTTGCGTAGTTTTCTTCGGCGCGCGCGGCCAGAATATAACGGTAAGAGTCATGACTCCCTGGGCTGGATGGACAGTGGTCCCCGCGATATCTGCCGAGCCGGAAGGTCCGGACATCAGCAAGCTGTACGCCTTGTCCCCGAAATGGGGATGGCCGTACGCATCGTGTATGTTCTCGACGATTTCGGCGGGATCAAGCAGGATCACGATATCGTGAGCAAAAAACACCAATAGTATTCACCCGGAACTCTTCGTCTGACAGCAGGACCGAACCGGTTTCGGCCACCCCGAGGGGGGAGCGTACGATCGTAACGTCTATACTGCCGGCGTCCGACCACCGACCGAAGTCTTCTGGTATTCGGTTGCCCGCATACTCGGGGACCGCCGAACAGATCACCTTCGCGTCAGGAAATCGTGTCCTCAGGAATTTCCCAAAATCAACCGGCTGCTCGCTCACCAGGTCCCCGCTGAGTTCTTTCAGTGCTGCAGCAAACCGCTTCTTGAGGTCCACCGGTTGCTCGTAGTGAAACTTAGGAATGGCCGGTAGCTGGCGAGGAGCGGGCTGGTTGTTGCGAACATTCCTCCAGGATGGTGTCTCGAAAGCTCATCGGCTGACCTCCTGTCCGGCTGCCTGGCTTCGATGCTTCTTGTACCAGTCATGGAAAGTTTCTTTCGCTGGTTGAGGAATATCTCTATGTCGCCCCCACGCGTTCAGGTGATTATAGAGCGCAAAGCGGGGTAAGACCTTCAGACTGGTTTCCATCAAATCGGCGGCCATGCGATAGATCCGAGGATGACTCAACACCTTGCCCGCCACAGTCATGGCCTCTTTCTTGACCCGCTTGATTTGGTGCTTCTCCTCCATCACCTCCCGCCAAGCATAAATCTGCACATGGATGTTGATTTTTACCGGGCAGACGTTCGTGCAGGTGCTATTCAAGGTAGAGGAGAATGGCAGTTCACTATAGCGTCGAATGTCGAACGTCGGCATCATGATGATCCCGATAGGGCCCAGGTAGGTCGAGCCGTAGCTCAGCCCACCACTCCGACGGTAGACCGGACAGGTGTTCATACACGCCGCACACCGAATGCACTTGAGTGATGGCCAGAATTTCTCCATTCCAAGGCGAGAGGAGCGGCCGTTATCGACCAGGACGATGTGCATTTCGCCGTTATGACGTGGCGCTCGAAAGTGCGACGTATACTGCGTGATGGTCATCCCCGTGGCACTACGCGTAAGCAGGCGAATGAAGACGGCAAGATGCTCGTTCTTGGGGATGATTTTTTCCAACCCTACCAAGCAGATGCGCAATTCAGGGGCGTTGCCGGAAAGATCGGCATTGCCTTCATTAGTCACTGTAACAACCGCACCAGTTTCAGCCACGGCGAAATTAGCGCCGGTCATTCCGGCCTTGGCCTGCTTGATCAGCGGCCGGGTATGCTCGCGCATCACGTGCGCCAGGTAAACTGGATCGGCCTTGTCCTTATCGGAGCCATATACTCTGGCAAAGAGATCGGCTACATCCTGGATAGTCTTGTGCCAGGCAGGCCCGACAATGTGGCTGAGCGGTTCATCATCGAGCTGTTGTATGCGTTCGCCGAGATCAGTCTCCGATACCTGGATGCCGCGATTCTCGAGAAAGCGGCGTGTGTCGCATTCCTCGGTTAGCATGGATTTGGATTTGACCAGCGAGTCCGCCTTCCTGTCGCTCAGAATCTGATAAACGATCTGGTTATGTTCATGCGCGTCCTGTACCCAATGGACGGTAACGCCGTTAGCCTTGGCACGGCTCTCAAACATTTCAAGGTAATGCGCGAGGTTGGCGAGCGTATGGTCCTTGATTTGCGAGGCCAGATCACGCAGCTCCTCCCATTCGGGCACTCGCCGCGCGGCCTCGTCGCGCTTCGTTCGCAGCATCCATAGCAATTGGTCTAGGTGCTGCTCGTGAGTCTTATCGTTGAGAAACACGGCCGCGTTCTTTGCCTGGTCAATAGTGCTCATTGGGCGACTCCATTTAGAACCTGCGCGATATGGAGAACCTTCAGGGGTACGCCTAAACGATGTGCGCAGCCTTGCAGATGCATCAGACACGACATATCAGAGGAAACGAGGTAGTCGGCGCCAGACTTTGCAATGAATTCGAGTTTGTCGTATCCCATCTTGGCAGCCACCGCCTCCTCAGTGGCCGAGAACGTTCCACCAAAGCCGCAGCATTCGTCTGGCCTTTGGAAGTCGACGAACTGGATGCCCGGAATGTTTTCCAGCAGATTTTTCGGCTTGGAGAACTTAGTGTCATGTACTCGTTCGCTCATCGAAGCCATGCCGAGCCCGCGAATTGCGGAACAACTGGTGTGCAAAGCCACTTTGTGTTCGAACTTCGCCCAAGGGAACTCACGCACCTGCATAACGTCATGCAAAAATTCCACAAGGTCGTATGCGCTGCCGGAGATCTTTCGGCGCTCCGGCGAATCGGGCGCAGCTGTGAATTTGTTCCGCAGATCATGAGTGCAACTCCCGGAGGGAATCACGATGTGATCGAACGCCAAAAAGTTCCTGATGAACAGTTCGTCCGTTGCTTGGGCCTCCTCATAACATCCGCCATTCGCCATCGGCTGAGCACAGCAGGTCTGGTCAAAGGGGTAGACGGTATCTACTTTCAGCTTCTCAAGAAGCTCCAGGGCGGCGACACCGACTTCCGGATAGAAAAGGTCGATATAACAGGGGATCATCAGGCCAACTTGCATGAGTATTCTCTCTCCTGGTTGAAGCCTACAACGTCTACTGCTTATGAACTGATCCGGCTCAGAGTTCTCGCCATCACCGGAAAAGGTTCGTCTTGGCAAGCTCGACCAGCTCGCTACCGCGCCCGCTGAGTACAGCCTTAAGCATAAACAGGCTGAAACCGTAGGCCTGCTCGAGCCCGATCTTGGGCGGCATCGCCAACTCCTGCGGACTGGTCATCACGTCCAGCAGGGCCGGACCGCGATGAGCGAGCGCTCGAGCAATCGCCTGCTCCAGGTTGGCCGGATCTTCGACGTGGATGCCGAGAATGCCCACGGCCTCCGCCATCTTGGCGAAGTCGGGATTTTTGAGATCGACCCCAGTGGGCAGATAACCGGCGGCTTTCTGCTCCAGATCAACGAAGCCGAGCTTGCTGTTATGGAAGACGACCAGCTTTACCGGCAGCTCCATCTGCGAGAGCGTCAGCAGGTCACCCATCAGCATCGTGAACCCGCCGTCGCCAGAGAGTGAGATCACCTGGCGGCCGGGAAAGGCGGCCTGCGCGCCGATCGCCTGCGGCAGCGCATTCGCCATCGAGCCGTGATTGAAGGAACCGAGCAACCGGCGCTTGCCGTTCATCTTGAGATAGCGCGCGGCCCATACCGAGGGGGTGCCGACGTCGCACGTGAAGATGGCGTCCTCCGCGGCGGCGTCGCTCAGCATCCTGGTGAGATACTGAGGATGGATCGGCTTGTGCCCAGCGCGGCCTGTCGCGAGATCATCCAGCTCCTTGCGCGAGGCCTGGTAGTGCCGAAGCGCCTTGTCGAGAAAGCTGCGATCGCTCTTCTCGCGCAGGCGCGGAAGCAGCGCTGCGATAGTGTCTTGAACGTCGCCGACCAGCCCCATCGTGAGCGGCGCGCGATTGCCCAGCTTTTCGCCGCGAATATCTACCTGGACAATCTTTGCGGTGGTTGGATAGAACTGCCGGTAAGGAAAGTCGGTGCCCAGCATCAGCAGGACATCGCAGCCGAGCATCGCATAGTAGCCCGAAGAGAATCCGATCAGCCCTGTCATCCCGACGTCGTAAGGGTTGTCATACTCGACGTACTCCTTGCCGCGCAGGGCATGCACCACTGGGGCCTTGAGGGCCTCGCCGAGTTTCAGCAGTCCGGCATGAGCACCGGCACAACCGCTACCGCATAATAGGGTGACGCGAGTGGACTCGTTCAGCAGCTCCGCGAGCTGGTCGAGATCCCTATCTGCGGGCCGGACCAAAGGCAGCACCGGTTTTTGATAGGCCGCGGGTGCGCTCAAATGCTCAGCGGACTGTAGCGCGACGTCGCCGGACAGAACGATCACCGCAACGCCGCGGCGTGCGATCGCGGTAGTCATCGCCGTCTCCAGTGCGCGCGGCATCTGCGCGGGAGTCGAGACCAACTGGCAGTAGTAACTGCATCCGTGGAACAGAAATTCCGGATGCGTCTCCTGGAAGTAGCCGGAACCGATCTCCGCGCTTGGAATATGCGCCGCAATTGCGAGCACTGGCACGGAGCTCCGATGGCAATCGAAGAGCCCGTTGATTAAATGAAGATTGCCCGGACCGCAACTCCCCGCGCAGACGGCAAGCTCGCCGGTGACGTGAGCATCGGCGCCCGCGGCAAACGCCGCCACTTCCTCGTGGCGGACGTGAACCCACTCGATCGTCTTCTGTCGGCGTATCTCGTCGATTATGCCATTGAGCGAATCGCCGACGATCCCATAGATTCTCTTAACCCCGGCCGCGGCCAGAGTCTTAACCAAGCTTTCTGCTACTGTGGACATGATTGGTTCCTTTTATTCCTTCGCGATGGTTTGCTGGCCATCATTCGCGCATCTTGAATCCTTCGTCGGAGGGCGTGAAAAATGCCCCACCAAAGTCCCAAACGCGAACGGGTTAGTAAGTTGCGGAATTACCTTCGATTGTGATTCGTTCTCTTGTGATTTCTTGGCTTGGACCTATCTGCTGCGACTCGCGGCGGCCGCGCTTAAGCAGTGGCTCGACATCTCCGGTGATGAGCCTCGCGCCGCGCTCGTTCCACAGATAGAGCCAGGCCCACCCGACCATAACGATAAAACGGTTGCGAAAACCGATCAGATACAGGATGTGCACGCCTAGCCAGGTTATCCACGCGAGAGGGCCCGACAGTCTGATTCTCCCGAGATCGGCAACTGCGGCGCCGCGCCCGATGCTCGCAAGCGTGCCCTTGTCACGGTAGCGAAATGGCTTGACGCCCTCACCGCGAATGACGCGAATGACGTTGCGCGCGGCGTGGTGCCCTTCCTGAGCGGCGGCCGGCGCAACTCCGGGTACGGACTTACCCTCGGACGTGACTGCAGCCAAATCGCCAATCACGAAAACATCCGGCGCGTTCGGTACCGAGAGATCCTGGTTGACGAGCACGCGCCCGGATTTGTCGGTCGGCACTCCAAGCGAACGCCCAAGCGGCGACGCCGCGACTCCCGCGGCCCAGATCGCGGTGTGACTCGCGATCTGCCCTCGCCCGTGCATCACGCCGGCATCGCGACGCACCATCGTATTGAGCATCAGTTCCAGTCCCCGGTCTTCGTCCTTGAACACAGCCAGTAGGTATCTGTACGACGCCAACAGCAGCACCGAGCCAACCAAAAGCGCTGCGGCCAGCAGCTTGATCGTGATGGGGGGCGCAGACCCAGCGTAAATCGTGATATCGGGCACTACCAAATAAGGGAATTGTGCGAAGGCCCATCCCAATAGGATCAGAGTAACTTCGCCGGCCGCGCAGACGCGCGCGATTTTGTAGCGCCGCGTCCAGAGAGCATAGAGTGCCGCCAATGCCAGAACGGCAGTGGTCCAGATCAGCGGCCAGGTCCAGACTCGATGGATCAAGCCCTGCCAGATTCGAGGTGCGCCATCGATTGAGAGCAGCAGGACCGCACCGGCCATCACGCCGGCGGCGATTGCGCTGGCAATCGCACGTACGCGGAAATCCTCGCACAGTTCCCGGTCCGGAATCATCGAGTTCACACGTGGCGTATGTGGCAGAAAGATAGGCGAACAGCACCAGTGCAAAGATCCCGACCGAAAGGCAGAACGGCTTCAACCACGGCGTTACGAAATCGCCAAAGTGGTGCGGTGTCTCAGGGAGCCTGCCCGAGGCGATCGCGCCGATCGTGACGCCCAGCAGAAGCGGCGTGATCAGGCTGGCAATCGAGAATATCCGACCCCACTCCCGTCGTGCGTGCGCATCTCTGGTCCCATAGCTGCGGAAACTGAAAGCCGATCCACGCAGCACAATGCCGACCAGCATCAACGTAATCGGCAGGTTCAGTGAGGTCATGACCGCGGCGAAGGCCGCGGGAAAACCGGTAAATAGGATCACGGCCACCAGGATGAGCCAGACGTGATCGGCCTCCCATATCGGTCCGATGGCGTGCTCGATGAACTCTCGCTGCTTCAATTTCCGCCGACCCGTCGCCAGTAAGTCCCAGACGCCACCGCCAGAGTCCGCGCCGCCCGTCAATACGTAGATCGTGAGCGAAATCCGCAGCACACCACCGACGAACAAAAGCGGTAAGGAACTCATCAGCGGCCCGCCGCCGCGAGTGCGGCGACCTCCTCTAGTCTGGGGCTCTGCACCACCTGGCGCCGGAGCAGGTAAGCGACTGTGATTGCGAGGAAGATGTAAAGAACTAAGAAAAGGACAAACGTCGCGGCCAATCCAGGCATCGGCGTAACCGCGTCAGCGGTTCGCATCACACCATAGATCACCCATGGCTGGCGGCCGACTTCGGTAACGGTCCAGCCGGCCTCGACCGCGATAACTCCAAGCGGCGACGCTGCCACTAACGCGCGAAGAAACCAGGCCGTGTCGTATATGGTACCGCGCCGCCATAGCAGCCATCCTGCCCAAAGGGCAAGCGCCACCATCGCGAAACCCGCGCCTACCATCACTTGGAAAGCTAGATGCACCGCGGTCAGCGGACTTGGCCAGTCGCTCCGGGGGAACGAATCAAGCCCTCGCACGAGTGCATGGGGGTCCTGATACGTCATCAGGCTGAGCATGTCTGGCAGCTCGATCGCATAGCGCAAGCGGCGTGCCTTCACGTCGGGAATCCCGCCGATAGCAAGCGGTGCTCCTCGTTTGGTTTCGAACAGTCCCTCGAATGCTGCCATTTTGATCGGCTGAAGCCGCGCGACCTCGCGCGCAGCCAAGTCCCCGAGAGCGGTTGCGCAAGAACCGCCAGCGAGCCAACAGCAAATGCGATCGCGAGCGCCTTCTGGTGGAACGGATTCGTGCGGTCGCGAAGAAGCATGAAGGCGTGTATTCCGGCGACGGCAAAGCCGTTCGTAGCATAAGCGGCGCTGGTCATGTGAATCGTCTCGTGAAACGCCGCTGGATTGGTAAACGCGGCAAGTGGATCGATGTCTATCGGCTTATCAGCAACGAGCTTGAAACCAACGGGCGTATTCATCCATGCATTGGCGATCACAACAAAGACGGCGGAGGCCATTCCGCTGAGCGCGACCAGGACGCCCGCCGTGAGATGTGCACGGGGCGAAACGCGGTGCCAACCATACATATAAATTCCGAGAAAGACCGCCTCAGTAAAGAATGCGAATCCTTCCAGTGAGAATGGCATGCCGATAATTGGCCCAGCCCATTTCATAAAGCGTGGCCACAAAAGGCCAAGCTCGAAGGAAAGCACGGTGCCGGACACCGCACCTACGGCGAACATGATGGCCGTCCCGACAGCCCATCGCCGAGCCAGCGTGTACTAGACGTCGCCGCCGGTTTTGAGATAAAGCCACTCGGCGATGACCATCAGCAGTGGCATCGCAACCCCCACGCAGGCAAATACGATGTGGAACGCGAGCGACACGCCCATCTGGGCGCGCGCGGCGAGGATGTCGGGCATATCAACCTTTCCCAAAATTCAGTTGAAAAGTCCCCCGATGGAGAGCGTCCCTCGATGGAGAGCGATTGCTCCGATTCAAAAGGCGTGAAAAGTGACGGCTCCAAGGTTGTGCGCTCGATTGTCGCCGGTGTAAGGTCCAAAAAAGCCAACGTGCTTGGTAATCGGGCCTGTTTTTTTCCTGACGGCCTAGAGAAATTCCAATGCCAAGCGAGACTCGGAGCGGTCCCTCTTCCCCGGCCGGTTTCGGCGATGGGGCAACAGATTCCCGTTCCTCAGTAAATGGGATTTTCCGCAAACAGGCCGAGTATTGGACCGTAGGCTTTGGTGGGAAGGCCTTTCGTCTGAAGGACTCTAAGGGAGTGGGGTACCTCGCCCATCTGCTGCGTCATCCCGCGGCCGAATTCCACGTGCTCGATCTGGCAGGGGGAATCGCAGGCCAGCGCGATGATGACGATGATGACGAAGCCAAACAGCGGATGCTGGGATCTTCCCGCAGCGATAGCGAGCTCCAAAAGGCAGGGATCAATATCACGAGGCTCGGCGACGCAGGGGAGATGCTGGACGAGCGAGCCAAGTCGGCCTACCGGTGCCGCCTTTCCGAATTGCGAGAAGAATTGGACCAAGCCAAGCAGCGGGGAGACGTCGAGCGCGGCCAACGGGTGGAACAGGAGATCGATGCGCTAACCAGGGAACTTTCGCGCGCCGTGGGACTGGGTGGACGTGGTCGCCGGGCCGGCTCAACTTCGGAACGGGCCCGGCAGAGCGTCGCCAAGACGATCAAGTCGGCGCTGGAAAGAATCGCGCACCGCGATGCCGCGGTGGTGGATATCTTCTCGAGATGCATCAGGACCGGGATCTTCTGCTCCTACCAGCCTGACCCCGTTTCTCCGATTGCGTGGGAATTCGCGGCCACGGACGCAGTCCGATTATCGAGGCGGCAGAGCAGCCAGCGGCAAGTGGCGTTCCCGCTCCCGCGCGGGCCGATCATCCGCGGGCAGCGCCGGTGGTGCTCGGGGTTTCGCCGTTTTTGCTGGCGGAACGAACTGCGTTCGTGGGGCGGGAATCTGAAGGCGGCGCAATTCGCGAGGTCATCGATCGTGCGCGAACCGGCCACGGATCGATTGTCATCATGCTCTGGGATGGACCCGGTGTAGGTAAGACCCGCCTCGCGATGGAGATCGCGGAGTACGCATCGCGTCTTGGCTTCCGATGCTCCGTCGGGCGCTGCTACGAAAGAGACGAACCTTTTCCCTACCTACCGTTCGCCGAGATCATCGAAAGCAATTTGGCGCAGGCGGCGAGCCTGGATGACTTCCGTCGGCAGATCGGGTCCAATGCAGCAGAAATCGCTCAGATCGCGCCAAGCCTTCGGCGCGTTTTTCCCGATCTTCCGAAACCGCTGGAACTGCCGGCTGCGCAACAGCGCCGCTACCTTTTCCAATCCTTTTCAGAGGCGCTAGCCCACGCGGCCCGAACCCGCCCGCGGTTATTTGTTCTTGAAGATTTTCATTGGGCCGACGAATCGACACTGGCCCGTTTAATTCATCTGGCCAATCGCGTCGCCCAACTCCCTGTTCTGGTTATCGTGACCTACCGCAGCGGATATTCGGACGATAATCCGGCGTTGGTCAGGACTCTGGAAGAACTGATTCGGATGGGTGTGCGTCCGCAAAAGCTGGGCGGTTTATCCAAAGAAGCCATCGGGCAGATGTTACGTGGGCTAAGCCAGCGCGAAGCTCCGGAAAGTCTTCTGAGCCTCATCTTTGAGGAAAGCCAGGGGTATCCATTCTTCGTCGAGGAGGTGTACCGGCATCTGGTCGAAGAGGGGAAAGTCTTCGATACAGCCGGCCAGTTCCGCAAAGATATCAAGATCGACGAAATCGACGTTCCGGATAACGTTCGCCTGATCATCAGCCGCCGCCTGGAGCGGCTCGACGAGAATGAAAAGCGTGCGCTGGCAGCGGCCGCAGTGACCGGGCGCGGTTTCAGCTTCCGGCTCCTGACTGAGGTCAGCCAAATCGACGTTGACGAACTCTTCACCGTTCTCGAGAAGGCGCAGCAGATGGGAATAATCGTGCCAAGCTCCGAGGGGCCGGAGAGGCCGTTTACCTTTCGACATGAACTTGTGCGACAGACGCTGCTGGCCGGAATTTCAGCACCCCGCCAACAGCGGATGCAAGCGAGGGTGGCACCGCGATTGAGCGGCTTACCCCCTCGCCACGTCGAGATGACTCTGACGCTCCTCGACCGAACTGCCGGTCGGCAGGAGTAATTCTCGAATAGACTCCGCCACCGTTGGTAGCAAACCCACTGGGGCTGCACGTCATCAAAATGAGACCTCACGCCTGAAATGTTGGGCCAGCCGGACAAACTCGCGAAAACCTCAATTGGTGCACGAGCGAGAGACGCGGGAACGTCCTTATCTGATTAGAAGCTCCGGAATCTCATCGTTGTGAAAAATGGCCGCACGAAATGCGACTCCTCATTTCCCTTCATCTCAGGTGAATCGCTTGTTGGTGAGATCAGAAAACGTTGGAAAGATGACCATGAGTACAGCACGACTGTTGGCCGGAGCGCGTCTGCAGCACAACAACCGTCATCGGCAATAATCAACCTGATGGATAATTTATTCCTAGATTACATCAAGGCACCAGCCGAAGCTGGCTTAGCGGCTGATCGCAAGGATCTCGCATTTTGCCGCGCGATTCGCACCGCGCGAGTCCTCTGTGGAGATTACAAACAGATTCGTCCATATTTGCGTAATTGCCGTGATGGAACGCGATTTGCTCACGTTCCGTAACATCAACATCAGCGTTCGACCGTACGTTCCTCGCGCCCGAACCAAGGGATCGTTGCGGCGGGCGAGAACAAAATTCTCGCAGGCTGTTCCGCGAGTTCTCGACCAGGTTTTTGACTCGGAAGCTCCTTCCGCCGGCTGCGTTGGGCAACCGAGCCGGCAGCGGAGTCTTTTTGTGCCGCGAGAACGGCACCATAGTACTGACCGCCTGTGAAGCTGCCCGGCACACAATGCGATGGCATTCTTCACGCTTAATTGCTGTGTGGCTTTCGGCGCACCGGAAACCGGGGGTGAAGGTATTTCTTGCGCCGCAAGGTGAAATCGATGGCATCGGAGTTTGAGCGATGAGAGAGAATACGAGACTACGCAACGTGCCACGCGACGGGAGATACTCGTCTCGTGCTCCTATCGCCTTTCCCGTGTTGTCCTCTGTTCATTCCCTGAGGCCCCAAGCGCGGAAACCCGTCGTGTTACGAGTCGTCTCGCTTCAGAAGCGCTACGGTGACATCGAGGCCGTGGCGGGGGTCAGTTTCGACCTCCGTGAGGGAGAAGTCTTCGGCCTGCTGGGCCCCAATGGTGCGGGAAAGACCACCGTAATTTCGATCCTAGCCACGGAGCGGGCGGCGTCGGGCGGTGATGCGATGCTTTTCGATCACAGCATACGCAAGGAACCTAAGTTCGTTCGCCGCATGATCGGGGTCGCGCCCCAGGACATCGCGCTCTACCCGATGCTAACTGCGGCGGAAAACCTGCGCTTCTTTGGACGCCTATATAGCGTAGACAGCGGGATGCTGGAAAGCCGGGTCGGCGAATTACTAGAACTCGTGGGGTTGGAAAAGCGCTGCAGCGATTACGCAGGTACTCTCTCCGGCGGAATGAAGCGGCGTCTCAATCTCGCGGCGGCTTTGGTGCATAGCCCTCAAGTCCTCTTGCTCGACGAGCCTACCGTCGGAGTGGATCTACAATCTCGGGAGCACATTTTCGAAATTGTGCGCCGTCTGCGCAAAGCCGGCACGGCTATTCTCTACACCACGCACCACATGGAGGAGGCGGAAGGACTATGCAACCGCCTGGGAATCATGAGCCAGGGAAAGCTCGTTGCGATGGGCACCCTCGAAGCTCTTCGCGCCAATCTGGAATGCGAGGAGATCATCGAAGTGCGAGGCCTGCCGCCCGGAACTGATCTGGCCGCGGTCCAGGCTGCAGGCGGGGTGTGCCGCGTCGAGCGTACCGACGGGGTAATGCGGCTATTTGTGAGAAGCACCACTCATTTCCTCGAACCGTTGCAGAAGATCATCAGCCGATCCAGGCAACCTGTGCATCTAAAGATTGCACCGATGAGCCTCGAGGATCTCTTTCTACGCCTGACCGGCCCAGAGGTTCGCGATTGACGCGCGTCAACCGCATCGCCTTCGTTGTTTGGCTCGGCCTGGTCGCCCCAGCATGGGCGGCCAGCCCGCTTGAGTACACTCGCGCTACGCTGGAGCAAGCACGCGCTATCGTTAACAGCGATCAAAATCACAATGACAAGCTGGCCGGTTTGTCGGCTCTCTTCACGAAATTTCTGGACACCGACACCATGGGCCGGGCGGCTCTCGGCGAGCATTGGTCGAGCTTCACGCCCCAACAGCAGAAGGAGTTCCTGGTGCTCTTTCGCCGGCTTTTCCAGCGAACCTACGTTCAAGAATTGCTGCTTTTCGAGAAGCCCAAC
>Ga0073928_10003000_pt1 | contig 27466 bp, 24 predicted proteins | sample PaiPotPPA55metaG_FD_76969 | JGI IMG/M metagenome (GOLD analysis project Ga0073928, IMG submission 76969) | Iron sulfur acid spring bacterial and archeal communities from Banff, Canada, to study Microbial Dark Matter (Phase II) - Paint Pots PPA... ...
GGCCTGGTCGAGTTGCTTCTGGGCCTCTTTGAGATTTCCCGACTTCAGCGCAAAAACCGCGCGCTTGGCTTCCTTGCGTACCTTCGCCGACAGGAGGTGGTCGGCCACGTCGAGATTGACGGCTTCCGGGTCGCGTTGCAGGACGATGTCAACCCGCTGCTCGACCAGCGTGCTGAAAACCTTTAGTTCCGTATGAGTGCTGAGGTAGCCGACCGCACTGACATCCACGTCGTAAGACCCATAGGGAATGTTAGTAAATACACCCCGCCCCCGGCTCTCCCCATAAGGGCCCTGCGATTCCAACTCAGTGGTCTGCCAGGTAGACATTTGAGTCTCTGAGTTGACCAGCTTCAAAAGAGCCTGACGATCGAGATGAACGCCATGACGCTCGGCAAATACTTCGAAAACGAGCACTCCAGTGTTTGGAGCAGTGCTGTACGATCTCGCCGTCGCCAGTTGGTCTCGATGAGAGCCCTGGCCATTAAGCTCGTCGCCGCGCGACTGAGCCATCGCGGCTCCGGTGAGCAAGCAGCCGACGAGAAACGATAGGCAGAGGAAGCGCGCGAAAGGACTGAACGAAAAAGAGCACCGACCGGTCATAACGAAAGGCCGCGAGCAGTTTGGCACAGTCCTTAAGGGTGGTCAACAATGCGCAGTTTATGGCCTGGTCAGTTGGTGGAGATGGTGAAGTTCACGGTGATCCTGGCTTGAGTCTCGACCGCATCGCCGCCCTGATAGTGCGGCTTAAAGTGCCACTGCTTTACAGCTTCCTCCGCGGCGCCGGCCAGAATCGGCGGACCGCTAAGAACATGGAGATTTTGGATCAAGCCGTCGCGGCCGATCAGCACTTGCAAAATCACCGAGCCCTGAACTTTCATTTGGCGCGCTAACAGAGGATAGTCAGGCCTTACCGGGCGGCTGACGACCTCGGCCGTGCCAGAAGACATCTGCACGCGCTCGGCAGCATTGCTGGTCACCCGGGATGCGGTATCGGTGTATGCGCTGACCGCAGGAGGAGCTGCGACCTGCTGAGCAGGTGAGCCCGGTTGCAAGTCGACTCTCACCGAAGTGGTGCCGGGATGAACGGTCCGATGAAAGTCTCCGGCGACAACTTCAACTTCAAGCGGAGGCAACACCGTTCTGGTAGTCGTCGCGCTCATCGGTGGAGCGTCCGAATCCTGCGACGCGGATTCGGATGGAGCGGAACCTTTCGGCTGCGGCTTGCCCCGATGGGAGTTCTTATGCGCGACGGGAGCGGGCAATGAGGGTTGAGCGACAGCCGTCTTGGTTGCCTTGTTGGCGGACGCAGACGCAGTTTGCTGGGGCTGCGGTAGCGGCTGTTCTTCCGCCTCCTGCGTTTCAGGAAACCAAAAATCACGATCCCGGTAGAGCACGAATCCCAAAGCAACCAGGAGAAGAGCCAGAGCGATGACCATCATCCGCCGCTGTTTGCGCTCCTCGAGACTACGACTCGGAGACCCGTCGGCGGGAAGCAGACGATCGGTTTTGGAAACTGCGTTCTTAAGCTCGAACATGCTGGGACTTGAGACTACTCCGAGAAATACTTCGCCGATAGTATGCCTATAAAATCGCCGAAATGCCAGCAAAAGCGGCGGGACGGCGCCCGGGCATCCGAAGGTGACCGAGCGGCTTGGCCCATCATGGTATCTTGGCCGTAACTTTTCGGGGCTTCCTTAATCTTATGTAGAAGCTCTGCTGGGTATTGCTGGGAGGGATATGCAACCAGAGAACGACAAACCGGACGAATTACCGCCCCCAGAGCCGATTCCGTCCAAGCCCCCGCAATCAGAGCCCATTCGACCCAGGATGACGGAACGCAAGTTCGCACAGCTGTCGCGCCGGGAATTGCTGAAGGTTGTGCCGGTGTTGGCGGTGGGAGCGTTTGCCATTCCACGCTTTCAGCAGTCGCTGCTCAAGAAGGGGCTGGCGTTTAGCGACTGGGCCTCGGCGCGCCTGTTCCGGAGCGGCCATCTGGCTCCCACTTTCGCGGATGCCGAACTGACCCCCTTCGATAAGTTTCCCATCAACGGATATGACGTCGACGATCCGGGAGTGATCTTTGAAAACTGGAGCTTGACAGTGAGCGGCGCCGTCCAGAAGCCCGGCGACTACAAGCTGGCGCAGATTCAGGCCCTGCCGCGCACCCGCCAGAACACGCGCCATGTCTGCGTCGAAGGATGGGACGTGATCGGGCGCTTCGGCGGCGCGCGGCTCTCCGATTTTCTGAATATGATCGGCGCCGATACGTCAGCCCTATACCTGACCGTGACCTGCGCCGACGATTACTACGAATCGCTGGATATGGCGACCGCACTGCATCCCCAAACTTTGCTTTGCTATGAAATGTACGACCAGCCGCTCACCCGCGAGCACGGCGCGCCGCTGCGGCTGAATATTCCTACTAAAATTGGCTACAAGCAGGCCAAATATTTGACCGATTTGAAAGTCACTAACGTTCTGGAGAAGGTCGGCTACTGGGAAGACCAGGGCTACTCGTCGTTCTATTCGTTGTGAGGTCCGTAGCGCCGGCAACTTGCCGGCCCCGCGAGGACACCCGATCTCGCTGCTGACGGCCGCCGCGAAGTTGGAAAGTTGGAGGTGCGACGCATGAGCGGCACGGTTATTGAAATCGTTCGTACCCAAGATGAAGAAACCCAAACAGCAGCACGTGCCGTTTACGAACATCCATTACCGGTGCGCCTCTGCCACTGGCTCAACGCGATTTCGCTGTTCGTCTTGGTCGGCAGCGGCCTGCAGATCTTCCGCGCATTCCCCAGCTTTGGCGCCAAGATTCCCCAGAAAGACTTGCTGAACTGGCCAAAGTCGTTTGCCATCGGCGGATGGCTCGGCGGGGCCCTGCAATGGCACCTCTCATTCATGTGGATTTACATCGCGACGGGACTGGTCTATCTGGGATACCAGATTTTCAGCGGCAACTACCGGCAAGTTCTGTTTAGCCCTAAAGATATTCCCGGCGTGTGGCCAATGGTGAAGCACTATTTCTTTTTTGGACCGAAGCCCGCAGTGCGCGAAGCTTACAACCCGCTGCAAAAGCATGCCTATACGACTGCCATCGCGCTGGGCGTGCTCTCGGTGCTGACCGGCCTTGCAATATGGAAGCCGGTGCAGTTTTCCTGGCTGGCATGGCTGATGGGCGGATTCCATTGGGCGCGATTGTGGCACTTCCTGATTATGTGGGCGATCCTGGCTTTTGCGCTGGGACATCTGGTGATGGTGGTTCTGCACGGCTGGAATAATTTCGTTTCCATGCTGACGGGTTGGAAGAAGGATCCGGAATATTAACGACCGGGAATACGGATGGGCGGTCGCCAATAAAGAGTCAACTAAAGATTAAAGAGTAACGAGTAACGAGTAACGAGTAACGATGTCCGAAGCGAATATTCTGCTTCACAACCCGGAGCAGGCGGTTGCCACGCGCGAGCAGGATTTGATCGCGCGGGTCCAGCGCGGCCAGAACGAATTGTTTTATGAACTGGTACGGCCCTATGAGCGCCGGGTGTATGCGGCGGCGCTGGCCATTCTGCGCAACGAGACTGACGCGGAGGATGCCGCCCAGGAAGCCATGCTGAAGGCATTCGTCAATATCCGCCAGTTTCGCGCCGAGGCCCGCTTCAGCACCTGGCTGATCCAGATCACGATTAACGAGGCGCTGATGCGGCGCCGGAGGGAAAGGACTGTGGTAATGGAAGCCATCGACGACCGACGCGACGAAGAAAGCGACTATGCACCTCGCGACTTTGCCGATTGGCGCGAGGTCCCCTCTGAATCGTTGGAACGAAAGGAAGTGCGGCAGAAGCTGGCCGATGCCCTGGCTACGCTCGACCGCAAGTATCGCGAAGTCTTCGTGCTGCGCGATATGGAACAGTTAAATATTCAGGAAACCGCCGAGGCGCTGGGAATTTCGGTGGCCTCGGTGAAGACTCGGCTGCTGCGGGCACGGCTGATGTTGCGCGATCTGCTCGCCGCCGGCTGGGAGCAAGGCTGGTTCAGCCGCCTGCCGTTCGAGAAGGGAAACAAACCATGGTGAACAGCGAAGGCTTGAATTGCGAAAGGGTATGCCAGGAGATCTCGAACTATCTGGAAGGTGAAGTCGACCCGGCGTTGCGCGCGGCAATGGACCAGCACTTCCCCACGTGCAAGCGTTGCTCGTCGGTGCTGGAAGGGATGCGCAATGTAATCCGCCTGTATAGCGATGAGCGGATGATGGAGGTGCCTGCGGGATTTGGCCGGCGGCTGGAAAAAAGGCTGGCGGAGAGTGTGCGCGTGCGTGGCAGCCGCTGGTCGACATGGTCGGCATGGCTGGTCCCGGTGGCAGCACTGGCATTGTTTGCCGGCGGATTGCGGCTGGCGAACTCGATGACGGTCGCGCCGCCATTGAAATCCGAGCACGCGCAGCCGGGTGAGGGTATTCCGCCAGACATGCTGGTGGTGGTGACCTCGGGCGCCAAGGTTTTCCATGTGGCGGGATGCGACTTTATTCACAATAAACAGACGAAGCGCATTCTCACTGCGAAAGAAGCGATGCGGGAGGGTTATGTTCCGTGCTTGCGCTGCATGCGGGAATACTTGCATACGGCGGTTGCAGGACATCTTGCGCTGGAGGTGGAAGCCGCTGCGGAAACGGATGCGGACGACATGGAGGTGGGCGGGCAATAGCTGAATTTTAAAACCAGCAGCTAGGATGCAGGAGGGAACGAACAACTTGGCGCGGGCTCACGGCCCGCGCCCTGATACGGGACGCCGGGCCTAGTTGATCTTCATTTCGTCGTGCTTCATGTCGTCCTTCTTCATGTTGTCGTCTTTCATGCTGTCTTTCTTCATGTCGTCCTTCTTCATTGCGTCTTTCTTGGCTTTCTTGCTCTTTTTGTCCTTCTTCATCTGGTCGTTCTTCATGCTGTCTTGTTTCATACTGTCTTGTTTGGCGTCGTCCGGTTTCATGGTGTCCTGCTTCATCTGGTCTTGAGCGAAGGCGGCCATAGAAGCGGTCAGAACACACGCCAGCATCAAACTGCCAAAAATCTTTTTCATAATACGTTTCTCCTTGAGTGTGGTTCGGTTTGCGCCGCCAGGCTCTGCCTGAGGGCAGAAATGAGATGACCCCGGCGGAAAGAAGTTACATTTCTCCGGCAGTTCTATTTCTTGGCGCCAGATTGGAAAATCCCAGATAACTGCTTTGCTGGCAGAATGTTGCCGAGTGCGGAACCGCTTGGACCTTCGTAAGTCATTGAAAAATCGTGGGACATCTGGGAGCCACTACGGAGCAAAATCCCAGATGGACGATGTTTCCCCCGGTGACCGCGACGATCGTCGCTGCCAGGTGCCTTTCCGGCCCGGCAAAGGGCATTCCGGAAGCCGCGGGAATGCTTCAAGCTGCCTAGCCGAAGCCCACCCTCATCGACGTACCAAATTGTACGTACATATATGTATTTCTTGCAGAGTTTGAATTAGCAGGCCAGCTGCTCGCGGGTGATTTTCAGCCCCGGAAGATTTCCTAAGGCGGTCAGGGCCACCGATTCCGTCTTGAAGAACTCATTGGCCAGAGTGGACAGGTCGTCGGCGGTGACGGCTTCGATTTTCTCGATCAGTTCATCGAGACCGTAGAAGCGGTCGAAGTACATTTCCTGGCGCGCCAGATTCGACATGCGGGCGGTGCTCGATTCGAGCGACAGCATCAGGCTTCCCTTGAGTTGAGCTTTCGAGCGCCGTAGTTCTTCTTCGGGCACGGGCTCCGCCTTGAGCTTGCGGAATTCGCTGACGACGGACTGCACCACCTTCGACGCCGACGCCAGAGACGTCCCAGCGTAAACCGCCAGGCATCCCGTGTCGCGGTAAGGATTCAGATCGCTATAAATGGAGTAGGCCAGTCCCTGGCGCTCGCGGATGTTCTGGAACAGGCGGGAACTCATGCCTCCGCCAAGCAAGGTGTTAAGAACATAACCCGCGTGCCGTTTCTCGTGCGCAATGGGATGCGCGGGCACGCCCAGGCACAACTGCACCTGCTCCAAAGCTTTTTTGTTGCGCAGGATGATGCGCGAAAAAATCTTCGGCGTCGACGAATGGAAGCCGTTGTTCCCGTTCTTTGACGCCTTCATGTGCTCAAAGTGTCCGGTGACCAGCTCGACGAACTTGTCATGATCGAGGTTGCCGGCCGCGGAGACGATAATGTTGCCGGGCGCGAAGCGGTGACTGTAGGCGTCAACGACCGAAGGCCGCTCGAAGCGCTTCACGGTTTCTTTCGTTCCCAGGATCGGTTTGCCCAGCGGATGATCCTTCCAGAAATTCTGGGTAAAGATTTCATGGACGAGATAATCGGGATTATCTTCGTCCATTTTGATCTCTTCCATGATCACGCCGCGTTCCCGGGCAATGTCGGCCGAATCAAAGTTGGGATTCAGAACCAGATCGCTGAGAATGTCGAGCGCGGTGGGGACGTGCTCGTCGAGCACCTTGACGTTGAAGCAGATGCATTCCTTGGCGGTGAAGGCGTCCATGTTGCCGCCGATGGAGTCCACCTGCCGCGCGATTTCTTCCGCCGTGCGGTGCTTGGTCCCTTTGAAGACCATGTGCTCGATAAAATGGGAAATGCCGTTCCATTCGGCATCTTCATCGCGCGAACCTGTCTGCAGCCAGATGCCGATCGAAGCGGAGCGAATGTGCTGCATCTGCTCAGTAATGATGGTGAGCCCATTGGCCAGCTTTTGACGACGAATGTTGCGCACTTCTTTAGTCATATTAATGCGAGATCAGAAGTTATCAGGAGGTACACTACTATTCTTACACATCTGGCCGGGGGCGGTAGGCCGCGCGAGAATGAGACGGTTAGTGATTTAGAATCAATTGGTTGCAGCGAGGTAGAGAAATGGCGACCCTTCGTAATTCCCTAGTCGCGATTTTTGGTGCGTTATGCTGTCTATTCGTGGCCTTTATCGCTCTTATGTGGTGGGGAAGCCGCGTTCCGAGTCGGCCATCGGATATCTCTTCAGCGGGCGTGTTTATTGAGCGCGGTGTCGTCCCCTTTAAGCTCTCGACGCATGGAGACTGGTTGGATTGCTGGCAGGATCCTCGCACCAGCGAAAACCATTGCCGGCTAACAGACGAGAAAGGAACGGTGAGGTTCGAGGACACATTCTTGGCTTATGAGGGTCGAGTTTCAGTTCGGGAGGCAGACCTGAAGATCGATCCGAAGAAAACTGGGCACTTATTTATGGGTGTAACGGCGAACAACGTCCCGCTTCCCATAATCTTCCTTCAAAATGGAGGAATTCTGCTTCCGCAGAGCGAATACGAAAAGGCGAAGAAGGTTGTGGATTTGTGGGTGAATGGGCATGGCAACGGTTAGTCCATGACACCACAGTTTGCCCAAAACCGTCGTCCGCGGACCGGCCGGCCCCACGCCTGGATACACCAAATTTTCCAGTCCAGTCGGTCGCCGACTTAATGAATACTTAGCCTAATGGCCGAACTTCCAACGTCGTCGCTGCTTGGGCTGGATCGGGCTGAACTGGCCTCGCTCGTCGACGGTCTGGGCGAGCCTGCCTATCGCGCGAAGCAGTTGGCGGAAGCTGTGTATCGGAAGAGAGTGGAGTCGGTGGAAGAAGTCTCGACTCTCTCGCGTGAGCTCCGGGGAAAGTTGGCGGAAAAGGGCATATCGGTCTGTTTGCCGCGAATCGAAAAGCGATTTGTGTCGCAGGATGGTACGGTGCGTTACCTGATTGCCTTTGCCGATGGCCAAAGCGTCGAGACCGTGTGGATGCCCGAAGGCGACGGCGGAGAAGCAGGAGATGGGAGCGAGGCCGGAGAGATGGCGGAACGTTTCGCGGAAGGCGTCCCGACTACGTCGGTGGGTGAAGCTTTTTCAGAAAGCGAGCCTGTCACAGCGCTGAAGCGGCGCGTCTCCCAACAAGGTCAGAACCAAGGCCGTTCCACGATCTGCATTTCCAGCCAAGTTGGTTGCGCCGTAGATTGCCAGTTCTGTCTGACGGCGCTGTTGGGAGTGAAACGCAACTTGACGGCGGGCGAAATCGTAGGCCAGGTCTGTGCCGTACTGAAAGACCAGAGAGTTTCGCCGCCCGAGGATCGCATCAACCTGGTTTTCATGGGCATGGGCGAGCCCTTCCTGAACTATGAGAATTTCGTGAAGGCTGCGCGCCTGCTGGCGGAGGAAGTCGGCATTGCTGAACGCCGGATGACGGTCTCAACGGCGGGAATCGTGCCGCGCATTCATGACTTTGGCGGCGAGACGATCCGCCCGAAGCTGGCCATTTCCTTGAATGCTTCGAACGATGCCCTGCGCACGCGCCTCATGCCGCTCAACAAAAAATGGAATCTGGAAATGCTGATGGCGGCGGCGCGCGCTTATCCGCTGCGCACACGGGAGTGGATTACATTCGAGTATGTGCTGCTCGGGGATGTCAACGACGGGCCGGAAAATGCGAAAGAAGTGGCGGAGTTGCTGCGCGGCGTGCGTTGCAAAGTAAATCTGATCGCGCTGAACCCTGGGCCGGGCATTGAGTTTACGACTCCCGATCCCCAGCGGGTCGTGACCTTTCAAAAGATTCTGCGGGATGCTGGGATTCCCACGTTTGTGCGGCGTCCGCGGGGTCGCGACATCTACGCCGCGTGTGGACAGCTCAAGCGTACGGTCGAGATTGCCACAGCACCGGCACTGTAGATTCCTTTGTCCTCGCAGGAGCCGATTCGATGATCGGAAGTTCCACGCGAAGCAGCAGGGCGCCGCCTGCGATGCGCTCCTGTGAAATTTGACCACGGTGTTCTTGCAGGATCCCATGACAGGCGTTCAGGCCAAAGTCGACGTCCGCATCGTTCGCATCATTCGGGGAAGACACCTGGGGGCCGGTCGATGGAGAACTTGGCATCGGTTCGGTGCCGATTTGCACCACGGCAATCTCCCCTTGCCGTTGCGTGCTCACCCTAACCACTCCGCCATTCTCGCCCAGCAGGTGCAGGCAGTTTGCCATGATCTGCAGGCAGACCTGAAGCAACTGATTGGAATCCCCTAAGACTTTGGGGAGTGCGGGATCGAACTCGGTGCGCACTTCGATCTCGAGCGCCTCCCACTGGGGCTGCGTCAATTTAACGGCAGTTCGGGCCAGAGTGTTGAGATCGATGGGACTCTTGGGCGATGGCGCCTGCCGCGCAAAGCTGATCAGACTGGCGACCAGCGACTTCGTTCTCCGAACATACTGGCCGATCTTGGCCGCGAGTGGCCGCTGCTCGGCAGTGAGCGGGGTGCTGAGGAGCATGTCGGAATAACCCAGCATGGCCGTGATTGGATTGTTGAGTTCGTGTGCGGCGCCGCCAACGAACTGGCCAATCGAAGCCAGTTTTTCCGATTGAAGCACCTGGGCCTGCAATTGTTTCAAACCGTCAAACGATCGCCGGGAGTGTTGCAGCAACTCGGTCAGCTCTCGATCGAGCAGATGTTGGCGAACCAAGACCATCACGCCCATGAAGAATGCGGCAATCAGAGTCAATGCCAGCCGGAATATCCGCATGGCAGAAGGCACGGCCACGTCCGCCAACGCCCAGGCGGCGAACATGGGCAGTGAAAACACAGCGATCATGCTGCAGCGCGCAATCCACACGCCGTAGAGTGTGGAAGCTTCGCGAGCGTAGGTGGGCGTCTCCGCCTTGGTACGCAAGCCAATCCAGGTAAGGCACGCCATCGCCGCGACCAGGGGTATATCGTAGAGGCTGCCGCTGTAATAGACCTGCCGGCCGATCGCCCAATTCGCAACCGTCGAACTGGCAGCGTAACAGACGCTCATGCCAAAAAGACCAGCGTAGAGGGTTCTCCAATGACCTTTACTGGTGATCCAGCAAGCTATCAATCCCAACAGGAAGGCGATCTCCTCGGCGACATAGAGCGCATTCAGGTGCTGATTATACGCAGCGACGTCGGCCATTACGTATTGCCACGGGATGACGATCAGAACATACAAATAGAACCACCACATCATGAGCAGCGCGAAGTCGAAGTGCCCTACACGGTCTGAATACTCGTCCCGCCGTATATGAGGGCGCAAGCCCAGGGCTGCCATCAGCGGCACAAGGTGCAAGAAAAGGATGACATCTCCGGCGAACAGATCCGGGACGTCGCGGCGCAACACTACTTCGTAGTAAGTCCAAAGGAGCTGGTACAACAACCAGAAAGAAACTCCGATTGTGATCAGCGACCAGAACAGCCGAATGCGTCCTTTGCCGCGCAGCGCCAGCGGGACAAAGGAAGCCGCGCCCGAAATCAGCAGGAAGCATTGGACTATGTCGCTCAAAGCGGTGAGCGCAAAAGATCGCGGCAATATGAGAGCGGCCCCAATTAAAGTTGCCAACGAGCCCGCGACCGCGGCCAGCCAAAGATGGGAAAGCTTCCGCAAAACACTCCTCCGGCCCCATTCTAGATTGGATCGCAGAGCGGCATTGATTACTGAAGTAATCTATGAAGAAAAGCTGGGACCAAAACCAGCGCAGACTCTCACTTGCCGATAAACTTCTTTTATTCAATAATATGCCCCGAAGCCGCCACGCTCGTGGAGACGGACTCGATTGAATTCTCAAGTTGAGCGCTATCGACAATCCTGGAGATTAAGAATCCCGCCCGACCCGGGCGAGACCCGACGGATTGAGCGCTGGCTGGCCACTGCCCGGCTCTTCCTCGCTGTCTCGGCGTTAGTAGCGATCCAGATGGACCCGACGGAACTGGGTCACTCCTGGGCAGCCTACGGCCTGTTCGTCTTTTACATGGCCAACGGCATTCTCATTCTCATGCTGCTGCGTCGGCGGCAGCAGTCCACAGCTGCGTTTCGCCTAATGGTTCACGCGGGGGATATCGCGTGGCCGGCCCTCATTTCGATATTTTCCGAAGGACCGCGCACTCCTTTTTTTCTGTTCTTTGTTTTTGTTCTCGCGGCGGCTGCCTACCGCTGGGGATTGTGGGAGACCTTGGCCACGGCTGCCGCCGAAGTCGCACTGCTGTGGGCTGAGAGCTTCGTGATTCTTCACTTGACCTTGGGACCGCATGGTTCCCTGCCCTGGCCGGTGTTGAATGGACTGCGAGTGAATACGGCTGATTTCGAGCCTAAACGGCTGTTCATGTTGTCGGTGTACCTGTTGGTGATGGGGTTATTGCTCGGATATCTGGCGGAACAGCAAAAGCACCTGCGGGCGGAGAAGGCGGTGGTAACAGGAACCTTGTCGAGGATCCGGGTGGAGTCCGGCCTGACGGGAACGATTGAACAGATTTTCCGGGAAGTCACATCTATGTACGGGGCGTCCCAGGCGGTGGTCGCATCGCAGGAATCTCACAGTCAACGGATATTCCTCGGTGAGTTAAACAAGGACAGCGAGGGTAAGGCGTCCGAGTTCCGCTGGTTGGAATCGGCCTCGCGGGACGCGAAAACCTATCTCGAAGATTTTCCGGGAGCTGTGTTTTACGCCGCGATCAACGGAGATCGATGGACCACCCTTGCACTTGATCATACTGGCCACCAAGTGCCGGCGGAGAGCATGGAGCCAGTTTCTCGACTGCGGGAGTTGCGCAATTTTGATTCACTGATTACCGTGGCCTTTCTCTTCGGGACCGAGTGGAGAGGCCGAATATTCTTATTTAACCCCTCGTGGCGAGGCGAAAAGCAGGAGGAACTGCGTTTTCTACTTGATCTGGTCCAGCAGGTGGGGCCAGCCGTTTACAACGTTTATCTGCTGCACCGCTTGCGACGCCGGGCGGGAGCCGCCGAGCGCGCTCGCTTTGCCCGAGAGCTGCATGACGGCGCCGTACAGTCGCTGATTGCCGTCGAAATGCAGGTGGACGTGTTGCGGCGGCATGCCGACGCCGGCAAACCGATCAGCGGAGAGTTAGGCCGAATCCAGGGCCTGCTTCGCGAAGAAGTGCTGAAGCTGCGGGAACTGATGCAGCAGATGAAAGCCATCGAAGTGGATGCGCAACGCCTGCTCCCGGTCTTGAATGACACAGTCGAACGATTCCAGCGAGAGACCGGGATCAGCGCCCGATTCGTCAGCGACCTCGAGAATCTGGACATGCCGCAAAGAGTGTGCCGCGAGATTCTGCGCATCGTCCAGGAAGGGCTGGTGAATGTCCGCAAACATAGTGGTGCGCGCCATGTGCTGGTGCGTTTGGGCTCAAGCCTGAAAAAATGGAACTTGATTCTGGAAGACGATGGGAAAGGCTTTCCTTTTGCGGGCCGTTACAACCGGGATCAGATGGACGAGGCGGGGAAAGGTCCGATGATTATTATGGAACGCGTCGGTTTGATTGCCGGCGAACTCACGGTAGAATCAAACCCCGGCCAGGGAACCCGCCTGGAAGTCAGCGTGCCTCGTAGTGGAGAAGTGCCTCATGAATTTTAGAAAAGCGCAGTCGGTTCGCCTTGTCATTGCCGATGACCATCCTATTTTTCGCGATGGTCTGCGTCGCTTGTTGGAAGCAGAGCCGGATCTGAAAGTTCTGGGGGAAGCATCGGATGGAGCCGAAGCGGTAAAGCTGGCGCGGCAGTTGAAGCCCGACATTCTCCTGCTGGATCTGGCCATGCCCAAGCACCCCGGGTTGGAAGCCTTACGGGAATTAAGTATGCCCGCGAATGCGACTCCCGTGCGGGTCATTCTGCTCACCGCGGCTGCGGAAAAGAGCCAAATCGTGGAAGCTCTGCAACTCGGCGCCCGCGGAGTCGTGCTCAAAGACTCTGCCACGCAATTGCTGTTGAAGGCGATCCACACCGTTATGGCGGGTGAATACTGGGTTGGGCGGGAGAGCGTGTCCAACCTTGTGCAATACCTGCGCACCCTGATGCAGTCTACGAATGACGAGGCACGGCAAAGGAAATTTGGCCTGACCCCGCGCGAACTGGAGATTGTGTCGGCCGTGGTCGCTGGGTACTCGAACAAGGAAATTGCCGAATACTTCAAGATCAGCGAGGATACCGTCAAGCACCACCTGAGTAACATTTTCGATAAACTCGGAGTCTCAACCCGCCTGGAGCTTGCTCTGTTTGCAGTGAATCAGTCTCTGCCCCTGAAAAGTATTGCCTGACACAGTACGCTGGCGCTCCGAGATCGGTGGCACTTTGGTGCTATTGGCGGATGTGGGGCCGGGCCCTAAAATCATCAGCACAGATCAGCTTGGGGACAACCGCCGGGAAGCAACGCGTATCGGTGTACCTTGGTGTGGTGCTTCACCGGTTTACCAAAAGTGAGAAATGAGGAGCCCCGTGGCAAAACGTTTACAACATCTATGGAACGATGAGAAAGGTCAGGACATTGCGGAATATGCAGTGATGTTGGCTGTGATTCTGGTCATCGTGGTGGGCACGATCCGGCTCATCGGCTCCAACGCGAACAATGTATTTTCTCAGGTAGGCAGCGCAATTCAGTAACAGCCGATTTTGCAATTCGTGACCAGACAAGCGGCCGAGGATGCGCGGCGTCTTTATTCTGCCGCGAGCGCCGTAGCTCTTGTCGTTCCTACCTTTCAAATTACTTTGGCGTATTATCCGAGGGCGACGATGTAGTGAGCGCCATCTTCTCCGCTCCGCCGGTGGAAAATCGGCTCAGGTAGGGAAATACCGGGGTAATCTCAAATTCCATTTTCTCGCGCGCCGCAGTTAGCGCCACAGGCTTGGATTTGGACAGTTCCACCCGATCGGTCCAGGGATCGACCTTGATGCGGCCACCCAACGGCAGAGCCGCGATCTGATCGAGGCGTTTGTCATCCAGCGCAGGGCTCGAAGCTACCAGGCTCGACATGCGAGTCTTGCTCCCCGCAAAGCTGTTCCCGAGGTGCGGCCGAATCAAGTTCTGCAACTCAGGCGCCTTCTCCTGCAAAGCCTTCAAAAACAATCCTGCATTGGCCAGCTTGTCCTTGTAGGGAGAATTTTTGAGGAGTTCCAGCGCCTTGGTGTCGGCGGCTTCCTCGTTTGCGGAACTGCGTTTGAAGTCGAGCCGGCGGAAGGTTTCATCGTCAGGGAAAAATAGCTTGTCGTTAAACGCGAGCTTCGTGTCGAAGCTGTGTCCGAGTATGATGTGGCTGAGTTCGTGAGCCAGCACCATGGCCAGCGACGCTTCGTCGGGGAGCACGTCCAGCAGCCCACGACTGATAACGATCGTGTGGCCGATGGTGAACGATTCCAGAGGAGCGGTCAAAAGTACGCGGCAGTGGATGTCCCCCTGCAAGTCAATGTTGTTGGTGACGAGCAGATTGGTGACCACAGTGGCCAAAATCTTGTCTACTTCCCCAGAAGGCGCGAGCAAGCCAATCTTCTGAATGCGTTCGACAGCGTTTTCTTCCGCTTGCCGTTCCCACATACGCTGCGCCACAACAGGACTTGCATCGGAAGCGGCATCGCTCTGGTCTTTGACCGACTGAGGCGAATCGATCAGGATCTGGGTAAACTCCTCATTCTTGCCCAACCCCTTCAGGTCGTAACCCCAGAGCCGAGTCTGCGCTTTGAAATGGAGGGCCTTCGTAAACCCCGTCTTGAGGTTCGATTCTTCGGTGTAGACATAGGCGGGCAGCCACACTCCGGGGCGCATGTTCAGGCGCCAGCTGTCGAAGTGGAAGAAGAAATTGACTTTAGGCTGAGGAACGTACGTTCCGTTGAAGCGGACCACGTTGTAGTCCTGGTCTTCAACCCAAATTCTCCCCTTGAAACGTGCGATCTTTTGGCCTTCCTTGGGCTCGACATCGATGACCAGGCAGCGGAGTTCGCCGAGAAATTCGCGGCGTACAAAGTTAAAGTCGTAATACTTCTTCTGGAAATCGGCGTCGAGTACAACCATTTGGGCAAAGCCCAAAGGAAGGAAGTGCAGGGCATAAACACCTGTCAGCTTGTTCAGCATCCGGCGGCCGAATCCGGACTGGCCAGTAAAGGAAATGTCCTCAGGCCCGTCGCTCATGTCGAGGCGACCGAGAAAATACTGGTCTTTCACGGGAATCGGGTGCCCTGCCTGGTCGTTCTTTAAGTCCTGCAGGTAGGTCTCGACCAGGGGATGCATGTGCCGCATCTGCGCCATGAACATGTGCTCCCGTTGCACAACGTGATCGAGCACGTCGTTGAGCGTAAGAGCGGCCGGGGGCAGAGACGTGGCACTCTGAGCTGGGTCGACTGAAGCATCTGCACCACCCGACCCAGGTTGCGTCGCGGCGGATGGAGGATCTTGTGCCTGCACCCCCAATACGCATCCCAAAACAAGAATCAATACCGAGCCCGAACGACAGATTTGCATAAAGAACCTTCTGGGAATCAATCGGCCTAACCCAAGATTAGGCTAACTGAAAAATAATGTGCAACACGGCCGTGGAGTCTGAGGGTTGGCCGTCTTTCAGGGCCGGCTTGAAGCGAATCTGCTCCGCGGCATGCACCGCCGCGTCATCCAGACCATGCCCCAATCCGCGCACTACTCGTACCACACGTAGCTTTCCGCTCGCTTCCAGCACGACTTCCAAAAGCACTTCGCCTTCAATTTTCTTGGCGCGCGCTTCTTCAGTGTAGATGGGAACCGGCTTGGAAAGGATTTCCGCGGGGACTACTTTGGCCGCTTGTGCTGCGGGATGCGCCTGAACGGTGGGAGGGGCAGCAACATCGGCGTTGCCGAAGCCGGCCTCGCGTACTGTGCCCGCAGACGGCGCGTGTGCGTTTCCAGTAGCCACACCGCCACCGAATCCGGTGCTGGCAACCACGCCGCGAGTACCATGCGCCCCGCCCGTTCCGTTTCCGGAACCGGGCCCAGTGGGCATATCGAATCCGCCAGCTTGCGCGATGTTGACCGCCTTATTCTGACTCGCCTTGGCCGGTACTCCGTTGGGATCGCCGAAGCCGCCCGTCTGCACCTTTTGCGGCGCGCGGTCTATCGTCTGCGGCGCCGAACTTCCCGTAGTGAACACGTTGGTCCTCACTGGGGGCTTTGGAATCACGGGGGCAGACGTTGGCAACGGTTCGAGCTTCCGAGTCGCCATTTTCACTTCGGGAGCCGGAGCAACTTCCACTTTCGGTTTGAGCTGTGGTTGAGGAACCGGCAAACGCATAGAGGCAGGCGGAGGATCAAGCTTGGCCACTTCAATCCGTTTAGGAAGCTGTTTCTGCGGCTGGTGATTTACCGGCACGGGCGTAGGTACGAGCTCGATGGCATGATAGTCAGGCTTCGGGCGCTCCAGTATCTCGGGGTGAAGAATAGGGATCCACACAAAAATTGCCACCACAACAGCCTGAATACCATAGCTAAGCAGAAAGTCGGTCCACGGCGTTTCCCAACGGGGGAGCGGCGAGAACAGGCCCAATTCGCGAGACGGAGGCGCCATAATCAATTCGGTTGTCTGTGTTCAAAAACCCGATCCAACTGTAAAGGTTTTACCAATCTTTTCAAATGATGGAAACCTCGTAGGGCGGGCCCACTCAGAGTGTACTATTCCTGCTTCATCTATGCACGACAAAGGCCATTCCCGCATGCACGCAATTGGGTCAAGGTTTATTTGAATCAATGAGTTAAGCGATCTCTGATTTAATCGGGCGCGGAACATTCGGGGAAGCCGACCAAAACCTACATCCTAAGGTAAACAGATTTCCCGTACGCGAGCTTCCATCGCTCCAGCCTCAGCAGTGGACAATCTTCGAGCTAACGATGCCGCGGGTCGCATTCCGCGTATCAACCACCAACCTGGCCTCCTGAACGATCTTGCGATAGTCGTAGTCGGAATGGTCGGTCACGATGAGGACACAGTCATATTGCCCCAGGTCTTTTAACTCCACGCATTTCATTTGCAGATCGTACTTGCGCCCTTTGCCGATGAAAGGGAAATAGGGATCGTGGTAGCTGACCTGAGCTCCATCTTTCTGCAAGAGTTCGATAATAGTAAGCGACGGCGACTCGCGCAGGTCGTCGATATCTTTTTTGTAGGCCACGCCCAAAACCAAGACCCGCGCGCCATTCACCGACTTCTTGTGGCGATTCAGCGCGCTGCCGACCGAAGACAGGACGTGGTAGGGCATGTTGGTGTTGATTTCTCCTGCGAGCTCGATAAAGCGGGTGCGGAAATCCCATTCTTTGGCCTTCCAGGACAGGTAGAAGGGATCAACAGGAATGCAATGCCCGCCCAAGCCTGGTCCGGGATAGAACGGATGAAAGCCGAAAGGTTTGGTGGAGGCGGCTGCGATGACCTCCCAGATATCGATGCCCATGCGCAGGCACAAAAGCTTAAGTTCGTTCACCAGCGCGATATTCACGCAACGATAAATATTTTCCAGGAGTTTGGTCATCTCCGCGGCCGCGGGGGAGGATACGGGAACGGTTCGATTGAAGATGGACCCATAAAGAGCGCCGGCAAGTTCCGAGGCTTGGGGGTTTAATCCGCCCACGACCTTCGGAATGTCGCGGCGCGCCACTGTCGTATTGCCCGGATCCTCGCGTTCGGGCGAGAAGGCGACAAAAAACTCGTTTCCCGTGAACGCCTGTTCCCGAGCGGCCTTCAGACCGCCCTTGTTTTCCTTTTCCAGGATCGGGATCATCACTTCTTCAGTGGTGCCGGGATAGGTCGTACTTTCGAGGATCACCAACTGCCCGGCGCGCAAATGGGGAGCGATGGAGTGCGTGGTGGAGGTGATGAAGCTGAGATCGGGCTCGTGGTATTCGTTCAACGGCGTGGGCACGCAGATGATAATGGCGTCCATGGCGGTAATGTGCGAATAGTCGGCGGTGGCGGAAAAACCGTTTGCTTTGGCCGCTTGAACCTCTTCGGGCGCGATGCGGTAGATGTAAGAACCGCCTTTCGCCAGAGTTTCCACCTTGCGGGCGTCAATATCGAAGCCGGTCACCGGGAATTTCTGCTCACTGAACAGCAAAGACAGGGGCAACCCGACGTAACCCATGCCAATAATGCCCACGCGAGCCTGGCGTTGTTGAATTCTGGTCTTGAGTTGATCCACAGAGGTATCGGCGGCGGAATAGGTTGTCATGAAATTTTCCGGGATGAATCGTGGGGGGCTACATCCAACCGCTCAATTTTAGCACACGAGATTGCAGCTTTTGTGGCTGGATTCAGGGAAAGTACCGGGGAAAAATACCGGCGCCGAACGCTGTGGAAAAGTTGGCTCAGGAGATTCCACGCCGCGGTTCTCCACCCCGAAGAGTAACCGGACACAGCATAAAAGCATTGACTGCCAACAACCTAGAAGGATACATTCGACGAAAGGGCGCACCGGTGTGGGAAATGGCGCGCCGATCATACTTGCGTGCAACAATCGTTCGGGCTACCATCATCCAAAGTCATCTGCGAGGATGGCCAATGACGAGGGCTTTCTACTTGAAGATCCTGAGCTGTCTGACGGTCATCATTCTTCCGATTGTTTTATTCGCGGCAGACCAACCTGGGGCCATGCTCTACAGTCACGGGACCGCATTGCTCAATGGCACCACGATCGCGAGATCGTCCGCCATTTTTTCCGGCGACCTGGTGCAGACGAACTCGGACTCTGTGGCTAATATCAATGCCACGGGGTCCAGCGTTCTGGTTCTGAACGAGTCACTAGTTCAGTATGAGGGCAGCACAGTCAAGCTCGAGCACGGAGGCGTCAGCGTTTCCACTTCGAAGCTGTTGGCGACTCGTGCCGGAGCCGTCACCATTTCCCCGGCCTCCGGGGCTTGGACCGAATTTGAAGTCAGGGATGTGGATGGTCGAGTCGAGATCGCGGCGCGAAAAGGCGACGTGACTATAAGCGATGAGAAGGGAACCACTACGCTGGCACAAGGCGAGCAGACTTCTCGAGACGACTCTCAGTCGGACGACAAGAAAAAGAACCGAAGAGTAGCTGCTGCCGCGATTCCCGCTTGGGGAGCGGCGCTCGATTCTCCGTGGGCAATCGGTATCGCCGGGGGAATCGTCCTTGGCGGAACTGCATGGGTTTTATCCCAAAGCGACGATCCGGCAAGTCCATCGCGATAGCCGGGTAGCCGGTTGGCGTGAGGAACATTTGTTGCGGCCTCTAGCACGCCTCAACAACTTCAACGGCTCGCAAATCTTCGAAGCCTGCCGGGATATGCTGCTCCCGCCTTTCCCAATTGATCGGCCACAGCGGTTGAGATGGGCTGCACATCTTCCGAGCGGAAACGCAGCAGCGCGGCAATATTGCCAACCTTGTCGAACTCCGGGTCGTCTTTCACGTAAAACGTTTCGACATCGCGGCGAATGACCCACGGGAGAATCGCTTCGCCGACATCGACAATCTCCTGGGTCGACCGGCCACAGACCGGGCAGGAGCTCACAAGATGGGCATCAATATGCCCGCATCCTGGGCATTCGACGGCATGACCTTGAAGATTTTCCCCCAGCAAAAGAGTCTGGACTTCGCCTAATTCAAGAGAACGCAACACTCGACGCAGTCCGGTAACGCCGCGTCCATTGCTGCGCGCCTGACTCAGCGCCTGCTCGATAAGTTCGCGACGACGATCATTCTGCCACTGTTCCAGAATCTGCTGCGCGTGGGCGCGAATCTCCTCTTTGCCGATATGACCGACGTCGGCGTGAAAGCGGCCGATGAGCGCCTGTTTCACATAGGAATGCAGTTGCGGCTCCAACAGTGAGAGTTGAGCGTCCTGGCAGGCGAGAATCCATTTCTCGAATACGCCTTTTTCCAACAATGCTTTCAGCGCCCCCGCCACATTCTTGAAATGATGGCGAGCCTCGTCTTCGACCCGGCGCTGTGCGTGCCCGCCGTCGTATCCGGCAAAGCCGTCGCTGCGGCCTCTGCGAGACAGCGGATGGAATAAATCTTCGCGTTCGGTCAACTCGCCCAGGCGAAGATCGAATATGCGAGCCCGGTGCCGGTCGACCAGCACTACTCCCAACAGCGGGAAAGCGCCCAACAGGTGCGCTATGGGCTTGAGATGGAAGTGGCGATCGACGAAGAGGTGTGTCCCCGGCAGATTTGCAGGCACATCATATTCGCGCCAGAGGTTTTGAGCGGAGCAGGCAAATACAGCCTTGCCGTGCGTGCCGTTGCTGCGCAATTCGGCCGAAAGGCGCAAGATACGATCTATATCGTCCCGTGCGCACTCCTTTCTGCCCTGACTTTCCAGGCCGCGGAGAGATTCGCGCGCCAGGTCTTTGATCAAAATCACGTCCTCTTTATGGGCCTTATTGCGGGGCGTGGAAGGCTGGAAATAAAAACTGACTGCGCAGGATTTTTTATCTTGAAATTCAGCTAGTTCTCGGATTTGTTCTCGGGTGATACTCATGGATAATTCCCCCAAAAGTCGGAATTGAATTTATGCGGTGCCGGTCGGAGCGAGCCGGGACGTAAACTGTTTAGCCAGGCCTGGTGTCTTGCGCAAGTGGTCGCGCGCGGCCGAAACGAAGGCGAGCACCCTTTCGGCCGGAAGGCCGGTAATTACCACAATCTCATCCACGCTAAAGCCTTCGACGGCATGCAGAATGAAGGCTTCACGCGGACCCGAGCCCAAATCGCGCAGCGCTGACGCAATCAGCCGCAGCAATTCATCTGACGCAAGAATCTGCTCCGGTGTGGCGACGCGTCCGTCGGCAATCACCGTTGCGCCGGTCATCGACTCGTCCGGCTGGTGAAATTGCAGCTCCGGTTCGTCGCTGGCTTTCACGTTGGGCCGGCGCGCGGAATCTTCGAGAGGCCTGGCATTTCCATTGCTCCCTTCGGTGCGCGATAGTTCGTCCAGAGCTCGCAGGGCCAAACGGTACAGCCAGGGTTCGAGCGCCAGCCGTTCCGGCTTCTCCTGGCCGTCGCCCAGAGCTGAGGCGATGGTTTCATCAATCACTTCTTCTTTTGAAACGCTGTCCGGAGCAATCGACTCCTGCGCTTCGCGGAAGTAGATTTCACGTTCGACAAAGCGCTCCAGCCGTGCCAGATTGATGTTCACATAGGAGCGAACATCGTCCGCCGAAATCGTGGCTGGAAACACGGCGGCCAAAGTTTGTTCAAACGGGACTTCACTCACGACCGCATTCGGGCGCGCGCTGTCTCCCCGCTTCCCACGCTGCCACTTGTGGGACGCGCGCAGAATTTCCTTGTGCTTATTGACCTGCTGCAGGAGATCCTCAAACGCGCCTTTCACCGCGGCCGCGGCCGTGGAAGCCGAAGACTGCACCGCCATTTGTCCTGACGGCAAGCGCAGGTTCAGCGAAACGCTGGTCCCCTCGCGTGGCGAAATCTCCTCCACCACTCCCTTCAAGTGGACAAGCTCGGGACGAAACACCTGCAGGCGTTTTTGCAGTTTTTCGATCTGATGTTGAATGTCTTTCTCTACGGCGGGGATTTTATGAAGACGGTAACTGACGTGGACGTTCATAGCGCCTCGGCCTTACCAGCGAAGTGCGCAACCAAGTGTTTTCTTAGGGCGATTGTACACCCGGCGGAAAAATGAAAACGCAGAATTGTACAGCTTCTGAAAATAGGATGTTCGCTTTCGGGATTTCGTTGCAGTTTAAAGAATCTTAGAGACTGCGATTCAAAAATAGATTTGCAGTTCTGGTTTGCAGACCTCCGCTGAGGCACGTTATGATCCCGGACCATGACTCGGTTCGAACTCCCACTGTTGGCTTTGCTCACCGCCGTTGCCTACGCGCAAGCTCCCTCTTCAAAAGAAGTTGATAGCGTCTATTCCGACGCTCACGCGCTCTACCTCGACCTGCACCAGAACCCAGAGCTTTCAGCGCACGAGACCGAGACTGCGGCGAAGCTGGCCGCGCGGTGGCGTAGCGCCGGATACGAAGTGACCGAACACGTCGGCGGCACAGGAGTAGTTGCCATCCTCAAAAACGGACTCGGCCCAACCATCATGCTGCGCACGGAACTGGATGCACTTCCCGTGGAAGAAAAGACTGGCCTGCCCTACGCGAGCAAGGTGCGTGCGAAAGACGACGCCGGACGCGACGTTCCGGTGATGCACGCCTGCGGACACGATCTGCACATGGCGGCAATTCTCGGCACCGCCGAGATCATGGCGCACAGCAAGAATACCTGGCACGGAACGCTCATGCTGATCGGTCAGCCCGCGGAGGAGACCATTGGCGGCGCAGAGGGAATGCTGCGCGACGGATTGTTCACACGTTTCGCCAAGCCAAATGTCGCTGTGGCTCTGCACGTCGGCAACGAACTGCCGGCGGGAATGGTCTCGATCACTCCCGGCGTTTACAACACGAATTCGGATTCCGTGCGCATCACGATTTACGGCAAAGGCGGGCATGGCTCCGCGCCGCACACGGCAATCGATCCCATCGTGATTGCAGCGCGGACGATTCTCGCGTTACAGACCATCGTCTCCCGTGAGGTCAAGCCCGGCGAAATGGCCGTGGTGACCGTTGGCTACTTCCAGGCCGGAACGAAGAACAACATTATCCCGGACCATGCGGAAATGGGACTAACCGTGCGGACCTTCAAGCAGGATGTTCGCAAGCAGATTCTCGCCGCCATCACCCGTATCGTCAAGGCAGAGGCCGTCGCAGCCGGCGCGCCGAAAGAACCTTTAGTCGAACGCTACGAAGGAACCGATCTCGTCTACAACAATCCCGCGCTGGCCGAGCGGCTCAGGGCGCCTCTGGAAGCCGCACTCGGGAAAGATAAAGTCGTAACTGCCGAGCCCATCACACCGTCAGAGGATTTCTCCTACTTCATCGAGCAGGGAGTCCCCGGTTTCTATTTCAGCCTCGGAGGAGCCGATCCCGCAAAGTTCGCGGAGGCGAAAGCATCCGGGACGCACCTGCCCTCGAATCACTCCCCTCTATTCGCGCCAGACGTGGATCCGGCGCTGCACGCGGGAATCGCGGCCGAAGTCGCGGTGCTGCGGAATTTGCTGAACTCGTCGCCCGAGGAACTGCGTGCACTGACTGCAGAGCGGCACCGTTAGACTGCAGATCTTCTACACCGCGACCGTGACCGAGGTCTCCGTCCGCCTCACTGGCCGATACAGCGTGTCGCGCTCGATCGGCTCGCGCCCGGCGGCGCGGATCAACCGCTCTAACTCTTCGCGACGCATGCCTTGCGGCGTGGTCGCGCCCGCATCGTGGTAAATCTTCTCTTCGATCACCGTCCCGTCCATATCGTCGGCGCCGAAGCGCAGCGAAATTTGCGCGATCTTCGCGGTCATCATCTGCCAGTACGATTTAATGTGCGGGAAGTTGTCGAGCACCAGGCGGCTCACGGCGATTTGTTTGATGTCGAGCATTCCGGTGGTTTTCGGCAGATGCTGCAACGGGGTGTTGTCGGGATGAAAGGCCAGTGGAATAAAAGTCTGAAAGCCGCCAGTTTCGTCCTGCAGCGCGCGCAGCTTTAGCAGATGGTCGACGCGATCTTCGTCGTTTTCGACGTGCCCGTAGAGCATGGTCGCATTTGACTTGAGCCCGATCTGGTGCGCCAGCTTCGCAGTTTCGAGCCATTGGCTACCATCAATTTTGTGGTCGCAAATAATGTGGCGCACGCGGTCGGCAAAAATCTCAGCCCCGCCGCCGGGCAGCGAGTCCACGCCCGAAGCTTTCAGCTGTTCGAGCGTCTCGCGTATGGAAAGTTTTGCCCGCTTCGATAAATACGCGACCTCGACCATGGTGAAGGCCTTGAGATGCACCTGCGGAAAGCGCTGCTTCAGGCCGGAGCACAAATCGAGAAAGTATTGAAACGGCAGATCCGGATGCAGTCCGCCCACAATATGAAATTCCGTGACCGCCTCGGAGTATCCGGAAGCCGCAGTTTCGAAAGCCTCTTCGAGCGCCATCGTGTAGGCGCCGGGCGAGTCCTTCTTTCGACCAAAGGCGCACAAGCGGCACGCCGCTACGCATACATTCGTTGGATTGATGTGCCGGTTGACGTTGAAGTACGTCTTGTCGCCGTGCCTGCGCTCGCGCACGGAGTTGGCCATCCAGCCCAGCGCGAGAATATCCCCGGTGCAATACAGAGTGAGAGCGTCTTCAGGATCAAGCCGCTCGCCGGCAAGAACTTTCTCATGAATCGGCGTGAGGCGCCGATCATCAGTCTGGAAAGAGTGGGATAACCGTGGGGCAGGCATCTCTTTGATGATATCGCAGGACGTTGCCGAAGACCATGATTCGCCTGCCGGAGAGCTGGTTCGGCGGATACCAGATTCGGTGGATCCGACGAGGATTTCCTGTCTACCCGTGGTCCAAAAGTTGCATCAGAATAAATAGATAGACATTACTGCGCGCCTTCCTCTCAAATTGCACACGAAGGAGATTGCCCGTGAAAAATTTTTTTCCTGCCGCTTTCCTAACCGGAACGTTGCTCTGTGCGGCGTCGTTCGCCCAAAGCACTTCGAACGCCCAGACCCAGAGCGCTCCGCCGTCACAGCCCGACGCGCAATCCGCTCCTAGTGCATCGTCGCAGCCCGCGACACAACCACAATCTCAGCAGGAAACTCAAACGGGATCGGCGGCCACCGCGACGAATCAGCCCGATGGGCAGCATCGAATTGCCCCAGGCAGCGTAATCCCGGTGCAGTTGACCAAGACCATCGACGCTAAGAAGGCTAAGCCCGGGGACGAGATCGTGGCCAAGGTCACCATGGATTTGAAAACGACCAGTGGCGAAGTAATGATTCCTAAGGACACAAAAGTGATGGGACACGTGACTGAAGCGCAGGCCCGTAACAAAGAGCAGAAAGAGTCACAGGTCGGCATCGCGTTTGACCGCGCCGTACTGAAGGACGGAGAAATACCTCTGCCAATGTCGATTCAGGCTGTGATCGCTCCTCCCAGCAGCAATCCGAATAACGGCGGCGGGGTTGATCAGAGCGCGCCCGCTGGCGCCGGGACCAGCGCGAACTCAACGATGGGCAGCGGGCAACGGCCGACCGGTGCTGGGGCGGCACAGCCCCCTCAGCCACCCCCGACTGGCGGGAGCGACGCACAATCTCAATCTGGAGCGCGGCCGGAGATTAACGGAAACACGCAGGGTGTCGTCGGCATTTCGAATCTGAATCTTGAGCCTGCACAGAATGCGACCCAGGGATCGGTGTTGAGTTCGGAGAAAAACAACGTCAAGGTGGAAAGTGGCACGATGCTGCTCTTACGAGTCAACCAATAAACGCTGTCGTTCACGGTTTGTGTGGAGCGGGCACTCCTGCCCGCTTGCTTGCGGCGGCAAAAACCAAGCGGGCAAGAGTGCCCGCTCCACACAAAGCCCGCACCAACTATTTCCGCAGCAGCAAATCTGCCGCGACGAACATAAAGAACAGCACCGAGATGACACCATTCATGGTAAAGAATGCTGCGTTCAGTTTCGACAGGTCGTTCGGCCGCACCAAAGAATGTTCGTAGAGCAGCAGCAGTATCACCGCCAGCACGCCACAGGCGGCCAACTTCCCCATCCCGAATACGATCAGCAGCGCAATCAGCAGGCCGACCATTACACCATGGAAAACGCGTGCGAACCAAAGCGCGGCGCGAATTCCGAGATGTCGTGGTATGGAGTGCAGTCCGCTTTGCCGGTCAAAATGGAAATCCTGGCAGGCGTAAAGAACGTCGAAGCCGCCCACCCAAAAAGTGACGGCAGCAGTGAGCAGCAGGATCCGCGGATCAAGCGAGCCTCGCACCGCGATCCACGCCGCCGCTGGCGCCATGCCGAGGGCAAATCCCAGCACCAGATGCGACCAGCGCGTCACCCGCTTGGTGTAAGAGTAAAGCAGCAGTACGGCTAGCGCGACCGGAGAAAGCTCCAAAGCGAGCCGATTCAGTTGGCTCGAAGCCAGTATGAAAATGCCGCTGGAGACGACAACGAACGAAGCCACGAACCCCGGCGTGAGATCTCCGGCAGGCAAAGCGCGAGTACTGGTACGCGGGTTGGCGGCATCGATGGCAGCGTCGGCCCATCGGTTGAACGCCATCGCGGCGGACCGCGCGGCAATCATTGCCACCACGATCCACACCAATTGATGTGCCGTAGGCACTCCTCCGGCTGCCAGCATTGCCCCGCACAGCGCAAACGGGAGCGCAAAAATAGAGTGCTCCCACTTGATCATCTCCAGAGTGACGCGCAAGTTGCGCAGGATGGGCACGCATAAATTGTAATCGAGGGTCAACAGTAGCGACGTAAGAGTAGCGACCGGTCAAGAGTATTTAAAGCTGAACACCTAACTGGAAGGCGGGCGGGGACGGCCGCCGGGACGGCGGCGCTTACTCTGACACGGGCTAAGCCTTAAATTACGAAAGGCCGACATCGGAACGCCCGACAGCTAATACCTGTCATCCCGAGACCAACGGCACAAACCGGCAGAGTTCATGCAGCACTGTTCTCGGCTGGCCGTTTTCCATGCGAATCAACTGCAGCTGCTGAGAATCAGCCGGCCCCACGGGGATAATCATTCTCCCACCGTCCGCAAGTTGCTGGAGCAAAGCGCGCGGCACCTCGGCGGCTGCGGCTGAAACGACGATCACATCGTAGGGCGCGCCCTCTGCAAAGCCCCGGCTTCCATCGCCAACCAGCACTCTCACATTGGCGTAGCCCAGGCGTACGAGCAACTCTCGAGCCGCATCCGCCAGCGCGGCGTGCCGCTCCACCGAGAAAACCTTCGCTGTCAGTTCCGCGAGCAATGCCGTCACATAGCCTGACCCGGTGCCGACCTCGAGTACTCGATCCGAGGGCGAAAGCGCCACAGCCTCCAGCATCCGCGCCACAATGTAAGGTTGAGAAATCGTCTGCCCTTCGCCAATCGGCAAAGGATGGTCCTCATACGCCTGATCGCGATACCGCTCCGGCGCGAACTCATGGCGCTGCACGCGCAACATAGCGTCAAGCACACGTTCGTCGCCAATCCCGCGCGCCCGGAGTTGCGAGTCGACCATGCGCAGCCGCAAATTCGAAAATGCGGCGTTTTCTCCAGAGGAATTCATGCGGAGTTTCGAGACCTGCATCTCGTCGGCGAAATTCTATTTCTTGCGTTGTCGAACGCGGATATCGAAGCTGACCACTCCGTTCTGATCGCGCGTGCCCACTACCGAAATACTTCGGTTGACGTAATATTCGCCCTGAATAATCTGCTGCGAACTCTGCGATACGTTGGTGCTGTACGTGAGCGAGATATTGTTGGCGAACTGTTGTTCGATCGTCACCTGCGGGCCGCGCGCCGTAGGGTTGGTTTCCGTGGTCAGGCCCTGGGGATCGATTTTGATTCGGCTGGCTCCGAACAGCTTTTGCACGCGGCTGCTGACCGTCGAGTTGATGGCCTGGTTGATGATCAGGTTGGTGGCCTCGTCGGTGAATACGCCCTGACCCGATTGCTGCTGCAACTGCTCCGACTCCTCGCTGGTGCGGCCCAGCGCCAGCAGCGCGATGATGTCCGACTTGGGCAAAGGCGGCTCCGAACGGTAGTTGACGGCTAATCGCTCCGGCGTCCCGGTAACCGTAACGTCAAGATCGTAATTGCGTAC
>Ga0073928_10003001_pt1 | contig 27464 bp, 20 predicted proteins | sample PaiPotPPA55metaG_FD_76969 | JGI IMG/M metagenome (GOLD analysis project Ga0073928, IMG submission 76969) | Iron sulfur acid spring bacterial and archeal communities from Banff, Canada, to study Microbial Dark Matter (Phase II) - Paint Pots PPA... ...
GATTGAGAAGCGGCGAGAAAGTCAGTTTGGCAGCGAAACGCGCCCTTCTATTACCACTAGCTGCTTAGCTTCTACTAATTCTACGAATGTGTCTCCCAGGGCTTTCTGAATATGGTTTCCTGCTCGCTCGAATCCAAGAATTCGCGCGACGTACAGGAGAAGCTTCTCACGATCAATGCTCAGGCTGTCTCGTACAAGATTCTTTATAGCTAGTGCGATCTCTTCCGGTGGGATCTCTTCAATTGAGCGCCGGGACTGTTCATCGTTTGCACTTGGCTGCCTGACGATCACCTGGTAGGACCCCAGAGTCGGCCATAGAAACTCGCCCTGAATCCTCAGAAGTTTCTCGCGACTGAGCGACCGCCAGGCAGACTTTACCGCGTTCATCATTCGCTCACCGACGCGATCAAGGTCCCACCCTCGTGCCAACCGTGTCGCCGCCACATCCTTGTGAACCGGTCCCTCCACCGCGATGATTTGGGACAGCATTCGCTTTAGAAGTGGCAGCGCATCCGGCTCGTGAAACTGCAGCCCGCTCGTCTGCGGCGTGCGTGGTCTACACACCTGATAGGTTTGTACCCAATCAGGAATCACCATCCGTTCATCAAAGTTTGGAAGTTCTTTCTCCACAATAATCGGAGCATCGCCTGAAGACACTGGCCCGTTTGACGTTTTCGGATAAGCGGGGGAGGTTTGCGCTCTATCCCTCAGTGCGATTTCAATTGCAGCCTTGAGTCGGCCCACTTCCGTTGCATTTCGCGTCACCCAATCAGGAGACCAAATCCGGTGAATCTTCCAACCCAGCTTCACAAGAATTTGCTGTCGAATTCGATCACGATCTCTTGCCGTCGCCGACGAGTGATAGGAAGCACCGTCGCATTCGACCCCGAGGACAAACCTGCCTGGGTGCGATGGATCGACCACCCCAAGGTCAACACGGAAGGAGCTGCATCCGACCTGCGGAACAACTCCAAATCCGAAACTCCGAATCGCTGCTGCCACTGACTGTTCGAACGGCGACTCAAACTCACCCTCGCCAATCTGGAGGGCCAGGGCATCCGGTCCTCTCTCGGCGAAGTCCAGGTACTTATGAAGGACCCGTACGCCCTCCTTATTCACCGCGCCAAGATCGAAGTCAGATGCGCGAATCGAACTGACAACGATCACTTTCTTTCGGGCACGGGTCACGGCCACGTTTAGCCGTCTTTCCCCGCCGGCGCCGTTTAGAGGTCCAAAGTTCATGGTCAAGCGACCAAACTTATCTTTGCCATATCCAACGCTGAAGATTAGAACGTCTCGCTCGTCTCCTTGTACGCTTTCCAGGTTCTTTACAAAGAACTTTTCTGGCCGGTCTGGAGCGAAGTATCTTTCAAGTTCGGGCGTTTGTCGGCGGAACTGCTCCAGATGGTTCTCGATCGTGTCAGCTTGCGCGATATTGAACGTCACAATGCCGAGTGACTGCCCAGGGAATCTGCGAAGATGCTCCTCCACTAGGCCGACGACCTTCTCCGCCTCTCGCACGTTATCTCGTTTCCCGCCTCGGTCGTACACGCCATCGGAGACGTGCACGAACTTAACCCCCAGCCCTTCGTCCTCCTGCAGCCACGAAGGAAAAGTTACCAAGCTATAGTCGTAGAAGGTGCAATTGGAGAATGCAATTAGAGATTCGTGTTCACTGCGATAGTGCCATTTCAACTGGCGCTGCGGCATAACTGCCGCGCATGCATCGAGGACGCTATCGAACACGTCGAAAGCCTCCATCGCGTTCGGATCGTCGGTTTCACCAGTCAGATCGTCTGACATTCCTTGCTCGAAGAAAGTTGTGGGAGGCAATTGCTTATTGTCACCACAGACGACTAGCTGCTTACCGCGATAAATCGAGCAGATTGCATCTTCAGATCTCAACTGAGAGGCCTCGTCGAAGATGACGACGTCGAATTTCGTCTTTTCCGGATCGAGGAATTGACTCACCGAGATAGGGCTCATGAGCAGACAGGGTTTCAACTGGGTAAGCAGGTTGGGAATGACTCCAAAGAGCTTCCTCAGTGGCATGTGTCGTCTCTGTTTGTTTGCTTCTTTGAATAGGATCTGAACTTCTCCTCCCGGTATGACAACACTGGAGGCAGGTCTGAGGCGATTTATCTCCCTGATCACACTGTGGACGCCCTGTTCCCAGTGCTTCTTGTCGAGCTCCCGAAACTCCGCGATGAGCCTTTCGTGATTCTCGCTCCGGAAGCTGCCTAAGCATGAATCCTCGGCGAACAACCAATTCAGCCACGCTTGCAGCAATGCCCTCCGAATGACCTTCGGAACATCATCGGATTGGAGAGCCGTCGACTTCGATATCGAGTTTGCAAAGAGCTCGCCGAGTCCCTGTTCTCGGAAGCTTTCCTCCAGGGCCTTAAAATCTATCCAATCCCTGAGCGCCTCAATCTGATCCAACATCTCCCGCAACCGCGGAACGATCAAACCAAAGTCAGCCTGCAGCAATGGAGTTCCACCAACCGCGGGAAAACCCTCATTGAAATTCTGCGACAGCTGCAAGAAGGCCGCTCGGGCTCGGTTCAAATCGTTGACGAGAGGTTCGTTCTGAGGCGCTCTTTGTTTTCCTTCTGCAACGATATCGAGCAACGCCTCGGGGATTTGTCTGGCTTGCATGTGTGCTTTGAAGCGTACGGTCCAATCAACTGCTTCAAGCACCTGGTTCCATGCGGTCTGAATGCCAGCAAATCGCTTTCCAAATCTCTCCTGCAGATGGGCCGAACTGTTAGCAAACTCGGCTTCGATCTTGCGTAGTTCGCCGAGACGATCAAGGTCTCCAATCATCCGATGACACGTAAGGCCCTCAGGCGATAAGGCACAAGACACAACGGCGCCAATCAAATCTCGAACTGGCCTAGCCTTATCCGTCAACTCAACAGACCACGGCTTCAATTCAATTAACGGCTTTTCCTCAAGCGGCACACCTGAACCGTCCCAGAAATCTGCGGGGAGATGTTGCTTAACCTGGGGAAGCTTCCTTTCCCAGTCCTCGATACTCTGTTTGAGGCGGGCGGCAACCGTGCGCAGATCCACTGTGGCGATTCCCTGGGCAGACGCCTGCCGGACAAACTGACTGGGCAACGGTTGGACGCCAGCCAGTTGAAGCAATTCTTGTCCGCAAGCTAGAGCACCTTCCACGCGCCCGAAATCCGTTTCGAACCCACGGAAACACGCACCTAGCAGTCCTTTGAAACGAGGAAACTCCTTAAGGAGCTGAGCTTCAAGGTCCTTCAAGCCTTGGACTTTGTGCAGATCAGCAATGATTGACGCTGGAAGTCGACCATTCTTTCGGAGCCGTTTGATCTGTCGCTTTGACGTGTAATAGCCAGGCCGAAACACTCGGAAGATCGAGGAATATGGCCCGGAGAACTTCTCAATCAAGTCCTTAGCATCAAGCTCCAGTACACCCGCTTCATAGTCTGCGAAAAGCGTCCTTCGGTCCCGATTTCTTCTATCAAAAGGCTCGCGGATCGACGGCAACGACTGCGCGACCTCTCTCAATTTCGTTACGTCGAACCAGCTTTCGTCCGGGCGCTCCTCGGATTCGCAGAGTTGCGCGATGCGGACCAACTGTCGCTGACGTTTCACATTCAAACTGCCATCCAAGCCCAAAGACTGTTGTACGGATTCACCGTCCCTGGCCCAGTTCTCCAGTCGTGTTGAAAAGTCTTGCGCCCAATCAACCAGCGAACTGCTGTTCGCAACAAAGGCTGCATCGTCTTCCAGGGAATGCTTGACGCAAACGGAAAGCTCATCCAAAGATTTCTTGAATCGGTCGCGGAGGTCGCGGGGAAGCGACACAAAATCAGGTTTATAAAGAGAAGCGAGGACATTCCGGTTTTCTTCATGCGTCTTGGAAAGTCGGCAGTATCGCTCAGTCTCAGAATTGATTTCGCCGAGATTGGAGCCGAGAACCCAGTGCTTTTCGATGCCCGGGCACGATAGGAGCAAACGAGAGGTTTCCAGCAGCCATTCGACTGCCGTCGTGCGATCGGGCACTTCCAAGGCAAGACGATTTGCGAGTTGGCTCGCAGTCTGCTGGAGAGACGCGACTGAGTCGGCGCACTCGTTGAGGCTGGTCCGCAGCGCCGCCTTATTGGTTAACGTGAAGGTCGTCAAAGCGCACCCAAACCATGGGAATTCTCGACCCGCGACAGCCACCTGCCAAAGAGGCTTTAGGCGATTGGCCAGTTGCTCGGCAGCGTCGAGGCCTTCGGGAATCAGGCGCGAAGCATCGAACGTGCCGGCGGGAACATATGGGACACCCTCTAGCTGCGAGACCCATCCGAAACCATCAAATGCGCTGCACCCTAAAGGCTGGCGAATGACGTGAAGCGAGTGAACGTAATCATTCAGCTTCTTCCGCCTCTCAACAAGTTGCTTCGCTTCAAAGTCAGTCAGACCTTTCTTCGGTTGGAGTTGCTCTCCGTATGTCTTGTAAAGTCCCTGAATGACTTCCCTCTTGTTTGCCCTGTGACTGTGGAGTTGCAAACAGAAGTGCCCGAGGCTCGCGTTCTGAAGACGCTGGAAGACAACTTCAAGAGCCGCCATTTTTTCGCTGACAAACAGGACGCTCTTGCCCCGAGCAATGAATTCTGAGATCAGGTTTGTGATCGTTTGGCTCTTTCCTGTCCCTGGTGGTCCTTGAATGACTAGGTTGCTGCCGGCTTTGACCGCCTCAATACAGACAAGCTGACTGCTGTCGGCGTCCGCGACAAGGAAACTCGTGTCCGGGCTCGTCTTTTTGTCCAACTCTTGCGGATCTGGGGGCTCCGCAGTGACAGCTTCCTTTTCTTCTTCGCACAGGCAGCGGACAATTCCGTGCATCTCAAGCAGCCCCGCGTGGCTCTTCAAATCGTGATAGATCACCAGCTTGTGGAACGAAAACAGACCAAGCCAGCAATCCGGCTTTACCTCGAACCCGTACTTCCGAACTTGAGCCTCAACCCCTTCAAGGAACTTTTCAAGCGAGGTCGACTCCCAGTCATCAGGAAGCGGCGGGAGTTCTACCTTGAAATCATCTCCAAGCTTCACAATCAACGCAGGATTGACGACGATTTCCTCGTCAACCGGGCAGAGCCGGAATGGATCGTTAACGGACTCTCGCCTCAACTCGACCGGCACTAAAAGAATCGGGGATTTGACGATTTCACTCTGCTCGACTTCCTTCCACTCGAGGACACCAAAAGTAAGGAAGAGAATTCGAACTCCCCGCTCCTCAAAATCCGTCCTAGAGCGACGATGCAAGTTGCGCAGGATGCTGCGGAGTCTGGTTCCATCTTTAATGTCGGTAAGCAGTTCATCACTGTTGCGTTCCGCACTATCAGGTACGGCTTCCAATTCCAGTAGCGAACCTGAGTCCTCGGGTTCCGGATTTCCAGGCAAAGATAGCTGCGCGGGGTCTGGCTCGCTCTCATCCGCAGGCGCCTCTGGAATGTCTGGGGGCATGCAGAATTCCCAGGCTTTTTCCGCGTTCACGAGACGGTCAAATATCTCAGGGAGCGATGGCTCGGCGACCTTCAGTGTCGATCCGCGGGTGCGAGCGAAGTGCAACAAGCGGTTGCGCCGAGATAGATCGACGATCTTCCGCTTCCATTCTTCCACGCGTTGAGTGACGCGACTCATTTCAATCACACCGGCGAGACATCGAAAGCTGAGCCTGCCAAGCCTCTTGGCCGTTCATCCTGTCAGACTAGAGCCGTGAGACTGACCAAACACTCAGGAACTTCTAGGTAAACTGCCCCTGATTATAAGGATCAGAATATCTGTTCTACTGACGCTTGAGCGGGCATCAGCAACACCCTATGACGAGAAACATAACAGCCCTTTTGGGAAACTTGGGATATGGCGCAGAATGATAGCCTACAGTTTCTGGCGGCGCAGCCAAGATTTTCTGCCCGCACTAAAAAAGAAGTGCTTGGCAGGGCCTATTTTGGCTTTCGTGCGATTTGAGAGTGGCGTCTCTCAAAGGTGACCTTCGCAAGCGATGTGCGCTGGGAGGGAGCGTTCCCGCGCAAGGGTCACGCGTGGTCGATGTTCGTTGGCTTACGCTTAGCTCAAATGTCAGATACTCACTTCAAACTACTTCGCGATGATTCGCCAGCGCGCGAAGATGCGGAAGAGGGCCTTTCGGGCTCGGTTGTGACCAGATTGTGGTCATCCGAATGAAGATGGTTTTCGAGACGTTGGGCTGCTTCGTGCAAGTCACGCTCTGTGACAATGTTGTAGCGGTCAAAGACTGAGCGCGTCTTGTGACCGGAGATCGCCATTGCCACGCGTTCCGGAACGCCCGCCCGTACCATGTTCCTCACTGCGGTGCGCCGGAGATCATGGAACAGTTTCCCAGCTACACCCGCGCGCTTACAGGCTGACTTCCAAGCTACGTAGAAACCACGAATGCGCTTACCAAACCGAGAGAACACGTAGTCACAGATAGGGAAGTTTGCATCACGCTTGAACCTTTGTGTTTGCAAGGCTTCGACCACTTCGCCGGCGAGGGGAATCGTCCGTGGCTGATCATTCTTCGTAGTTCCGGCTTCGAGGGTTACAGTGCGAGCCTTCAGATCAACTTGGTGCCACTTGAGAGTCAGAACTTCGGCCGCGCGCGCCCCCGTGTAATACCCGAATGTAAGCACTGGCTTGAGATAGCCGGGCAATTCGCTGCGGAGCGCCAGATATTCCCGATGCTTGAAGAACCCCTTCCGGACATTACTCTCTTTGAGCATGGGGATGTAGGGCACTCGGGCAACTTTGGGTGGCGTCATTTCGGCTGCAAGATTGAACATGCGCTTCAGTGCTGCCAGCTCCCGGTTAATACTGCCGTTGCTCGCCCCTTGCTGGCGCCTTTGCACCGTGTAAGCCCGCACTCGGTCGGTCGTAATGTCCACAACACGTAGGCCACCAAAAAAACGCGTCAGGTGCCGTTCGACTCTTCGCTTCGCCCAAATGAAGGATTTCCTGTCATTGGCTCGATAGTCGTTTAGGAAGTCCTCGGCCAGCTCCTCGAAAGACACTCGCTCCGTTTTCGGACCTAGAAAATTGCCTGTGCCAATTTCCCCCTCGCGCCTCTGGAGCAGCCGCTTTGCATCCCGAACATTTTCAGACTTACTGCTTTCTCGAAAAGATTTGCCGTTTCGGTAGTACTTGATCCACCAGATGCGGCCTCGGCGGTAAAGCATTCCCATAGCTCACCTTCCAGAAAAGGGAATTTGTGGGTCCAGTTGACGAGGGGTTTTAAGGAACTTCTAGGCGAGTTCAATACAGTTTGGGTCAGTACTTACCTGTTAACGATTGCGGCAGTGCGGGTGTAAAATCACGGCCACTTTGCCTGGTTCGATTAATGGCCCAGAACTCGCTTGACTACTCGCTTCGCATCGGCTGCTTTCGATTTACGATTGCGCCACTGCAGTCCCTGGTCGTCCCAGTCGTCAATAAAGGCAACATGCTCCGAGGCGGCTTCGGGCACGCCTTCCGGCGACTGTGTTGTGTCCCCCAGTGCAGGGATACTCGAAGCTGTCCGCTAGCAGCATCGTGCCCGTACAAGGCCGTATTTGAGCCTTCGCCGCCGCCTGGGGCGGAGTCCCTCTCGAAAAACCAAGACATCCCGCGACCGTTTGTGTTTCGGGCGCCGCAGACACGGCAGACTCGTTTTGAGAAGAGTGAGCCGTTCGAGTTTGATGTGGTGCTGATCGGACGGGCGGTTGATTTCCTTCCGTATTTTGTCCTCTCGTTTCGCGAGCTCGCTGTGGAAGGACTGGGCCTCAATCGAGCTAAGTGCAACCTCGAACGAGTTGAGCAAATCAAGTTAGGCTCAAACGGGGCGAGCGCAAGAGATTGCGGAACTGTCGTATATTCCACAGAGGATCAGCTTTTCCGCGCGACCGAAGTTACGAGCGCCGAAGACTGGATCAATGCCTGCCTTCATGATTCTTCCGCCTGCGAAGGCGGTAGGACGGTCGACCGGGTCGCAATTCGGTTTGTCACGCCCACATATTTACGTGCGGATGGGGATATCATCCGCCGCCCCGAGTTCCACCACGTCTTCAAGCGTCTCCGCGACCGGATCAATGCCCTGAACACATTCTTTGGTGCCGGCCCGCTCGACGCAGACTTTTCGGAATTGGGAAGGCGCGCTGAAGACGTGCGAACCGTCTCCTGCGATGTAAAGTGGATTGAGCGGTTTCGACTTTCGTCAAAGACAAGGCAACGTCACGAACTGTCCGGATTTATCGGAGAAGCCACCTACGAGGGTTCCTTGACTGAACTACTACCTTGGCTTCTGCTCGGCGAGCTTGTCCACGTCGGCAAACACGCAGCTTGGGGCAACGGCTGGTACGAAGTGGATGAAAACGCCGGGCTCAAAGCTGGAGGTTTCTGAAATGCTCGACCCAGGGAATCTCAGATCAGCGGCTGCAGCGTGGATGATGTCACGGGGCTGGAAACATAAGCTCGCCAAAACCCGCGGGTACGAACAGAGCCTATTCGAGCACAGCCTAAATGAGTTTGATGTGTTAGTCGAACTGTTGCCTATTCTAACCAGCTCACGACACTACAACCTCAGCGATACCGAACAAAAAATCCTGTTGGTAGCGTTACTGATTCACGATGCAGGCAAGGAAACAGAAGAGTGGCAGGTCTATGTACAGAATCCGCGGGCCGACCGATGGATCTCCCACATTATTCCAGACTTAACGCGGAACTTGATACCCGAGCTCTGTGGAAAGTTGGGATTCGAGCAACTAACAGAGCCAGTTCAAAGGATCATGGCGCACTGCGTCGAGTTCCATCACAGCAGGCCGGGCAAGAGTGATGGCGCTATCTTTGAGGCAATGTTAACCGGTGGATCCGACCGCTTCCTCACTCTCGCTTACCTCGTCAGGGCCATTGATCACTTTTGTTCTGCTGGTAGCGCCGCTCAAGCCAGGGAGGCAGTGGAGCATGACCCGGCTCTCGCAAACCACTTAATGGTCGCGATTCATGAGGCGGTCGTACGTGGTGTGTCGACCACTTATGTGCATAGCTCGTCCCAGGTTGCTTTTCAGCAAAAGGGTTGGAGGCCTCTCCTATATTTCTCGAACGCGACTATCTATGGGGCGGATCCGAATGATCAGCGACTTATCCCCACAGTGAATGAAATCAGCGGATTTCTACAGGCCCAGATTGATGCAGTGATCAGTCGAGATGTTACCCCCCTCATGGTGGGAAGCCCCACGGCTAACATTTTGCCCAAGCCCGATCTGTTTGCATTCTCGGAGTCCCGACAGTATCTCCAGAGTGCTGGTGGAAAGATCGGTGCGCAGAGTTTTGCCCGTGCTTATGACCGCGAGAAAAGCCGGATTGTTAAGGGAGGCTCCGACCCCCGATCCCCAGGTAAGGGTAAGACTAAAGCTGACGTGATCCTGGCCTACTGGAAGCTCGTTAAAAGGAAAGGCGATCCTTATTCGCTGGAGATGGATCGTGACGTCGCGCGGCTCTCTGTTGCACAACCTGAGATGCTAGTTTTCAAGTTCTTCAAGGCCATGGTGGATCCTAAAAAGCTTGACTCAGTCACCAAAGAGGGGGCTGACCTAGCCAAAGGACTCTACGAGAAAACCTTTGGCCATGGCAGTTGGGACGCACTCCAATCCACTTCTACTCTAATGCCGGCAAAGGATATGGCGAGTACAGTGGACTATTTCTGGGCCCTAACGGGAGAGGCCGTCAATCATCCCGAAGTGCAGAAGCTTGCAGAGCTTCCGGACCAGACCCGCTTACAGGTATTGATCGACCTGCTCAACGGAATTGCTCAGGAAGTCTATGCCTCCGTTGGTCGCCCCTCCCCACGAGATATTCTTTCGCAAAATATGGCTCAAGCTTTTGTCAAAGATATTATCCGACCGTCCGCAGGCAGCGACATTCGGGCCTTCGCTTCTGAGCAACTGGACCACTATTGTCGGTCGAAGCCTTTTGCTGGAAAAGACAACGCCCAAGGGATCTACCTCTGCCCAATCTGCAATGCCCCGTTTAACTTTAATGACGGGGTTAGAGCCTCGGCCGACTTCATCGATAGTCCTCAGACTCACACGAACCGCGGAGTGGCGTGTGGCCCGTTCGGGTACATCATGGTTTGTACCGCTTGCTATTACGAACGACTCCTGCTGCAAATCCTACTTGGGAGTCGTCCAGCGGAAATCATCACACTTCTACCTCGGCTCAACTTGGGACCAGCTAAGGGCGAGCAGTTGGTCCGAAAGGTTAGAGAATGGGTGGAAGGAGCGAAGGCCCAACTGCGCGGCGAGAGTGGCAATTTACAGTCTGGATTCTCACTCGGCTTTACTGAGCAGGCAGCGCGACATCTGGGCGACCGTGACCCTTTCACTTTGGAGTCAGATGAACTTCTTTCGCTTTTCAGCTATCGGATTGCGGGGGACAAGCAGAAAGAACGGGAGCAAGAAGCGATGCGACGTCTCAAGGAAGAATTTGACAATGATTTGAACGCCCTTGGCGTCGCCTGCGGCCAATCATTCTCCACATGGGAATCGGTAGTCGAGGCACTAATCGAAAACCAGATCCACCAGCAGGAAGTGAAGGCCATACGTCGGGATGTCTTTCGCCTATTTGAGACGATCTATCTTATTTGCCAAACGCCGAATCTGATTCTCATTCCGTTGACGTATGAGATAGCTTCCGGAAAGGAGGAAGCGGAAACAAGTAAGGCTTTGCGGCGCCTCTACGTCGCCCTGATCTTAAGCTTGGTATTTGAATCCTCGGTTGCAATTCACAAGCAAGCCGATCCGGTTGACTTTCAAAGTGGCATGGGCGCCGCGTATGTGCCGCCGATACCAGCCGTTCGCTCTCTCATCGGACACGATTGGCTGCACATCACAGAAGCGAAATGCTGGGTTGCAGCGATCGGGGCGGCAAGTATGTTGGTTCGAGACACTGGGTTGCCAGCCCGCTCCGCCCTCTATCAGGTCTTGGCGGCCGACCCGCCCGAGAAGCTCGCTCGCCGTATCGAAGAAGCGGGTTCCGGAAGACTTACACCAAGGCATCTGCGACTCATCGAACAGTTGCCCGGCTTTCGCAGAGCGCCGGAGAAAGAGGTATCCGTATGAGAGTTCCCATCACGGTTCAGGTCAAGCCCTTTGATATCGGTGCGGTCCAGCCACATATCGATCTGATTAGACGGGCATTTGTGCGATACGTTGCCGAAGTGCCACGGAGGTCAACCCGTTCCAAGCATGGCCTTATGGGTCCTGTTGGGAAAATCCTCAACGAGGTGAAGAGCGGACGCCGCGATCCCACCTCCCTCAAAGGTTACGCTGTTCGGGTGCATGAAGCAGCGAGTCGGGGTCCATCTCCGGCAGGTCTCGAGGCACTTGAACAAGGCATCGATCGACTGGTCAAGCTATTGGAGGAGGCTCCAGTCACTGTGCACGACCGACTTCTTGACCGGCTCGATTACGGCATTTACTACGACCTTCGCAAGGAGGTCATTGAATCGAAAGAAGCCCGACGCCAGGGCTGGATTAGATTTGTTCGTAACAGATATGAGAACGAAAGCAAAGTCTCTGAAGCTTGGAACGAGGAAGTAAGCAGCTTCGACGAGCTTTACCTACCAAGGAAGGCCGAGGGATCAAAGAACAAAAAGGCCATTGCCAAGCAACAAGATGTCGCCGCTTTTTGGGAGTCACAGGGCGCAATTCCGATAGTGATTGAGGAGGACGTATAGATGGACGCACTGGACAAACTGGGGGACTATTTCGTGCAGAAACCGAGGCCGTTGATCGGTGCTGAGACGATTCAGTTCTTGCTGCTGCGTGAGATCCTCGATTACACCGTGCTCAGGACAGAGGAGACACGAGAGCTAAATTCCGTCAGTACACCGCTATCTGAGAAGGACCGAGCAACGATAGTTAAGCGGGTTGCGTTCCTCGGTTCAAAACAAAAGGCAGCGGAGTCACGCCAGATGGAGTACCTCCTCCGCTCGGCTGCCTCTGCTGCAGGGAAGGATATCCCCTTCGGAAAGAACGGCGAAGGTTGCTACTTGAAAGACAACCTTTGCCTCCAATGCCCTCGCTGTGGGTTGTACGGAGCCAGTGCGCTGGGTGAGGAAGCCAACATCAAGCACCGGATCGAGTACTCGACTGCATTTTCCCTTCTCCCCTTCGACCAGATCTCTGAAGAAATCACCTTCAACGCGGTTGGCGAACTGGACCAGAGGACAGGGCAGGCGCTGGGCAGTCGAAATGTCGTGAAACCTGCCAGCCTGTTTCCCTCTGTGGTCACCTTGAAGAGTGTGACTCGTGAGGAGTTAATTCTGACCGTCAAAACCCTGTTGGCCTGCAAAAGCTATGGCGCTGAATCCCGCACGGGCGGCGACTCTCGCAACACATTCTTCGGAATCGTGGCCGCGTGGGAGGAGATCATCACCCCCATGGAATTGACCTTGGAGCTCTACGAGCAGAAGGACAGCTTCGAACCGGCAGCCTTAAAGATTCTCCTCGAAGGAAAGTATAAGGCGCTGTCGGGAAATCCAGACCGCGTCAAAATTCTTGATCCCGCCGATGTGGATGCTTTGGTCAAGGCCTGCAGTGAGGTACCGCTTAACAGGGCTTTTCTCGACAAGGTATACAACGACATCGCGGTGTACCGCAAAGCTCAAGGATAAGTAATGGGCGAAAATCTTGATCTCAACGCTCAAGGGTTGCGGGTCTATGCAGGGCGGCTCTATAACCACGATTATCTGTGGTTTTCGTCTTTCGAGATCTCAAAGACAGCGGCCACGATGCCGTTGATCCACAATTATGCTTTGAGTTACGCCATCTCTGGCTATTCCCACGGTGTGTATGTTGGCAACGCCCCGCAGTACGGTACGGATCTCGACGCGATGCCTGCATACGCGACTCCAGCTAGGTCGGAAGCGCCTTGTGCTCGAACTCGGTTCACTCAAAATGCTGTTAGCTCCCGCTCTCTTAGAACTGATGATGCCCCCCGGGGGAGTAACAGCCCTGCACTAGGATGGCGTCTCGTTCTCAACCCCGTATGGCGCGAAGCCGCAGCACAACACTATGGTAGCGGCTTTGCCTATTACGTTTTCGCGCGAAGCATTTTTCGTCCACCGTCAGTTGTCCGGCTTGGGAAAAAGGGTTGCCCAGTCCGGCTCGAATGGGAAGAGATCACGCCGGCAGTGGCAGCTCTAAGCCAGGATGCTATTTGCCCTACCCATGCAGTAAATCCGTTAGACGTCCAAGGCGAGATAGTTTCGTACGATCCGGTAGCAATCCCACCTCACTTGGTGCTCCGTGTCGCTGACATTCGAAAGGACTGGTTCATCTTTTCCGAAAAACACCGAATCCATGTACCACGACGTTTCACGCCGGCCGGCGCCATTAGGTTGGGGCCACACTTAGCCAGTTCGCAGCAGAAACAGCGTGCGACCAAGAAGAGGAGTTCAGTGTGACCCGGGAGTGTCCGTTGCGCGTAAGCGAAACCAGATTGCCTCTGGTTGACCATCCCTGCTCGCATACTCCGCTTTATCCACACCAAGTCGCCATGTGGGAAGCGTGGGACAAGAACGCTACGATTTTGCTCTGCTCCAAGACCGGCACGGGTAAAACTCGTGCCGCCATGCTTCCGATCCTCAAGCGTCGCGAATCGGCATTAGCGGTCTATCCCACAAATGAGTTGCTTCGTGATCAGGTCCGGGCGGTGGCGCAGTTTGCTGAAAAAGAAGGCATCGATTCGCTGGTTCTTCTGCCGGAACTATGGGGCGTGCCAGACCGACCTGCGCGTTACAGCAAAGCGGATCATATCTTAGTGCCGGTTGACGGTGGCCTGCTTGATGAATGGCAAGGGGTAATGCGCTGTAAGAGTCGAGGTGAAGCCCTGCGCAGGCTTCTCAACCCGGACAAGCCAAAAATCGTGTTTACTAACCCCGATATCCTGTTCTTGATCCTTGGTCTTAAGTATCACGCGGAGCCATTTGAAGCTCTACGGTGCTACGAAACGCTGGTTATGGACGAGTTCCATTTGTATCAGGGGGTGGAACTGGCTCATGCGCTTGTCATGGCCGCGCTTGCTCGTGGGTTCGGAATGTTCCGACGGCTTATTCTGCTCTCGGCAACGCCGCACCCCGAGGTCAAGGAATTACTGGACAGGGTGATCGAGCCAACCGTGATTGACTCGCGCGTGGCAACTAACTGTCCGGCACAGAACTGGCGGACGGCGGTCCATGCAGTGGAGCTTGAACCAGTTCAGGCGACTGGTGGAGATCCGGTTGAAGCGCTACTTGCTCGGATTCTCGATCTTAAATCCAGCCTGGAGAGGTTACGTAAGGACAATCCTAACGACGACTATCTTCCGGCGGTAGTCATCGTCAATTCCGTCCTCAGCGCTATTCGCCTAGAAGACCGGCTGGTGGACTCGGGATTTGCACGCGACGCATTGGCAGTCATCAGGGGGTTGTCGCACCGCGCGATCCGCGACACTAAAGGCAAGCTACTCGCCCTCGGAACCTCTGCGATCGAGGTCGGCGTTGACTTCCATTGCGATTATCTGTTTTTTGAGGCGTCGGAAGCGGCGTCGTTTCTACAGCGCTTCGGTCGAGTCGGTCGCAATCGACCCGGAAAAGCAATTGTCTTAGTTCCACCGAACGCTTTCCAAGGGATGAACTGCCTCCCGCCAGAAGTTGATCGCGCTACTTTCGAAGAAAACATTCACGCTTGGTATCCCTTGGCTACCGCACGTCCGTGGTTTGTCACCTCTGCGCAGGGGATGATTACGGCCCGTTCTCTGGCTGAAAATCTGTTTGCCACCGTCCAGAAAGACAGCAATGCCTCACCGGGAGTACTCGCTCAACTCCGAGCACGGATCGAGACAGTCTTGAGTGAACACGCGAAGCGGCTTGGCTGCGAGACCCAAGGTCTTCAAGCTAAAGCTGCATTTGAGCGCTGCGCTGCCGGCAAAGTTCATCTCCATTGGCTTAATACGTATCGCCAGCTGAACCGGTTTCGGGTTTCGCTGCCAAGTGTCAGGATTCATGACTTTATGGAGCAGAGCCGACGTAGGGAGTGGGAGTTTGGAGAATATGAGATCGATCTGGCTGCGCTACTCAAGCGGGCCGTAGGCCTTGCTTGGAATGACAAGCTTAAAATGCTAACGATCGCAGGACTCGGAAAATATCGTCGAGTCCACGCCAGCGAGATCTTTAGTGACGACGAGTGTGGCGTCATTCTAGAAACACGAGACTTCCCCCACCTGCAACTGTATCAGGATGGCGAATCAACGGTTGTCTCAGATCTTATGGGCCGAGAGAATCATATCTTTACAGTGGTTCCCAGGGTAACTGTGCAAGCGGAGTTGGACTGGCGTTTGCCAATTTTTGAATCAGGCAAGTACCTTGTGGCTTTTGATGGTGCCGCGCTCCTGCTCCTTGCAATTTATGAGCGGCAGCCCCGTCAGACTCGCGAATATGCAATTAGACAATCGCAAAGCTGAATCCGCTTTCGAAAAAAGAGGACGGTTGCCCTCGCACGAGGCGGCTGGGGCAACCATTTTGGAAAGCGCCTGCATATTTTTCTGCTCGATCACGAACAAGTTTGGAGAGAATTGGGTATATGTCGCCGCGAACCTTTTATGAACTGAGGGCATGACATGGCTTCATCAGTTATCAACATTCAAGACGCAGCTCGACTTCAGGAGCTTCCAGGTCAGTACAACCTCCTCACCGGCGAACTTGATCCACTACGCACGGAGGATACGATTCCCGAATCTGGATGGCTGTTCGATCCTGATTTTGGCGTGGTGCTGCCCGAAGACGCTGCTGGGCGACAAGTGATCATCGACGAGGGCCTTTCCCTCGCTTTCCCCATCAGCTACACGCCCATCCCCAAGCCCCCTGTTAGATCTGACGGGACGCGCCCCATATCCTTTGAACGTCGGCTGGACTCGAACCGCAACAATCGCCAGCTCTACGTCGCCCAGGCAGAAGATGCGGCGCAACTAATCCTCTCAGGCTTCGGAATGTATCTGGGCAAGAAGAGCGAGCGGCTGCAAGTCAAATTGGGTGGCAAGGCGGTATATGAATTCCCTTTCTTCCGCATTAGCGAAGTAGTCGTTGCATCTCGCGGAGTCTCACTATCTTCTGATCTGCTCAAGGAATTTTGCGAGCGCGGCATCCGGCTGAGCTTCGTCGAGGCTTCCGGCCGCCCGTACGCCATGCTTTCGTCGCCGGTATTGACCGCCACTGTTGAGTCCCGGCGTGAGCAACTCCTGGCCTACAACGATGAACGCGGATTGGAATTCGCCCGCCTAATCGTAAGGGGGAAAGTCCGGAATCAAAGGCATCTCCTCCAGTATTTCGGCAAATACCTAAAGCAATCCGACACTGAACGCTTCGCCGTAATCTCGGCTCTTATTCCTAGGCTGCGTGCACTTGAATTGCAGGCTAAACATACCGAAGGGACATCGGTAGGGCAGAAACGGGCGGAGTTAATGGGTCTGGAGGGCGTGGCAGGAAGGCTCTACTGGCAAGGCGTAAGAACGATCGTCGAAAGCAAGACGGAGTTTATGGGGCGTGTTCACCAAGGAGCAGCCGATGCCTTCAATGCCCTGCTCAACTATGGCTATGGCATTCTCTACGCCCATGTCTGGGGAGCCGTCGTCAATGCAGGTCTGGAGCCTTTCGCTGGCTATCTACATGTGGACCGTCCGGGGAAACCGTCACTGGTCCTGGATTTGGTAGAGGAGTTCCGACAGCCTGTTGTTGATCGTACTGTAATCGCCTTCACCAACCTTGGGCAGCCCATTGCCATGGACGATGGCATGTTGGACGAGGCCAGCAGAAAGGCGATTGGACAGAAGGTGCTGGAACGATTGGACTCTCGCGAGTCGTTTCGAGGGCAGCAATTCCAGATTCGCTCAATCGTCCAGATGCAAGCACGATCCTTGGTCAGCTTCCTCCGCGGCAAATCCGGATACAGACCTTTCAGCTTCCGCTGGTGAAGGTCGCACCGAGTGTGAAATGTGACGGAACTAATTACGCTGGTACTTTACGACGTCGAAGACGACTGGGCGCGAACCCGAGTGGCCGAAGCCTGCAAGGATTTCGGACTCGAAAGAATCCAGTACAGCTGCTTTCGCGGCAAGCTCTCTCAAAACAAACGTGAAGAACTCTACGAAAGAATGCGTAAGGTACAACGCGACTGGGAAATGCGCTGGCGCAAGGACTTTCCGGATTCGCGCATTCAACAGAACGATTTTCCCCATCCGCCGGATATCGATGCTTCCGGCCGATGGGATCCGGCATTCAAGATTCTCATTCAGCCCCTGTGCGAGAAAGATATCGGAGCTGCCGCGTACGCCTATCTTTTTGTGGACGTGCCCAAGTTGGTTCAACAGACTGCATCGCGGCCAACTGAGAACAATGCACCTTCAGTAGATGGTGATAGCCATGGCGAGGACAAATCGGGTTCGCCTCCAGAAGACGGTGCTACAGCAACATGATTGCCCTCGAAGAATCACCGGCTGAGCGCAGCTTGATACCGCTGCGCGTCAACGACCTAAAGCAGTTCGAATATTGCCCGCGTATCGTTTTCTATAACACGGTGATGCCGGTTGACCGAAAGGCCACCATTAAGATGGCGCGCGGCAAAGAAGCGGAATTCCGGCTCGATGCTCTCGAAACCCGGCGGACCCTGAAGCGATATGATCTTGGTTCTGGAGAGAGGCGCTTTCATGTTTGGATCGAATCGGCGCGGCTGGGTTTAAGCGGCAAGCTCGACTTGCTAATTGTCTCGCCCAAAGGCTATTTTCCGGTGGATTTCAAATACACACGGGGTCGGCCGCATCGCAACCACCTCTTCCAGCTCGCGGGTTACGCTTTGCTGGTTGAAGAGAAATTTGGGGCGCGCGTTGATACGGGCTTTATCTATCTGGCACCGGTCCAGCAAGTCATCTCGGTTCCGTTGACGATGCAACTGAAAGAAGAGACGGTGGATCGTTTGGCGCAAATCAGGTGCATGATTCAAGAAGGGATTTTGCCTGCTCCAACTTCGGTGCGAAGCCGATGTGAGGAATGCGAATTTCGTAATTATTGCGGAGATATCTTCTAATGTCTGGATATCACGGAGGTGTGGATCGACTTTTCGCAAACCTAGCACCTTTTTGCGCAAGTGGCGCTCTTTCGGAAAATCTGGCATATTTACGTCTGCAAGTTATTGAAAACACGCTAGATCGCGAGCGGTTGAAGAGTCTTCCCCGATGAAGAGGGGACTGAAAGGGAATTCATGGGCCACGCCAGCATCGTGATGACCATGTTGAAGAGTCTTCCCCGATGAAGAGGGGACTGAAAGTTCTCCAGCACGGCGACGCGGTGCGCCTGGTCGCCGCGTTGAAGAGTCTTCCCCGATGAAGAGGGGACTGAAAGAATTTCGCGACCGCTACTCCCGCAGGAGTAAATTTTGTTGAAGAGTCTTCCCCGATGAAGAGGGGACTGAAAGAAAGTGAAATCTTCTCCTCGTGGCCTGCTTTTTTAGCGTTGAAGAGTCTTCCCCGATGAAGAGGGGACTGAAAGCGATTTTTTTAAAACTGAGACGCGGCTGAAATTTGTAGTTGAAGAGTCTTCCCCGATGAAGAGGGGACTGAAAGATAAAGTACCAATCGCCCGAGTTTAAAGATTCCATCCGCGTTGAAGAGTCTTCCCCGATGAAGAGGGGACTGAAAGGATGGCACCGCCGCGCACGTTTACTTCGATGTGCGGCAGTTGAAGAGTCTTCCCCGATGAAGAGGGGACTGAAAGGATTCAGTGAAACTTGTTCGGTTTCCGGACAAATAAAAGTTGAAGAGTCTTCCCCGATGAAGAGGGGACTGAAAGCCACTAAGCCGCCCACCGCCCCGCCGCCAATCCATCCAGTTGAAGAGTCTTCCCCGATGAAGAGGGGACTGAAAGGAGAAAATGCGGGTGGCGTATTTGGAAGGGCGATGGGAGTTGAAGAGTCTTCCCCGATGAAGAGGGGACTGAAAGGCGTTAAAAGAATTTTCACCATCGCGTACTCACTTCAGTTGAAGAGTCTTCCCCGATGAAGAGGGGACTGAAAGGTCGGAACGACCTGCATCCCATCGGGAATCGAGCCGCTGTTGAAGAGTCTTCCCCGATGAAGAGGGGACTGAAAGAAGCAATATCTCCCTTGCGGTATGCTTTCTTATCCCGTTGAAGAGTCTTCCCCGATGAAGAGGGGACTGAAAGTCCACTCCTCCTGACTGCCCCAACTCAATCTATCTCCCGTCAATCCAATGGTTTCCGTCCCTTAGGCAGTTCTCTGTGTGCCTAAATTGTGTCCTTTTGATGTGGCGCGGGAGTGGCATGACCTGCCGCGCAGGCCAACTAATTCCTGTGCTTCTCTTGGTCTGTAGGTTTTTCCGGATTCATTCTTCTGTGCCTGAATTGTGCCTGTTAGCCCGAAATCTGCCCGGAATTCCAGCTCGCCGCGGGAGATAAGCCGTCTCTGGAGTGCCAGTGGCTGTCGTCTCAACCTGCTCAACTGTGATTCAAATAGGCGGGGAGCAAACGCCAGCGTTCTTGGGCGAAATCGAAGGCGGCATTACGCTACCTAAGCTCATTAGGGCCGCCAATGACGCAAGGTTCTTCCCAGATTAGGCCCACCAATACATCGGGAGCGATTCAGGAATTGCCGCGACTTGGACTGCCTCAGGCAGTCCTCAACGAGTGGCATATCGTGCGAATCCTTTGGGACTTCGGTCGAGGAATTGCGATGAAAGGGATACACCTATTTGTATAGCCTCATTGAGTAATATTTCCGCTAATGGGCCACTTCAGAGGTGAGATAGCATAGGGTCCTAGGCATAGGTACCGTGTCAAACCGTGAACTACGCTGACCTCAAATTACAGTTCCACGAGTCCGCATCGCTACGGTTGTTACGCGCTGATAACGCGCCCTTCGCATTGACAGTGCTATTCGCAGCCTTCAAACGAGAGAACGTCCCGAGCGTCAACGAAAGTAGGTTACGCGCGATCCTGGAAGCGGAGCTGGGGGAACTGCGGGATGTGGAAGAGCCGCTTTCTACTAAGGGAGCCAAAGACTACCTCAATGAGTGGTGCGATCAATCCCATGGATATCTTCGGCGGCATCAACCTGATGGCAAGGACGAACCGGTGTGCGAACTGACGCCCGAGGTCGAGCTAGTGTTTCAGTGGCTCGACATGCTGAAGCCCAAGACCCACGTCGGTACGGAGTCCAAGTTCAAAAGCCTAGCGGCAACTCTCAAGGACATTGTCGAGAACTCTACTGGCGAGGTGGATGTACGAATACAGAATTTAAAGAGGCAACAGTCTAAACTCCAGGATGAGATTGAGGAAATTGAGCGAACTGGCAAGGCAACGGTCTACACCGCCACTCAAATCAACGAGCGATTTGCTTCACTCCTTGAAACGGCCCGCAAGCTGCTAGGCGACTTCCGTGAAGTGGAACGCCATTTCCGGAGAATCACTGAGGACATTTCCGTCCAACAGTCTTCAGCGGAGACACGCGGAGCGATTGTCGGACGAACGCTTGACGCACAGGAACAGCTCCGAGACTCAAGCCAAGGCCAAAGTTTCTATGCCTTTTGGGATTTCCTCCTGGCCCCAGAGCGGCGGAAGGAATTTAGTGAATTAGTCGAGCTTGTTTATGCCCTGCCGACTTTGGCTGACGAATTGCGCAACGATGCGCTGCTGCGAAGGCTCCAATTCATCCTTCGCTCCGAGGGGAATAAGGTTGTTGCGTCTAACGAGCGCTTGGTGGCACAGCTAAGGAGGGTTCTAGATGTACGACAGTCCGCCGAACGACGTGAAGTAGGGCGGCTCATTCAAGAAATCAAAACACTAGCTCATCGCACCCGAGATTTACCTGTGCAGCTCGAATTGATCGAAGTAGACACGAACATCGAGATTTCATCGATTATGTCGAAGGCCCCCTGGACACCCGCGACGAGTATTGAGTTTGGCGAAGGTCTTCAAGTGAGCGAGGGCGGAGATTATCGAGAAGCCTTTGCGGCCTTTCTGCGTCTACACCCAGTTGACTTCGAGCGCCTTCGCAAGAACATCCGCGATTGCCTTCAAACGCGCGTGCAGATATCGCTGCCAGAATTGCTCGATCTTTGCCCGCCGCGTAACGGCGTGCTTGAATTGCTCGCGTACCTGCTTATCGCGGATTCCGATGGCCCGCACGTGGTGTTCGAATCTCTTGACTTGATCAAACTTCCTGGCGAAGCACGTTCCTTTCGTGTACCTCAAATTATCTTTTCCAACACATGAATCCAACTGCGCCCAAATCCTTCCCTTCTGCTGCGGTCAAGATCCGGCTACTGCAAGACGCAGTTTACGCGGAAGATGCTGAACTGTGGCTAACACTGCTGCGGTATCGTTCTCACATTCAAAACTATTTTTCTGAAATCGGCCTGGAGCTCGTGATTCACGAAGAAGATGGCTTCGGGTATCTTCAGCAGACGCTCCACGAAGATGCCGCTAGCATCCCCCGCCTGTTTCGCCGAGATAAGTTGACGAAGGGAGTAGCTGTAATTGGGTTGGTATTGCGGGAACAGCTTCTTCAGTTCGATGAGAAGTTACACGATGAGAACCGGCTCATTCTGCGCAAGGAAGAGCTCATGCAGCTTGTTGCCCCCTTTTTTCCGGAGACCAATGACCAAATTCGCGCGGATAAGCGTATTGAAGCAGCGATCACGAAAGCAGGAGAGATGGGGCTCCTCCATAAGCTGTCCACGAGTGAAGGCGACGAACGCTATGAGGTGCGGCGCATTGTGAAGGCTCGGTTTCCTATCGAAACACTGAAGGAGCTTCGTGAGCAACTTGAATTCCATGCCGGTGCCCGCGACGGCCAGTAGTCTAGGCGTGCCGCCGGGATTTCGCCTCCACAGACTGGAGGTCCGAAATTGGGGAACTTTCGACGAGCACATCCATATTCTGGACGCCGGCGGCCGGACTGCGCTGCTCATAGGTGAGAACGGTAGTGGCAAATCGACTCTCGTAGATGCGTTACTCACGCTCCTCGTCCCTAGAGCGAAGCGAAACTACAACCTTTCGGCCGGCGGGGCCAAGAAAAAGGAGCGTGATGAGAAAACATATGTGCTCGGCGCTTATGGGAGCCAAAGCGAGTCCGAGGAATCGCGGGCGCAAACAAAGTTTCTGCGCAAGGCGGGCGGCCAGCCTTCCATCTTGCTTGCCTGCTTTGTGAATGCCGCGACTTGCGAGGCAGTTAGCTTAGCCCAAATCTTGTGGCTGCAAGAAGACGACGTCAAGAAACTATTTCTTGTATCTAGGAGAGAACGCTGTATTTCGCAAGATTTTGAAGGTCTCGGTGAATCGAGAACTTGGAAGAAGACGCTTCGGAATCGCGGTTTTGAGGTGGAAGACAGCTTCACGGAATACGCTGAGAAGGCAGTTCTTTATCTTAGAATGCAGTCCGTTACCACACTCGCCTTGTTCAGCCAGACGGTTGCGATCAAAGAGATCACTCACGTTAGCACTTTCATCCGGGACCACATGCTAGAACGGCTTGACTCTAAAGATCTAGTAGACCGCCTAGAGCGTCACTATCAGGATCTTAAGAATTGTTGGGAAGCAATTCAAGACGCGAAAAAACAGTTGCAGTTTCTTGAGCCGATTATCCAAAAAGCGAAAGACATCACGCTATGTAACGAACGCCTGCGGGAGGCAAGTGAACTTCGTGATGCCTTGCCCGCCTTCTTCGCCATGCAGCTCAAAGGGCTTCTTACAGCCGAACTGACTTCGCTTAGCGAACGGATTCAAGCGTTTGACTTAGAGATTCAAGCCTTAACAACTAGACGCGCCGAACTCGAGCAGCAACAATTCTCACTGAAGCAGGCGATTGACAATGATGAGGTCGGTAAAGAGCTGACACGGATTCAGGAGGAATTGAATTCTGTGCGCCAAATCGAACAGCAGCGGCGAAGTCTCGCGAAGCAATATCAATCATGTATAGCAGACCTTGGGTTGAAGGAAGACATCACGGATGAAACCCGATTTCTCGAACTGCGGCAATGGGCTGAAGGCGAACAGGCTGAGCAGAGCAAGGTCATCACGGCTGCTGCGAACGAGAAGGCTATCGCGGAACAGGAATTTGTTAAGTTGCGAAAAGACCACGAAGGTTTGGAAGACGAGCTCAAGTCGCTTCGCGAAAGGCCCGACTTAATACCTGAACGCGAACGCAAGATGCGCCTATTTATCGCAAATGGAGCGGGCGTAGAAGTTCAGGAATTGCCATTTGTGGGCGAGCTCATGGATGTGAAGGAGAGCTATGGCGAACAGTGGCGCGGCGCCCTGGAGCGTCTACTGCGTGGTTTTGGGCTTTCATTGCTCGTCCCTGAGCGCTTTTACTCGCGGGTTAATCGCTTTATAAATGATCACGACTTGCGTGGGCGTGTGGTCTATCACCGTGTGCCTGCTGGAGTTCCTCCGTATCAGCCGTCTCACGATAAAGGGCGAGTTATCGAAAGAATGAAGCTGAAGGAGGACCATCCACTAGCATTTTGGGTGGAAAGGGAGCTGCGCACGCACTTCAACCATCGCTGCTGTGAAACGATCCAGGAATTCGAGAATTCGACCGGCTTTGCTATCACCAAGCAGGGCTTAATTAGGTCCGCAGGAACTCGCCATCTTAAAGACGACTCCACAGCAATCCGCGATCCTCGCAACTACATCCTTGGCTGGTCCAATCTCGAGAAAATCCGCAGTCTAGAGCAGGAGCAACGCCAGGTTGAAAGCGCCGCTCAAAATCAGGCAACCATTATCACCGCGGCTGCGCAGCGTCAAAATGCCGCCACGTCTCGCGCCACGAAAGCTGGGCAGTTACAGGGCTTTCGCACGTTTTCCGAGATTGACTGGCGTTCCGCAGTAAAGCGGGGGGAAGACCTGGAAGGGCGAAGGCGAGACCTGGAACAAAGTTCCGACAAGATCAAGAAGCTTCAGGAGCAACTCCGCGACGTTGAATCCCAGATTGACACTACGGATCAGAATAAAACAGATAGGGCGGGCCGCCGGGGAGGTTTAAAAACGCGACAAGAAGAATATGCTCAGCGTCTGGTGGACTGCGAGGCAGCTCTTACGGGGGACACGCAACCGGATTTGTCGTGTGTAGACATCGAACTGGCAGAGTTCCTAGATGCGACGCGCTTAACGATTGGCAATGCTTCTGTTCTGCAAAATAAGGCCGAAACCATCCTGAGCAATCGACTCCTAGAACTTCAGAAAAGTCGCGGGAAGCAGGTCGATCTCATAACCAGAGCTATGGGAATTTTCCTCGGCGAGTTTCCGAATCTCAAAACCGATCTGAATCCAGGCGAGGAATTCATCCCGGACTTTCTACGTTTTGAAGAAAATGTCCGACGTGACGATCTGCCTCGTTATGACCAGAAGTTTCAGGACTTAATGAGCCGCGATGTATTGGTGCACGTGGTGAAATTTCAAGATACCCTCGACGATCACTGTGAGGAAATCCAGAGCAAGATCGCCCATCTAAATGTGGCCTTAAGAGGAATCGAATATTCTTCCCGTACATACATCACGATTCGAGCCAATCAGACAACAGATCCGGACATCCGCAATTTCCGATCGCGGCTCAAGGGTTGCTTAGAATACGGCCTCGCTCCCGACGGTGCCTCACGCGAGAATGCTTTTCGAAGAATCAGCGATCTCATCGACCTGTTTCGGGAGAAAATAGACTGGTCGGCCAAGGTTACAGACACTCGCAATTGGCTTTCGTTCGCCGTCGAAGAGCGTGATACGGAGACTGGAAAGCAGGAAAATATCTACGAAGACACCAGCGGCAAATCGGGAGGTCAGAAAGCAAAACTCGCGTTCACTATTTTGGCCTCAGCGGTCGCCTATCAATACGGTATCGCCAAGGACCGTGAGAATCCCGAGTCATTTCGATTTGTTGTTGTGGATGAGATGTTTTCACGTTCCGACGAAACTAACTCGCGCTACGCGCTTCATTTGTTTGCCCAGTTTCACCTCCAACTGCTTATCGTGTGCCCTTTTGATGCGCGCGCCCGAGTCGTCGAGCCGTTCGTTTCCAGTTATCACCTAACGCTAAATCCCACTACGCAATACTCAACCGTTCGTACTATTTCAGTGGAAGAAGTGAAGGAGCATTTGGATAGACAAATACCTCCTCCTGTCCATGCTAACGCCTGAGCAGATCCGCCGCCGAGCGATAAATCGATATGAGGACTTTCTACGCTCACTATGCAAGGGTGAATCGTTCTTTCCATTGGCCATTTTTGGCGCAGGTTTTCCAGGACCAGCCGACTTCCGGGGCGATCGTCTGGCCATCGAAGCATTACTAAAAGGTTCTAAGGAGCAGATCGGCTTCGGGTACGCAATCAGTTGGAAGGAGCGCAATTTTCGCCGAATTGGAGCGCAAAGAGTCCCGAGCGACGTCAGTTTCCTCACCCGAGACGACTATCTACGATTTCTTGATAAAACCGCGGAGGTGGAACAGTTCGAACTCGATTCCCAATTGATCCGGCAGCGCTGTCCAGAGCTCATATCATGGATGGAAACAAAACCGCTCAAAGTCGTCGCTAATGCTGGAGCTTGGAATGGACTCCTCAGTGTTTCGCTCCACCTCAAAGAAAATCCGCAACCTAACTGCTACCTTCGTGAACTTCCAGTAGTAGTTGATACAAAGTTTGTGGAGCGTCACACAGGAATTTTGGCGGAGTTGTTACCGATTGTAGCTCCAATGAGCGTTCGGCCTGATCAGAGCCGTTTCGAGGCACGATTCGGCTTCCGCTTTAAACAACCTTTGGTCCGGCTACGATTTCTCGACGGCGATCTTGTGAACCGATTCGGATTCCCGATCAATGATTTCGCTAGTCCGCTCGATCAGTTCAGTAATCTTCCGCTTGCTCACACTACGATACTGATTGTCGAAAACGAGATGACTTTCCTTTCCCTGCCACCGCTGCCTGGCACCGTCGCGGTTTTTGGAGCCGGAGATGCTGCCGCATTGCTTTCCAATGTCACGTGGCTGACATTCTGCCGCCTTTTCTATTGGGGAGATTTAGATTCACATGGCTTTGAGACACTCGCGCATCTTCGTAAGGCTTTTCCGTCCATTCACAGCGTACTCATGGACAGCGATACTCTAGAGAAGCATGCAACCTTCGGGATTTGCGCAAGTAAGGGTCAGGTTAGGGAACATTTGGAATTGACTTGCGAGGAGAAGGCTGTGTACATCCGGTTGGCTGAGAATGGGATTCTTTTGGAGCAAGAAAGAATCCCAGTCGTATTCTCGAAGCAAAAATTGTCGCAAGCAGTTTCACCTTAGAGCGACCAAAGCGCGTCTATCCCTAAAATCATCCAACGTCCGGCGATTTCAGCCGAAGCAGGATGCAGATACAGCAGCCTACAGCAGGAATAACTCACGACGATCTCTCCAACCACGTGGCGCGAACTAACTTCAGCGTGTTTCGTGTTGACAATTGAGTCACAGAAATCCATCCGGACGAGACCCTACCGGCCTCCTTCCGCATCGCCGGCGTCGCCGATTGCCAGACGCCGCCCAGACATCCAGCGTTCCGGCTTGATCTGTGAAAGCCAATCCTGAGCTGTAGGAATGCGGCCGAGGCCTTCCTTAACGTGCTGTTCCCCTATGTAACGGACGGGAATCCGCTTGTCTTCGCTGTTAGTGATCGTTACTCCAAAGATCCTCTCACATAGGAAAATGCCTTCGGCGTGGTGGCGAAGGGCGCGATGGCGAAAGTCAGCTAGGAATGCCTTGGACTCGTCAAACCATTTATGGATAGGAAGATAATCCTCGGCCTCGCCGCCAAACTTCTTGGCGCTGCTCTGTGCGTGCTTGAGTGGATGCGCCATAGCTAGACCTCGTAAGTAGACGTTGAGTAGTCTTCGAAGCGGTCATTGCGGTCAACGATGATTTTGCGTTGACGCACGTCCAGCACCACATCCCCGAACCCACCGGCATCGTTTTCGTAACCGTACGGCACTAGCGATTCAAAGTGCTCTTGCAGATGGGCGACGTCATGCGCGCGCGGCTCGAATCCTTCGTAGGCATAAACATCGGAGTCATAGCACTTGGCGTTTTCGGTTGCTCCATCATCGCCCGATCCATCGAAGTGCACGGCGACGAAGGTAACACCCGCGGCCGCTAGGAGCTCACATTGTGCGAGGATTGCGGCCTTCGCTGTGGCTTGTTGCTGTTTCAGTCGTTCTTCATACGTTAGCTGGTCTTCCATGATGGTCTCCTACTTCTCCGCCCAGTTTGGAAAAGCCGTGGCGGAATGATCGTGGCAGATCTGGTCCGTGAATTTATTGAGAGTCGGGCTCACGCAGCTTGACCGGCATCATCTTGAATCTCGGTTTCGCACGCCTCCGCACGACC
>Ga0073928_10003002_pt1 | contig 27461 bp, 29 predicted proteins | sample PaiPotPPA55metaG_FD_76969 | JGI IMG/M metagenome (GOLD analysis project Ga0073928, IMG submission 76969) | Iron sulfur acid spring bacterial and archeal communities from Banff, Canada, to study Microbial Dark Matter (Phase II) - Paint Pots PPA... ...
CATTCCGCTCCCGGCTGGCCACCACCAGGGTCGCCTCGCGGCGCAACTGTGCGCAGTCCTGCTCCAGCGCTACGGTGAAGTGCAGTAGGCACAGACTCTCGGATGCAAGGTCCGGCGGCACTGTCGTCTTGCATCCTGTCGCACTGCAGTTTGCGGCCATGCGGGGGGCCCCACTAGCTTCAGGGATTTTTAGCATTTTCCCGAGGCAATTTCCAGTAGAAGCAAATCGCCCGTCCTCAATCCGACAAGCCTGCCTGCGCGGCACGGCCCGTTTTTCGCCCGTGGCGGCGGGCGGCCGCGCTTCCTCTCGGCCATGCCCTGTGCTAGACTGGCTGGGCAAGGGCACCCTGTCTGCTCCTGCCATACTTCCAGTCGAGGCTATTCGCATGTCCGGCCATTCGAAGTGGGCGACAATCAAGCATAAGAAGGCGGCCACTGACGCCAAGCGCGGCAAGGCCTTCACCAAGATCATCCGCGAGCTGACCATCGCCGCGCGCGTCGGAGGCGGCGATCCCGTCACGAACCCGCGTCTCCGTACCGCCATCCAGGCCGCCAAGGCCGAGAATATGCCGAACGACAATATCGAGCGCGCGGTCCTGCGCGGAACCGGCCAGCTCGAAGGCGAAATGCTCGAAGAGGTGACGTTCGAAGGCTACGGGCCCGGAGGCGTCGGGATGCTGGTGCAGGTTGTCACCAGCAACCGCAACCGCGTGGTCAGCGAGATTCGCCACGTGCTTTCGAAGAACGGCGGCAACATGGCCGAATCTGGCGCAGTGGGCTGGATGTTTTCCCGCAAGGGCGACATCGTAGTCCCTAAAGACCAGGCAGACGAAGATAAAATGATGGGCATCGTGCTCGACGCCGGCGCCGAGGATCTACGTGACGACGGTTCGGCATGGGAAGTGACCAGCCCACCCGAGGTTTTCGAAAAGGTTCGCGAGGCGCTCGCCTCCGCGGGGATCAAGCCATCCTCGGCAGAGGTGGCCTGGGTACCGCAGAACTACGTCAAACTCACCGGTGCGCCGGCTCAGCAGATGCTGCGGATGATGGAGGCGCTCGAAGATCACGACGACGTCCAGCACGTCTATGCGAACTTCGATATTGATGAGAAGGAGATTCAGGCCGCCGTCGCCAGCTAGTTCTCTTCCCGCCGCGTCCCCGCAAAAAAAGCTACCTTCCGTTTTTTCCTGCACGTACACTGAACCGCGTCACGATGCCTCTTTCCGCCACAACAATATCCAAACGCCTGCGGGTGCTGGGTGTGGACCCGGCGGTGGCGGGCGCCACCGGCTACGGCGTGGTGGAATTCGACGGCGCCGAGGTGCGGATGCTGCGCTTCGGTGCGCTCCGGCTGCCGGCGCGCGCCACTTTTGCGGTGCGCCTGCGCGAAATCCACCAGTTGATTGCGCAGCTCGTTCAGGAGTTTTCTCCCGATGCGGTCGCAGTGGAATCCGTCTTCACCGCGCTCAACGCCCGCACGGCGCTGAAACTAGCCGAGGTGCGCGGCGTCGTCCTGCTCGCCGCAGCCCAGGCTAGCGTCCCCGCGCACAGCTATTCGCCGCGCGAAGTCAAAGCCAGCGTTACCGGCTATGGTGGCGCGTCCAAGCAACAGATGCAGCAGATGGTGGGCGCCCAACTCGGGCTGCGCGCGCGGCCGGAGCCCGCCGATGCTGCCGACGCCTTGGCCGTGGCGCTCTGCCATGCCCATCTCACACGGGCGCGCGAGCGAATGGCCGCGGCTCTCCGCCCGGAGCTCCAGGTGGCCACTTGCATCTTGCGGAACCGCACGCGTCGCGCGCGCATCCAATCCGCTTGATGAAACTTCACCGCCTGGTAATCAGCTTTGCCGCCCTTGCCATCGGCGTTCTTCTCGCCCTCGCATGCGCTTTCGCAGAAGGCGTTCCGGGAACAGCAACAATCACGTTTCGAAAGGTCTTCAAGTCCAGCTATCCCGAGTTCGTCGAGATCCGCATCGAAGAAAATGGCTCGGGAACTTTCGATATTCGGCAACTCGATGAAGAGGCCAGCCCGCAGCCGTTCGAGGTCAGCCGGTCGCTCGCCGGGAAGATCTTTCAGCTCTCAGACCAGCTTCATCATTTTCAGAATTTGAACCTCGACGTGCATCGCCGCGTCGCCAACCTGGGCCAGAAAACTCTCCGCTATGAAAAAGACGGCGAGTCGTACGAGGTCACGTTCAACTACACGATTGATGCCGCCGCCACCCAGTTGCTGGGTCTCTTCGAAGGCATCGCTCGCCAGCAAACCGACTTGAGCGATCTCCAGCGCACCATGCATTACGACCGCCTGGGCGTCAACGACACCCTGGTACACATCGAAGCTGACTTCAATTCCAAGCTGCTTCCGGAACCCGAACGCTTTCTCCCGCTTCTCGACCAGCTCGCCGCTGACAGCCGTTTCCTCGATATTGCTCGCCAGAAAGCCCGCACCCTCGCCGAGCAGATCCGCAACCCTCGCTGACGCAACCCACTCCCCGGAAAGCAACATAGGGCGAGTCGGGAAACTTCAGCGGAGGATAAGGCCGGCGTAGCCGACGACTTCAGCGCGGTCGCCGGTGACATCGCCGGAAGTCCCGTAGCGCACCAGCTCGGCTCGCTGCACTCCAAGTTCACGCGCGGCGGTCAGCAGCACGACTGTCGCACCGTAACCGCACATCGTGATGCCTTCCCGGCGGACCGTATCGTAGAGGCCGCGAGCGTCGAGTTCCAGTATCTTCTCAATCGCTTTGCGATCCTTTACTCGCGTGATCTCATCGTTTTCGTAGTGGTTCAAGTCCGAGCTCGCCACCAGCAGCACTGGCTCCGATTGTCCCGCCACGACCCTCGCCACTGCCCGGCCCAGTTCTTCCAGCGCAGGATAGCGGTCTGTTCCCAGCACAATCGGGACAAAGCGAAATATTCTTATGAGCCTCTGAAGAAACGGCAACTGTACTTCCAGCGAATGCTCGGAGAGGTGGGCGACTTCGTCCTCGCGCAGCAACCCGCATGCGGCCTTCAATTGCGCGGCGAGCTCGCCATCCACCGGCGCTTCCCCTAGCGGCGTGCGCCACGATCCTTCGGAGAGAATGGCGAGCGGCTCGCCCCGTGGAAAATGCCGTGGACCCAGCAGGATCACTCGGGCGGGAAGATTCAACGCCCCATAGACGGCGCCAGCCACGTGTCCCGAATATGCGTAGCCCGCATGCGGCACCACACAGCCGAGTGCGGAGGTTTTCTGCGCCGCGCCCTTGGTGCAATCATCCACTCGGCGCGCCAGCTCGCGTGGATCGGCGGGATAGAAACGTCCAGAGACCGCAGGAGAGCGGACCATCAAATCCTTTGTGATTGTGAATTCCCAGCGGGGAGTGTAACACGGCGGCTGGAGCCGCGGCCTTACAGGGGTTTGGACGGCCGGCCGTTGATCGCCAGAGCCTCGTCTTTTCCGTTCTCGTAGCGGATGACAACCCGGTCGCCGTACTGATAACCGCCGTTTGCGAGGATCTGCTCCATCTGTTCCTTGACCTTGAGCGAGTAAGTGAACGTGCGGATCAAGCGCGGGTCCTTGCGGTCGCGCACGATGATTGCGATAGCGTCCGCGTGGAGCACTTCGCCTTTGAAGCGGCTCTGGTTGTTCCGGGGTGTCTTGGATTTGACCCGAATCGGCGCTGTCGTCGTCACCTGCGCACGCGCCGATGCCGCCATCCCCGCCGCACCTGCGGCTGCCAACAGCAACGCGAGTGTGCTAACTCTCTTCATCGAGTGAAATCTTCAAAGACTTGAGAAATTTGATGTCCTGCGGCGTGATCTCGAGCTTCGTCGCCATCGCGTCTTCGTCCAGTACCTGATCGTCCACGCGGATGCGCAGTGATTCCAGGAACCGCCGGTCCTGGACGGTCAGCTTCGCGTCATCGGACGTGTGACGCGCCAGCCCGATCGTGGCGTCGAGCTTTAGCACGATGTCGTAGCCGGCGGCGCGAACGCTTGAGATTGCCTCCGTGATCCGCTCCGACTCCGAAACCGTGTCGTTAATCGCGTGCCCCAACTCACGCAGCAGTTGCTTTAGATTGTCGTCAAGCTGCAAGGGCCTCACCTCCTCGCGAGGAGTCTTCCTCGTCACGATTCTAGAACTGGCCGCCCGTCGGCACAAGTACCAGATTACTCCAAACGGGCGGCTCAGTTACCTGACCAAAAGCACAGGCCAGCCCCTGGCGAAGCGCGACGCCATGGTTTGTAATAGAATGGAAGCATGGGAACGGGCCGCATCGCGGCGCTGGTTGCTTTCCTGCGCATTCTGTGGCGCGCTGTCAGGCAGTTGTTTCACGAGGTCGCCGGCGCCGTTTTCGGTCTTTTTTCGCTCTACGGCGTGCTGGCCGCGTGGCGCGCTTGGCATAGCAGCCATGGGCAGTGGCTGGTCTTGCTTGCGGCCGGGTATGCCGCCATGATGGCCGCCTTTGCCGTCATTTCCTTCCGCAGCGCCCGTCGTGTCCAATAGGCATGAAAGAACCAGCCGAAAAACCCACCGAGACTGCCGGGCGCGAACACGAAGCGCGCGGCACGCTTCCCATTAAGACGGTCACCGGTCCCGATGACCTGCGAAGCTTCGACGCGGAACGCGACCTCGGCTTCCCCGGCCAGTTTCCCTTCACACGCGGGGTATATCCCACCATGTACCGCGGGCGCCTCTGGACGATGCGGCAATACGCCGGCTTCGGGACGGCCGTCGAATCAAACCGCCGCTATCGCTATCTCCTTGACCAGGGCCAGACCGGGCTTTCGGTAGCCTTCGACCTGCCCACTCAGATCGGCATGGATTCAGACCACGCATTGGCCCGCGGCGAGGTGGGGAAAGTCGGCGTGGCGATTGATTCGCTCGAAGACATGGAAACGCTGTTCGACGGCATCCCGCTCGACCACGTTTCGACTTCGATGACCATCAACTCCACCGCAGCGATTCTGCTCGCCCTCTACGTGGCCGTGGCGAAAAAGCAGGGCGCAAACCTCGCGCGCCTCTCGGGCACCGTGCAGAATGACATCTTGAAGGAATACGTCGCCCGGGGAACCTACATTTATCCGGTTCGCCCCGCGATGCGCATCGTCACGGACATTTTCGCCTGGTGCCGCACAGAACTGCCGAGTTGGAACCCGATCTCGATTTCCGGCTATCACATTCGGGAAGCCGGATCCACCGAAGTGCAGGAAGTGGCCTTCACGCTGGCCGATGCCATCGCCTACGTTGAATCGGCCGTCGAAGCCGGGCTGGCGGTGGACGAATTTGCGCCCCGGCTCTCCTTCTTCTTCAACACGCACAACGACCTGCTCTCGCAGATTGCTAAGTTCCGCGCCGCCCGCCGCCTCTGGGCACACCTCATGCGCGACCGTTTCGGTGCGCAGGACCCGCGCTCGATGATGCTCCGCTTCCACGCTCAGACAGCTGGATCGTCCCTCACCGCCCAGCAGCCGGAGAACAATCTCGTCCGCGTCGCGTTGCAGGCGCTCGGCGCCGTTCTGGGCGGCTGCCAATCGCTCCACGCCAACGGCCTCGACGAGGCCCTCGCTCTGCCGACCGAGCAGGCCGCGCTCCTGGCCCTGCGCACCCAGCAGATCATCGCTTTCGAGAGCGGCGTAACGAATACCGTTGATCCCGTCGCCGGCTCCTATGCCATCGAGCAGCTCACCAACGAAATCGAGGCGGGCGCCCTCGATTACATCCGCCGGATTGACGCCATGGGCGGGATGCTGCGCGCCATCGAAACCGGATACATCCAGCAGGAAATCCAGAAGGCGGCGTACGATTACCAGCGGGCCGTCGAGCGTGGCGAGCAGGTCGTTGTCGGCGTCAATCGCTTCATTTCCGATCAGGAGAAGCCGATTCCCACCCTTTCGCTTGATCCGGAAATCGAGCGCGCCCAGGTCGCGCGCCTGAATGGCCTCCGCGCCCGGCGCGACTCCGCAAAGGTCCATGCCGTGCTTGGGGAAGTCGAGCAACGCGCCGCACACGGCGCGAACCTAATGCCTGCAATTCTTGCCGCGGTCGAATCGCATGCGACCGTCGGTGAAATTTCCGATGCTCTGCGCCGCGCTTTCGGTGAATACCAGGAATCCGTCTTCCTCTAAGGGATCATTGCCGGCCGATGAAACTGATCCTCGCTTCCAGTTCCCCGCGCCGCGCAGAAATCCTCCGGCAGGCCGGCATCGCCTTCGAGATCATCACAGCTCCCGTAAATGAATCCCGTGGCCCGGACGAGCCTCCCACGGCGTATGTCCGCCGCCTCGCGGAAGCCAAGGCGCGGGCCGTCGTCGAAGGCGGAGCGGCCGGGCAGGCTCCCGCCTGGGTGGTCGGAGCGGACACGGTTGTCTTGATTGACGGTCTGGTGCTGGGCAAGCCGGCGTCCGCTGCTGAAGCGCGTCGCATGCTCGAGTCGCTGAGCGGCCGCACCCACGAAGTACTGACGGGCGTCGCCGTGCTCCGCCTGCCGGAGGGCGCGGCGCAGATTGAGCAGGAAATTACAAGGGTGACCCTCGCGCCGCTCTCCAAAGAGGAAATCGAGGACTACATCACGACCGGCGAGCCGTTCGGCAAAGCGGGCGCTTACGCCATTCAGGGACGCGCCGGTCGGTTCGTCACACGTATCGAGGGATGTTACTTCAACATCGTTGGGCTGCCGCTCGGAAGGCTCTATCGCATGCTCAGGGAGCTTGGCTGGCCGGGAACCGCGGCCTTATAACCTCAAGAAAAGCTCCGGCTATTTCTTTTCTTCGGTGGGTGGGTTTGCGGTCGTGCTGGGCGGCGGATTGGTCGGAGGCGGATTGTTACCGCCGTGCATTCCTTCCTTGAAGCTGCGGATGCCTTCGCCCAAGCCGCGCATCACCTCGGGGATCTTGCGGCCGCCAAAGAGCAGCACAATGATCACCAGAATAATGAGCAAGTGCATCGGACTCAGTGCTTCCATGCCGCTCCTCCCTTGCCGCAATGGCTGCTTGGCCGGTATCCCTTAGAGGGTCGGCCACCTGGCTCAAGTGGTCAAAGTATAACACGCTCGTCACCCACCCGTCGGGTTACGCGTTCCCGGTCGAGGTATTCGAGTAACGGGATGGCGTACTTCCGGCTTACGCCGGTAAGTTCCTTGAACGCCGCAATCGGCAGGCGCTCGCCATGCTGTTTCTTATAGCCCGTGAGCGCCTCGCGCAGCTGCGAGACCGCCGCCTGGTGAAACACCAGCTCCTGCGTGATCCGCACCAGCGCCTTCTCCCGCAGTAGAATCTGCAGGATCTTTCGCGCCCGTGCCGCTTCGATCGGCAACTTCGCCAGTACCTCTTCGAGCCGCGGCGCCGTTAGGCCTGCGGCCGCAAAGGCCCGCTCGATCTGTTCCTTGGCCTGTGCTTCTTCCGGCAGCAGCGTGATTTGCCGCCCGGCACGCTGCACCATATCGCCGGACACGGCAATCGCGCGGGACGCCACCAATTCCTCGAGCGCGGCACGGAAAAACTCCAACCGGGCTGCGGAGGCCGCGCGCCCGCGCAGCTCTTCCTTGGAAATCCCCGGGGCCAACGGATTCGCCGCATGGAATTCCTCCACCGCTTTGCGCAGCCCGCGGACAAGCGCGGCCATCTCTTCCTCAGCCGCCACCATCATCGGTGGTCCAGCGAGCACGCGCAGCCGCCCTGCCTCCGCCAGCCGCCCGATCGCTTCTTTTGCTTCTGTCGCCGTCCAGCCCGTGCGCGCGATAATTTGCGCAAGCTCCAGGCCGCGAGGCTCCGCCGTCGCCAGCGCCGCAAGAATCTCTTCGCGGCTGCCTCGCTCGAGCGTCTCGAGAAAAACGACAACTCGTGGGTCGCTCGCGCGGTGCCGTGGCGCCAGACAATCGAGCACCGTCCCACCACCCATCGTTATCACCGGAGAAAACTGCCGCAGAATGAAGTGATCGCCCGGCAGTACCAGGAGCGGCTGATCCAGTCGCAGCTGGGCCAGCGCTGATTCGCCCGGCGCAAGCTGCAGCCGGTCCAGCAACACCACCTCCGCCACCGCCTCCGCCGTTCCCTGATGAAAATGGACACGGCTGCGGTTTTTCATCGGCCGGGCGGTGGCCAGCAACTGCAGACGCGCGTCCAGGCGCCGCGTCGGCAGAAAACGCCCCGGCGCCGCCAGCGCCATCCCGCGTTGTATCTCCTCCAACTCCACACCCGCCAGGTTCAGCGCCGTGCGCTGTCCGGCCACCGCCTGCGGCACCGCCCTGCCGCCGGAGTGGATTCCGCGCACGCGCACCCGCCGTCGCGCCGGAAACAGCTCCACTTCGTCCTCCGGCTTCACCGCCCCTTCCACCAGCGTCCCCGTCACCACTGTCCCGAATCCCTTCATCGCAAACGCTCGGTCAATCGGAAGCCGGGAGTGCCGCGCCGGGTCCTTCTCGGGCACTTCCTGCGCCACGCCCAGCAGTGCCTGCTTCAGCGAGCCGAGGCCGGTCCCTGTTCGCGCGCTCACTTCCACCACCGGCGCGCCTTCGAGAAACGATCCGCGCACGAATTCTTCCACTTCCAGCCTCACCAGGCCCGCTACGTCCGGACTCACGAGATCCGATTTCGTCAGCGCCACGATTCCCCGGCGAATGGCCAGCAGCCGGCAGATGTCGAAATGCTCGCGCGTTTGCGGCTTGATGGATTCATCCGCCGCTATCACCAGCAGCACCAGGTCAATCCCGCCTACGCCCGCCAGCATGTTGCGGACAAATCGCTCGTGGCCCGGCACGTCCACAAAGCCCAGCCGTACCCCCTCGAGATCGAGAAAGGCAAAGCCAAGGTCAATGGTGATGCCGCGGCGCTTTTCTTCATCGAGGCGGTCGGGATGCGTGCCCGTCAGCGCTTCCACCAACGCCGACTTGCCGTGGTCAATGTGTCCGGCCGTTCCGATAATCACGTGCTTCATATCTTTTCCGATGCGGCGCGTTGCGGAAGGATGCTAGCGGAGTCGCACAGCGTGGTCAAACGTGCCGTGACAATCCTCTCGGGCGGCCGTCACGGCACGCTTTTCAGAAAACGCGATTGCCCCGTGCGCGCCTAGGGCAAAATACTCTGCTGCAGCGGCGGCGCAGTCGTCGTACCCTGGAACTTCGGTTTCCCGAGCTTTGTAATCCACAGCCCGGAATTGATGTCGTTGAAATAGATCAAGCCGTTCCAGGGCTGGCCGCCCCAGGTGAACGGCAGATTGGGCCGGAAACCCTGTGGATCGCCTGTCCAGAGGCTCGCAATTTCGCGGCCTTCGCGGTAGAGGTCGCCGCGCAGCTCTCCCGAAATATCAATCACGCGCCCGCCGCCAGCGTAGTCTCCCAGATAGAGTTTGTCGTCATCCGCCCAGAAATTGTGCGTGCCGCCTTCGGGCACTTCGTACCAGGCCACTTCCTTCGGGTGCTTCAAGTCGGACACGTCCATCACGTGCACAATCGCGCGCACCGGGATGCGGTCCTTGGACTCTATGTTGAACAACCCCGGGAAAACCTCGTCGCCGGTGAAGACGTAGTTTTTATAACGAAAGACGCTGTGCGTCCCGGCCAGCCAGCCGTTGCCATAGAGCTCGTAGTGATTGAACTTGTGCTGGCTGACGAGCTGCGGGTGCTCCGGGCTTCCGCCCTTCATGCCGTTTCCCACATCCAGAATGATCAGCCCGTCGCGCCAGTAGGCCAGATACGCCAGCCCGTCCTTGACGTAAAGGTCGTGCAGATACCGCCCCGTGGTGGTCGTCCCGAACGGCGTGGCGAATGATTTTTCCGTCGAGTTCTCCGTTTGCCAGCGCGCCACTTCCTTCGGGTGCCGCGGGTCGGCAAAATCGATCACGCGCATCGAGCCCGTGGCGTCATCCGTCAGATACACGTAGTGCGTGTTGATAAACGCGCTGTGAACCCCACCCGTCACCGTTTCTGTGTATTCGGAAAAAACCTTCAGGTGCGCCGGATCGCTCGGATCGAAAAAGACGATGCCGTTTTTCCGGTTCGACGCTCCTTCCCGCGTCATCACTCCCACCTTCTCATCCGGCGTCGTGCTCACGTCGTTCACCAGGCGCGCATCCACCTTCAGCGAATCCAGCAGCGCCGGCTTCGCCGGATCCGTGATGTCGTACGCGAAGATCTTGTCCGCGATCGTCGAGACGTAGGCGTGGTGTCCGATGATCCATTCCTCCGCCATCTGCGTGTCCTTCAGCGGAACGTGCGCCACCACTTCCAGCTCCCGCTCCGCATTCCGCGGCGCCACCACCACCGAGGCCGCCGCGCTATGGCGTCCGCTCGAGGCCGTCACCACGTACGTGCCCGCCCGCTCCGCGACAAAGCCGCCGTCCGGATAGATCGCTGCACCTTCGCCGCTCACCGACCAGCGCGTGAAAGCATTCTTCACCGCTGCCCCGTTCAGATTCGACGCCTCCACATGAAAATGCACCACGTCTCCCGTGCGCGCTTCCGCCGATTTCGGCTCGACCGACATCTTTGCAACCGTATCCGGCGTCACTTCGATCGTGACCTCGCCTTTGGCCTCGTCCGCCGTCGCATGCACTCGTGCATGCCCGGCCGCCAGCCCGGTGACGAGCCCGGACGCATCCACGCGTGCGATCGCCGGCGTGTCCGACGCCCACCGCAGCGTGGCTCCTTCCATTGGATTCCCATTGGCCGCCCGCGCCGTGGCCGTCAGCATCATGCTTCCGCCAACAGGCAGCGGGCCCTCCGGTTCTGCAACTTCAATCTTCGCCACCTTCTGGTTCGCCACGGTTACCTTTGCAAACCCCACCTGCCCGCCAATCACCGCTCCCACCGTCACCTCTCCGGGCGCGTGGAAGATGACGTTGCCGTCCTCATCCGCTCCGGCAACATCGAAGGGCGCCGCAAACCACACCTGCGGTTTTTCCGCCACCGGCTTTCCATCCGCGTCCTTGCCGGCCGCGGTGAAGTGCACCGTCTGGCCGACCTCCGCCTTTGCCGTCGCCGGACTGATCTGCACCGTCTTCACCTTCGACGCCGGCGGCTTTTCCTCCGCTTTTTCTTGCGCCCACATCGCCGGCACTGCCACCAGCGCAGCCAGCACTGCTTGCGCCACGATCTTCCCGTATCTCGCCATCGCACTCTCCCGGGCCGAAGCGGATTCGCTACTGCGTTTTGCTCGGCTCCATCTTCCAAAAATCGATGCCGGCGGCCTGCTGCCCCACGTCGAGCGTGGCCACCGTCTTCAGCGTCTCCAGGTCAATCACTTCCACCGTGCCCGGCTCCGTGCCGATTCCCTCGATGGTGATAAAAGCATACCGGTTGTCCGGCGATACCACCGCGCCGTGGACCACCTTGCGCTTTGTCGAGATCAGCGCCAGTTCCTTGCCGGTAGCTGGATCGAACACGGAGACGGATTGCCCGCGCTTGTTCGTGACGATCAGCCGCCCGTCTTTGGTCATCGCCAGATTGTACGCCCCGGGGCCTGCCGCGAAGCGCCGCGTCATCTTCCAGCTTGCCGTGTCCACTTCGACGATCTCGCTCGACTTGTTGCAGGCGACATAGATCTTCGAACCGTCATTCGAAGGCTGCGCCCAGGTCGGCACGCACGTGGCTCCGCCCGCCGCGCCCATCGCGTGACCTGCTGGCGGACCTTCCATGCCCATTTCGTGCCCCTTCGCCAGCAGGAAAGTGCGCGACACGCGAAACGTGCTCGTATCGATCTCCACCAGCATGTCGTCCATCATGCACACCGAGTAATGCTTCGTCCCCTGCGGATTCATCCGCGAGCCGTGCGGCATCGTGCATGTCGGGATGCGCTTCACTTCGATCATCCCTTCCGTCGATATCACGGACACCGAAGATGGCACCATGTCTCCATGGAAATTTGCGTTCACCACATACACGAAGTTCCCGTCCTTGGTAATATCGGACGTCGCTGGAAACAGCCCCAGCCCCGTGTACTTCACCATTTCGTCGCTGCCAGCCTTATATTTCCAGAGCGAGCCGAACGGCCGGCCGTGCGCCACCGCCACGTAGTAGAACTCCCGGTCCGGCGAGATCACGATCCCGTGCGGCCCGTTGATGTCGGTGGGCATCAGACCCGTGCGCACCGAATGATCGATCCGTATGCCCCCCGGGCCGAAGCGCACGCGCACGATTTGATCTGACGACTCGCAAACCACATAGAAGAGATAATCCTGTGCCGGCGTGTTCTGTGCCCGCAGCCGCGGCCCCACGGCCCCGCCCGTGAGAAGCAGCATCGAAAAAAGCCCCGCAACCCATTTCGCCGCCCGCTCCGCAGTCTTTCTCTCCCGCATCAACCCGTTGCCCCCAAATTCTTTCTAAGGGAATCCGCAGCACGCGTCTATAGAACGGACGCACGTCTTTGTCAACCCGCCCGGCTCGTTCGCACTTGGTTAGTCGTTCAGATTGGCCTAATGGTTAGCCAAATCCCGCAGAAAGGTCCGCGCATTGTCATCATCCCAGTTCAGCGGACCCTCGTGTTTGAGAAGCGTTCGGCCGCATTCCTCCAAGAACATTTGATAAGCTTGCGACCCATGGCAAAGCTTCCCACCGAAGATTCGCGCCTCACCCATCTAACGAAGATCGCTCTCGCCCTCCCGGAGAGCGCGCGCCGGTGTCACGCCCAGCACGCTGCCTTTTTGGTTCGCAAGCGCACCTTCGCCTACTTCCTCAGTGACCATCACGGCGATGGCATCGTCTCGCTCTGCTGCAAGGTTTTTCCCGGAGATAATGCCGCGCTCGCCGCCGCTCAGCCAGCGCGGTTCTACCTGCCTGCTTATATTGGACCGAGGGGTTGGGTCGCGCTTCGCCTGGACCGCGGTAACGTGGATTGGAACGAAGTGGAAGAACTGCTAACAACCAGCTACCAGCTAATTGCTCCGAAGCGGCTTACGGCTCTCATCAAAGCCCGCTCTTAAACCGTACGAGTGTTCCCTCGTCAAGAAGGCTAGCGGCGCCGCAAAACCTTTGACATCTCTTCGACGATTGCTTCCGCTGCCACCCGAGGATCGGCGGCGTGCGTGATGGGCCGCCCCACCACGATATAGTCTGCGCCCGCGCGTATCGCTTCTGCGGGCGTGGCTACGCGAGCTTGGTCGTCTTTGCTTTTTTTCTTTCTTTTTGCCGCTTTCCCCACCGGACTTTCCACGGGCCGCACCCCGGGAACGACAATCAAGAACTTCTTTCCGCAGCCCCGCCGGATGGCCCGCGCCTCGTGCGCCGACGCCACCACCCCGTCCATGCCCGCTTTTTTTGCCAGCTTCGCAAGCTGCAGCGCGCGTGACCGCGCCCCGCCCTTGATTCCCACCCGCTTCAACTCTTCCGCGTCCAGGCTCGTCAGCAACGTCACTCCCAACAGCTTGGGCCGGTTCTTCTTCCCGCGCAGCGCCCGCCGCGCTGCCCGCATCATCTCCAGACCGCCGGTCGTGTGGACCGTCAGCATGCGGATGCCCGGCAGTTCCGCCACGGCCGCTACGGCTCCGGCGACGGTATTCGGGATGTCGTGGAATTTTAGATCGAGGAAGATGCCCGGCACGGCCCGCGAGAGCTCTTGCACCGCCCGCGGGCCCTCAGCCGATGCCAGTTGGCTGCCTACCTTCACCAGCCCCACGCAGCCCTGGAGCCGGCGGACAACGCCCCAGGCTGAGCCTAGGCGCTCGAAGTCCAGGGCGACGATTAGTCGTTCGGCTGCGGTGTTGTGGCGCGTGAGGGCACCTCGAGGAGTTGCAACTGCACCCGGGCCACGCCGCGCTCGGCGAACCCCAGGCGGCGCGCCACTTCGTAGGACACGTCTAGCTCGCGGCCCTCAACGTAGGGCCCGCGATCGTTAATCCGCACCACCAGGCTCCGGTGCGTGCGCAGGTTCACCACCCGCACCATCGACCCGAGCGGCAAGCTGGGATGGGCTGCTGTTTGGGCATACATGTCATAGGTCTCACCGTTGGCCGTAACCTGCCCATCGAACGGCTCCCCGTACCAACTCGACATGCACTCCCAGACCTTCAGAGGCTTGGGTGCTAATCGTGGGTTGGGGGTAGCCAGAGCTAGGGGGGTTTTCGAGGGGAGACTGGCCGCCATAAGCTGGAGAGCTTTACCTTCGCCGCTGGCGGGCGTGTTTAGAGTCGGGGCTAAAAGGAACACAAGCAACCACCAAGCGACTGCGGCCCAAGTTCGAATCGTTCGTCGTGTTCTCATAAAGAAAGTTAAGCCTCGCAAAATCAGTACATTATATAACTTTCGAAGTCTCAGCCTCAAGTCTTTTCTGCGGCCAGAGATCCTCGTAATGCACTGATTTCACTGACTCTTTCCTCCTTGCAGAGCTCCTCAAGACCTTCCACAATCCTCTCGGATGCTCTGGGGTCCACGAAATGAGCGCTTCCAACTTCCACTGCCGTCGCTCCCGCGAGCAGGTATTCGACGGCATCTTCCGCACTTTCAATGCCTCCCAGCCCAATCAGCGGTATCTTCACTGCCTGGGAGGCCTCGTAAACCAACCTGAGTGTTATAGGTTTTATCGCCGCTCCCGACAACCCCCCCGTCGTACTACCCAGTCTGGACCTTCTAGTGTGGCTATCTATACACAAAGCGGGGTATGTGTTTGCGATTGTCAGGGCGTCCGCCCCAGCTTCCTCGGCTGCCCGCGCCGCCGCCCGGATGTTCCCGACGACCGGCGCCATCTTGACCAATAGGGGCCTTCTCACAGACGCCTTCCGCGCCGCCCCCACGACTCTGGCGATCATGGCTGGGTCGCTGCCAAACTCGGCACCCCCGTGCTCCACATTGGGGCAAGAGATGTTCAGCTCGTAAGCCGCCAGCCCCTCCTCCCCTTCCAGCACCTGAATCACTTCGACGTAATCGCCAATCGTGTGCCCAAAGACGTTCGCGACGATGGCTGTCTGGTAGCGTCGCAGCTCCGGCAGCTTTTCCGCGACAAACGCCCGCACGCCGACGTTCTGCAGCCCAACCGCGTTGACCATGCCCCCGGCCGTCTCGCACAGCCGCGGTGCCGGCGCCCCGGCCATGGGTCTGGCGGACAGTCCTTTCACTACCAGTCCTCCAATCTTGTTCAGGTCAACCAGGTGGGCGAACTCGATTCCGTATCCAAAGGTTCCGCTGGCGGCAATTACAGGGTTCGAGAGGAGAAGGTTCCCAATCTTGACGCGAAGGTCAACTCCCGCGGGCCGGGCGCTCGGCTCGGGTGCAGTCACTAAAACATAGTTTATCATGCTCGCGGCGTCGCGGCAATTCCCGGCCCGCCCTCACGCCCCGGACGCGCTGTGTGTTACGATGTCGGCCCGATGCACGTCGAAGAAAAAAGACAGCTCCTCTCGGCCACGGAGATTGACCGCACCCTGCAGCGGCTGGCACACGAGATCGTGGAAAAGAGCGGGGGCACCGCCGATCTTGCCCTCATTGGCATTCGTCGCCGGGGTGTTCCCCTGTCCCAGCGCCTGGCCCAATCGATCCGCGGCTTCGCCGGCGTGCAAGTGCCCGTGGGCACGCTCGACATCACGCTCTATCGCGACGACCTCTCGACCGTCGCCTCGCAGCCGGTCGTCCAGTCCACCGAGATCGCCTTCCCGGTGGACGGCCGCGACCTCGTCCTGGTGGATGACGTTCTCTATACCGGCCGCACCGTGCGCGCTGCCATGAACGGCCTCTTCGATCTCGGCCGGCCCCGCCGCATCCGTTTGTGCGTCCTGATTGACCGTGGCCACCGTGAGCTTCCCATCGAAGCCAGCTTTGTCGGCCGCACTGTCCAGACCAGCGACACCGAAATCATCGAGGTTCGCCTGAAGGAGATTGATCACGAAGAACGCGTGGTCCTCGTGGACCGCGTTCCCTAGGCGCCCCGGAGTCATCGGGAGGCCCGGACTCAAAGGAAATGCTGCAGCGCTTCCGTCACTTGCTCGGGATCGAACCACTCAGCGCCGAGCAGATCCTTTTTCTGCTCGACCAGTCCAAGCCCTTTCAGGAGTTCAACCGCCATCCCCTGAAAAAACTTGCCACCCTGCGCGGCAAGACCATCGCTCTCGCATTCTTTGAGCCTTCCACGCGCACCCGCATCAGCTTTTCCACCGCTGCAGCCCGCCTTGGCGCGGACGTCATGAACCTCCAGGCCGAAGCCTCCAGTCTCCGCAAGGGCGAATCTCTGCTCGATACCGTGCGGACCCTCGCCGCCATGAAGCCCGACGGCCTCGTCATCCGCCATTCCTCGTCCGGGGCGGCGGAGTTCGTCGCCGAGCGCCTCGAGATTCCCGTCATCAACGCCGGCGACGGTACCCACGAGCACCCCACGCAAGCCTTGCTCGACGCCCTCACCATCCGCGACCGCAAAGGCCGCCTCGAGGGATGCAACGTCACCATCCTGGGCGACATCCTCCACAGCCGCGTAGCCCGCTCCAACATTCATCTGCTCGCCAAGTTCGGCGCGCGCATCACCCTCTGCGGCCCGGCCATGTGGATTCCGCCGGAGCTTGAGTGCCTGGGCCCGGGCATCCGCCGCGTTCCCCGCATCGAGGAAGCCCTCGAAGACGCCGACGTCATCATCGCTCTGCGCGTGCAGCAGGAACGCATGCACGAGCCGTCCCTCGCCGACGATGAATATATCCGCGGCTACCGGCTCACGCCCGAGCGCCTGCGCGCCCGGCCCGGCGCTATCGTCCTGCACCCGGGGCCTATCCTCCGCAGCATCGAGATCGACTCCGCCGTTGCCGATTCCCCGCAGTCTTGCATTCTCGAACAGGTCACCAACGGCCTCGCCGTCCGCATGGCCCTGCTCTTCCATCTCGTCGGCGGAGCCACCCCCGAGCCCCGCGACGCCAAGGACATCTCCCATGCTGCTGATTAAGAACGGCCGCGTCGTGGACCCTTCCAGCCGCACCGACGCGGCGCTCGATCTCCTCCTAGACGGTGACCGCATCACCCGCGTCGGCCCCGGCCTCGCCGCGCCCGGCGCCGAAGTCTTCAACGCCGCAGGCTTGATCGTCTCCCCCGGCTTCATTGACCTGCACTGCCACCTTCGCGAGCCGGGCCAGGAAGTCTCCGAGACTATTGAGACCGGCGCTCGCGCGGCCGCATGCGGCGGCTTCACTGCCGTCTGCTGCATGCCCAACACGCAGCCGGTGAACGACAACGCCTCCCTCACGCGCTCGATTGTCGAGCGCGCCGCGGCAACCGCCGCCGTGCGCGTGTGGCCCATCGGAGCCGCGTCGGTCGGCAGCAAAGGCGAGGCCCTTGCGGAAATTGCCGCGATGCGCGACGCGGGCATCGTAGCCGTCAGCGACGACGGCAAACCCGTCGCCACCGCCCGCCTTCTCCGCCAGGTGATGGACTATTGCCGACCGCTGGGCCTCACCGTCGTGGATCACTGCGAAGACGCTTCGCTCGCCGCCGGCGGCGTCATGCGCGAAGGGCCGCGCTCCGTGCGGCTCGGCCTCAAGGGAATTCCCTCGGAGTCGGAATCCATCTGCGTTGCGCGCGACGTGGAAGTCGCCGCTCGCACCGGCTGCCGCCTTCACATCGCCCACCTCTCCGCCCGCGCTTCACTCGATCACGTCCGCGCCGCGAAGAAGCAGGGCCTTTCCGTCACCTGCGAGGTGACGCCGCACCATTTCACGCTTACCGACGACGACGTCACCTACAACACCCATTTCAAGATGAATCCGCCGCTCGGTTCGCAAGAAGACCGCGAGGCGCTTCTGCAGGGTCTCGCCGACGGCGCGGTGGACGCCATCGCCACCGATCACGCCCCGCATCATCCCGCCAGCAAGGAAGTGGAATTCGATCGCGCCCCCTTCGGCATCACCGGCTTCGAGACGGCTCTGGCCCTCAGCCTGAGCGAGCTCGTCCATTCCGGCCGCATTCCTTTGATGCGTCTCGTCGAGCTTTTCACCGCCGGTCCGGCACGTGTGCTTGGAAAGAACGCTGACGCCGCGCCGCGCATCGCTCCCGGCGCGCTCGCCGACCTCACTCTGTTTTCGCTCGACCACGCCTGGACGTTCCGCGCCGGTGAATCTGCCAGCCGCTCGCGCAACACTCCCTTCGATGGCCGCGCCTTTCGCGGCGCCCCCATGGCCACCATCGTCGCCGGCCGCGTGGTCTACCGCCGCCAGACCGCCGCAGGCGCGATAATAATCCTCGCCGCGCCCGGCACCTCTTCTTGAGCCACGTGGATCACGCAATTCTGCGTTGTGTCGGAACCACGTGGTTTTGTCCTGCGGAAATCGGCCCGCGCTACTGAATGGAGCCGCGACGATACGCTTGGGGCGACATTCCGAACCACTCTTGAAAGGCGTGGTAGAAGGCGCTGGGCTCGGAGAACCCCAAAGCGTAAGCTGCTTCAACGGTCGTTACATCGGTGCTCAAGAGAAGAAATCGTGAAAATGCTTGGCGAGCCTGCTGAACCAGCTCCCGGTGAGAGCAGGATTCCTGTCTCAATCTTCTTTGCAACGTTCGCCGGCTCATGCCTAAATGCTCCGACATGGCGTCCAGACCGAAGTCTCCCTCACTCATTTTCTGGCGAATCAGGCTGAGTACAACTCGAGATACGTTTTGCCCGTCAGAAGCGCGCGCCAACAATCGTTCGGCCGCAGCAGCGATCACTTGATGTACATGGGGATTCGCACTTCTGATCCGCGCAGAGAGCAGGTGGCTGTCAAAAAGCAGCGCATTCGTTGGCGCGCAGAAGCGAACAGGCGCTCCGAAGATACGGGCGTGCTCGGACGTGTCCTTGGGTTTTCGATGCTGGAACCACACTTCGCGTGGTTTCCATTTCGAGAAGGTCAAGAGACGTGTGAATTGCGCCACCGTTGCCATGGACATCTCGCAATCGTGCCGCGACTCGGGCAATGAGCCGGCCGAATACTCCCATTGAAAATGAGCGACCGGCCGCTCGACGTCCAACCGGAAGGTACCGACGTTGGTCCAAATGGGCAGATATCGCGCCTGGCAGCGAAGGGCCTCTTCCAGCGTCGAGCTCGTCATGATCGAATAACCCACGATGCCATACGACTGCGGCTTTTCTCGCTCTCCCACGTGCAGCCCAAAGGCAGCGTCCTTTGTCATTCTGGCGGCATGCTCGGAAAGCATCATCATGTCGGCATAGGGAATTCGCAGGTCCGGGTCGCCGATTGCCTCACCGTCGAGGCCTATGGTTTCAAGCAAACGATGAGTGTCGCTGCGGGGAGCCACCGCCCTTGTAATCTTGCGGACAGTACGAGCGAAGACCGTGGGAACGCTGGACATAGACTTGGGCCTGCCTGCCCTCGCTGCAGAATCCGTCCCCCGCGCTTTGGGCCGGCGATAATTGGCGCAAACAATCATACCGTGCCGGCAGAGACAAATGCTAGCTTGGCAGCGCGACAGGAGAAGTCCCCATGTCAGGCATTCTGAAAGGGCCGAACGGTCTTCGCGCCGGCTGGCGGCTGCTGATCTATGCCGCGCTGGTCTTCGCGCTCGGTTACACCGAAGGCAAAATCGAAAACGCCGTGTCGCATGGACAGCAGCAGGACCTTGCCAGCCCCACGCAGGCTGCCCTCATCATGTCGGTCTTCTGCTTCATCATCCTGCTGGCTGCGTGGGTCATGGCGAGGATTGAAGGACGAAGCCTCGCCGACTACGGCCTTCCCTGGCGGCGCGCACTCTGCAAGCAGTTTTGGCAGGCGGGAGCGCTTGGTTTCGTTTCGCTCACGCTGTTGCTCGCCGTGCTGTGGGTTGCTCGGGCGTATTCACCCGGATCGCTACAACTCCATGGCCTGCAAATCTGGACGAATGCTTTTTTCTGGACCCTGGCCATCATCGTGGCCGCCGTTCTCGAGGAATTCTTCTACCGAGGCTACTTGCAGTTCACGCTGACCACCGGCATCGGATTCTGGCCTGCGGCGTTCGTGACTTCGACGCTGATGGGCGCAGCCCACGCCTTCAATCCCGGCTGGACCGTTCTCGGCCTGTTCACCGTGTTCGGGTTTGGGCTCATTGCATGTTTTCTACTGCGAAGAACGGGTGATCTCTGGACTCCAATCGGGCTCCACGCCGGATGGAACTTCGGAGAGGTCTATTTCTACGGGGTGCCGAGCAGCGGCCAGATGGGCCACGGGCATCTGCTCCAGGGAAGCCTTCATGGACCTGATTGGCTCACGGGCATGCCGTTCGGGGTGGAAGCCGGCTGGCCGAATGTCGTGTTGTTCCTGATTTGGTGGTTCCTCTTCGCGAAATGGTTCCGCGACGTGAAGTACCCGAAACCTGACGCCGAGGTTAGGCCTTGATAAGCGCTCGAGCGATCGCAGTCTTTCTCTTTTCTATTGGTGTCGCAACTGGCGCGGGGTTTCTGCGCGCGCAACAGAAACCGCTGCGCGTGACGGCGCGGTTGGTTCAGATCGGCGTGCTTGTCCAGGACAAGCACGGCAATTCCCTGACGGGGCTCACGAAGGACGACTTCGCTCTTTTCGATGGCAAGAAGCGGCAGAACATCGACTTCTTTTTGGTCGAGACAAACGTCGCGCTCCCGGTCGCCGAGCCTTCCCAGCCGCCCGGCACATACACAAATGAGATGGAGCAACGCAACACTCCATCAAACCTCACCGTGATTCTGCTGGACTCGTTCAACACGGGATTCATGGACCGCGCCTTTGCGCGGAGCCAGATCGTGAAACTGCTTCTCACTATTCAGCCGCAGGATCGCGTGGCACTCTATGCTCTTGGCGCTCACCTTCATGTGCTGCACGAGTTCACCAGTGACGCCTCCAAGCTTGTTGCTTTGCTGCAAGCCTATAAGGAAGAGACCACGCCGGACGTGGACAAGTCCGTGTCCGCCCCGACCGGTGTTTTCTATAAAGGGCTGCAGCAACTGGCCGAGGATTCGGGCATGGACGAAAACCAGGCCTTCGCGAGGGATCATGCGCAGGCGACCGCAGAAGCGTTGCGCCTTATAGCGAACCACGTCGGTTCGTTGCCGGGCCGCAAGAATCTCGTCTGGGTTTCCGGGAATTTTCCATTCAACCTCGACTCAGACAATCTGCAACGCTTCGACGGCCAACGCCTTCCCTTCGCGAGCGACATCGAGTTGACCGTTCGCGCTCTGAACAATGCAAACATGGCGCTCTATCCGGTGGATGCCCGCGGCCTAATGGATACGGGACCCAGCGAGGAGGGCCGCGTAGTAAGTAAGAGGCCCGACACGTCGATCTTTGGCACGATGCAAATTCTGGCTGGGCGGGCTGGTGGTCGTGCGTACTACAACACAAACGCCATCATGGGTTCCATCCGTCAGGCCATGGATGACTCCCGGGTCGTTTATGAACTCGGATTTTACCCGAGCGATGTGACTTGGGATGGGAGCTTTCATGCGATTCACGTAAAGGTGAACCGGCCGGATCTTCGCCTGCAAGCACGCGAAGGCTATTTCGCCCTGCCGGAGCCGAACCTCGCTCCCGAGGCCTGGGCGGAATTGATTGCGGAGACCGCCAGAGGCGCCTTGGAGGCCACCGAGATTCGTATTCGTGTTCAGGTCGTTCCGGCGGATCCGAAGGATGAAAGAAAGTTAAAGCTTTCGGTCTCGCTGGATACGCAGCAATTCGATTTTCTCCAGAGAAACGGGCAGTGGAACGACTCCGTTGAAACCGCGGTAATTCAGTTGGATGATAGGAGCAGAATCTTACGAACCTCACCTCTGGTGCTTCCACTGACGCTGGATCCCGATACATACGAGCAGTTGGTGAAGCAAGGGCTTTCCTTCATAAGAGAATTGCAGATCCTGCCGGGTGCGGCTGAACTTCGAGTGATTGTGCGCGATGGCGGCAACGGGAGAATCGGCTCGGTTCGCATTCCTTTGGCCGCCTACTTTTCCGGCCAATCAAAGCGATAACAGTCCCGGATGAAAATGAAAATGTAACTCTGTCCGCGCGGCGGAAGTTATATGAGCTGCTGCACCTGTCCGGCCCGCCCATTCGTCCGATAATGAGACGCGTTGTCGCGGCAGCGAACGCATGGCTTGACGCGGGATGCTAGGCTTCAGTGGGCGGCGGGTTCGGCGGCGGGATGCATCCCGTGCTGCGGAACTTCATGAACACCGCGCGCAGGCGGTTCCTGATGGAAGCGGTAAAAATGATTGAGCGGCCCGGGGCCCTTGCCTACTGCATACGCTTTTTCGATCGCCTTGGTGACGTAAGCCTTCGCCAGGATGACGGCCTCAGGAAGCTGCTGCCCGCAGGCAAGCTGCGCGGCGATGGCCGAGGAAAAAGTGCAGCCGGAGCCGTGCGTGTTCTCGCTTCGCACGTGATCGCCACCGAACGTGAGCGGTTCGCCGCCATCGCATAGCACGTCCGTCGGCTTCTCCAGGTGGCCTCCGGTGACGATGACGGCGCGCGCTCCTTGTTCCACCAGTTTCTGCGCCGCCGCTCTCATCCCGTTCACATCCTTGATCTCCATCCCCGTCAGCAGCTCGGCTTCCGGAATGTTCGGCGTGATCACCGTCGCGCGCTTGATGAATTCGTCGCGCAGAAACTTCAGCCCGGCCGCGTCAATCAGCTCCGCGTTGCCGCAGGTCGGCTTGGTCACCGGGTCGTGTACCACGTGCGTGAACTTGTTCTTGTCCAGAAATTCCGCCACCGCCACGGCGTTCGCCTTGTTGCCGAGCATACCGATCTTTACTGCAGCGATGGTAACGTCCGCGGCAAGCGCATCGAGCTGCGCTCGCAGCGTCGCCGACGGCGTCACGTGAATCGCCGTCACGCCTTGCGTGGATTGCACTGTCAGCGCCGTCACTGCCGCCACGCCATAGCAGCTGTGCGCCGCAAAAGTCTTCAGGTCGGCCGCAACGCCGGCGCCGCACGAGGGATCGAATCCCGCGATCGTCAGCAAAATAGGGGGAGCTTGGTTCGTGTGGTTCGCCACCGCGCCGTGCCCTCCGCGTTAGGCACAATTGCCGGCTCCGGTCGCTTTCCATTCGCGATCCGTGCCGGCAAACTAAAATGTACGCGCCTTGATTCTTCCAGCGCAAGCGAAAACTTTAGGGGAACACGCGGCGGTGGAACGAGCGAATGATTCGCGGGCCGCGCGGAAACAGCCTCGAGAGTTACGGGAACAGGCCGCGGACCACCGTGGCGTCGGCAACGCGCCCCACCGACAAAATGTACGCCGCCGTGCGCATATGCACATGATGCTTCCGTGCCGTCTCGTGGACGTCGGTAAACGCGCGTTTCATCACCGACTCGAGCTTTGCATTCACTTCCCCTTCCGTCCAGAAGAAGCTCTGCAAATCCTGCACCCACTCGAAGTAGCTCACGCTGACGCCGCCCGCGTTCGCCAGAATATCCGGCAGCACCATGATGTTTTTTCGCGCCAGCACTTCATCCGCATGCGGCGTCGTCGGGCCGTTCGCGGCCTCCGCGACGATCTTCGCCTTGATCTGGTCGGCGTTCGCCAGCGTGATCACGTTTTCGAGCGCCGCCGGAATCAGAATGTCGCATTTCATCGTCAGCAGGTCGTCGTTGGAGATCCGCGACGTCCCCGGCATTCCCACCACCGTGCCCGAGCGCTCTTTGTAGCGCGTCGCCTTCAATGGATCGATGCCGCGCGAGTTGAAAACGCCGCCGCGCGAATCGCTGATGGCGATGATGCGCGCTTTTTTCTCCGCGAAAAGCCGCGCCGCAATCGAACCCGCATTTCCGAAGCCTTGAATCGCCACCGTCGACCCGCGCACGGACATCTTCTTCGCCTTGCATGCCTCTTCGGTGACGAAAAGGCACCCTCGCGCGGTCGCTTCGTTGCGACCCTCGGAGCCGCCCAGCGAAATCGGTTTGCCGGTCACCACGCCCAGCGCCGAATAGCCGACCGTCATCGAATAAGTGTCCATGATCCAGGCCATCGTCTGTGAGTCGGTATAGACGTCGGGTGCGGGGATATCCCGCTCCGGCCCGATGATCGGCAGAATCTCGGAGCAGAACCGCCGCGTCATGCGCTCGAGTTCGCCCTTGCTCATCCGTTTCGGATCACAGATGACGCCGCCCTTGCCTCCGCCATACGGAATGTTCACCGTTGCTGTCTTCCACGTCATCCACGCCGCCAGCGCTTTCACCTCGTCCAGCGTGACGTTGGGATGGTAACGGATGCCGCCTTTCGCCGGGCCGCGCGCGATGTTGTGCTGCACGCGGAATCCGGTGAATACCTTGAGCTGCCCGTTGTCCATCTTGCAGGGAACCGAAACTTCCAGGATGCGCTTCGGCGTGCGCAGCATTTGGCGCAAGCCCGCGTCGAGCTTCAAGTGTTCCGCCGCGATGTCGAACTGGATTTGCGAGATGCGGTACGGATTCAGGTCCTCGCGCGGGGCTATGCGCGGAATCGGTTGCGGAGCTGCTTTCGGTGCCGTTGGCATCGGTCCTTCCTCCTCGCGTTACGCTCCGGCCTCTTGCCGCCGCGCGTGGCGATATTCCTCGCGGCATTCGGCGGAGCAAAAATGAAGAAGCGCGCGCGCCTGTCCCAGCGGATAAGAAACTTCTGCGGCCACATGCGTGCCGCACACCGGATCGCGGAAGAGCGGCCGCGCCGCCTCATCCGGCCGCGATCTCACCGTCCTGGGAGACGAGCCAAAGATCCAGTTGAAAATCTTGCGGCCCAGCCACGTCACCACGATCGCCCACACCAGGAATCGCACCACTCGGGCCAGCAGCTTCATCTTGTTGTTTCGCTCATTTTCCCGGGAGGCGTCTTCAATCTACGAAATGTAAGCCCGGTCCGAGGCCTTGGACGCCCGCTAAGTCTCTCGGAAGCGGGAGTTTATTCAACAGGCAAAAGCAGTGTCAATCAAAACCGCCTCTTCGGCTTAAATAGTTGGCAAGGCAGGTTTCGTGAATTCTGACGAAAATGCCAGGCCTGTGCGCTACCCCGCTGATTACAAAAGACTTGGCTTCTATAAAGGCAAAGTTCAAGGCGTTTCCCGTCTCAAAGCAATCGGGTCCTATTCCAAGACAACGGGATTGACCGTCCCGTTGCGCCGGGATAATCTGCGGGACTTCCAAGGCACTTCGATTCAAGGGAATCGCGCGGTGAAATTCTGCAATCCGGGTACCGAGGACGCGCGTACCCATTAGGAGCGGCCGGGTGGCTGTAAGCGAACCAATGCGCGCCGAGCAGCAAGCCCTCGACCGGGAATTGATGCGCCGTGTCGTTGCGCGCGACGAAGCCGCGTTCGGCCAGCTTTACGACCGCTATAGCTCGCTGGTTTACAGCGTCGCGGCTCGCATCGTGCGCGATACCGGTGCAGCCGAGGAGATCTTGCAGGACATTTTTCATCAGCTCTGGCAGAAAGCTTCGCAATTCGATCCGGCGCGCGGCTCGCTGCCGGGCTGGCTGCTCGTGGCCGCACGCAACCGGGCGATTTCGCGTCTGCGTCGCCGCAATCCCGGCGACGGTGAAGAACTAAAAGAAAACACTGTCGCATTACCGAGCCAGCTCGAAAGCGCCGTGGCGCAAAAGCAGATGCTCGGCCAGGTCCGCGGCGCCATGGACAGCCTTCCCGCGCCGCAGCGCGAAGCGCTTGAGCTGGCGTACTTCGAGGGCCTGACGCACAGCGAAATCGCCGCGCGCACCGGAGAACCGCTGGGCACCGTGAAGACGCGGCTGCGCACGGCGCTTGAAACATTGAAGCAGGCATTGCACTTATGAACGGACATCCAACACGGCCGGAAGATTTCGACCTGCACGCCCTCGGCGCGCTCGACGCCGAAGAAGCGCAGGCCTTTGACACGCACCTGGCAGCCTGCCCCGAGTGCGCCCGCAAGGCGGTCGAAGCGCGCGGTCGCATGGCCCTGCTTTCGCTCGCGGCGCCTTTGCAATCGCCCTCGCCCGCGGTGAAGCAGCGCCTGATGCGGCAAATCCGCGAAGACGCCCCCGCGTCGCGCCTCTCTCAAGAAGCTTCATCGGCTTCCGGACGATGGTGGGCATTCGGCTGGGCAACCGCCGCCGCGGCTCTCGCCGCCATCACCATCTTTCTCTGGATTGGCAACAACCGGATGAGAATGGAACTCGAAGCCCTGCGCGAGGCGACCCGGCAGGAGCAGATTGAAATCGAGCGCAGCCGCGCCCTGGTCGCCCTGCTGAGCGCTCCCGATCGCGTGGACGTTTCTCTCGCTCCGAGTGCGGAAGCGCCCGGCGCGCAGGCGCGTGTGCTTTATTCCGCGAGCGAGGGGCTCGTGTTTTCCGCGGAGAACCTGCCGGCGGCTCCCGAGGGCAAGACCTATCAGTTGTGGCTCGTGCCCACGAGCGGAAACCCCATCAGCGCGGGCGTCTTCCATCCGAACGCGGCCGGCAAAGTTTCGATTCTTCTGCCGCCGCTGCCGCCGGGCGTTGCCGCCAAGGCCTTCGCCGTCACCGTCGAGCCGGCCGGGGGCGTCCCGCAGCCCACCGGGCCCAAAGTCCTCATCGGCGGCGTCTCCTAGCCGGGAGTTCTAATCCCCTCTGCGGCAATCCAAAACCCTGCTCTGCTGCGTACTCTGCGTGGGACTCAAGACCGGCGGCACGGAGACAACCCGCGCTGCCGGAATTTCCAACTGCATGGGAGGATCACCGACATGAAGAAAGTTCTAAGCGCGTTTGCATTGCTTGCCATGCTTCTCGGCACGCTGACTCTTGCCACCAGCGCCAAGGAAAAGGACAAGACCTGGACCGGCTGGATCAGCGACAGCTCCTGCGCCGCCAAGGGCACGAGCGCCGATCACCGTGACTGCGCCATCAAGTGCGTCAAGGAAAAGGGCGCATCGTGGGTTTTCGTGAACTCGAAGACCAAGGCGGTTCTCAACATTCACAACCAGGATGCCGTGACGGAAGACCACGTGGGGCACGAGGTGAAAGTCACCGGCCATCTGATGGACGACGGTACGCTACACGTGGAGAGCATTGCGCCGACGAAAATGTAAGAGGAACCCGGCACGATGGGGCCTGCGCGCCGCCCAGCGCGCGGGCCCTCATTTTTTGCCTCGATTTTCCGCCCCTTACGTCGCAGGCGCGGAGATCCGGTCGGTACGCATGTAGGGCTGCAAGGCTTCAGGAATCAGAATCGAGCCGTCCGCCTGCTGATAATTTTCCACGATGGCAATCCAGGTGCGCCCCACCGCGAGACCCGAGCCGTTCAACGTGTGGACGAACTCGCTCTTGCCGCCTTTCGGCTTGGCGCGGATTCCCGAGCGGCGCGCCTGAAAGGCTTCGCAGTTCGAGCAAGAAGAAATCTCCATGAACTCGCTCGCCGACGGCAGCCACACTTCAAGATCATACGTTTTCGCCGAAGCAAAGCCCATGTCCGCGGTGCAGAGCTGCATCACGCGGTAGTGCAGCCCGAGCATCTGCAGGATGCGCTCGACGTTGCCGACAAGCAATTCGAGCTCGGCGTAACTCTGCTCCGGCCGCGTGAACTTGAAAAGCTCCACCTTCTGGAACTGGTGCTGGCGCTTGATGCCGCGCGTATCCTTGCCCGCCGCGCCGGCCTCGGAGC
>Ga0073928_10003003_pt1 | contig 27453 bp, 28 predicted proteins | sample PaiPotPPA55metaG_FD_76969 | JGI IMG/M metagenome (GOLD analysis project Ga0073928, IMG submission 76969) | Iron sulfur acid spring bacterial and archeal communities from Banff, Canada, to study Microbial Dark Matter (Phase II) - Paint Pots PPA... ...
GACACGCGCGCATCTCATCCTGGCCAGGAGAGACGATCTCCACTCAAAGGCCGAATACATTTGCGCAGACTTGTCTCTCGACCAAACTAACCCTTGCAGTCGCGCGGCGGACCATACATTGTGTTTACTTCGAGGTGAGTGTGAATCGATTGGACACTCGGCAAATTTGCGGCTATTGTCCGGGCTTTCTAAGCGGTTTACCGACAGGAACCGGCTTGCCGAAGTCAGGCGTGCCATCCGGTTTCCAGGCAAAGGGCTGGATACGCGGCGAGCGAAGATTGCCACAGCCCTCGTTGGGACCGGGATTGGCGTGATAGATAATCCAGTTCTGCCTGCCATCGGGAGAGCTGAAAAACCCATTATGTCCCGGCCCATAGGCGTGAGCTTCAGGATCTGTGCTCAGGAACGGATGATCGAACTTCGTCCAGCTTCCGGCATCGAGCAGATTTTTTCCAGTATCTGCCTGCAGGGCCCCGAGGGTGTAGAAGTCGGTCCAACAGCCGGATGCCGAAAAAACGATAAAAATCTTCCCATCATGCACCAACGCTTCCGGCCCTTCATTCACGCTCACATGTCTGCCGGGGAGATCGCCTTTGGTCTCCCAGGGATAGGTTGGCGTTGAAATCAGCGTCCGAGGTGAGTCGATGGTCCAGGGATTGCTCATGTGGGCGATGTATAGATCCTGTTCCCCATCGGTCTCGCCCTTCCAGCCCGACCATACAAGATAATGCTCACCGTTGAGCTCAAACGTGGTTGCATCGATGGCCCACCTATCACTTGGATCCTTGATCTGACCTTTGAGCGTCCAGGCACCCTGGAGGGGATCATCATGGTCGTTCTCGACGACATAGATCCTATGAGAGGCGTTGTCGCCTGCATCGGCGGCGAAGTAGATGTACCACTTGTTGCCCCATCGATGCAGTTCGGGGGCCCACAACTCCTTCGACCATGGGTGCCCTGGCTCAGGTGTCCACACCGCCTTCGTTTCTGCGTGCTGAAGGTCTGTGATATCCGCCGTCTTACGTAGGGTCAGATTGGCGCCGGTTGAATTCGAATAATAGTAAAAACCCTTCCACCAGACTACCCAGGGGTCGGGGCCTGTGCTCAGCAACGGGTTTGTAAAGGTGTTAGAAGGCAGAGGCATGGATGCACCCTGGGCAAAGCTGTGTGATGCGACGAAAATTAGTACCGATGCGAAAACCATCTTCAACATGAATCGTCGTGTCCTTTTCGCTGGAACCACTTGAATGAGTACCCGGCTTCTGGGAAATTGACTATGTCAGCGTCGGCTTCCAGCTTACTGTTCCTCTGGATGAGTGACTCGACGATCTGAGGCCTTTACCTGAAATTTACACGGATCACGTCTAGCAGCGAGTGTGGTGGTCGTGCGTCACCGAGGAGTTGCCAGACCATAATGCCTCCGTACTGGCTGGCCAGCTTCGCCTCTTTGGCCATGGAGTCCTCGCCGATGTAGTTGAGAACGATGCCGTCTTTGAGTGTGCCGCCCCCCACAGTGTCGACACGATAGGCGTTCGGGTACGCATTGAGAATGTCCACATAGTCTGCATCGACATCATTGCGAGCTTCCCCATAGAAGCCGACACCAAGTACAACTCGTGCTGCGGGCACGTGCTTTACGTTCACGAAAAAATTGAGCGCATCCTGCGCGTCCTTGAGGTTGGAATAAACCATGAGGCTGATGTAATCGAACGAGAGTAGCGTAGCCTCCGGCATCGAGGCCTGGATGTACTTTGCTGTTGCGCAGCTAACGAGCTTGCCTTCAGCATGCATCGCGGTGATGAGTTTGGCGACAAAGTCGGCGTAGGATGCCCCCATATTGTCGGAGGCTTCGATGTCCACATCCATGCCGTCGAGTTTGTGCCGGTGTACGTATTCAGTAAGTGAGGCAACAAGCGGCGCGCTCAGGCGAGCATTGTAGAACTGGGCGATCTCAGAAACGCCACCGCCACCGCCGCCGATCGAGGCCATAACGCTAATGCCTTTTGCATGCGCGAGCCGGACGACGGCGTCAACGTCCGCATCCGTGTGGGAGTCGGCACTGATGGTGAAATCACTGGCCGAGGTACAAGGGCCGCTACACAACGGTGGGGCAACGAAAGCGATGTCAATGTCGGTAACTCCGGTGAGATTGGTGGCAGCGAGCGCAGCGGCCATGTCACCCTGGCGATAGAAGGGCAGGTAGACGATGAAGTGTTTCGCTGGCTGGGTCTGCGCGACGACATAGGGAGTGGTTAATGCCACACACATCGCCGAGAGGGCGAGTAATATCCGCTTCATGGCTTTGATTATGAACTATCTCAGATCTCTATATGCGGGCCTCCGAAGCGACGACAGCATCGTTGTCATCGCTTCTGGTCACCGAGCAGATGCGCAACCCGCTCTGTGCTGGCTTGCGCCCACGGCGTGCTGGACACCCAGCCGAGCACCAGCACGACAGCACCGCATCCCGTCATGATCCACCAGATAGGATGCGTGGCCTTCGTGAAATCCAACCCCTTGGCGTGGCTCGTTGCGACAACTGTGCCGGCCACCGCCACCCCCAGAGTTGCTCCAACCTGCCGCCCCGTAGAGGCAATCGCTGCAGCCACTCCGGCTTGCGATAGGGGCATGCCTGCAACGGCGCTGTTGGTAATCGCCGGGTTGACCATGCCCAGGCCAACGCCAAACAACGCATAGGCCACCATCAAGTAGGTCACGGGAGTATGGATAGCCAGATGAGTGAGCATCAAAGTGCTCACCAGGAAGCCCGCGCCGGCAGCCAGCAATGGAAGTCGCGTGCCGTAACTGCCCACCAGACGCCCGGAGAGCGGCGCAAAGACCATCATCATCACGGCCAACGGCAGCGTGCAGAGCCCCGTGTAAAAGGCGGAGAGCCCGCGTACCTGTTGCAGGTACAAAACATTCAGAAAGAGAAAGCCGGCGAACGAGATAAAGGCACAGAGAGCTAACAGCGTCGCACTGCTGAAAGGCACGCTGCGAAAGAAGCGCAGGTCCACCAGGGGATCCTTACGCCGCGGTTCGTACAGGAGGAAGATCGCCAAAGCCACGGCTGACGCAGCAAACAAGCCGAGGATCAACCCGGATGTCCAGCCGGCGTGCGGCCCCTCGATCACCGCTGAGGTCAAGGACGCCAGTCCAACAAACACCAGAGACTGCCCCACGGGATCGAACGCTCGTGCTCGCGGCGCCTTCGACTCCGGCACGAATTTAGCGGCCAGCACTACCGCTGTAAGCCCAATGGGCAGGTTGATCCAGAAGATGGATCGCCAACCAATAGTCTGCGTCAACGCACCGCCAAGCAGCGGGCCAATCGCCAGCGAAACGCCCGCCACAGCCCCCCAGACGCCAACAGCGCGCGCCCGATCTTTCGGGTTCGGAAAAGCATTGGCAATGATCGACAGCGCTACAGGATTGAGCATCGAGGCGCCCAGCCCCTGCAACGCGCGGAAAGCGATAAGCTGTCCAATGTTTTGCGACAAGCTGCACAGCAGCGATCCCGTGAGAAATAGAACCAGGCCAATCTGAAAGACACGCCTCCGCCCGAAACGATCCGACATAGAGCCCGAGAGCATGAGCAGGCTGGCGACGACGAGCGTATACGCGTCGAGGATCCATTGGAGCCCTGAGAGATTCGCTTTGAGGTCATGCTGAATAGCCGGCAGCGCGACATTGACGATCGTGACGTCCATGCCCACAAGCAACAGGCTCATACAGCATATGCCTAAGATCAGATTCGGGTGACTCGATTTATGTACAGGACCGGCCGATGTTGCGGCGTTGATCCCGAAGGATGGGCTTGATCGTGTGCTGTTTTTTGGCAAGGCGGCTCCATCTTATAGATGCGCTCACCGCCGGGAAGATTTTAAAACTGAGGGCTCTAGAAGATTGCTCCGGCCAGAAGGAAGACAAGACTAGCAAGCCCTGCAATCACTCGGATGATATGGAACGCTCTCCATCGGTCACGAAGCTGCTGCCAGTTGGCCGGCAGCGTATCCACCTTCCAGGTCACGATCTCTTCAACGATAGGAACCTCAACGAACATCGTCACAAACAGCGCAAAAAGGAAGAAGACGACCCCTGCCAACGTCAGATAGAAGGTCCTTGGCTGCGTCGGGTACGAAAGGAACAGAACGGGCACGATCGACAGGAAAGCAGCCGGCATCAGCACAGTCATCACCGGTGCCATATTGCGATTCATCCGGTCTACGATCGCGAGAAAGACCTCTGGCTCGAAGGTATTCAGCGACCTGCTCAACGCCGCCCACGGACCATAGAACATTCCAGCAACCAACGCCGAGAGAACGATACTGATCAGCTCCCAGGTCTTCATCGTTTCCCTCCATGTTGATGATCGTACTCAACTATAAGGGGTGGATGCCCTCCGTCTTGCTTCTGAGACGTGAGTCATCAGCCCCGAAGGCGAGTGCGGAAATGAATTCGATCAAGGCTGCAGTGCGGCCATCACCGGAGCGGGATCCCAGAAGGCGCGGACCAACACAATCTTTCCAGCTTCATCGCAGTCGATCACATCGACACCCTCGAAGGTGACAGACTTCCCACTGTGAGCGACGCCCTTCCCGTCCACTTGACGGCAGCAGAACTGCCGTTCACGTAAACACTATCCTCAGTCAGACCAATGACCTTAAAACCGCTGACTATTTGAGTAAAAAACGCGCGAATCGCTTCATGCCCGATATTCGGAGGCGTACCGACGGGGTCGTGCTGTTCGGCATCGGCTGCGAAGACGGCAACACAGCGTTCGACGTCCATGGCCCGGATGGCAGAGAAGTATTCGGTGACAGTTTGTTCGGTAAGAGTAGACATAGCCGAATAATAAATGGAATATCGCAGCTATTCAGCCTCGAACATGGACCGAAGCCTCATGCTGCCTTTCTGCGGCGACTGGACGCATTTTCGACCAGATAGTTCTCTCCCCACATCTCCAAAACCCGGATAACAGGTTTGAGAGATTCTCCCCTCGGGGAAAGCCGATATTCCACCCTCGGTGGAACCTCGGCATACACAGTACGCACGATCAGCCCGACTTCTTCTAGCTCACGCAACTGCTTCGTGAGCATTCTCTGCGTCACGCCTGTCAGCCTCCGGCGGAGTTCATTAAATCGCAGCATCCCATCCGCCAGATGGTAGAGAACAACCCCTTTCCACTTCCCTCCGATGAGATCAAGCGTTGCCTCTACAGGGCATCCCAAGGCACACGAATAGCTCTTATTTCTTTTCATGACAGGCTCCACAGTTCCCTTTTGGATACTACATACACAAGATGTGCGTACTTACGCATTCTTCTCCATTCTGTCATGCTCTGTTTGAGGAGAAAAAATGAAGGCCATTGGATATAAGAGACCGTTGCCCATTGAAGACCCGGAGTCGCTGCTTGATCTTGAAATCCCCACACCAGAGACGAAGGGACACGACCTTCTTGTGGAGGTCAAAGCTATCTCGGTAAATCCGGTAGATGTGAAGATACGCGCCAGCACAAAGCCTGACGGAAGCGACTATAAGGTTCTCGGATGGGATGCTGCCGGAATCGTAAAAGAAGTGGGAGCTGAAGCCTCTTTATTCAAGCCCGGAGATGCCGTCTACTATGCAGGCTCTCGCATACGATCAGGCACCAATGCCGAGTTTCATCTGGTCGACGAGCGAATCGTAGGCAAGAAACCCAGCAGCTTGAACTTCGCGCACGCTGCAGCCCTCCCATTGACCAGCATCACCGCCTGGGAGCTACTGTTTGACCGCCTGGGAGTGCGACATGGCAAGCCGCTCAACGCCGGTAGATTGCTCATCGTAGGAGGCGCCGGGGGCGTCGGTTCCATCCTGATTCAGCTGGCACGTAAGCTGACCGGACTGACGGTCGTGGCAACCGCATCTCGTCCCGAGACGCAGCAGTGGTGCCTCGATCTGGGTGCGCATCATGTGATCGACCACACAAAGCCACTGGCGGAGCAGCTACGCGCTATCGGAATTCCGGAAGTGGAATACATCACCAGCCTGACCGCTACCGATACACACTTTCCCGCCCTGGTAGAGGTGCTCGCACCTCAGGGCAAGATTGGCCTCATTGACGATCCCAAATCGCTCGATGCAACTCTGCTCAAACGCAAGTCTGCCTCGCTGCATTGGGAGTTGATGTTTACGCGCTCTCTCTTCAATACACCCGACCTTCTCGCGCAGCATCACTTGCTCAATGAAGTCGCCGCCCTGGTCGATGAAGGAGTGATCCGCACGACGATTGCAGAAACTCTTGGAACGATCAACGCCACGCATCTCAAGAAGGCGCACGCCCTGATAGAGAGCGGACGTGCCAGAGGCAAAATAGTACTCGAAGGCTTCTGACAGCTTTCTTCCTGGCCTGTCCCCTGACTGAGACGTGGCAAGCCGTTGAAGCGCTTCGAAAGAAAACGATGGAGGCAATGATGAGCCGTCGCTCCCTTGCAAATAAACGCAAATTTGCCGGCAGCGCCTTGAATCGATTGGCACTGCCGGCATCTCTTCTATCGCAGCAAAGCCGTGCTACTCCGAAGCCTTCTGCCCAGCATGCGATGCAGCTTCTTCAATCACCGCCGCAACCTCCTTCGGCCTGGAGATGTAGACCGAGTGACTGGCACCGGCGACTTCGACCTTATGGCTGCCGGCACGTTCCGCATACCAACGTTCAAGATCAGGATTGATGGTTCTATCCTTGCCCGCTACCACCATCCAGCTAGGCTTGCCCCTCCACGCCGGCGTCGTAATCACGGCGTGAAAGCTGGCGTCAGCAATCAACACCTGGGAGCGCGCGCCGAAGGCGGCTTGCGCAGCAGTCAGATCGGCGGCGAAGTACTCATGATATTGCGCAGGGTCGAGGTAATCGAAATCATCTGCGGTCTTCTTGATCGCAGATGATTTACTTAGGTCGCTGGGAAAGCGCTTGCCATCACCGGCCTCACTCTCACCGGCACCCGGCATGTGGGCTGCGACATACACCAAACCGACAACCGAGGGGTCAGTCCCCGCCTCTGTAATGACCGATCCTCCATAGCTGTGAGCAACAAGAATGGTCGGCCCCTCCTGTAGAGCAAGAACGCGCTTCGTGGCTGTCACATCGTCCTGAAAGGATGTCTCCGGCTCCTGAACGATGCTGACGTTGAAACCATCTTTGCTAAGGATGTCGTAAACACCCTTCCAGCCGGAACCATCTGCCCAGGCGCCGTGGACCAAAACGATATTCCGAACACGATGTCCCTGACCTGGCGTCACGGGCGCGGTTGCAGTCTGCGCTGCAGCCAATGAAACCATTCCACCGAGGGTAAGACCGATTAAGCCGAGGATGGCCTGGCACTGCGCAAAGGGCCGAAGGCCGCTTGTCTTCTTTCCTGCTAATCCTGGTAACGTCATGAGATGCTCCTTAGATTGGGCGTACTTCGCTGCCAACATCCCGTTAGAGTCCCATCACTCCGCCTAGGATAATCGTTTGTCTGAATAGCTGTGATCTGATTCCTGAATAAGTGATACAGCGATGGAGCTCATTTCGCGAAGGGTCCTGGTTAGCCAGACTTCCTAAATAACATTTAGAATCCCACCACAGCCAGGAATCTGGAAACATACAATAGCCGTAGCGCAAACTCCAAGGCTCATCGAGCCTCTTAAAAGTAGTCTCGGGCCACACATCTACTCCGTGAGACAAACATGTTTATGACCTGTAGGAAAAGCAAGCCTGTTCGCTCCTTGTGTCTTCTTGTTCTCTTCTCCTTTGCCTTTTGCGGCTTCGCATCCGGCAACGCACAGACCGCCAGCTCTCACCACATCAAGCTGGATCAGGGCTGGGAGATTCAATCGTCTGCCATGGTGCAGGAGACAGGAGAGAAGATCTCTACAGACAACTTTGCGCCGCGAGACTGGCATCCCGTGACCGTCCCTACAACCGTCATGGCAGCCTTGGTAAAGGCAAAGATTTATCCGGACCCCACCGTCGGAATGAATCTGCGCAACCTTCCCGGCGTGGATTATCCGGTCAGCGAAAACTTCTCCAGAGTCCCGATGAAGCCCACCAGCCCCTTCGCCCCCTCATGGTGGTATCGCAAAGCGTTTGTCTTGCCCGCGGACGAGGCTGGCAAGACGGTCTGGCTGAACTTCCTTGGCATCAACTACCGCGCCAACATCTGGGTGAACGGCCACAAGATCGCCGACACCACAAAGGTCGCAGGAGCATGGCGGCACTACGAGTTCGATATCACTCAGGCCATCAAACTGAATGGCAAGAACGTTGTGGCCGTCGAAGTATTTGCCCCCACTGAAAATGACCTCGCCATTACCTTCGTCGATTGGAACCCGATGCCTCCCGATAAAGATATGGGCCTGTACCGCGAGGTGTTCCTCACCACAAGCGGCCCGGTTGCTGTACGGAATTCCGCGGTGTTCTCCCAGGTGAACTCTCCTCAAAACGATGAGGCGAAGCTAAGTGTGACCGCACAACTGAAGAATGCGTCGGATAAAAGCGTTCAGGGCACTCTCCATGGCCGCATCGAGAAGATCGAGTTTACGAAAGATGTGACACTTGCGCCAGGAGAGACAAAAGATGTTAACTTCGAGCCGGCTGACTTCCCGCAGCTGATCGTCACTCATCCTCAGCTATGGTGGCCGGCCCAGATGGGAACACCTCGCCTTCACGAGTTGCATCTGCAATTCGATATCAAGGGTCAGGTGTCGGACACTGCGGAGTCGCAGTTCGGAATACGCCAGATCACCTCGGAGGTTACAGAGAACACACGGCGGCTATTTCGCATCAATGGAAAACCCTTGTTGATTCGCGGCGGAGGCTGGGCCATGGACCTCATGCTGCGCGAGAACCAGGAACGCCTCAAAAGTGAGATGAGCTACGTGCAAGACATGGGCCTCAACACAGTTCGACTCGAAGGCAGACCGCAGACGCCAGAGTTCTTTAACGAGGCTGACCGCCGTGGAATTCTAGTCATGGCGGGATGGAGCTGCTGCGACCACTGGGAGAACTGGGCCAAGTGGACGGCCGAGGATCATGACATCGCCAAACTGTCGCTGCGTTCGCAGATGCTACAACTGCGCAGCCACGCGAGTCTTGCGATGTGGTTGAACGGAAGCGACAATCAGCCTCCGCCGGATCAGGAGCAGGTCTACCTCGATATCGAAAAGGAGCTGCGCTGGCCCAATCCCCTTCTCTCTTCGGCCACCGCGAACCTTGGCGTCGGCGGCGCCCCGAATGGCGCACGCATGACCGGCCCCTATGACTACGTTGCCCCTTCGTACTGGCTGCAGGACTCACAGGCCAACCAGCCGGACCACACCTGCGGTCTCGGCGGTTGCGGTGGCGCCCATGGATTCAACACGGAGACCAGTGCCGGGCCGGCCGTACCGCCCGTCGAAAGCCTGACAGCCATGCTCGGAAAAGATCACCTCTGGCCCATCGACTCCACCTGGAGTTTTCATGCCGGCGGCGGCGTCTTCAAAGACCTGGACATCTACACGCAGTCATTGAATGCGCGCTATGGAGCGGCGAGCAATGTGGAAGACTACGCCGAGAAGTCGCAGATGATGTCGTACGAAGGCACTCGCGCGATGTTCGAGAGCTATAGCCGCAACAAGTATGACTCCACCGGGGTAATCCAGTGGATGCTGAACAACGCCTGGCCCTCCGTCATCTGGCATCTGTACGACTACTATCTGCGTCCGGGCGGTGGCTACTTTGGCACCAAGATCGCGTTGGAGCCGCTGCATCCCCTGTACTCCTACGACGATCATGCGATCTGGGTGATCAGCAGCCAGTATCAGGATGCAAAGGGCCTGAAGGCCACCACAACCGTCTATAACCTCGACATGACGAAGAAGTTCTCTCGTCAGGAGACCGTGGATGTTCCGGCAGACGGCAAGATTCGCATCTTTACTCTTCCTAATATTCAGGGCCTGACTCCCACCTACTTCCTCAAACTGGATCTGCAGGATGAGGCCGGGAAAACCGTAGGGTCGAACTTCTACTGGCTGTCCACGACCCCCGAGACCTTCAACTGGACGAAGTCGAATTGGTATACAACACCCACAACCTCACAGAGCAACTTCACAGCTCTGTCTCAGTTGCCGAAGGTCAAACTAGTAACGGAGACAACTACAGAGAAGCGCGGCGATGAGGAGATAACTCGCGTGACCATTCGGAATCCCGGGAAAACCCTGGCCTTCTTCATTCGCCTGAAGCTCGACAAAGGGGCGACCGGAGAAGAGGTTCTCCCTGTTCTCTGGCAGGACAACTACTTCTCTCTGCTGCCAGGAGAGAGCCGCGAGATCACAGCCACCTATCAGTCCAACCTGTTAGGCTCCGCCAAACCAGCGGTCACCGCACACGGATGGAACACCAACTGAGCTGTGGGGACTTCCCCCATACCGTGTCATCTCGACCGGAGGCGGCGCTTTTTGCCGCCGTAGTGGAGAGACTCCTGTATTTCGCTTTTGCTTTTCTGGTTGTCCTTTCGAGCGCAGCGAGCGAACCTGCTGTCTCCCGTTCTCTCCTGTGCCGCCACAACACCAAGCGGCACGCAATCCCCCTTCGCGTGATCCCCAACAGCATGAGGTGTTTCACCTCAACATCCCGCCATCATAAACGCGTATCAATCACAAACAAAGTCTAACGATCGATCGGAGTTAAAGAATCGCATTCCGAACGGCTTCATCTCTTTGTGCAGGAGGTCATTTCGATGGCAAATGACAAGAAGGTCGCGTTGGTTACTGGCGCCAACCGTGGGATTGGTCTGGAAACAGCCCGGCAATTAGGACAGAACGGTATCACCGTAGTCGTAGCAGCTCGGTCCCTGGCCGCTGCAAACGAGACCGCCGAAAAGCTCAAGGCTGAAGGTCTCGATATCGTGCCGGTTCAACTGGACGTCACCAAAGAAGCCGATCGCAGCGCGGCTGCCAAAACCATCTCTGACAAGTTCGGGAAGCTGGATATTCTCATCAACAATGCGGGTATCGGCGCGGAAGGTGGATTTTTTCCGGGAAAAACGGTCGAGACCACGGAAGCGGAACTGCAGAAGGTCTTTGGCACGAACCTCTTCTCGGTCATTGCGGTGACACGGGAGTTTCTACCACTTCTCAAGAAGAGCGCCGCGGGCAGAATCGTGAACCTCTCGAGCATCCTTGGATCACTGACGTTGCACGCCGATCCCGAGAGCCCCATCGCAAGCACCAAGGCCTTTGCATACGACGCTTCCAAGTCGGCTCTCAACGCGTTCACCATCCACCTGGCAGTAGAGCTCAAAGACAGCAACATTAAGGTGAACTCAGCCCATCCGGGTTGGGTGAAAACAGACATGGGCACCGACCAGGCTCCCATGGAGATTGTGGACGGCGCGAAGACCAGCGTTCAACTCGCGCTGATCGGACCAGATGGCCCGAACGGACGTTTCATTCACCTCGGCGAAGAACTACCCTGGTAAGCAGAGCTGTCATGCAATACACCGGCAGGAGCATCAAAGGCTCCTGCCGGTTTGCATGACATTTCCTAGACCAGGATCCCTATAGGTGTACCCAGGGGCGATCATTTGATGGGCACTTTTCCCCAAGAAAAGTGCCGCTTCTAAGCTCTTTCCGGGGATAGTAATAGGGATTCTGCTCTAATAGCCACGATCTTCTACGCGTGAGGACAACATCCATTACAAATGGCTACGAGCCAAAGCCTTCAGAGCAAGGAGAACGAAACCGTTACGAAACTCCAATTCAGCCCCTGAACAGGCTAACCAGCTGGACTTCATGCTCGAATAGACTGGCCAATTTGTGCGGTTTCTGGCCATCACAGGTTTGGCGGGTGCTCAATGACTCTGGAGGCCACACAATCGGCGGTGACGATTGAAACATGGCGCCAGTTCGGGATAGTTTCATCTAAGGGCCAATCCATCGCCTCCATCTCTTCGATCCAATCGTAGGCAGCCCTCCTCGCTTCCCCTGGACCATACCTTCGTATGACTGCCGTATAGAAGGCAGCTAGCTCCCTCTCCGCTGTCATCAAGAGATCGGCAACTGGTCCTGCAGGTGCTTGCTGAGTTGCAATAATTGGGTTCTTCTCTTCGTCGCACATTGGAATCTGTCTCCTCGCTGGAACTGCTTCTATCAATGCCGCCTTCCTCGCAAAGCGCTTCGCTAATGCACAGCTTCTCCTTTGGGTGCTCCCTCGCCGGGTTTGTTCTTACTGAGAATGAAGGCGCACACGATCATGCCCATTGCCATCCATGAGAGCAGACGGTAGATGTCCTGATACGCCATCGCCGTTGCTTGCTGATTGAGCTCCTGGTAGATCTCAGCTCTCGCCATAAGCGCGGGCCCTGGCCCTTTTCCGCTTCCACCGAAGTAGGCGGTCAACGCATTGAGCCGACTGACGAATGCGGGATTACCGGGCTGCATGTATTCCTGCAGATGCGCCTGGTGAAACAAAGACCGGTTGGTGACGATCGCCCCAGTAACGGCGATGAAGATGCTCCCGCCAACGTTGCGAACGAAATTGATGATCCCCGAAACCTGGTTGCTCGCCTCTTTCGGAAGCCCCACATAGGCCGCAGTGGTAATAGCTATGAACGCGAAAGGAATCGCGAACATCTGCAGGATGCGGAGCCAGGAAGCAAAACCGAAGGTCATGTCGAGCGTAAAGTGCGTGGAGGTGTAATAGAACGCTACGGCGAAGCAGGCGAATCCGAATGCGGCCATGTTTCTCGCCGGGAACTTGCCGGTAGCGAAACCCGCAACAGGCATAATGACCAGGAGGGCAAGTCCACCGCCCGTAAGCGCCTCTCCCGCAAGAGTTGCCGTATAGCCCATCAGTTGCTGCAGGAATTGCGGCTCCAGCACGGTTGCAGCATTCAAGACACCGCCTACCAGAATCATGAGCAGGCAGCAGATAGCGAAGTTCTTGTACTTGAAGAGCCTCAGATTCATGATGGGATTCTTAGCCCGCCACTGCCACCAGATCAGACCAGCCATCCCAGCAACAAACAGCAGGCCACAGATGAGGATTAAGTTGGAGGCAAACCAGTCGTTCTCTTCACCCTTATCGAGCATGATCTGCATGCCGGCCATGGCAACTGTCAGCAGACCCAGGCCGATGTAATCCAGCTTCTTGAGGTTGGAACGGTCGGCTTTGATCCAGGGCGGATCTTGAACCAGTCGGCTGACCAGGAAGAAGGCGAGAATGCCAACCGGCAGATTGATATAGAAGATCCACCGCCACGAGTAGTTGTCCGTGATCCAACCGCCGATCGTCGGTCCGAGTGAAGGCGCAAGTACAGCAACGAGGCCATAAAGCGCGAAGGCCTGGCCTCTTTTCTTCGGTTCGAACGAATCCGCCATAATGGCTTGTGCCATGGGCTGGAGGCCACCTCCTCCGACTCCTTGAAGAACACGCGCAAGAAGCAAGATGGGGAGGGTAGGCGCGATACCACAAAGAAAGCTGGCCGCCGTGAAGATGGTAATGCAGAGCAGAAAGAAATTCTTGCGGCCGATGACACTCGATGCCCATGCACCAACCGGCAGAATGATGGCGTTGGAGACCAGATAGCTGGTGAGAACCCAGGTTCCCTGACTGGTGCTGGCGCCGAGGTCGCCGGCAATATGCGGAAGGGCAACATTGGCAATGGAGGTATCTAGCACTTCCATGAAGGCAGCCAGCGCAACCGTCCCAGCAATGAGCCATGGATTGACGTCAGGTTTCCACTGCCCGCCACTAGATACATCTGCTGCCATTGCACTCCCTTTCCATGCAGAAGTTTTGCGTGACCGGTTTATGGCCGCCGACGTCTATTCATGCGCATATAGATCTCCGTGCCGTGATTGCGAAACTGGACCTCATCCATGCAGGACCTCATGAGAGGAATTCCCCGGCTCCGGTCTTCACCAACATCCTCTGGGGCAGCAACGTTCTCTTGATCGAAGCCAATTCCTTCATCCCGGATCTCAATCGACAGAGCATCAGGCTCAAAGGCGCAACGGACATAGACCTTTCTTGATGGGTCATTGTGGTTGCCATGAGTGATGGCATTGGCCAACGCCTCCCAGATCGCTATGCAAAACGCGGCTTCGCGTCCGTCAATTCGCGATCGCAACTCCGGATCAGACCGAAGCTTCTCGACCATAGCTGGGACCAGGCTCAATCGGCTTTCCATCGCGACTTCATCTGAAAACATCACCCTTCACCCAAAGACAAACTGTATCTGAAAGCGTATTGTATGTAAATAGACGCTATGGAGGTGCTGGAGATGGCTGGCTCAGACGCAGGTCGGATATTGGCGGTTTCAGGCAGGCCTGCGATTTCCGGGGGAGTGCCCAAAGCCATCAGGGAGTGGATAAACGCCTCAATCACGAGGGCACATTGAATTCCCAGCGAAGGATAGTGAAGAAGGTAGTAGCCAACCAGAGTGGCTATCCCGTCAGCCTGATTGTTGTGATCGAGCAGTGGATCTGCCTGGGGTTGGGAATGATCTGCATGATCTCAGGAACTTTGGGTATCTCCATGAATACCGGCCAGAATGATCTTTCTGCACACTTCTCATGGGCAGGATTGGGATACGTGCCTCTGTTGCGAATAACAGCGGCCGCGTGCCTGGCTTTGAGTATCGTCCTGGTACGCCTGGGATGTACCAGCCGCTGGCCGCAGCCGGCAGGCGGTTCCGACATGCAAAGAGTCAAGGAGGAGCCAGATGAAGAATGACATTGAAGATATTCCGATGGCCTATCTGTTGTACGTGCTTCTCGTCATCATAGTGGTTGTGGGCATCGCAGCGGTTGTGATCGTCAGATTGATTCGTGCCTGAGCGCAGTTGCAGCTGTTATCGTATCTGGATGCAGAGTGTTCATCGAATTCCGCATTGGGCTGACCCGACAGCAGTGCAGAACGTCTTCAGGCGTGTCCCCACGATCATCGATAGATCGCGACAACAATCGTTGGAAGGAGACCGTTTGTGACCATTGCAAGACCACGAAAGCGCCTCACTCGCGAGGAAAGCCGAGCTCAGACCCGTGCCACACTGATCGCCGTGGGACGAAAACACTTTTTGCGTTACGGGCTGGGTGGCGCCGTGACGGAGAAGATAGCGGAGGATGCCGGTTATTCCCGGGGCGCCCTGTATTCCAACTTCGACAGTAAGGAAGAGCTGTTTGTCGCTGTCATCCATGACGAACAGGCGCGCCACTTGAATTTCTTCCGGTCTCTGCTGAAGGACGAGCCTTCGTCCAAGAAGCGTGTGAAGAAATTACGGGACGGCATTGCCGACCTGATGACAGACCATGATTGGATTGTGCTTCGCGCTGAATTCGAGATCGGTGCTCTTCGAAGCGAAAGCATCCGGAAGCGCTTCGTTGAAGCGCATCGGCAGCAGCTTCACGACGGAAGCGAGCTTGTTAGAGATCTCCTGCGATCTCCCGATGTCACTTCGAGATTGACACCGGATGATTTCATCACGGTTATCATCAATCTCGCCCATGGTCTGGCTGTCACGCAGAGAATACTTGGTTCAGAACTCTCTCAGAAGAGCACGCGCAGTCTGATCCAAACGCTGTTCGATCGTTTGATATCGTCCACGTGATCTTTTGCAGCCGGGCACTTTCGCAAGGCAGTCATGCGGGCACCTCCTATCGAATTGAGGCTCGTGTTTCCCTATTTACGGAATGATCGAAGCCGTAGCTGGATGCTCGGGCGTTGGGCGCGGAGGCAGCGGGGTGAGTGGCGGCTCGTTATGGGCGGCCTTCGCAGCCGCCTTGGCGGACGCAGCGCGGCGGCGTTGCTCAGCCGTAAGCTCCAGCTGATCGGCGCGCGTCTCCGGCAACGGCCCTCCTGCGGCGTTCTCCGCGATGCGTGAGCGCCGTTGCGCCGTCAGCGTCTCCTCATCCGGCGGGTAGCACGGCTTGATCGTGCATGGGTGCTCATTAGTCTTCGTCGTGCCGAGGAAGTTGTGATTGAAATCCGCCGACGCGGGCACCAGATAGAACGTCACCGTCTGCGCGAAGTAGCTCTCGTCCGTCGTAGGCAAAACGCGCGTGGGATCTGCATTCAGATACTGCACCAGATACCACTTGGTATTCACTGCGCGATACGCCGAGAGGTCTTCGAGCCTGACATCCAGGCCTGTCGCGTCCTCCTCTTCCCGCATCGAGCCGTTCTCGGCTAATTCGTGGTCCTTTGCCGGATCCTTTACGCCGACCAGCACAAGCTTCCGGTCGGCTCTCTCCTTGAGCCGCTTCACAGCCTCCTTCAGGCACGGCAATGCACTGTTCTCCACACGCGCAGGTCGAACACTGTCCTGGTCGAAGGAGATAGAGCATACCTCCTCCACTCCGGATGGTGGAGTGGGCTTATTGCGTGTCTGTGCGAGCGATGCCAGAGCACTTGCGAAGGTGACTGTAAGCGCGAGAACAGCTTGTGTACGTCGCCGATTAAATCCAGATTGCATCATGTCTCTCATTTTTTGGGAATTTCGGTCGCAACTCTCGCTCACGTTAGTCCGGAATCGAAGTGACGGCGGGATGATCTTTCGAAGGCGGCGGCGGCAGCGGTGCGAGCTTCTCATAGCCGCGCTCGCCGTTGGGTGCAATCACACCGGGACCAGGCCCAAGGTGCGGAGCATCCACGTTGTCCTCTGAGCAGGAGAACTCGCGCACTTCGTCCGCCGGCTTGCCGAGCAACCAGGTCCGCTGGTAATGGATGGGCTCGGTGTAGTATTTCGGGTCATCCACCGTCATCTCCAGGTGCAGGTGACCGATGTCGGGCCTTGTCCACCGCTCGACGACGTGCTGAGCGTCGCTATGAGGATCGGCGTTCTCGTCCGCCCACGTGCGTCCCTCTTTGAAGCCCGTCGAGTCGATCACAAACGTGTCGTCAGCCCACGATCCAATCTCATCGCCAAAGAACGAAGGATCTGGATCAGGGTCGTGCTTGCGACCATCGGTGGGCACCAGACGGTACGTCGTGTACCAGTAGAGAAACACCGTGTGGTCCTCTCCCTGCAGAAGCTGGAACGGAAGTCCGCTGGCATTGTGACGCGGCAGGCCGCCGACGATGCAGAGCGCCTCGGGATCGATCGTGTGCTCGACGTTGTACTTGTGCGCTGCCTCGCCGGCCGGCGTGAACGGCAGCTTATAGTTCGGATAATCCTTGCCGAGGTTTCCGATGGGCTTGTCTTTCGGAGCATGTGATGGAACCCAGTAACCGGAGAGATCGGGATGCGCGCCGAGCCGCGGCGCCGGCCCCTTCGGCAGATCGGCCTCGTTACGCGAGAACGGAGAGTTCGCACGCCCCGTAGTGTCGTCTGCTTTTTTCTTGGAATCCTGCGCGTGAGCACCAAATGAAGGTACGAGCACAAGAGTCGCTACGGCTAGCGCAGATGCGGCGATGGCATGGTTGAACGTCAAGCGAGAGCTCCTTGTCTTCCGTCATGCATACGCAGCAATAATGAATGCAACGCAAGTCATCCTTCGCTGCTCGGTCGCAACAGGACTGACGGTTAGGTATGTGTTGGATAGAGAAATCGTGCCGGATCTGCTGGGGATTGCAGGCTCCGCTCACACGTGTGCGCTCAGCGACAGGAGCAACAACAGCGGCGCGAACAATGCATCGTGGAAATGCTGGGCATAGGCAAAAATTAGACCATCGCTGAGACAACGTCAAGTCCGGCCTCTTGACAGGGGTCGCCTTGTTCCCTAAAGTTCAGGCATGTTCTCTCTTGCAGCTTCGCGTTGTTGTCGTTGTTCGCTCCCGTTGGAGTGGACTTCGGCGTGCGCCCGGCTGTAACGCGTGTAGTGCCTGCAAACGCAGGCGGAACGTATGACCAGCTAAGCCCCACGAGATCGAAGGCCGCTCCATCCGGAGCGGCCTTTCCATTTGCCTCGCAATCACATCCTTCGCAAACAGTTTCTCCTCCTTCACTTCGTTCGACAAAGGAATCGGCATGAAAGCTAAACTCGCAACCTCGGCTCTCATCGTCGCGACGCTTCTCGCGGCGGTCCCGGCATACGCGCATCACTCGTTCGCCGCAGAATTCGACGGCTCCAAGCCCACGCGGCTGGTCGGCAAGATCACACGGGTGGAGTGGACGAATCCGCACTCGTACTTCTACGTCGACGTATCCGACTCCAAAGGCAAAGTCTCCAACTGGGGATGCGAAGGTGCCGGCCCCGGCGCTCTCAGCCGTCGCGGCTGGAAGAAGGGTGACCTCAAGATCGGCGACTCTATTGTCGTGGATGGCTACCGTGCCAAGGACGGCTCGCACCTGATCGACGCACGCCGCGTAACCCTGCCCGATGGCCGCTCGGTCTACGGCGGCAGCCCCGGGGACGGCGGCCCCGGCGACAACGGCACAGTACAGGGCAACTTGCCCGGTACCGGCAAGAGCTAAGGCTTCTGAGGCCCGGCGCCTTCTCGGAGGCGCCGGCATTTTTTCTCCATGACATCTCCGCCATCTCAATGACACAACCTGTTCTCCAACATATCTGCCAGGTCATCTACGACTCCCAGATCGGCACAACGATCCGCGAGTCGGACTACGCGTTCTCGATCATTGAATCGGTTCACGTGCTCGCGATCACGCTCCTCGTCGGATCTATCTCCATCCTCGACCTGCGCATGCTCGGCCTTATCCTTCGTGAGATTCCGGTCACCCGCGTCTCACGCGCCGTCTTCCCCATCACCTGGGCCGGCTTCGCGGTGATGGTCACAAGCGGCCTGTTGCTCTTTTGGGCCGAGGCAGCGAAGAACTACCTGAACCCCGCCTTTCGTGTAAAGCTCTTGCTGTTGCTCCTCGTCGGGCTCAATCCTCTGATCTTTCACACATCCATCTATCGCCGCGTTGCCGAGTGGGAACTCCAGCATCGCTCTCCCTGGCGGGCGCGTGCAGCCGCCATCGCCTCACTCACTCTGTGGAGCGGCATTATCGTCGCGGGCCGCGCGATCGCTTACTTCTAACGCCCCTGAGGAATCATCCGCTTGCTCGCCGCCCAACATTGGTTTGAACTCCTCTCGCAGTCCCCGCTCGGACTCTACATGCAGACCAGCCGGTGGGCCTTTGCGGTCGTCGAGATGGTCCACCTCCTCGCGATTGCGGCTCTCGGAGGCTCGGTGCTGCTCATCGACCTTCGCCTGCTCGGCGTGATCCTGAAAGGCGAGTCCGCAAAGAGCATAGGCCGCGACCTCGGCCGTATCCTGCTCGGCAGCTTAGTAGTGCTCATCTTCTCTGGTATCGGGCTGCTCTCGGAAGAATCCATGAAGTGCTACTTCAGCCCTGCCTTTCGCTGGAAGATGGCCCTTCTCGCCAGCTCCATCGTGTTCTACTTCACGCTTCACCGTCGAGCATTGAATCGTGCCGGCACGGCTTCCCCTGGAATCAGGCAGAGAGCGATCGCGGTAGTCTCGATGCTGCTTTGGCTAGGCGTCGGAGTCGCAGGACGAGCGATTGGCTTGATCTAAGCGACGAACAACGTGAGTAACGGAGAGACCTGCAGGCGCAAATCTTGGTATCGCACTTTGCGTCAAGAGATCTACAAACTGCTTCGGCCTTTGCTTTTCTTTCTGTCATTCCCGCAGGGAATCCGCTTCTGTTGTTGCTTTTGCTCTTCTGGTTGCATTCCGAGACGTAGTCGAGGAACCTGCTGTCTCCCGTTTTCTCCCGTGCCGACACAACATTGCGCCGCAACGCAAACCACACTCTTCCATTTCTTAGCGCAATTTCGCCGATACTGCGAAGTAGTCTTTTCTACCCTTCCCATACATTGTCGTCTTGACCCTGAGCGCAGCCGATGGGCTTGCGGTCTTTGTCGCCTCAGCGGAGCGACCTGCGGCTCTCCATAGCGCAGCGCAAACCGCGGCGCTTCAGCGTCGCGGGACGGAGGAAGCCGTAGCCTTTAGGCTACGGAATTTAGGCCAGCTATGAATCGGGCTTTAGCCCCGGGCCGTTGGTTTGCAGCCGAAACAAAGCCCGGGACGGAGACCACGAGGCGATGGAGCTCAAACCCCACACCTGCTTCAAAACATCTCTGCAATCAAGCCACAAAAAACTATTGCAAATAAACTCTTGACTTCCCTCCTGCCCGGCTGATATTTAACCTACTACTACATGTAGTAAATACTCCTACAAGGTCAGTAGTTATGCCACCTATCCGCCTCAGCCCCCGCGAAAAGCAGCTTATGGAGATCCTCTGGCAGCAAAGCGAGGCCTCCATCCGCGAACTCCACGCTGCGCTTCCCGCCCGCAAACGCCCCGCTTACACCACCGTCCAAACCCTTATTTACCGGCTCGAGGACAAGCGTGCGGTCCGCCGCATCCGCAAGGTGGGCAACTTTCACATCTTCGCTCCCTCTATCACGCGAGAAGAAACGGACCGCGGCCTCCTCGATGACCTGCTGGCCCTCTTCAATGGCCAGTCCCGCCCCGTCATAGCCCACCTCATCGAATCCGGCAAACTCACCCGAGAAGACATCGCCTACGCCGAAGACACTCTTCGCGCGTTCGAGGAAGAAGGTCAGTCCTGATGACTACCTTCATCGCACCAACAGTATTCCTTCCGTCCGAAGCCTCTCACTTCGTCCCGGCCTTCCGCTCAATCGCTCCAGCCATCGCCAACCACCTCTGGCAATCCACTGCCGTATTTCTGCTCGCGTGGCTGCTCACGCTCCTGCTTCGCCACAACCGCCCTGCCACCCGGCACGCCATCTGGCTCACCGCTTCTCTCAAGTTCCTCGTTCCGTTCTCAACCTTGTCGGGGCTCTCCGTGTTCCTCTACGCACCCCGGACCACAATACCCTCAGGCCATATCGCCACAGCCGCCCAGGCCGCCGCGCAGCCGTTCTTCGCAACGGCCCCCACGCACGCGTTCCCACAACAGTTTGTCTCCGCACAGCCCTTACCTACTGCATGGCCAATCCTCCTGCTGGCTTCCATTTGGCTCATCGGCGCGCTTCTCGTGCTCGCTGCATGGTGTGCTCGCTGGCGCACCGCCCGCCGCATACTGAAGGCTTCTGTACTCGCGATGGAGGGCCGCGAGCTCACACTGCTCCGCAGCCTCGAGTCCTCTCTCCATACACGCCGCGCCCTGCCGCTGCACGTCTGCCCGGAGCTCTCTGAACCAGGACTCTTCGGCGTCCTGCGGCCTGCTCTCATCTGGCCGTCCTCGCTCTCAGAACACCTCACCGACGACCACATCAAATCCATCCTCCTCCACGAACTCATCCACGCACGCCGCCGCGACAACTTGACCGCGACGCTCCACATGTTCGTGCAGGTGCTCTTCTGGTACCACCCGGCCGTCTGGTACATCGAAACCCGCCTCCTCGTTGAGCGGGAACTCGCCTGCGACGAAGCCGTCATTACCCTCGAAGGCAATCGTCGCACCTACGCTCAAGGCCTTATCAAAGCCTCATGTCACGCGATCGACTCGCCACTTCCGTATGCCGCGGGATTCACCGGCGGCGGCCCGCTCAGCACGCGCATCACCGCGATCCTCCGCACCCAAACGCGCTCCCTGAGTTCGGCGCAGAAGATCATGCTCGCCGCCGTTGCTGTCTGCACGCTCGCTGTCCCCCTCCTCATTGCGCAGGCCAGCCATCGGCTCGAATTCGAAGTCGCATCCGTCCGCCAGGCACCACCCAATTTACCCGAACGTGGCAATGAATCCCTCACCGGCTACGAGCTACAGGGCAAAAGTTTCACTGGCGGCCTCTTCTCCACCAACGCGCCGCTCTACCTCTACCTTGACTTCGCCTACAAGATCACCGACGTTCGCCAGGCCACATCCTTTATGGACCAGATGCCACCCTGGGCTCGCGACGTCAACTACACCATCGAGGCCCGCGCCGCCGAGTCTGCAACATCAGATGACGTCCGTCTCATGATGCGCTCGCTCCTCGAAGACCGCTTCCACCTCCACCTCCACTCGGAAACTCACGACGCACCAGCCCTCGTCCTCAGCCTCGCGCACTCCACTCCCGGCCCGCAGCTTCACCTGCACACTGCGCCAACTCCTTGTGTCAGCCGCGCTTCTGCCACGGAAACCATGTCAGGCGGAGGCGCCAACCGCCCCATCTACTGTGGCCTTGACGCGTGGAATGTTGCTGGCCGCCTGCACTTTCGCTACATCAACGCAACGCCGTCGCAGCTCACGAACTCCGTCGGCTCACTCTTCAACGTCTCGCAAGATCCGGGGATGCGTACCTATTCCGTAGTCGATGGCACAAATTTTTCCGGTCTTATCGATTTCGATATCGAATTTGTAAGAAACGAGCAGCAGGCCGAGGCCAATCACACCTCCGGGCCTCTCTTTGATCAGGCTTTCGCACAGCAACTAGGACTGCGTCTTACACGCGCCACCGCCCCCGTCACTACGCTCATGATCGATCACATCGAGCCTCCAACTCCGAACTGAGTCACACCGATCAAAAGCTATTACCGTGATGCTTCAGCAGCGCGGGCAAAGGCATACTGGCTGGAAGCTGTGATGAAATGGACAAGCAGGCCAATTGGGGTTGGCCGCCGAGCTTGAGTGGAGTCCAGCGGTGAAGAAAACTTTGATCGTAGGCGCCACCCTGGTTGCTGCAGCCGTGCTCGTTGTGATGCTTGGGACAATCTGGAACTTCATCGAGCAAAAGCGCCTATTGGCAGAGAACCCTCCTCCGGGCCAGCTCTTTGCGGTGAACGGCCGATCCATGCATCTTGACTGCTCCGGCACTGGCCGGATAACGATCGTGGCGGAAGCAGGTAGCGGCGAAGACTCCCTCACCTGGACGCTTTTACAGCGATCCCTCAAAGATCAGCTGCGCTTCTGCTCCTATGATCGCGCAGGCATGGGATGGAGTGAAGCCCAGAGCACTCCACGTGACGCTGACGCGATCGCGCAAGAGCTCCATACCTTGCTGCTGGCGGCTAACGAGAGAGGCCCGTTCGTTCTCCTCGCTCATTCTCTCGGCGGTCTCTATATCCGGAAGTTTGAACAGAAGTATCCGTCTGAGACGACAGCCTTGATCTTCCTCGACGCTGTTACACCCGCTACCTACACAGGCACAGGCAGCGCCGCTCTTGGTCTGGATGAAGCCTCCGTCGAGCAACGGTCAGGCTTCCGCTTCCTGGACTGGGCAGAGGAAGTCACTGGTTACGCACGCCTGCTCCATCAGTGTTCCGATGTGCCTGCGCCGTTAGCAGCCATACATAAGCGCTACGAGGCCGACCAATGTATTGCGTCACAAGACGCCGAGCAGCGGATGGAGGGCCAGGCAATCGAGGCGGATCTGCAGGAGCTCTCGTCGCAGCCAATCAACATTCCAGTACTGATTTTGTCGGAGGACAAGAGCCCAACCTTTCAAACTCCACAAGCCATCGCAACTTGGAATCAGCTCCAGGCAAGCCTGTTGAACCTCTCGCCGCAGAGCTACAGAGCCATTGCGAGCAACAGCGATCATTTTCTTCAGATCGATTGCCCCACGTTTGCAACGGAAGAGATCCGTCGTTTTCTTCAAGTAGATGGTGCCTCACCCCCTCAGCAGTATGGGACAACCGTCACACTACCCTGCGGATAAGAGTGAGAACAGACACAAAAAGGAACTGCTAACGGAAAGGTCGACAACTATATCTGGATTGTCAGCTCGCTCCTTCGGCCCAATTACTCGGCCCGCAGCGCTTCGACAGGATCGACAGCAGCAGTGTGGCGTGCCGGCAGATAGCTCGCCAGTGCTGCCGCAGCGACCAGTACAACCGGTACGGCTGCGAACGTAATCGGATCGAACGGGCTGATGCCAAACGATAGAGTTCGCATCAGGCGCACGAGTGCGGCCGACGTGCCAAGGCCAACCGCCGTATGTTGCAAAAACATCTTGCGCGAAGCGCAAACCGCGGCGCTTCAGCGTCGCGGGGCGGAGGGAGCCGTAGCCTTTAGGCTACGGAATTAGGCCAGCCAAGAATCGGGCTTTAGCCCCGGGCCGTTTGTTTGCAGCCGAACGAAAGTCCGCGCTTGAATGTCCTTGCCTCTTCCTCTCCCCCTAGTACTTCAGCGTTGTTCAGTCTCATGACATTCTTTACACGTTGTTATCAGGACATCCTTTACAGGTGAGAGGGTCGCACCCAACGGTCCACTACCTCGGATTATGCGATTCGAAGCCCGCATGTGCGGCGTTCATGTAATCATGACAACTTCTTGAAATGCCTCATGTAGGCTGCTAGCAGAAGTCTTGAGGTGCCCCTTGAGAAAACATGTCACCAAACCTCGGTTCGCGGCACTGATGCTTCTATGTGCGTCATTTTGCACGATGCCCAAATCCTTTGGGCAAGAGGCGAAGGCCAAGTTCGTTGGGTCGGCAAGTTGCGAGCGCTGCCATGCAAAGGAGTTCACAGGGTGGAAAGCAACGCGGATGGCGAATGTCGTTCGCGATCCGAAGGTGCATCCTGACGCGGTGCTAGGAGACTTCACAAAGGCAGATCCGGCAAGGACGTTTGGGCTGGACGAAGTGGCTTTCGTCTACGGCAGCCGCTGGAAGCAGAGATACTTTACCAAGCGCGGCGATGACTACTTTCCGCTCCCCGCGCAGTGGGACATCGCGAAGAAGCGCTGGCTGCCGTATCACGCTGAGAACGGGACGGATTGGTGGCTGCCCTTTTATGGGCCGAGCAACTTTGATCGTCCGACTGGGCCAACGTGCGATGGTTGCCACTCTGTGAACTACGATATTGCGACAAAAAAGGTGACGGAGTGGAACGTGGGCTGCGAGAAATGCCACGGACCGGGGAGCCTGCATGTGGCGCATCCGACGAAGCAGAACATCCTGAATCCGGGGGCGCTGGACTATGTGCGTGGGAACGATACGTGCATCCAGTGCCATAGCCAGGGTCGTCCGGTTGCAGATTCAGGGGACGGGAAGGTATATGACTGGCCAGTGGGGTATCTGCCGGGACAACGACTGGCGGATGTGTGGAAGCTGGAAGACCTGAAGCTGGGTGTGACGAACTTCTACCAGTATGCTGACCTGACGGCGCACAAGAACCGGATGCAGGGCAATGACTTTGTGCAAAGCAATATGTATCACCGGGAGCTGCGGTGTTTTGACTGCCATGACGCCCATAGCAATGCGAATGTAGCTAGCCTGAAGCTGCCGGGAAATGCGCTGTGTCTGAGCTGTCACGCGGCTGAGATGAGGAATCCGGCGGGGTTGAAGGGGACAGTTAGTGCGCATACTCATCATGCGGATGGAAGTGCGGGAAGCGAGTGCGTGGCATGCCACATGCCGAAGATCGAAGCGACGATCAAGGACAACTTTGTGCATGCGCATACGTTCCGGTTTATTACTCCGAGCCTGACGGAGAACTCGGGAGTGCCAAACCCTTGCACAAGCTGCCATGCTGGAAAGTCGAACGATTGGGCGAAGAAAGAATTACAAAGCTGGAGCACTACTTCGCCGTGGCGAGTTGGGCAGTAGGCGAAAAGCAAAGCGACAGATGGCGTAACTAATATCGATAACGGCAACGCGCTTTCTATGAGCAGGTCACTGACGAGTCTGAAACTATTCAAGAATCAGTGTTGCCCCTATAACGCGAAGCGCAACCGTGACGCTTCAGCATCGCGGGATGGAGGGTAAGGGAGGCAATCGCCTTTAGGCTACGGAATAAGCTAGGTAAGAATCGGGCTTCAGCCCCGGGTCGTTTGTTGGCAGCCGAAAGAACGCCCGGACCTGAACGCCCACCAACCTGTCGTTACTCATCAGTTCGCTGATACATTCGCCGTCTCATCCAAAACGCGACGTTCACCAGCCCGATGAGCGACGGGACTTCGATCAATGGCCCTACCACTCCGACAAACGCCTCCCCAGAATTCAGCCCGAATACTGCGACCGCAACCGCAATTGCCAGCTCAAAGTTATTCCCGGCAGCGGTGAACGAGAGCGCGGCAGATTGCGCGTAGTCGGCCCCTAGCCGTTTTCCCATCCAAAAACTAACCAAGAACATGAAGAGGAAGTACACGACCAGCGGCACGGCTATCCTCACCACATCCAGCGGTAAACGCACGATCAAGCCGCCCTTCAGAGAAAACATCACAAGGATTGTGAACAGTAGCGCGATGAGCGTCAGCGGACTGATGCGTGGCACAAAGCGCTCTCGATACCACTCCTCCCCCTTAGCCCTGATGAGCGCATACCGGGTCAGAAAGCCCGCCACGAATGGCACTCCCAGATAGAGGCCCACGCTCTTCGCAATCTGCCCGATCCCTATCTGCACAACACTCCCCTGAAGGCCGAGCCACCTGGGCAGCACGGTGAGGAACGCCCATGCGTAAACGCTGTAGAAGAGCACCTGAAAGACGCTGTTGATCGCGACCAGGCCGGCGACGTAATCCGTATCACCCTCCGCAAGCTCATTCCAGACCAGCACCATCGCAATGCATCGGGCGATGCCGATCAAGATTAATCCACGCATATAGGCTGGTTCCCCGCGCAGGAAGATCACGGCGAGAGCGAACATCAGCACCGGGCCGATAACCCAGTTCTGCACCAGCGACAGACCTAGCACGCGTTTATTGCGGAAGACGTCACCCAGCTTTTCATAGCGGACTTTTGCCAGCGGAGGGAACATCATCACGATGAGGCCAATGGCAATCGGAATGTTCGTCGTCCCGGTCTGGAATCTATTCACGAAGGCAGCCGAGCCGGGAACAAAATGCCCAAGGCTCACGCCTGCCGCCATCGCAAGGAATATCCAGAGGGTGAGGAAACGGTCTAGGAAGGAGAGCTTCTTTCGTTGCGCCGGAGAGCAAACGCGTCCCTGTGTTGCTGTCGCGCCCATTAGCAAGCCTCGCAGCACTGCTCAGAGACAGCAGTCGGCAATGGAGCACCATCCAGGTCATACTTCGAGGGCGAGCAGCAAGCCTTTGCGAGACGCGCCCGGTCAGTCTGCATGGCCTTGTCTTCGTTCAACCAGTCAAGCGTCTGCCGGAGAATCTGCGTCGCCCCGATATGCGGCGGCATGACAATGCGGTAATGCATCCACTTACCCTCGCGCCGAGCTGAAACGATGCCGGCATTTCGCAGGTAGGCCAGATGACGGGAAATCTTCGGCTGTGGGGCACCCAGAATCTCCACGAAGTAGCAGACGCAGACTTCCTGCTCGCCCATGAGGTTGAGTAGCCGGAGCCGGGTGTTATCCCCTAATGCCTGAAAGAACTGCTGGATATCGAATGGAGCTTTGCGAGCCATGCTTCATATATACGCCTTGACGAATACGTATGCAATCAATATATTCACTTAGACGAATATGTCGCCGAGGTGAGCACATGGCAGAAGAGATTCTCGATTCCGTCCGGTCGAAGTATGGCGCGGTCGCACAAAGCACGCTATCGAGCAACGATGACGGCGTAAAAGCTGTTGCGGAAGCCTTCGGCTACTCCGCAGAAGAGCTGACATCCATTCCCGCA
>Ga0073928_10003004_pt1 | contig 27445 bp, 25 predicted proteins | sample PaiPotPPA55metaG_FD_76969 | JGI IMG/M metagenome (GOLD analysis project Ga0073928, IMG submission 76969) | Iron sulfur acid spring bacterial and archeal communities from Banff, Canada, to study Microbial Dark Matter (Phase II) - Paint Pots PPA... ...
ACATACCTACAACTTGTGCGCCCACACCAGTCCCTGGCCTACCTCACTCCACTGGAATTTATCACTCGCTGGAAACACAATCCTAGAAAGGCAAAGTGTCACTAATCTACTGGACGAGTACAGCCAGTGAGAGTGATTCCCTCGTATGCGGTATAATGGCCTGATGGAGAATCGACAGGGAAGCGCACTGATGCACGGGACTACCGTGCTCTGCGTGCGCAAAGACAATAAAGCGGTGCTTGTCGCCGATGGCCAGGTGACCATGGGCGATCACGTTATGAAGCATACGGCGCGCAAGACTCGCCGCCTGTTCAACGACAAAGTCATCGCTGGTTTTGCGGGCTCCACTGCGGACGCCATCTCGCTCTTCGAGCGTTTTGAGGGCAAGCTTCAGGAACATTCGGGAAATCTCCAAAAAGCCTCCGTCGAGCTGGCCAAGGAATGGCGCAAGGACCGCGCGTTGCGCCATTTGGAAGCGTTGCTAATCGTCGCCGACTCCAAGTCCACTTTTCTGCTTTCGGGAAATGGCGATGTAATCGAGCCCGATGACGGGCTGTGCGCTATCGGTTCCGGCGGCAGCTATGCCATGGCCGCAGCACGCGCGATGCTCAAACATACCAAGCTGAGCACAAAGGATCTGGCCATGGAGGCTATGCGCATCGCCAGCGAAATTTGCATTTACACGAATGCGAACTTTACAGTGGAGGAGCTGTAAAGGTTTTTCGGAGTGCGTCGACTATCGCGTGTAGTTATCGTCGAAGATTTCACAGCAGACCTGGATTAAGCTCCCCACTCCAAAACCGCGGTACGGAAAGCCTTGCGTTTGCATTTTAGGTAAGATGGAATGGTTGGGCCAGCACGGGGCTGGAACAGAAGGGTTCATGCCAAGCAAGTCTGAAAAAGAAATAATTTTCGCGCCGGGAGGCAATGGCGCCGCGCCGGAGGAATCCGAGGAGCTTCTTCCCGCGCTCGACGATATGACTCCGCGCGAAATCGTCGCGGAGCTCGACAAATATATCGTCGGCCAGAATGCCGCCAAGCGCGCAGTAGCCGTAGCTCTGCGTAATCGCGTTCGCCGCCAGAAGCTTCCGCCCGAAATCGCCGAAGACGTTCTGCCGAAAAATATTCTGATGATCGGTCCCACCGGCGTCGGCAAAACGGAAATCGCGCGCCGCCTGGCGCGACTGGCCGGCTGTCCATTTGTGAAAGTCGAAGCCTCGAAGTACACCGAAGTCGGCTACGTCGGCCGCGATGTGGAATCCATGGTGCGCGACCTGGTGGAAACATCCATTGACATGGTGCGCGAAGAAAAGCTCGATGAGGTTGCCGATCGCGCGGAGCAGACTGCCGAAGAGCGCGTCCTCGATCTCCTGCTGCCCCCTTCACCTCCGCCTGCGCAGGGCACCACGGAAACCGAACTTGCCCAGCAGCGCGAGCAAACCCAGCGCACCCGCGAGAAACTTCGCGCGCAGCTCCGCGAAGGCAAGCTCGATCAGCGCATGGTCGATCTTGAGGTGCGCGAACGCGCCATGCCTTCCTTTGAAATCATCTCCAATCAAGGTGTCGAGGAGATGGACGTCAACATCAAGGACATGCTTTCCGGCATGTTCGGTCAGCAGAAAAAGAAGCGCAAGATGAGCGTCGCCGATGCGTTCGAGTACCTGATTCAAGAAGAAGAGAACAAGCTGCTCGATATGGACCAGGTCACGCGCACCGCCGTTGAGCGCGCCGAGCAGATGGGCATCATCTTTATCGACGAGATCGACAAAGTCGCGGGACGCGAATCCGGCCATGGACCCGACGTCTCGCGCGAAGGCGTGCAGCGCGATATTCTGCCGATCATCGAAGGCACCACGGTCAACACCCGCTACGGAATGATTCGCACCGACCACATTCTTTTCATCGCCGCCGGCGCTTTCCATGTGACCAAGCCTTCGGACTTGATTCCCGAACTGCAAGGCCGGCTGCCCATTCGCGTTGAGCTGCAATCACTAAAGGAAGAAGATTTTGTCCGCATTCTCACCGAACCCAAGAACGCTTTGATCAAGCAATACGTTGCGCTGCTCGAAACCGAAGGTGTAAAGCTGAACATCACGGACGACGCGGTCGACGCAATCGCCAAGTTCGCCACCAGCGTCAACGAGCAGACAGAGAATATCGGCGCTCGGCGCCTGCACACTATTCTCGAGAAAGTTCTTGACGAGCTCTCCTTCGAAGCTCCCGACCTGAAGAAGAAAAATGTCAAGGTTGACTCCGCGTACGTGCATAAGCAGCTCGCGGACATTGTCAAGAATCAGGACCTGAGCCGCTACATCCTGTAAAATCCGAAGCACCTAAATGGACAATCGAATTTCGCGGAATTCCGAGGCGCTCTGGATTCGGCGGCGGCGAATTTTGCCTTTCGCGTTGCTAGTTTCGCTCTTCGTGCTTCTCCTCGCCATCGGCTGCGGCGCTCCGGGCGAGCCCACTGCGCCTTCTCCTCCCGTTCCCGTGCGGGTCACCGACTTGGCCGCGCAGCAAACCGGTGACGCCATGCAGCTCACCTTCACCTTGCCGGCGAAAACCGTCTCCGGCGAGCGTCTCGCCCAGCCTCCCGCCGTCGAGGTCCTGCGCGGCGCCGTGAAGCCCGACGACTCGCCCGATGCAAATTCATTTCGCTCCATCGAAACGGTTCCTGGCGCACTCATCAACGAATATCGCGCCGCCGACAAAATCCAAATCCTCGATCGCATCTCTCCTGAAGATCTTCGCGCCTATCCCGGTGGAACAATCGCCTACTATGTACGTACCCGCGCCTCTCGCAAGCGCGCCTCTGCCGACTCAAACACCGTAATCGTGCGCATCCGACCCGTGCCCGAGCGCATAACGTCACCTCACGCCACCGTCACCGAGTCCGCCATCGAGCTCTCCTGGTCGGCCGCAACCCGCACGTCCACCGGCGGCCCGCTCCCTGCCATTTCCGAATATCGAATCTACCGCGGCGAAATTGATCCGGCCTCCGCCGAAGCCGCCGCGAAAGACCTCTCGCAAGCGAAATGGAAATCACCACTCGTCCTTCTCGCCTCATCCCCCACTACAAGCTACCGCGACACGGGCTTCGATTTTGGCAAGACCTATGTCTACACGGTGCGTACAGTAATTCCTGCAGATAACGCCTCGATTGAGTCGGCCGATTCCCCCGCCACGATTGTCACTCCCAGTGACATTTACCCGCCCGCCGTACCGCAAGGCTTGGTAGCCGCCGTCGTCACCCCTGATCCGAAAGGTCCGCCCGAGGTCGACCTATCCTGGTCCATCAACACCGAAACGGACCTTGCCGGCTATCACGTCTATCGGAGTGAACGAGAAGGCACGCCGGGCCAGCTTCTTACTCCAGATCTGTTGCTCTCACCGGCCTATCGTGATACCTCTGTACAGACCGGTCACCTCTATTGGTACTCCGTGACGGCTGTCGACCGCTCCGGCAACGAAAGCGCGCCCACCGCTCCCGTAGCCGCAGAAATCGCGCAACCTTCTCCATAGATCCGGGTTTGAACTTTGGCAAGCAGTCGGGAGCTTCTTTTGATCGCTGTCCGCGCTCATCTCCCAGGGTATGGCAGGCTCCACGTTTTCAAGAACGCGGCCATTCGCACCGGTGTCTATTCCGGCGTGGGGATGTCCATGGTTCTTGTCGCGTGGCTGATGGTAGCCAACCGCGCTCCTTCCCTCGAGTCCTTTGCGCGGGAACGCAACCTCGCCGCCTTCGTGGCTCTAGGCCTCTTCGCCGCTGTTCCCGTTCTTCGTTTCATGCGCCTTCCCGGACCTCTTCTGGCCTCCGGCCTCGTTGCCTTGAGCATCATGGCCCTCACCTATCGGTTGCTCTGTGTTTATTTCTCGGAACTCGCCGCGCGCTACAGCACCGTGCAGCTCTTCACGTTGGGCGCAGTTCTGTATATGATTCTGGCGACGCTCTCCTGGATCGGCACCTGCATTTGGAGAGCTCGCGAATCACGCGTTTCGCACTAACATTCAAATCCCTACGGTGGGTTGGTCCTGCATGAAATTCTGCCGCTTCGTTGCTCTCGACCGTCCAGACTCGTCTCGTATCCCCGTTTACGGCATTTTGGACGATTACCAGGTGCGCGAGATCTCTGGTGTGCCGTGGGCTGAGTGGTCTCAATCTTCCCGCGCGTATCCGCTATCCGCAATACGTTTGTTAGCGCCGGTTGAGCCCAGCAAGGTCGTATGCATCGGGCGCAACTATGCCGCTCACGCCGCCGAACTTGGCAATGAAGTCCCCAAGGAACCGCTCATGTTCCTCAAGCCGCCTTCTTCCATCGTGGGCTTCGACGAACCCATCATTCTCACGCAGTACTCCCAGCGCGTAGAGCACGAAGGCGAGCTTGCCATCGTAATCGGCCGGCGTTGCTCGCAGCTCCGCGATTCGGATGATGCGTTGTCTTATGTTCTAGGCTATACCTGCCTTAACGACGTCACCGCGCGCGACATTCAAAAGAGCGATGTCCAATTTACGCGTGGCAAAGGCTTCGACACTTTCTGCCCCATTGGCCCGCACATCGAGACCGATCTCGATCCCGCCAACGTTCTCGTCGAAACGCGCGTCAATGGCGCAGTCCGCCAATCCGGCAACACTTCCCTCATGATTTATCCGTGCGCTTTTCTGGTTCGCTGGATTTCGCGCATGATGACCCTTTATCCCGGCGATGTAATCGCCACCGGGACGCCTGCCGGCGTAGGCCCGCTCGTGGCCCGCGACTCCGTGGAGGTCACCGTTGCGGGAATCGGAGTGTTGCGTAATCCGGTGCATGCCCCGCAAGCACAGTAGTCGCCTTCGCTCTGCTTCTGTAAAATTGCCTGCGTGGGTTTGCACCAGCTAAACCGGCGTATGCGGTCGCCCCTTTAGACCGGCCACTGTCTGCACAGGTCCCAGGCAAACCACGGAGCCGTCTCATTGAATACAGTGTCGTCCGAGTGGAAACTCATGCTCGCGATGGGTGGCGCCGCCGTAGCCGCCGTCGCGATGATTGCCTACGCGTTTTTTCGTCCGGCTGAAGAACCCGAAGACATCGAGCGGAAGCGTCGCTTGCACCTGAATCAAATCGGTCGGATCGCGGAAGGCCAAGTCGTTGAACTCGTGGCCCACGCACCTGAGCCGCGGGAAAAGAGTAAGAGCCTCTTTCGCTCGCGTCCTCAGCCGCTCGCAGACTTGCGTCCGCGTCAGCTCGTCTCTTACAGCTACGCGATCTCCGGCGTAACCTATCACACCGCGCAAGACGTCACCGGCCTCGAGAGCCAGGTTCGCTTCGACAAGCTAGCTGCCGGTCAGCCCGCGAGCATCAAGTACGACCCTTCCAATCCGACGGATTCGATCCTCGTGGCCGACGACTGGTCCGGCTTACGCTAAAGCTTCATTTTTTGAAGTGGGGCGGTCTTGCCGCCGCTTTTACGGCGTAAGCATCTGCAACTCTGCAACTTTCATCCGCGCGGTCGATGCCGTTCTGATTTCTCAGCCATTGCGCTATTCTTCTACAGCGGCTTAGCACCATGAAACGAATCCTCGCCTCCATCGTGACCACTGTCCTGATCGTAGCGATGACTCTCGGTGCCATGTTCACCCTGGTCCGCACCACCATCTATGTCACGTCCATACCATCGCCTCTGCAGCGTGCCGCGGCCATTGCTGCCGAACTGCTTCTTGGCGTTGTCCTCCTTCTCGGCACTGTCTGGCTCGCCACGCATCTGGCCGTGCGCATCTTCGGCGTAAAAGATGCACCTTCCCCGGGAGGTCCCATTGCCTGAACCGAAGCGCGTTTCGCAATCGCTCGCCAATCATCATGACCGCATGGAAGAGCTCCGCAAGCTCGATGCGGAAGCCGAAGCGGGCGGCGGTTCGGAGCGCCGCGAGCGCGAACATAAAGCGGGGAAGCTCACCGCGCGCGAGCGCATCCATCTTCTCCTCGACGAAAACACCTTCGAAGAGCTCGACAAATTCATGCGCCATCGCAGCACGGATTTCGGCATGGACGAGCAGCGTCCGGCCGGCGATGGATTCGTTACCGGTTTCGGGCGCATCGACGGACGCCTGGTGTACGTTTTCGCGCAGGACTTCACCGTCTTTGGCGGCTCGCTGTCCGAAACCAACGCACTGAAAATTTGCAAAATTATGGATCAAGCCATGCGCGTGGGCGCGCCGATCATCGGCCTCAATGATTCTGGCGGCGCTCGCATTCAAGAAGGTGTCGCGTCTCTCGCGGGCTATGCGGATATTTTTCTGCGTAACACGCTGGCCAGCGGCGTCATCCCCCAAATCAGCGCTGTCATGGGCCCCTGCGCGGGCGGCGCGGTCTATTCTCCCGCGATCACCGATTTCATTTTCATGACCCGCGACACGTCCTACATGTTCGTGACCGGTCCCGACGTCATCAAAACCGTGACCCACGAGGAAGTCACCAAGCAAGAGCTAGGCGGCGCGATGACTCACAACGCCACCAGCGGTGTCGCCCACTTCATCGCTCCCGATGATGCCGACTGCCTCGCCATGATTCGCGAACTGCTCAGTTTTCTCCCTTCAAATAATGTCGACGATCCGCCGCGCCGCGCCACCTCCGATCCCGCCGACCGCCGCGACGAATCTCTCAACACGCTCGTCCCCGACGATCCACAAAAGCCCTACGACATCAAGGATGCGATTCACTCCATCGTGGACGACTCCTATTTCTTCGAGGTCCACGAGCATTTCGCCAAAAATCTAGTTGTAGGTTTCGCGCGCCTGGATGGGCGCCCGGTGGGCATGGTCGCCAATCAGCCCGCTTTTCTCGCCGGCGTCCTTGATATCAACGCTTCCGTGAAAGGCGCTCGCTTCGTGCGCTTCTGCGACGCCTTCAACATTCCATTAATCACCTTCGAAGACGTCCCGGGCTTTCTTCCCGGCACTCAGCAGGAATTCGGCGGCATCATCAAGCACGGCGCCAAGCTCCTCTTCGCCTACGCTGAAGCTACCGTCCCCAAAATCACCATCATCACTCGCAAAGCCTATGGCGGCGCCTATTGCGTCATGGCGTCCAAACACATTCGCACCGACGCAAATTTTGCCTGGCCCGCCGCCGAAATTGCGGTAATGGGCCCGGAAAGCGCCGTGAACATTGTCTATAAACGTGAGCTGGAAAAAGTTCCGGAGTCCGAACGTGAAGCCGTGCGCCATGAAAAAATCGCGGAATTCCGCGATCGCTTTGCGAACCCCTTCGTAGCCGCCGAGCGCGGCTACATCGACGCGGTAATCGAGCCCGCCGCTACTCGCACACGAGTCATCACCGCGCTCCGCGCACTGGAAACCAAGCGCGACACCAACCCCAAGAAAAAGCACGGCAACATCCCACTATGAAAAAGAAAATCACACGCATCATTCGGAAGAGCGGCGACTGGTACATAGCCTACATAAAGGAGATTCCCGGCGTGAACACGCAAGGACGCACGCTCAGCGAAGCGCGGTCGAACCTGAAAGAAGCGCTAGCCCTCATTCTCGAGACGAAGCGCGAGTTGCGCCACACATAGTTCTAAGTTCGGTCTATGCCCTCTGTCGTGAAATCCCTTGTCTATTTCAGTAAATACTCTCGCAAGAATTCCACCGTCGCGTAAAACTGAAAATCTTGATTCCCCTTCTTCCGGTACCCGTGGCCTTCATCCTTCGCGATCAGCAGCCACACCGGGGTTCCTTGCTTCTTCAGCGCGTCTGCGATTTGCTGCGACTCGGTTACCGGCACGCGCGGATCGTTCTTCCCTGCGATCACGAACATCGGCTTCTTAATCCTCTCGATGTTGTTCATTGGCGCGATCTTCTCCAAAAACTCGCGCATCTTCGGCTCGCGCTCATCTCCGTATTCCACGCGCCGCAAGTCCCGGCGGTACGCCTCCGTGTGCTCCAAAAATGTCACCAGGTTCGACATGCCCACAATGTCCACCGAGCAGCGAATCCGCTCGCTGTAGAACGTCGAGACCGCCAGTGTCATGTGCCCGCCGTAACTGCCGCCGGTCACGGCGATGCGCTCCGCATCCAAATCCGGCCGCGTGCCAATCCAGTCAAACAGCGCGTTGATATCCTTGTAGGTGTCCTCGCGCTTGAATCCATTGTCCAGCATCGTGAAGGTCTTCCCATATCCCGTCGACCCGCGCACGTTCGGATAAATCAGCGCAATCCCCAATTCATTTAGGTAATAATTGCTGCGCCCCAGAAACGTCGGCTGCGTCTGCCCCTCGGGTCCGCCATGAATCACCACGAGCACCGGCCGCTTGCCCGTAAACTTCGCCGGCGGCTTATATAAAAATCCCGAAATCTCTTTTCCGTCAAAACTTTTCCACCGCACGAGTTCTGCCTGCGGAAACACATCGGTTTTCACCGCCGTTTCGCTCGTGGTCCAGCGCTCAAGCTTTCCCGTCATGATATCCACGGAATAGCAATCTCCAGGCCCTTGAGCATTGGTCAGTGAAAATCCGAGTTCATGGCTGTGACGGCGCCAATGCAGGCTAGTTACAACTCCCGTCGGTAGTTTCGGCAAGGATACTTCCGTATCGTTGGTCCTTCGGACATGAACAACGCTCAGGCCATCCTCGTCCTTAACATAGGCGATGAACTTCCCATCATTGGAAAGTTCAAAGCGTTCGACGTCCCATTTTGCTTCCGGTCCAGTGATGAGATATTTCGCTTCTGGCCGACTAATCTCCATATAAGACAGGTTCATGTATTCAGACCCAGCATCGTTGGTGATGTAGACTGCCTTTCCGTCTTTGCTGAACCTCGCTTCACCGTACGCAATTTTGTCTCCGCGCTCGGTTCCGCCGGGTATGAGCGCTGTCTTTTCACCAGTTTTCGTATCCACCAGCCACAAATAAGCTTCGTTCAGCGAAATCTCTTCCTTCAACAGAATCTTCGAATCGTCCGGCGACCAATCCTCCGGCCCCCATCCGCCGCCTTCCAATTTTGTCAGCAAATGGTCGGTCTTCGGATCCGCCGGATTCATTACCCACAAATCCGTATCCTTTCCCGTCCGCCGCGTCGACATATAGGCGATCTGGTCTCCGCCCGAAGACCACGGCCCCATCAAATTTCGCGACTTGCCGTCAGTCAGCAAGGCCACGTCCCCACTGGCCACGTCAAAGCGATAAAGCTGATACCACTCTCCGCCGCCAACGTCTTTTGAGAAAACAATGTAATCGCCGCCATTGGGATGAAATTTTCCATTGCCGACCGCATCCGCAAAAAACGTAAGCTGCTGCCGCTCTCCGCCCGGCATTTTGACGAGATGTAGTTGCGCTGTGTCCGCAAACCGCGTCGCTATTAGCATCTCGCTGCGGACCGGATTCCAATCCGCCAAGGTCGCATTTCGAAACGATCCATACCGCCCCGCAGTTTCGACCAGCGAAGCAGGGATCGTCGGCACCCCTTCCACCACTAAATTCTCCGCCGGCGCAATCGCCCCGTCCTGCGCGATTGCATAGTAGGGGCGCAGCTCGGCACAAACGCACAGAGCAGCTACACTCACGATTGCCGCTACTTTCCTATTCATAGTTCTCTCCATGTGACGAACGGCAAAACCGACCAGTCAGTGACTATGGACGCACGCCGCCTTGCCGTGGTGTCACCCTTGGCTTCGTTTACCGCAGGCGATTGGACACGCAACCGCTTCGCGCGCCAAATTCCGCCCCGTCCGCATGCTAAAATTCCCCGGCACACCAAACTCGGCATGTTCTACAAAATTCTAATCGCCAATCGCGGAGAAATCGCCGTCCGCATCCTGCGGGCCTGCCGCGAACTCGGCATCCGCTCCGTCGTCGTATTCAGCGAAGCCGACCGCGCTTCGCTCCACGTCCGCCTGGCCGACGAAGCCTATCCCATTGGCCCGGCGCCGTCCCGCGAAAGTTATCTCCGCATCGACAAGCTGATCGATGTCGCGCGCCGCTCCGGCTGCGACGCCGTCCATCCCGGCTACGGGTTTCTTGCGGAAAATCCCGCGCTGCCCCGCGCCTGCGAAGAAACCAGCCTCGCCTTCATAGGTCCGTCCGCGGAAGCAATGGAGGCTCTCGGCTCAAAAACCGCGGGCCGACAGCTCGCGCGCCGCTCCGATGTTCCCACCGTCCCCGGCGCCAACGATCCCATCGACAAATCCGAAGAGGCTCAAGCCCTCGCTCAATCCATGGGCTATCCGGTTCTCCTCAAAGCCGTCTCGGGCGGCGGCGGAAAAGGCATGCGGCTCGTCGCTGGCGATCCTGATTTCGCCTCTGCATGGCGCGATGCCTCCTCCGAAGCCCTCAACGCCTTCGGTGATCCCCGCCTCTATCTCGAAAAATATCTTGAGAAGCCCCGCCATATCGAAATCCAAATTTTCGCGGACAAACACGGCCGCGTCGTCTCCCTCGGCGAGCGCGAATGCTCCGTGCAGCGCCGCCACCAGAAAGTCATCGAAGAGGCTCCTTCGCCCATCGTCACTCCCGAACTGCGCAAAAAAATGGGCGATGCCGCAGTGCGGCTCGCGCGCGCCGGACGCTATGTCAACGCCGGTACGGTCGAATTTCTGGTCGACGCCCATCTCAATTTCTATTTCCTCGAAGTCAACACGCGCCTGCAGGTCGAGCATCCCGTCACCGAACAAGTCACCGGCCTCGATCTCGTTAAACTTCAAATCGCTATTGCCGCCGGCCACCGCCTTCCCTTCGCTTGGGAAACCATCACGCCGCGCGGCCACTCCATGGAAGTTCGCCTTTACGCTGAAGATCCCGACAATAATTTCTTCCCGTCGCCGGGTAAAATTCTTTCGCGCCAAGTCCCCAGCGGCCCCGGCATTCGCCTCGATGATGGAGTTTACGAAGGCTGTACCGTTCCGAACGAATACGATCCCCTGCTTAGCAAACTAATTGCCTGGGGTAACTCCCGAGAAGAAACCATCGCCCGCTTGCGCCGCGCCCTCGACGAATATGTCGTCACCGGAATCAAGACCAACGCCGGCCTCTTCCGCCGAATTCTCTCGGAACCTGATTTTCTTCGCGGCGAAATCCACACCAAGTGGCTCGACCAACTCCTGACGCGAAAAAAACACGCCGCACCGGAAAATGAAAATAGCGCAGTAGACGCCGCCGCAATCGCCGCCGCTTTGTGGCAATTATCGCAGTCACAAAGAAGCGCGTCGCCGCAATCGACGCAGGACGCGTCCTCCCGCTGGAAACAAGAAGCTCGTCGCGATCAACTGGACCGCACTCCATGAAATTCGAAGTTGTGATTAACAACACGCAGCGTGTGGTCGAACTCGAGCGCGACTCCAAGGGCTGGCGCATTTCGCTCGAAGGCGAGGTGGTCGATGCTGACGCCGTCGAAATCGCGCCTAGCATTTTCTCCATTCTCCTGTATGGCAAATCGTACGAAATCCGCGTCACGCCAACTCCGACCGGCGCGCTAACACTGCAAACCGGCCGCCACGAATTCACCGCAGAAGTAACTGATCCCCGTGCCTGGCGCGGCCGCCGCCACGGCGCGCTTGAAGCCGAAGGACGCCAGCAAATCCTCGCGCCCATGCCAGGAAAAATTATTCGTGTCCTGGTTCAAGCTGGAGAAAAAGTAGAGGCAGGGCAAGGCTTGCTGGTTGTGGAAGCGATGAAAATGCAGAATGAAATTCGCTCACCCAAGAGCGGCACCGTCGAGCGCCTACTGGTGAAAGAAGGTCAGCCGGTGAACGCCGGCGAAGTTCTCGCCTGGATCGACTGAAATAAAAACATTTTGGTTCGGCTACGAGACGCACGCAGGACTACTCCGTTTCGAGTCGTCCCACTAGTCGTAGCCAGTAACATCTTTTTACGGCTGGAACGGTTTAACCGGCTTAGCGGTCTTAGCGGCTTCGGGGAGTTTGCCGGCGGCTTCGATTACTTGCTCGGCCAAATAATTGCTCACCCGGGCTTCGTCGCGCGCAATCGCCAGATACGCTGCGCGCAACAACTGCTCCTTACGGTTACGCAGCGTGTCGCGAATGGTCTGCTGTACCTGCGGATCGGTGATTCCGCGCTGTCCCGGCGATTCTCGCGTCACCAATTTCAAAATCCGAAAGCCGTCCTTCACTTGCAGCACCGGACTAACTTGCCCCGGCTTCATGCCCACAACCATCTTCTTCAACGCCGGGTCGGATTGATTCAGCGCCGACTCCGGGACGTACCCCAAATCTCCGCCGGTCGTCGTAGTGTTCATGTCCTCTGAATAATCCATCGCCAACTGCGCGAAATCTGCACCGCTATTCAGGCGGTCCATCAGCATTTTGATTTTGCGCTGTGCTTCCGCTTCATTCGTGGCGTCATCGTTCTTGCGATTGCGAATCTGCGGCTCTTTGCGCGGCGTCACGACGATCTGTGCGATCCGGTACTGCGGCTCAGCAACGTTGAATTGCGCTTTGTTCGTGTTATAGAAGTCGGAGACGTCCTGGTCACTGATCGTAATCTTTGCCACCACTTCGCGGTTCAGCAATTTCTGAATGGAAAGCTGCCGCCGCAGATCGCGCTTTAAGTCGTCCGCGGATACGCCACGCTCTTTCAACTGCCGCTGAAACTCATCTTCCGTGTACGGACTTTTCAGCTCCGTGAATTTGTCCTCGACCTCGCCGTCGCTCGCCTCTAAGTTCAATTTCTTAGCGCGCTCCAGCAAAATTTCGTTGTTGATAAGCTCGTCTAGGACATTCAATTTCAGCGACAACGCCTCTTCCTGCGAAGGCTCCTGGCCCTCAGGGCTGACCCGCGTGCGATAGAACTTGTCCACATCGTCGCGCTTGATGTCCTGCCCGTTGACCGATGCCCACACGTCCGGCGACGGCTGCTTCTGTTGCTTGCAACCGGCACCGGCAAAGAGCGCCGCCGCAAGCGGCAACAACACCGCTGCTCGCACGACTCGCTTAGAGCGTAGATCCACGAAAGGGGATTGCAAGGTCAGGTGCTCAGGCAGCTTTCTTGACGCGGCCGGCGCGAATGCACGCCGCGCAAACCCGCATATGCTTCCTCGCGCCGTTCACCACACCGCGCACGCGACGCAAATTCGGATTCCATCGCCGCCGCCGCGTGTTGTTCGCGTGGCTGATCACGTTTCCAAAATGCGGCCCCTTGCCGCACAATTCACACTTCATCGCCATAATTTTCCTGTTCAATCACTGAAAATGTCAAAAACGTAAGTCATCATTCTAGCAGACCCCTTCGCGTTTTCCCACTCGCGGCCGATAAAAAACGCGCAACGACCCGGACTCGCGTTAGTTTAACGCGTACCTGCCAACGACTCGCGTTGACACTCCTGCCCCGCTGCTGAATACTCTTCCCGATGATTGGCCAGCTTCGCGGACGTCTCGCCGATAAGCGCCCGAATCAAGTCCTCGTCGATGTAGGCGGCGTCGGCTACCTTGTGCAAGTTCCGCTCTCCACCTTCGCCTCGCTTGGCGAGCTGCACACCGAAGTCACCTTGCTGATCCATACGCATGTTCGCGAGGACGCCTTCTCGCTCTACGGCTTTCTCTCCTCGCGCGAAAAGCACTTCTTCGAGATGTTACTCTCCGCTTCGGGCGTCGGCCCATCCCTCGCTCTGAAAATTCTGTCCGGCATGAGCGTCGAGGAATTAGTGCCCGCGATACGCGGCGGCGACTTGGCGCGTCTGACGCGGATCCCCGGCGTGGGCCGCAAGACCGCCGAGCGTATGGTAGTAGAGCTAAAAGACAAGCTCGAGTCCGTGGCCATCGAAGCCGCGAAACCCACAGCGGCGTCGCCAGCCGGAGTCGAAGCCGACGTCGTCTCCGCGCTGGTCAATCTCGGCTATGACGGTCGAGCCGCCGAAAATGCCGTCAGCGAAGCGAAACAGGAAGTGGGCACCGCCAGCTTCGAGAAACTCCTGCGTGCTTCCCTCCAGTCCCTCAGCACCCCCAAAGGGCGCTCCACCCGCGCCGGCGCCTGACGGCCAAGCCAAGTCCACAAATTGCCCGCCTACATCGTCGGCCTCTCTTCGAAGTACCTGCTGCAAACAAAGGGTTTCCTCAAGGGCGAACGCATGCCAGGGGTCTCCCCCCTGTTTTGGGGCAAAGAGGCTGGAAGTGATTGAAAACAAAGGACGGAGCTGGCAAAAAGAGGGGCAAGAGGCTGTGAGCTACACATATTAAAGCAGTTACGGGCGCTTAAGTGCGACTCATCGACCGAACCTGGACTCGGACGGTGAACAAGTCGGGATCGTCGTCGGGGGAGAACAGAAGGTTCGGGCGGACTGGGGGGCCGAGCGTCATGCCTGATTTTAGCAACTGGATATTCATAAACAACTGTGCGTGAGTGCAGAGAAGCGGACACTTGGGTCACTGAACGTGACGACCGAATGAGCTGGCAGTAGATTGACACAAGGTAGGTTTTCAACAAGACGTGTATAAAATTTTAAATAAACGGGAGGAGCGCGGGAATATAATCTACTCGTACCAGGTATGCTGTCCTCCTAGCTTTCCAGTGAGATTGGGGCCGCACAACTCCCGCCGGTGATGTGCCTCATCTCGAGAGAAGCGTGGTTATGTCTTCTCGTCCGAACGCGAGCAGTTGCGACACAGCAATTGCGGCCATAGCCTCCGCATTTAACCCCCGATTCTAATCTGCATTGGAAGAGGCTGCGACAGCCATGCCTTGGTGAATTTAAGAAATCGAATAGAAGAAATAAGAGGTGCTTTATGAAAGAACCTGGGGCCCTCGGCAAACGCTTGACGAATTCCACCGGCGCAACTCTCGGATCTCCAAATAAGAAAGTACGATCCGCAATGGGACAGCGGGGCGCCGCGCGCAAATTAGTTTTACTTTTGACCGCTGCGGCCCTGTGTTTTGGCGTGGCACTTTATTTTGGGGCGTCGCGCACATCGGCAGAACATGAACATGGCAAATACGACTGGCTGCATCACGGCAACGACCTGGCCAACACGCGATTCCAGAATCTAGACCAAATCAATCCCAGCAACGTCAAGAGCCTGAAGGTTGCCTGGGTCTTCCACACCGGAGTGCTCGATCCGTTGGCTGAATTAGAAGCCACGCCGATAGAGGTCGACGAGCGTTTGTTCATCACTGACGGTCACGATGACGTATTCGCGTTGAATGCCGCGACGGGAAAAATGCTATGGAAGTTTGACGGATTCAATGATGAGGCGCAGCTTGCGGCTTTCTTTCTCTGCTGCGGCCGGAACAACCATGGCGCGGCCTATGGAGACGGCACGGTGTTCATTGGGCGATTTGATGATTCCGTTGTGGCATTGAATGCGGAAAACGGCAAAGTTGTATGGAAGAGGACAGTAGCCAATTTTCATGACAAGGTGAGCATCAATTCGGCGCCTCAATTCGTGGAAGCGGGTGGCCACGAACTGGTCATCATCAGCCTGTCGGGCGGCGAGTATGAGATACGAGGCCAGGTTTTCGCGTTGGACGCAAAAACTGGCAATACAGTTTGGCATTTCTCGACAACGCAGCCGACTAGCTTCGCCGGGCAGTCATTCCTGAGCGGTGGCGCCGCAGTGTGGGTCCCGCCGGCGATCGACGCGGACCTGGGGCTTGTCTACCTCAGCGTGGGGAATGCCGCGCCAGATATTCTTGGCGAGAACCGGGGTGGCGACAATCTATATTCAGCGTCGATTGTGGCGATAAACCTGTTTACCGGCGTTCCAGTGTGGCATTTCCAGGAAGTACACCACGACATTTGGGATTACGACAGCGCGCAACCCGCCGTCCTATTCCCCCTCGAGATCGAGAACAATGGGAGTGAAAAACAATTCAAGGCGCTGGGCCACTGCAGCAAGAATGGGCAGTACTACATCCTTAACCGGCGCACGGGCGAGCCCATCTACAAGGTGACCGAGAAGCCCGTCCCAACTGGCGCCGCGTTCCAGAACGCCGCCCCGACGCAGCCGTATTCAGCCGTTGAACCGCTAACCCTGCTCAGCTTCGACCAACTCACCGCTGAGGAACAGCCTGATAAGGCTGCCATAACCGCTGCTTTTAGCTCTTTCCTCGCGCCAGGTCAGAAGGAGGTTGTCTTCTCACCTCAATACACGCCTCCGGATGAGACGCTGCGGCTGATCATGCCCGGTGACAACGGAGGATGTGAATGGGCGTCGGCAGCTTATAGCCCGCGAACAAAATACGTCTACTACGGCGCGAGACAGGAGCCCGATGTCTTCAAGACGCACTCCGGTAATACAAGTCTTGTTCCTCAGGCGGTCAACGGAGACCTGCACCTCGGCTCGCAGTTCATCAATCATGTTCCCGGCGTAAAGGCGTTTGGCATGTACGGCGCCACCAACACGGAGACAGGCAAAGTGGTTTGGAAGATTCAAATCCCTCAGCCGGCGAAATCCGGTGTGCTGGTTGCCGGCGACCTGGTTTTCTTTGGAGAGGGAAATGGAACCTTCGATGCGGCTGACGCACGGACGGGCAAAATGCTGTTCAGTTTCCATGCGCCGAGCAAAATTATGAACGCGGGCGGGGCCGCTGCGGGTCCCATGGCGTACCTTGTGGACGGACGCGAGTTCGTGGTGAACGCGTTCGGCGGAAATGTGCCGGATCGAACCATCACGGGAAATGGCAACTGCCTGCGTGGCGGGAGTATCTGTGATAACCCGGTGGGCGATGCGTACGTCGCTTTCGCTCTTTCCACTCAGGAAAAAGAGAAGGACGAGTAGTTTTTCCCGCGACGTCAAAGGAAAGCTGTTTGGATGATTAAGGAGGTGGCCTTCGATAAGCCGAGGGCCACCCTTTGATCATGCTCGCAGTACCGGTTTATCTGACCATCAAGGATTCACTTCAGAACAGTCTGGGTTGGCGGCGAGGTTGTTCGCGATTGAAATATTCGTAGGCGTGGGGGGTAGCTACTCGGCCGCGGGGGGTACGGTCGATCATGCCGATTTGCATTAGGTAGGGTTCATACATTTCTTCTATAGCGTCCTCTTCTTCGCTTAGAGTAGCGGCCAGTGTGCTGACTCCCACGGGCCCGCCGCCGTATTTGTCGATCAGGGCTAGCATTAGGTTGCGATCGACCTCGTCTAGACCGTTTTCGTCTATACCGAGCATGGCTAAAGCTTCTTGCGCTACCGCGCGGGTGATGCGGCCGGCGGCGCGGACCTCGGCAAAATCGCGTGAGCGGCGAAGGAGACGGTTGGCGACGCGCGGCGTTCCACGGCAGCGGCGAGCGATTTCTTCTGCGCCGCCTTCGTCCATTTCGATGGCGAGGATTTTGGCGGAGCGATGCAGAATGATGAGGAGGTCTTCCGGCTCGTAAAAGTCGAGTCGATGGACAATACCGAAGCGGGAGCGCAGCGGAGCGGTGATGAGTCCGGCCCGGGTGGTGGCGCCAATGAGCGTGAAATGGCCGAGGGAAAACGGATGGATGCGGGCGCCGGGACCTTGGCCGATGATCAGGTCGACGCGGAAATCCTCCATGGCGGGGTAGAGAACCTCTTCTACGGCGGGCTGGAGACGATGGATTTCGTCGAGGAAGAAGACTTCTTTGGATTCGAGAGACGTGAGGATGGCGGTTAGGTCGCCCTTGCGCTCGAGGAGGGGGCCGGCGCTGGTCTTGATGGGGACGTTCAGCTCGTTGGCAATGATTTGGGCCAGGGTGGTCTTGCCGAGGCCAGGTGGGCCGTAGAGCAGGACGTGATCGAGGGCTTCACCGCGGGTGCGAGCGGCTTGGATGGCGATCTGGATATTTTCTTTGACGCGCTTTTGGCCGATGTATTCGTCGAGGCGCTTGGGGCGGACGCTGGCTTCGATGCGGGCATCTTCGTCGATGGGCTGACCGGAGACGATGCGAGCGGGTTGGTGAGCCATCATGCGCTTTGTGCTTGCGTCTGGCATGCAGGCAGAACATTAACACAGAGGACGCTGAGGGCGGAGCACGGAGAGCACAGAGAGGCAGAAAAAGATAATGCGCCGCAGTGGGAGCATCATGCGGGCGCGAGGACACTCGAACGTCATTCCCTGATAGTCTCTGCTAAAGTCTTGCCGGAGTTTTATTTTGCCGAGGCGCATCGTTTGAAACAAACTGTATATCTCTCACTCGGAACAAACGTTGGCGACCGAAGAAAGAATCTTCGCGACGCAATCGCGGCTTTAGGCAATGCAGGGGTGCGCGTAACACGAATCTCGTCCACGTATGAAACGGAGCCGGTCGATTATGTGGACCAGCCTTGGTTTCTGAATTGTGCTGTTGAAGTGGAAACGGAATTGGGAGCAGTGGAGCTGTTGCATGGGCTGCGTGAAATTGAGACGCAAATGGGCAGCAGGAAACTGGTTGCCAAAGGCCCGCGCCTGATCGACATGGATGTGTTGCTCTACGGGGAAACCGTGATCGACACTCCGGAGTTGCAGGTCCCACACCCGCGCATGCATCTGCGTCGCTTCGTGCTGGAGCCGCTGGCCGAGATTGCGCCGAATGTGCAACATCCGATTTCACGTCTACCCATTTTGGAAATACTGGCCCGGACGCCAGATAAAAGTGCTGTGCGTTTGGTTGCCGATATTTAAAAGGGGCCAGCGTTACAAACCTAGAAACCGAAAACCAGTTTACGACGTGCGATGGAGCAGCAGCCGGTGCAGCGTCATGGGTTTCGGTTGGAGCGCGTCCAACTCGATTAGGGCCAGGTGGCCTTCAGTGATTTCGCGCCAGCGGTACACGCCTGCTTCGGTTTCCTGCACTTCGCGGCCGTTGGGCCGGCGCAGAAATTCGCGGGCATCGTCGAGCGACGCGGTTTCGCGGAGCGTGGGCCGCGCGAGCGCCTCCACCGCGTAGCTGCGTAGGAGCTTGCTCCAGTACTGATGGAAAAGATCGCTGGATGCGAAGATATCGCTCCAAGCGACTTCGCCGCCATAGGCGACGACAACGCCGACAACAAGCATGTTGCGTTCGCCATTCACACCGCTGGTTGCGCGCGCGAACCGTTTCTGCAGTTCGTCCACGAGGGAATCGACGGACATGCCGACTGTCCGCGATTCGTAGATCTTCTCGTAAGATTGAGTCGCCGCCTCCGAGGAGATGACGTCAGCCAAAACGCCTGGGCTTAGACGCGGCGCCGGAGCGGACGGCGATGGGGATAGTCTGGCAGCAGTGGAGCCGCCAGCAACTGCGGCCCACACCTCGGTTTGTTTCTGGTCCACCGCAGCTTGCTCGCGCACGCTGGGATGGACAATGGTCTTTGATGATTTGAATTGCGCGCTGCTGCCGGTCCAGCGGCCGTGCTCGACGCAAAAAACATCGAGCGCCAGCGGCTCCGCGCCAACCGGTACGATACGATCTTTGCCGATGATGCGGTCTTGCTTCCCGCCGCTAACTAGTTCGCCAGCCAGCAGCAGCAGTGGACGCTTGCTGCGGTTGATGAGCACTAGCTGATTCACGGAGGCGCTGGTGTCGTATTGCGGCGTTGCAATGGGTCGAACCTGACCGCGGTTGCGCAGCATCCCGGCAGCGCCGCGCTCTGTAACAATCACCTCGCCAGTGGCAAGACCTTCTTCCAGAGTAAGGAACGAGCTGGTGTCTTGCGAGCCGCCGACGACTGGAAATATAGAGATGTTCTCGTAGGTGACTGGGTCGAGGATTCGCCAATCGCCCTCCGGGCGCTGAGACGTTTTGCTCGAATGCGGTGCAGCCCAGACGAAGGCGAGCCCGCCGAATGTGGCGATGACCGCTAAGACCGAAATGGTGACAGCCAAGAGCGAACGTTGCATCAGACCTCCTTGCAGTGGGAAAAGAACCCTGCTCAGGAGTTAGAACGGCTCGGCCGAGATTTCTTGCAAACAAACAATGGGATGAACCGATCAGTAGGCAATAAGAGAAGCGAAGACTTTATGTGAGACGGATAGATTCTTATCCGTGAGGATCACCGAGGTTGAGGCGGCCTTTGCTCCGCTTGCTCTTGCCTTCTTCGCGCTCGTATTCGGCGATTTCCTCTTCGCTGTAGGAAAAGGAATCGCGGGACGCAAACATCGAGTTTGACTTGGCGGCCTTTTTCTTCTTTTTGCGCAGCTCGCCGAATTCATAGCGCACCTGGCGCAGAGGGGCTTCAATGGCTTTGATTTCCACCAGCAGATCGCTGACTTTTTCCAGGAAATCATGGAGATGGAAGGGCCGTAAGACATAGGGAAGCTTGGCCCGCTCGAGCGGCTCGACAAAGTGCTCGCCGTTTACGTCGGGGACCAGGTAGAGAGCGCGTAGGCGCCCCCCTTCTTCAGCAGGGACATTGGTGAGTTCGCGGAGGGTGACGAAAAGGGGGCTTTCGGTGCCCGTGATAGTCACATTGGCAATTACCAAGGACCACTCGCCGGTGCGCAACTCGGCGAGGAACATCTTGGTGTCTGGCACGACGCGTACACGCCAGCCCTCAGAATCCAGGATCTGCTTCAGCGCGCCCTGGCTCTGGGGATCGTCATCGAGGATGAGGATGCCGACCTGCCGGGGCTCAATCGGCGTTGCAGGGGTATCCATTTTCAAAGTATAGCGTTCGCGTCGGTTGGGCGGTTTGGGAAGGCCAGGGCAGGCGGCGTATCGGCCAATAGGGGCTGCTGGACGCTTGCGGCGCACCCGCTGGCCGGGCTGAAGCTCGGCGTCTACAACGGGCATGTTCCAGCTACTGACCCACGACGAGATCAGTGGCGACGACGTATCGTTTGGCGGCAGAGCCGTCCCAGAAAACCCGGTAAGTCATTGAGGTGCCAGAAGAAAGGCGCGCGGTGTAGAAGATTTGGACGCCATCCCGGGACCATTCGCCGTGGTGCGCGGATTGTTCTGGCGGGGTCAGGACGACGCGGCGCTTGGTGCGTAGCTCGTAGAGGAAGATGGCCCCGAGGGGCTGGTTGGCATTGCTGGCGGCGCCGAGAGGTCTCGCTAGGTAATTGGCGGATACCAGCAGCAGGTCGGGATTGCCGGGATTTACGCGGATGGTGTCCGAGTCGCGGACCTCGAAATTGGTTCCGTAGATATCCCGCAGGGACACCGTTTGCGTGGGTTTGCCGTCGTCGACGATCCAGTGTGCGTTCTGCAGGTCGGTGGCGAGAAGCAGGTGCGTGTCGACCCATCCGTGTAAGTTATTCACATTGTTGGTGTAAAGCGGCGCTGGGGTTTCCGGCGCGGCCGGCTGGAGCGCCCAAATTTGCCATTTTTGTTCTTGATTCGAGAGATAGGCGATACGGGAATCGTCAAGGGACCAGAAGGGCTGGCGGACGCTGCCGTGAACCAAATCGCGAGACCGGCCGCTGTCAAAATCGTAGAGAACGATAGTGCTTTCTGGACCGGACTTCGTGTCCGCGCGGACGTACAAGAGCTTTTTTCCGTCGTGGGAGAGGGCGGGATCGGTTCCGGCGAGGGCCGCGATTTTCTTTACTGCTCCTCGACTTAGGATGACCTTGCCGGCGGAACCGATATATGCAACCGCGGTGGGCGGCTTGGAATTCGTTACAGTCGTGTCAGGGACGGGCTTTTTCTTGGTCGCGTCGTCGGAATCGTCTTCGCTCTGGTTAGTAATGCGGGGAAATAGCTCGGCGGCAATGCGTGCGCAGCCGTTCAGAGTACCGAGTTGGGGGTGTTCAACCCCGGCGCGAAATGTGTATTTCGTGGCGGACATACCGTCAGAGCACGCTTCGCGCGACAAGTGGATCGCGATAGCAGCTCCCGTGCCCGTGTCCTTGGCGTGGTAGGTCCAGGCTTGGCCTGCGGGTTCGTTCGTTACCTCGGCAGCCTCGAGAATGATGGGTGGGTATCCTGGACGGTCGAGGCGCTCTGGACCCTTTTGGCCAATGCGCAGGCTCCAGGCAGGATTATTTCCGGACAAGAGGAGAAGAATAGGGTAGTGCTTGGACTGCGGCGCGTTAGGAGCAGCGGCAGCGGGAGGAGCGGTAGGAGAGGAAGGCGGCTTTTTGGTCGCAGTTGGTGCCTGCGCCCAAGCGGCGGAACACGCCATTGCAGATACGATCACTACGCGAAAGAAAGCTGACCGTGCTCGCAAAGGCATGCGCCTGGATGAATCCTCCGCAGAGAGGATACCGCGCCAGAGTGAGAGGCACAAATGCGGACTCGCGTGGTGCAAGAAAAAAGCCGGCGGGCGCAATGGGTGCGCCGCCGGCTGCTCCGAAGCTTCTGGTGGTTCAGTTCAGGGAGGGCGGGCGATCATCGCGATCTCGGTCTTCGTCGCGACGGTCGTCGCGGTCGTGGTCGTGGCGATCGTCGCGATCGTGGTAAAAGTCAGGGTCGCGGGGATGATCACGGTCCCAACCGCGGCGGTCGTCATCGCTCCAGTCGCGTGACCATTCGCGCCATTCGCTCTCGCGGCGGTCGACGATTTCGAAATCGGCGCGGCAGCCACGGTCTACCCAGATGTACTGGCGGTTATAGCCCCAGGTGCGGTTGTAGACGCAATCAGCTTCGCTACGCTGCCGAATGATGAAGACACCGTCAAGCGTGTTGACGGAGCAGAAGTTCCGCCCCATGTCATCGGAGGGGCAGTAGACCAAAGCGGCGGCATTTTTCTGCCAATTGCCGGTAACGCGGAAGTCAGCACGGCAGCCGCGGTCAACCCAAATTCCGCGCTTGCCGTAGCCCCACGTCTGGCCCTCAATGCAAGGCGCGTCGCTGCGTTGGCGAATGATGCGAACGCCGAAGCGAGAATCGGCCGGACACCAAGCGCGGCCCATGTCATCGGAAGGGCAGTAAACCATGTACGATTCGCCCCAGCCATGGAATTCACTATCGCGGTCACGATAGCCGTCGTGGTCTCGGCGGTCGTCTATAGGGACATCGCGGCGTCGGCCGTCGATACGAAGTAGGAGAAACTGCTGATTGTCGCCGCCGTTTGGGGGAAAGACCTGGAGATGAGTTCCATTGCTGTGCGAGCCGTCTGGCAAATCCAGTGACTTACCGATGCGGGACGTGATCTTGACCCGGCCTTGGCCGACATCTTCGATTCGCCATAGCTGGGTCTGGTCATTTCCTGCCCGGGAGAGGATAACGGGCACAGCCTCATGAACGTAGGGCTGTTGGACATCCAAATTCATTCCGGTTTGCGCGGATTTGATGCGGACGAAGCCAGAGCCAGCCTCCTCAATGTCCCATTGCTGGTTTCGGACGTTGTTAGGCGGATTGAGCTGATCGCTCCCGTAAGCAGCGGCCCATTGCCGGATGGTTCGGCCATCGCGAAGGTCCACATCCAGGACCTTGCCACTGGCAACGTTCTCGATTTGGTATCGCCCCGGACCAGAATAGCCGCTTGGCGATTGTGCCTGGGCTAAGGGAATCGCGAACGCCGAAGCAGCAATCAGCGCCAGCGCCACATGAGTAGGGCTGGAAAATCTTTCCAATGCGGCCATCGCAGAATCCTCCTGGCGAAGAGCAAACCCCGTGTCAGAGCTGGTTCCGGGCATCAGTATGGATAAAAGTCCGACAGAGGGTTGTGAGTTGATTTAAGCAAGCCAGCGAGAACGGGGCAAGGCTGGAACACGCCGGCGTTGCGTAACAGGCAAGGACTTTTTGAGGAGGAGGTTGGAAAAAGCACTTGACAAAGGCGAACAAAAAGCGAAATATAGCGCCATTGTGAGGTGGGCCATGTCTCCAGTTCGTTCCCAATCGACGCAGGTGAGTCTCAATCGGCGTCCCGCTCAGCAAACCGCGCTATTCCCTACCCATTCCACCCAATCAACGGAACAAGGCCCAAAAGCTCGGACCGGATCTGATCTTGCCCCGATCGTGACTGGTCCTGGTGGCAGCATCTCGGTTTGCCCCACGCCGGATTGCCCCCCGGCGTTCTCGGCTGAACATGGCGCCCCACGCCGCGAAGAAAGCCAGACCCGAGATGCCGCCGCCCCTTGTGGCGCGGCGTCCGCTCGATGTTCTGCGGACGCTTCTGCGCCTCTGGTTGGAATTGCTCGCATCGCAGCCAATTCTCCCGCGGCGGAGACGCAACGGAGTTCGCCGGAGCGACCGGAATATTTTCTGCTGCCGGTAAAGTCGATCTTGAATCGGTGCGATTCGAAGCGAGTACCGTTCGAATGGACAATCAATCCCTACCGCGGATGCGAGTTTGCGTGCAAGTACTGCTATGCGCGGTACACGCACGAATATATGGAGCTGGATGGCTCGGAATTCGAGAAAAAGATTTTTGTGAAGCAAGATGCAGCGCCGCTGCTGGTGCAGGACATGCGCAAGTACTCGTTTGCGTCGAAAAGCTCGGGTGGAGTGTACCCGGAGCACATCGCGATTGGGACCGCCACCGATCCGTACCAGCCGGCTGAGCGGGAGTACAGAGTAACGCGGGCGTGCCTCGAGGAATTGGCGAAACGCGAGGGGCTTAGCGTGTCGTTGATTACGAAATCGAACCAGATCGTGCGGGACATTGATCTCTTCAAGACGATTGCGGAGCGGTCCGAGTTGTCGCTAAACCTTACGATTACAACGCTGCGGCCCCGATTGGCGCGTTTGCTGGAGCCGCGAGCGCCTCGGCCGGACTTGCGGCTGGCGGCGGTGAAGCAGTTGCGGGAGGCGGGGTTGGCGGTGGGCGTGTCGGCTTGTCCGTTGATACCGGGAATGACAGATCGCGACGGCGAGTTGGAGGCCGTGGCTGAGGCGGCGAAGAACGCTGGGGCGCAGTGGTTCTTTTCCAATGTGCTGTTTCTTATGCCATCGTCGGCGAAGCAGTTTCTGCCGTTTGTGCGGGAGAAATTCCCAAAATTAGCCAAGCAGTATGAGGAGTGGTACGCGAAAAACGGGTATGCGCCGGATGAGTACCGGAAGCAGATGTCCCAGCGTATCGCCAAGATTCGGCAGGAGTATGGGTTTGTTTCGCGACCGTGGGAGGAAAGAACGCGGAAGACAAAGCAGCCGCAACTTTCAATGGCTTGGCAGCCGGCGGAGACACCCTTGCGCGCGGCTGGATAACGAGACCAGGAGTTCATCTTTGTGAACGGGCCGCTCGGCCGAGCTGGGGCTGGGACGCGCTAAAGCACGTCCCCTACAAGGCTATGGGACGATGATGCGGGATTCTTCGCGCTTTAATTCCTGGGCTTCGGGGAATTGGATGCGGAGGAATTCGATGTAGCGGCGCGAACGAGGGCGGCCGTTTGTGTGCAGCAAGCCCATGCGGTAAAGAAAAACCAGAAGATAAAAGATGTCCGAGTCTTTCAGGGCGGAGAAGCCGGCGCGGTCGGCTTGCTGCTGCTTTATTTCAGTGATGAAGCTGGTGAGTGCGGCGTAGAGCTCACGGGGCAGTCGGGCGTCTGGTGGTTTTTCGTAGTAGATGCCCGTTTGTAGCGTCTTGAAGGTTTCGGCGAGCGCCTGGATGGCGGCGAGAACGTCGGAGTCGGTCGCGTCGCGCTGCGATGCGCAGAATTTCGCGAGAGTGAAGGCGAGCGCAGACATCAATTGCTGCTGCGTCTGGACGATATCGGACGGGAGATTGACGTCCAGAAGAGGTGTTTCCCGCGGCAGGGAGCGGGGATGCTCGTCCTCGTAGCGATGCGCGGCCAGCAGGTGCGCACAATCCGGCACGCAATCGATGGTGACTTCGCGGCCGGTGCCGCAGCAAACGGCGCAGATCGTTTCGCCCTTAGCGGGACAGAACCGCGCGCCCTTGCGCTTCTCGCAAATTGGACAGATCACACAGCCTCCGACAAGGTAAACGCAAAAAAGCAGAATACGCTGCGTAGGGGCAAAAAGCCAAAACAGGCGTTGGCTCTATGACGATGAATGGATTTCCGGCGTTTTTACGTGCTCGGGGCCGAAACCAACGCCGACGAGGCGCGCGGGGATGCGCTGCAAGAGAGGCCAGCGGTCGACAAGCTTGAGAAGCCAAGGCGCTTGGACACGCGAGCTGCGCAGTACACGCTTGATCACGTTGTTTTGAATTAGAATTTGCATCCGCTGCGTGGCGCGCGTGGGAAATTCGCGGCGCGTCTGTACCGCACCGAGGTCGTGGTCATCTGGCGCTCCCGTTTGGAGCGGCTTGGCGAGAATGTTGGCGGCGGCGACGGCATCCTGAATGGCCAGATTGATGCCCACGCCGCCAATCGGCGACATCGCGTGAGCCGAGTCGCCGATGCACAGCAGGCCGGGCCGCCACCAACGTTTTAGGCGGTCCACCATTACCGTGAGCAGTTTGATTTGCTCCCAGCCGCCGAGTTCTTCAACGCGGTCGCGTAGAAAGGGAGCCAACTGGGCGAGTTGCGCCTGAAACGCGGGCAAGCCGCGCGCGCGAAGCTCGTCATAAGCGCCTTTTGGAATGATGAGGGCGCACTGCCAGTACGTGCGGCGGTTGAGTAGTACCAGGATTCTGCCGGCATCCACGCGGCCCAGCGTAATCGGCGGATCACTCTCCGCGCGCGAAATCTGCATCCAGAGAACATCCATGGGCGCGCCAAGATCAATGACTTCCAGGCCAGCTCTTCGACGAATGACGGAATCACGGCCGTCCGCCGCGATGGTGAGCCCGGCGCGAATGGCAACCTGGCCTTGCGCTGATTTGGCGCGGATGCCGGTAACAAACCCGCCCTCGACAAGCAGATCCGTGGCTTCGGTATTCATTTGCAGGCGAAAAGAGGGGTAGCGTTTGGCCTCTTCGGCAAAGAAATTCAAAAAATCCCATTGCGGCATGAACGCGAGGAATTTGCAGTGGGTCGGAAGGTGCGTGAAATCCGCGATACGCAAATGTGAATCGCCGATCCAACCGGCGAGCTGGCGCACTTCATCGTGAGGACGCTGAAGGAATTTCTCGAGTAGACCGAGCTCGTGCAGCAGGTCGAGAGTGGAAGGATGAATCGTGTCACCACGAAAGTCCCTAAGAAAGTCACCGTGTTTTTCGAGGACTAATACCTCTATGCCGGCGCGGGCCAGGAGATAGCCAAGCATCATGCCGGCGGGACCGCCACCAACGATGCAGCAACGAGTTTTCAATTGTTCCAAGAGTGCAGCCCCTAGGCTCACGCAAAGGTCGGCAAGGATTGTAACTGACCGGCAACGCTGCTTGGTTGCGTTCTATTGCTTTACGCCGAGACGGTCAAAGTGCTAAGTTCTCGGAGCTTGTGCTACTGACTTTCCCTCAGTTTTCCTGAAGGGGATAAGCAAAACTTTCTGGTCGATCGAGTAAGATATGGCAAGAAACAATTCGCAGGCGCGCCGAGTAGGAGTTGTCGCCGGCGTTCTCGTGGTGATGGCGTCTTTATCGCTGGCGCAAAGTTTGCAATATCCGGCAGCGCGGAAAATGGAGCAAACCGATAGCTACCACGGCACAAAGGTGAGCGACCCTTATCGCTGGCTGGAAGACGACCACTCTGAGGAAACGGCGCGATGGGTGAAGGCCGAGAACGAACTGACATTCTCTTATTTGGACAAGATCCCGTATCGCGCCGAGGTGATGAAGCGGCTGGAGCAGGTTTACAACTATCCGAAATATGTTCA
>Ga0073928_10003005_pt1 | contig 27442 bp, 22 predicted proteins | sample PaiPotPPA55metaG_FD_76969 | JGI IMG/M metagenome (GOLD analysis project Ga0073928, IMG submission 76969) | Iron sulfur acid spring bacterial and archeal communities from Banff, Canada, to study Microbial Dark Matter (Phase II) - Paint Pots PPA... ...
CCAACTTTGACAGCGAACTTGCTTCGGACGACCGGTCATGCGTTCTCCTCGAGAGAAGCGAGCAGAGGATTGTACCGGAAGGGAAGCGGTTGGCAAAGGAAGCGGCGCCGAAACGGGATACCCCCACCCCGGGTGTTTTGCCTAAAGAGTGCGTAAGGTGAAGAAACCTTTGGGGATAGCATTTTGCGCGATGCAAAAGAGTGCGTAAGAGTATGAAAACAAAGGAACCGTAAGTCGCATGGAATGATATTGATGTGCAGTTTTGCAAACAGCTGAGACGTTGGGAGCGCGACCCGTTAGAAGGGAAAGTAACGGGGTAAGTATGTAATGAGGCAGAGACGCACGAAAGAGGACAAAGCAGGTTCCTCAGTACCCTCGGAATGCCAAGCGCAGAAGGAGTGACGAGTTGCAAAACTGCGCGGTTGAAAGGAGGGGACCCCCACCCGGTTATTTTGTAAGTGTTGATTCTGGGGAAGTTGAAGTGGAGTGGAATCAACACTTGTAGAGGTGTTGAATCTGAACGGGTTAGGAGACGACGGTTTTTACGAAATGGTAACCCGGGTGGAACTGAAGATTTTGGTGGAATTTGAAGGACCGCACGGCGGAGGCGCATGGCTTGCGGGAGCGAGGAAAAACGCGCGCCCAAACGAACCAAGAAAGTATACCATATTGGTACTAATTGTCAAGTATAAAATATAAGCCGTTTGTTTGGCGTGAGTTGCGGAAAGGTACGAGGACAGGGACATTGGCCAACCAAGGAAACGTCAAAATCCGTACCCCTAAAACCGAAGGGAACGGCACCCACTAAGGAAACGTTCCGTCTGCCCGGTCCCCAATCCGCGAAATTCGCTTGCGCTTGCGGAGGTGGTTCTGGTGTACAATCTGCGCAATACCCAGCCCGAAGGCCCATTTCAAGATCGGAGATGACATGAACAGGAAAAGCTTTGTGTGTACTGGTGCGCTCTTGCTTCTCGCCGTGGGGATATCCTACGCGGCGGGGAACGACGTGTTTATGGGGACGTGGAAGTTAAATGAAGCCAAGTCGAAGGCAACTGCAGGCATGCCGAAGAATTCCACGGTCGCGTATACGATGGACGGCGACAACATAAAAGTCGCGATCGATGGAACGGACGCCAAAGGGCAGGCCTACCATAGCGACTGGACGGGGAAATTCGACGGCAAGGATTACGCCCTTACCGGCGACCCCGCGAACGACATGCGTTCGTACAAAGTGATCAATGGCCACACGCTATTGAGCATGAGCAAAAAGGACGGCAAAGAGACGCTTAGCGCCCGCATCGTGGTGTCCGCCGACGGGAAGACTCGCACCGTTACCGTCAGTGGAACGGATGCCAGCGGCGCGAAGATCAAGAGTACCCAGATTTACGACAAGCAGTAGCGCCAGGATGGGAAGTTAGAGTTGGACGTTAGAAGTTAGACAGAGAAGGACTGTTTAGTGGCGCTGGGCCAGGGAAAAATCAAAGGCCCCAGGTGCAAACGGCAGCACCTGGGTGCCCCCATCGATTCTTGCAATTACCACGCGCCTAGTCGTTTAGGAAACTCCTTAGGACTTCTGGAGCGACATAGAAGCTGGTGGTTTGGAGACGTTCCACAGACACTCGCAGATCCAGCAGCCCGAGGGTGGCAGCCTCCTTTAATACGCCATCAGTCCCGATGACAGGGATACGGCGTTCCTCGGCGTGCTTGCGCCCTTCTCGGTCGTCTCTTCGGGAGGATATCGATTTCTTTGATGAGAAGCAGATAGTTGATCGGAGAGGTGTCGGCGACGACGATCATCCCGAGCGGCGCTCACCACGAGACTCTGCACTTTGGAGCTTTGCACGGACCTGCTGGGCCGTAGCTCGATCTTGCTGCAAATCGGAAACATCATAGTGAAGGTAAACGCCATGTAGCTTCAAAAAGGCGTGCACTTCCATCCTGGTTTGGAAGCCCAACATCTGCCGCAGCGCGGATTCCGAGAGCAGTTCCGAACGGTAGCCCTCAAGAGCCAAGGCCTCAAGAGCTACTCGAGCTGGGTCCTTACCTTCCGGAGCCTCTTGACGAGCAAGTTCGTCCGGAATATTGAGGGTAATCTGCATACGCTGAGAATAACACAGACGGCTGAGGGTGGCTCCAAACCCCCACACGCAAAGGCGGCGTGTGGGGCAACCGGCCGTTAGGGATCAACGTCTGCGCCACCCGCGTCAGGACAGGATTTGGCATTATTCTCAGGGAGAATTTTTTGGCCACGCGGTCGGCGGCGGCCTGAGGACACCCTTCCACTTGAAATCCGAGATGAGCTTGCGCACAAACGCCGAGTCCTTATCAGCGTGAGGACCAAGCACTAGAACCGTATCGTTCACGTGGTTTGTTCTTCCCAAACTTCCGGCACCGCCGTCATACAGAACGACTGAATTTGTGAACTCGCTCCCGATGAAATAGTTGCCGTCGAGCTCTCGTTGAGAGTCATTCCAGGAACATCTGACGCAAACAAGCCTCACTCCTTTTGCGAAAACGATCGCGTTTCTACCCCTAAAATACGAATCAACAATTAGACTGAAGGGGGAGAGTGTCTTAGGCGGATCTGGAAACTGTTGCTGGTCAATTTTCACAGCCTGTTGCTTTGTGAGGATTGCAATTTGGTCCGGGCCCCCCACGCCTTGGTGGATTTGCGAAGTGTAGAACGACAGTCTTTTGGCCAGCGCCACCATTTGCTCGACCGTCAACGAGCGGCCACCGTCCGCGCGCATCGAGTCGGCGTACTCGCGGATCGCGGCATCGTTTGGCTTCAAGTCAGGATGGTCCAGAATTTGCGTCGCGACGTCGAACATTCCGTTCAGCTTCGCGACCAGCGTTTGGTTCACTGGCGAAATCGACGCCTCATCGATGTCCGAAATAAAAGCCCGGGTATTTGTTTTCATTACAAGTTCGATGCGACCGATCTTCGGAATTCCATCAGTATCAAAACCTGCGACCATGAGCTGGAATCGGTAGGCGTCGGCAGTGTCCGCTGGATTCCCGAGGACTTGCCGAACATTGGCGATTGCAGAAAGATGAACTTCGAAAAGAAGCGCTAGTATCTTGACTCTCTCTGAGATGCTCTGGGGCCCTTGAGCTGCGGATTGCCGGATGTACTCGTGAATTACCGCGCTTGTGCTGGTGTCTAAGTCCGGCACTGGATCCGACACCGGCGCGCCGTCTGAATTGCTCTGGCCCGAAGCGGCCGGCGCCGCCGCGAATCCAGCAATGGCGCACACTGTGTGGTCGTCTAATCTAAATAATTTCTGACTCGGTGTCGGAAGTGGCTGTCTTGTCTGGGCGTTCGTAAGCCTGGAGTCGGTCAAAACAACGATTCCATGCTCGTTCCCCAAAACCACGTTGATCGTGCCGTGCACCACAGCTTCGTCTACTGAACTCTGCCCAGCGAAGACCAATGCGGGAGTTAAGCAAAGAATCCATACGGCGCTAACCAGTCGAAGTTTCATTCTTCAAGCCCCTCCAGACCTTAGAACGCAGGTCCGCGGGTTTCTTGCAGTGTTGCAGCGCCCCCCTTGCAGGTTTCTCGCTACAAAGGTTTCCGGGATTCTGGTGCTACGGTAGTGCTGTTCGTTTTGCAGAATAGCACAGTGACCCGCAAGGTAGCGCAGTGGGCTATCAAGGAGAATCAGCAAACTAGCAGGTGGCGAGCGGGAAAGAGAAAAGATAACGGAGAGGCGCGGAGTTAACAGAGGTGCGCAGAGAAGAGGGCACGACATGTCGTGCCCCTACGAGGGAAAGGAGGGGCGGATAACACGGACGGGGCAAGCCCCGCCCCTACAGGATCTTTTTTGCTTCGAAGGTTTGGGAGCCGGCGTGGAGGGTTAGGCCGGTGATGGCGCCATCGGCGTCTTTGTGGAAAGTGAAGGTGATGTCGCCGGAGAGGACGAAGAATTGGGTGGGGGATTCGGGGAGGAGTTCCTGGGGATCGGGGCCGAAGGGGTCGGCTTGGACGTAGAGGCTGGGCGATTTGAACGTGATGGTGAGTTTGCCGATGTCGGGGATTTCGTAGGTGCCGGGATAGGTGGCGAAGTTGGCGGGATTGATTTTGATTATGGAGTGCTCGACGGGCTTGTCATCGGGCCAAGCATATTCTTTGGCGACGGCGCGGAAGATTTCTTGGGTTAGTTCGCCGCCGCTGTCGGAGTTGGTCATGACGGCGAAGCCTTGGCCGGAGTCGGTGTAGGTTTCGATGTTGCAGCGGAAGCCTTCGTTGGCGCCGCCGTGACCGAAACGCGGTTTGTCGCCGGCAGATTCCAGGCCGAAGCCGAGGCCCCAGGTGCCGATTTGATGAGTGAGCATCTGGCGGGCCATGTCTTGCGAAAGAATCTTTGAGGATTTTCCGGCGTATTCGGCTTGGACTTCCATGGCTACGCGGGCTAGGTCCGAGGGAGTGGTCCAGAGGCCTGCGGGAGCCATTTCGGGATAGGTGTGCGAGCCGCCTTTCACGGGATCGCCGTTGCTTCGATAGGGAGTGGCTGCTTCTGGGGCGCGGTTTTTGGGGAGTGGTTGCTCGTAGGTGCCGTGAGTCATTCCGGCGGGGCGGAGAACCAGTTCGCTCATGATTTGCGGGAAGGGCTTTCCGGTGACGTCGGAGAGAAGCGTTTGCAGGACTACGAAGCCGCCGCCGGAATAGCGCCAGAGCGTGCCGGGGACGACGTCGACGCGGATGGGATCGGTGTTGGCGGGCTTTTCGCCGTTGAGAATTTGAACGGCGGTGGGTACGGGTTCGTCGGAGGCGTAACCGGGGAAACCGTGAACCGTTAGGCCTGCGCTGTGGCTGAGGATGCGGCGGATGGTGACTTTTTCGTGTGCGGTGAAAGCGTTTTCGGGGACTTTCCAGGTACGGAGCTTAACGTTTACGTCTTCATCGAGAGTGAGCTTGCCGTCTTGCACGAGACGGAGGGCGGCGAGAGCGGAGACGGGTTTGCTGATAGAGGCGGCCTGGAAAAGCGTGTCGGGTGTGACGGGCTTTTTGGCGGCGACGTCGGCGAGGCCGTAGCCGCGGGCCCAGAGGATTTGGCCGTGGTCGAAGAAGGCAACGCTGACGCCGGGAACTTTGTGATGCGCCATGCGGTCGGCGATGGTCATGGCTTGGGGAGGCTGGCCTTTGATGACGACGGCAGAGAGGAGGCCGTTTTCGATGCGGGAGATGCGGGCCGCGAGGGCGGGATCTGGGGCTTGTGCGCTGGAGGATTGCGGTTCGAGCGCGAGGATGCTGAAGGGATTGCTGGCGGAGAGTTTAGGCGAGAGCAAGGAAGAACTGGACGCCGATACAACGAGGAGTGCAAATGCGGCGGTCAGAAGAGTCAGGGTTTTTGTGGTCGTTGATTTCATGGGGGAGCTCATGGGGGCAAATCGTACCACTTTTGAGGGCGAGAAGATTCGTTTGGTTGGCCGAATTGTTGCGCAAAACTGCGCTGCGGATTGCCGGCTACTTGCGGAAGAAATCGATTAGCAGTTCGGAAACGCGAGCGGGTTCTTCGTGCTGGAGCCAGTGAGTGGCGTTGGCGAAGGTGTAGAGTTCGGCGGCGTCGCAGTAGCGGAGGCTGTCTTGGGCCATGGCGGAGAGAAGGAAGGCGTCGCGCTCGCCCCAGAGGATGCGCGTAGGGACGTGGACGGTGGAATCAGGAAATTTGCTGCGATAGCGAAAGGCGGCGCGGTACCAATTGATCATGGCGGTGAGCGCGCCGGGTTGCGACCAGGCGGCGCGGTATTGGGCGAGATCTTCCGCGGAGAATGTGTTGGGGCGGCTGGAGCGGACTAGCGAGCGGACGCCGAGACGGAAGTTGAAGGCGGAGAATGCGGCTTCGGGAAGCCAGGGGAGTTGGAAGAGGAACATGTACCAACTGCGGCGAAGCTGGCGGCGGTTTGTGTTTAGGTAGCGGCGCATGACGGAGGGGTGAGGGACGTTAAGGATGGCGAGTTTGGCGATGCGTTGCGGGTGGAGGAGGGCGGCGCTCCAGGCGACGGCAGCGCCCCAGTCGTGTCCGGCGAGGAAGATGTGGTCTTGGCTGAGTTGATCGGCGATGGCGAGGACGTCGGAAGTGAGTTCGGTAAGCGCGTAGGAGGCGGCGCCTCGGGGTTTGCTGCTTTTGTTGTAGCCGCGCTGGTCGGGAACGATGACGCGGAAGCCGGCAGTGGCGAGAGGTTCGATTTGCTTGTGCCAGGAATACCAGAATTCGGGGAAGCCGTGGAGCAAGACGACGACGGGGCCGTCGGGCGGGCCGGAAGCGACGGCGTGGAGTTCGATCGGGCCGTTACGAAAGACTATCTGTTCGAGAGGAATTGGCACGGTGCAGAGTTTACCTTGAAGTAGGCTGGAACTTGCATTGCGCAAGAGGGCCGGGCAAGCGCAGCCCCTGCAGAATATTTGGAGTTGGTCAGGTGATGGAAGTGGTTTCGAGGCCGTAGGTGGTGATGTAAGCGGCGGTGGCTGCGATTTCTGAGACGCGGGCCTCCGAATCGCCGTGGGCGACGGCGGTGTGGGGTTCGGCGCCGGATTCTGGTGGTAGAGCGCCGATGGCTTGGTTGCGGCCGGCGTTCTTGGCTTTGTAGAGGGCGCGGTCGGCAATTGCGAGGACTTCTTCGTAGCTAACGTCGATGGGGGAAGCCATGTTCCATGGGAAGGCAGCCCAGCCAATCGAGACGGTGCGATGCAGAGAAATGCCGGCGCCTTTCACCTTGAACGGTTCGCAGGCAACGGCGGAGAGGACGCGGGAGGCGAGGGTGGCGGCTTCTTTGCGTTCGCAAAAACGGGAGACGACCAGGAATTCTTCGCCGCCCCAGCGGACGAGAACATCGGAATAGCGAATGGCGGAACTGATGCGGGAAGTTAATTCGATGAGCATCTGATCGCCGGCATCGTGGCCGAAGCGGTCGTTGATTTCCTTGAAATGATCGGCATCGATTAAATAGAAAATGACGTCGCGATTGCGGCGGCTGCGCGTGGGGTCTGGGGAAGAATAAGCGCGAATGGCCTGGCTGACGTCGCTCTGGATGGTGGCCTGGAAAAAACGGCGATTGCGCGCAGAGGTAAGCGGATCGGTGAGCGACATTTCCTCGAGCTCTTTGTTGGCTTGCGCGAGGGCTTCGCTGCGCTCGGCGACGGCTTGTTCGAGGCGGAAGCGCTCGCCCTGCAGCTTGCGCGTGCGGTAGTTCACGAGGAAATAGAGAGCGAACATGCCTAGAAGAATGACGAAGCCGCGCGAATACCAGGTCTGCCACCATGCAGGGGTTACCGTGAAGGAAAATTCGGCGGGGAAACTGAGAGTGCCGCGCGCGGAGCGGCAAGAGACGGTGAAGTTGTAGGCGCCTGGCGGAAGAGCGGGATAGCGAGCTTCGCGACCGGAGGTTTCGTTGGGTTCCGTCTCAAGGCCTGTTAAGCGATACGAGCAGCGAACGTTTTCGGGGTCACGGTAGGTGAGAGCCGCGAAGTCCACGCGGAAAGTGTTGTCGCTGCGCGGGGCTTCGGGGTTGCGCTCGCGGACGCGGTCTCGCGAGCCGAGCTGTGCGGAGGTAATCACGACGCGGGGCGGAAGCTCGACACGCTCGTCCGCGGAGATGGGATTGTAGCGGGCGAGGCCGCCGCTGGTACCGAAGAGCAAGGTGCCATCCTCTTCGGCGAAAAAGCCTTGTTCACTGAGATCGTTCCAAATGAGACCATCGGCTTTGGTGTAGCGCAGAGCGCGGCCATTGCGGAAAAATTCGGTGAGGCCGAAGGCGCCGCCGGCCCAGACATTGCCTTCGTGATCGGTGCCGAGCATGTAGACGTCAAGAGAGGGCAGGCCCTCCGCCAAACCAAAGTGAGTGACTTGCGGTTTGCCATCGACGAGCAGTAGGCGACTTAATCCAAGGGCATCGGAATAGCGGAACCAAACTTCATCGCGACTGACGGCGGCGGCTTCGACGACTTCGTCCTGTCGCAAGCCGTTGGCAGAAGTGAAGTGCAGCCACTGCTTGCCATCGAAGCGGGAGAGGCCGCTGCGGCCAACGGCCCAGAGAACGCCGTCCGGGCTCGAAGTGAGACGGCCTATTCCTTCATGGATTTCCGGAGGCAAAGGTACATCCACGAATTGAAATGGACGTTGCGTAGGACGCGCTGCTTTAAGGTAATGCGCGTTTGCGATCCAGATGCGGCCGTCTGGGCCGACGTGAATGCCGGTGGGAACGGGATCCGGAGTCGAGATTTTTTCGGGGTTAAGAGTAGCTGGGTCGAAACGCGTGAGTCCGCCGGGATAGCAGAGCACCCAAACGGCACCATCGGGAGCGAGAATTATTTCGCGGGCCAGGGAGCCGTTGAGGCCGTCCTTCGATTTCCAGATCCGCCAGCGATCGGATTGGGGATCCCACATGGCGACGCCGTTGTTGGTGCCGAGCCAGAGGCGTTTGCGGTTGTCGCGTAATTCGGACCAGACGACGTTATCGGGAAGACCTTCGACCTGCGTCCAACTGGACCAGGTTTTGCGGCCGATCCAGCGTTCAATGCCGGCTCCGCCGAGGCCAATCCAATAGGCGCCCTCGCGGTCTTCGGTGATGGCAAAAGTGGCGTTGACGGCCATGCCGCGGCTTTGATCGATGACTTCCCACTGGCCGGAAATACGGCGATAGAGGCCAGCGACGGTGGGGATCATGAGATTGCCTGAACGGTCCAGAGCGGGGGCTCCATAGTCATTGGCAGGCGGAAGATCGGGAAGTTCCGGGACGAAGTGAGTCGAGCCTGGGTTCAAGCGATAGAGATGGGCGGCGGTGCGCACCCAGAGGATTTTTTCGAAGTCCTGGAGGATGCTGATTACTTGCTCGCGGGGAAGGCCGCTTTGCGCGGGAAACATGTGGACGTGATCCTGCGAATCGAGCCAGCCGACGCGGTGGCCGGAAGCGAACCAGATGCGGCCTTCGGCGGTGATGCTGACCGACTCTGCTTCCAGACTAGGCAGGCCTTCGGCGAGGGACCAGAGGCGAAAATCGTTGGGACGCTCCGGATCGACACGGAGGAGGCCGCCTTCGGTGGCGAGATAGACTTTGCCCCAGGAATCGAGGGCAAGTGCGGAGGGGCGGCGAAAAGAATTGTAGACCTTGTCGAGGGGCAGTTGGTGAAGGACGCCGCCTTCCATGTATGAAATGCCGCGGGAAGTGACAATCCAGATTCGGCCGGTGGGAGCCAAAACGAGCTGGCCTACACTGGTGCTCGGAAGGCCCTGCTCGAGCCCGAATCGCAGAATATGATTGCCATCGAAGCGAAGGAGGCCGTCGGGTGTGCCGATCCAGATGAAGCCGTCCTGGTCTTGCAGGATACAGGATGGTGTCAAAGAGCTCAGGCCGAAGTTTTCGCCAACGCGTTGGAAGACGTAGTGCGGCCTGCGGGGCAGAGAAAGCACGGGCGTCTCGGTGGGCTTTGCCTTTGCGGCAAGAGAACCGAGAACCAGAATAGACAGGGTAACGACAAAAAAGGCCGCGGAAGTCTTGCTCCGCATGAACACTCCGGGAAATGCAGTCTGAATAGTTTAGCGTGCCGGTGGGCGGGGCGGGGGGGGTGGTCCCAAAACGATAATGGCGGATTGTGAGGATTTAAAAGTCGCAGGCGTGGTTGGAAGAATGAGCGAGAGCACACGGAGTTTAGCAGAATCCAGGGAGAACCGACGGGTGTGGAATTCAGTAATGGCTCAATATTCGCGGGGCATCATACTATTGATTGGATTGACTCCGAGTGCCGCGTGTTGCGGAAGCCATCAACCAGTCAATACGGTCGGCCACATCTCCGGAAAGCTGGCTTTCACGGTGCGGGCGCCCCTTTCCGGATCTACGCCAAGCGAAATTTCCGAGATCTTAGAACGAAAGTCTGGCGCTCAACTGGATTTGGCGTCCCGGGGTCATGGCCATGGTGATCGTTCCGAACTGCGGCGTATTCACGAAGCGGTTCGGCGTGCCAAGGTTGACTTTGTTCAAGGCATTGAAGGCTTCGGCACGGAACTGGAAATTGGTTCTCTCGGTGATGCGGAAAGCACGCGCCAGTGCGAAGTTCATGGTTTGCAGGGGTGGCCCATACACGGAATTTCGGCCTGCGTTGCCGTAGGTAAACGCCGGCGGCGCAGCAAAGGCGGCGGGATTAAACCACTCGGTGGCGGTGCGCGTGCCTGGGCCAAACATGGGCTGGCTTGTGACGTCGGCGCGGACGGGATTCTCGCCCAGCACGGTACCGGAGTTTGCAGTGTCTCCGAATACGGAGATGGTGAATGGCATTCCCGATTGGACTTGATAGATGGTCGAGAAATGCCAGTCTTGGGTGATCAAGCGAGCCCATTCCTGGCGCCGAAAAGCGGGAATATCGTAAACACTGCTCAGGGCGAAGCGATGGCGTACGTCGCAGCCTGGACCTTTTTCAAGGTTCAGATCCAGGTTGTTTTGCGGGATGGACGATTCGTCCATCGGAGAACGGAACTCAGGGGCGTTGGTCAGATTCTTGGCGAAGGTGTAGTTGGCCAGAAAGCTGAACCCATGTGAATAGCGGCGGCGGACATTCACGTAGCCCGCGTCGTACCAACTCTGTGCGGTGTTCTCCAATAAATTGATGGTGCTGACCGGGAAGGTCTCACTTTGCAACACGGCGGAGGTACTGCTCGGCGTCAACATCGTCCCTGAAACAAAAGTAAGTGTCTTGAACGGACGACGCGGGCCAAGAGGACCGGGTCCGGGGAGAGTGTTGTTGATCAGATGAGCTCTTTGCAGGTGGAAACCACGCGAGCCGATGTAGCCGACTTCAAGGGAGGTGTTTTGCCCGAAGCTCTTTTGCACCGAACTGTTCCATTGCTGGACGTATTGTGCCGGCGCGTGGGGATCGAAGGCGGTGAAACTAACAGTGGTGGGCGTTAGAGTGCCCGTGCCCAGAACGGGTGTGCCGAAGTTCATGCCCGTGGTGAAGAGCCCGGCTGCCGGCGTGAAGTTGTCGGCTTGCTGGGTCTCAGGGAAAACATACGGGACGTTGTGCCGCTGGTTGCACCAGGTGTTCAGGTCTACCGGCGTGAAAAAGATTCCATAGGCCGCACGGAAAACGAGGCCCCTGCGTGGAAGGTTCTTAGCGATTCCCAAACGTGGTGCGAAGTTATGTTTGTTGGCGTACATCAGCCCTCGCGGATAACCCAACAAGCCGCCAACGAACACGGAAGGAACGCCGTTATTAAAATTCAAGTTCGTGTTAGTATTCTGCTTGTCGTAGAGAGGGCTGGCGTATTCATAGCGGAGGCCGAGGTTCAGAGTTGTTGTGGGAGTGACCTGCCAGCTATCTTCTGCGAACGCCGCGGTTCCCCAAGCGCGCAAATCCATTTGCGGTATGCCTGCTTGACGTTGTTTCACGGCGGGCAGACTGAGCAGCATGCTGGCCAGTCCGGAGCCGCTGCCATTATCGAAGCCAAATTCGGTTGAATACCCAGTGGTGTACTGGTAGTAGCCGCGATTCTGGAAGAAACCCCACATTGGCCAAATGTAACGATGAAAATCGCCGCCGAATTTTATCCCGTGACGTCCGCGCTGCCAGGCGTAGATATCCCGGGCTTCGATCGTCGTGTCCCAGGCATGCATGGGCGTTGCAGCAAAAGTGTCACCGATCCCTGTGTATCCCTGAACGGCAAACCACGGAGAACCCCAGGCGTTCTGGCCTCCGAACCCGATTCCCTGTATGGCCAGCGCGGTGACGATATCGTTGACTCCGTTATTCTGGGAGGTGCGGTCCATTGAAAGGCGCGAGAGCGCAAGAGAAACAGTGTTGACTTTGTTGCTGGTAAATATGTGGTTCCAGGAACCGACGGCTTGCTGCGACAGATTGTTGAAGTTCACACCAAAGCCGGGCAGGTTTTGCGTGGTGGAGGTCATGCCGCTGCTCGGGGAAAAACCATTTTCGCCGCCGGCAGAGTAGCGAGCCAGCAACGTGTCGCCGTTCGAGAAATTATGGTCCACGCGAAACGTTCCTTGGTCCTGAATGTGATTTTCGTTGCGGACATCGAGGTAATTGTTGGAATCCGCGGTTCCCGCCGCCATCATCATATTCGGTTGAGGCACATATTTCAGAAGGAAGCTTTCCAGAAGCGGATTAATCCTGCCGGTCGGTATTTGATTGTTGGGAAACTGGGAGCGAGTGTACGGGAAATTCGAGGGCCCAGTCGGCAGGCTCGGGTTATAACTCGGATTCTTCACTGCGGTGGTTGGGTCGTAGATTTTCACATTGCTCATGCTGAAATCGCCCCTGATTTCGGCTTGCGTGGGAACGGTCAAAATTTGCGCGTCTGCCTGCGCGAGGCGCAAGCCCTCATAGTTGACAAAGAAAAACGTTTTCTTTCCGAAGAGAGGACCGCCTAACGAGGCCCCGAAATTATTTTGCACCAGGTGATTGTTGCCCATGGATTCGAAGGTACTTGCGTCCATTGCTCCGTTACGGAGAAATTCGTAAATCGTTCCGTGGTATTGACTGGAGCCTGAATGCGTGACGATATTGATCTGCCCGCCGCCGGCGCCACCCATGTCGGCTGTGTAGCTGCTCGTTTCCACTTGAAATTCTTTGACTGCATCGGGGGATGGGCTCAGGTTCTGCGTATTGAAGGTGGGATCGGTGTTTGTGGCGCCGTCGAGCAGGAAAAAGTTCGCGTTCGGGCGGGCGCCGCCAATGACCACGGCGGAGCGCTGACCTGGACGCCAGTAAAGAGGATTTGTGGATCCCGTTTGTGCGCCAAAACCGATGTGGGCGCCAGGCACGGTGAGCACGAGGTCAATCAACATGCGCCCATTTAGGGGCAGATCGCGAATGGATGTGGGCTCGACGACTTCTCCGACGCTGGCGTCGTTCGTTTTCAAAACTTCGTTGGCCGCCGTGACTCTTACTCCCTGGGTGACAGAACCAAGCCTCAGGGTGATGTCCACGGCCATTTTCTGACCCACCTCCAGCCGCAGGGATTGCTTTGCAATAGCTAAGCCGGACGCTTCGACTGTAAGTTCGTAATCGTCAGGCAAGAGTGCGGGGGCCTCGAAGAGTCCTTGTTGGTTCGTGACGACGCGACGGATCGCTCCCGTGCTCGCGGCCGTGAGCTCAACCGCAGCCCCCGCAACGGGGAGATGCTGCGGATCGGTGACGGTACCCGTGAGAACGGCGTAGTTGCTCTGGCAAAATCCGGGCAGCGCGAGCCCCAGAAGAATTAGAAGTACGCAGGAGCGTCTCATGCAGTCTGTCTCCAGAAGAAATTCGCGTTGAATAAGGCTCACACTTCCGGGCATGGGAAACGATCATTTCAAGCGACGCGAGATAGAAAATCAGCCCCGGGTGCTGCGGACTCTAACGTTGAGAATAAGGACCAGCAATAGTAGGAAAGTATTAGAAGGTGCGTAAATCTTCCGAATGCCCAACTCGACATTCCAAAACTGCCTTGTCCTTGAACTTCAAGCTTGGCCCCAAATGGACGGCAACTTGAGTGCTCATCGTGGACACTGCTTGCGAACTCGGCTTCACGGGAAATGAGCGCCAGACATTTGGCTGGATAACGGGCTACCCTCGGAAGTGGCTGTGCTCGGCATTTCGATTCGAGCTTCCACGCAATAACTCCCGGATGGTCGGCAAAACGGAACCTGAGCCACTGCCGGAGTTCAGAAGCCCGGGGCGCCGGTGGCGGCGGGGCGCATTTCTGGGGCGTTGACGCCGAAGCGGAGATGGGCGAAGTAGGTTTGGCCGAGGGACATTAGGCCGGTGTAGAGATAGCCCCAGACGAAGAGGAGCAAGAAGGGAACTGTAGCGTAATTCTCGTTCATGATGGCGTAGACGATGGTGCCGGCGAAATATAGGCCGAGGAGGACTTCGGCGTAGGGCATCCAGCCGGCTTTGTTTTTGTATTTTTTCTCGACGAACGTCCCTTTTTTGCCTGCGATATTAAATTTCGGTGTGCGCGCGAACTCGCTCTTTTTGCCGGCAATCGCTTCCAGAACAGCTTGCGCGTTGCGGACGGAAATGCCGATGCCTGTGGCCATCACGAAGGGCATGTAAAGAATTGTGCGCCACCAGTTTTTTGGGCGAAGTTCCCTTTGCGCGACGATGTAAAAACTGGAGATGGAGCAGGTGGACGCGAGGAAAAGAGGGAGGTCAATGACGAGCATCTGGAACCAGCCTTGATAGAAGCGGACGATCATGGCGGGGAGCAGCATCGCCGAAAAAAGGACCATGAGCGGGTAGCTGATATTGGCGGTGAGATGGAAGAAAGCTTCGGTTTTGACGTGCCAAGGCGCGTTGGATTTCAGAACTCGCGGAAGGATTTTCTTCGCGGTTTGCATCAGGCCTTTGGCCCAGCGAGCTTGTTGCGCTTTGAAGCCGTTCATGTCGACGGGCAATTCGGAAGCGCATTCGATTTGCGGGAGATAGAGGAACTTCCAGCCTTTGAGCTGCGCGCGATAGGAAAGATCGGTGTCTTCGGTGAGCGTGTCGTGCTCCCAGCCGCCAGCTTCTTCAATGGCTCTGCGGCGCCAGACGCCTGCCGTGCCATTGAAATTGAAAAAGGTGCCGCGGCGGGAGCGCGCGCCGTGCTCGACGACGAAGTGGCCGTCGAGCAAGATGGTTTCGACTTGCGTGAGGAGCGAGTAATCGCGGTTGAGGTAAGTCCAACGGGTTTGGACCATGCCGATTTTGGCGCCGTTGACGGGATCGACGAAATACGGAATGGTGCGGCGGAGGAAATCGGGCTCAGGGATGAAGTCAGCGTCGAAGATGGCGACATATTCGCCTTGCGATGTCTTGAGGCCGTTTTCAAGAGCGCCAGCTTTGTAGCCTGCGCGATTGGTGCGGTGAATGTAGACAATGGGCATGCCTTGCTCGGTGTGTCGTTCCACGCAAGTGCTGGCGACTTGGCAAGTTTCGTCGGTGGAATCGTCAAGGACTTGAACGTCGAGCATCTCGCGCGGGTAATCGAAGCGAGAAATCGCTTCGACGAGACGCTCGATGACATAGCGCTCGTTAAAGATGGGAAGCTGAACGGTGACGCGGGGCCAGTTTTTAACTTCGGGCGGCGGGCCGGGGACGTTTTTTGAGTAAGCGTAATAATCATAAACGAGCCAATAGCGGTGGAAGCCGTAGGCTGCGAGGACAAAGAGCACAAGGAAGTAGGGGATCATCATCGCGAGGTCGAAGGCATTGGCGTGATAGACGCTAGTGAAAGTGCGGTCCGTCAGCTTGTGCCAGTAATGGCTGAGGGAGGTTTGCGCCGCAAGAAGAGTTGCGATGGAAAGAAGGATTTGCAAGGTTCAAGTTTCTTGTATAGGTCGCGTACCTGGAGCAACCGCAAGGCTCAGAGTCTTTGATTATAAGGCCGTCTGAGGGCCAGTCAATGCAGCGTTGGAGGAGCTGGCGGTTGGCGCAAATTGAACCCTGTCCATTCACGGCTAGAAACCGTCCACGCGTTATGGGATGAGCACGATTTTACCCGCCGCGCCGGGCTCAAGTATTTCTTTGTGAGCGCGCGCGGCTTCGGCTAGCGGCAACTCTTTGCCGACGACGGGGCGCAGCATGCCGTTTTCGAGGCCAGCGATGATCCCGGCGTGGATATCCGCTTCTTCGGGAGCGGTGACGGCCCAGAGCGTGAAGGCGCGGATCGAGGCGCGACGTCCCATTAGTTCGCGGGGGTTGATGGTAATTTCACCGCGGTTGCCGATGACGATTACACGGCCGTTGGTGGCGAGGAGCTTCGTATCGTTGGCCAGATTCACGTTGGCGAGCATTTCGAGGACGATGTCCACCCCGCGGCTGCCGGTGGCTTTCATGATCTCATCGAGATAGCCCGGTTTGCTGTGATCGAAGACTTGATGAGCGCCTTCGCGGGTGGCGAGGTCAAGGCCTTTCTGGCTGCTGGCGGTGCCGAGGACAGTGAGTCCCATGGCGCGGGCGATTTGGACACCGGCGATGCCCACGCCGCCGCTCGCACCGTGGATCAGAACAGTTTCCGATGCGTGGCCTTGCGCGGAGTGATAGAGCGCGTGGTAGGCGGTTCCATACGGGACCCAGACGCCTGCGCCTTGACTGAAGCTGGTTTTTTCTGGAAGCCGGTGAACTTGGCTTTCGAGGGCGATGGCGTACTCGGCGTACGCGCCGGTGAGGGTCTTTGCCGTGTAGACGCGGTCGCCCGGTTTTACTCTTGTGATGCCGGAGCCGACCGCTTCGACGACGCCTGCGCCGTCGGAGCCGGGCGTGTATGGCAATGGTGGCTTGACGGCATACGTGCCGTTGCGCATGTAGGTGTCGTAAGGATTCACGCCTGCGCCGTGAACGCGGACTAAGACTTGCCCGGCGGCGGGTTTGGGTGTGGGAATTTCTTCCAGCTTTAGCACTTCGGGTCCGCCGAATTCGTGGACTAGGATTGCCTTCATTTTCTTGGCCTCCGATTGTGGAAACTCTATTTTGAGCCGCCTGCGATTTTTTGCCTTCGTCTCGGATTGCAAAATTCTAGCTGAAGACGGGCACGGCGTGCCGTGCCCCTACAAAGCGATATTTGAAAACTCTGGCGGTAATAGTGTCGCAAGTCGCCTAGAAGTGATCGTCCACGTGCACCGGGGACGATTCTTTCTCCTTTTCTACCAAGCCTGTCGACTGGCCCCAGGCGGTCGTCTGCCAGTTGTCTTTGCCTTTTTTTTGGGGAATCCAGGGCGGTAACGTCTGATTCAAGTAGTTCGCCAGGGCGTAAATGTATGGCTCGTACATGCGGCGCAGTTCGAGTAGGCGTCGGTCGGCTTCGTCGCCGTCTCGCAGCTTTAAGCCGTGTCGCGCGAGGACGTCGCGGATGTGGCGCAATTGCTCGCCGGGCAGCCGGTCGTTAGGCAATTGCGCTGGCGCTGTGCCGAAAACTTGGGAAAGATCGGCTACGGCGTGGCGCGCAATTGCGAACGTGAGCTCGGCTTGTTTTTCGCAGGCGCCTTCGATGCCGACCATGACGAGCGCGGAAGTATCCAGAACCGCGGCGAGCGACGCGATCCAGGATTGGTTGTCATGCTGTGAACGAAAGTAGGCCAGGACCGGATAAGAGAGATGGCTTTCCATAAGCTCCGCCGACCAGCGCTCCCAATCTTTGAGGAGTTCGCGCAAGGCATCCTGACCGTGGGGATAACTGTGGCGGCGGAGAAGCTCTCCAGCGGTAGGGGGCGTGCCCGCGCGCGAATCGAGCAGGGAAATGTCCACTTCGCGTTTTGAGAATGATCCGTAGATAAAAGGCAGATAGCCGATCACCGCGGCGAGAAAGCCGAAGCCGAAACCGGCTTCGGTGACCACCAGAGCGCGCGCCAAGCCGGAACGGGGAATGACGTCCCCGAGGCCGAGCGTGAAAAATGTTGTGCCGCTGAGATACATGTCGGTGAGGAAGCTTGGTTCGCCGCCGGTCACGACCACGGCTGAGCCGGCCCCGTATTGCATGAGGCCGAAGCCGAAGACGAGACCAACCGCCCAAACACCTACGAGAACCAGAAGCGAGAGCGGGCCGTAAAAGCCCAGTAGCGCTTCGCGGCTTTTGCGAGACGAGTCAAGGCTGGTCATGAATTTCCACAATTTCCAAGTGGACCTGTAAAAAAGGCGCGCGAGGCGAAACTTACGGGTGACGCGCCGAGGCAGAATGATAGCCTCGAAGGCGTCCCACAAAACGATCAGAAAGATCGCGACGCCCGCGATGAAGGCGCCTGGAGCTGGAATCATGTGCGACATTGTACTCGTTTGGCCGGGCGGTCGTTGTGTCGAAGCGGGATCAGGAATTGAGACGCGCGCTGACGCTGATCTCTGCTTTAGAAAGTTTGGAAACCGGGCAGCCGGTCTCTGCGGCTTTGACGGCGGCGTCAAATTTGGCTTTGTCCGCGCCGGGGATGGTGGCGACGAGGTCGAGGTGGCTCTTGGTGATGGAGAAACCGTCGCCGACTTTGTCGAGCGTAACGGTGGCGGTGGTTTCGAGTTTTTGCGCGGTCATTCCAGCGCTGCCGAGTTGCGCGGAGAGAGCCATAGTGAAACATCCGGCGTGGGCCGCGGCGAGGAGCTCTTCCGGATTGGTGCCAACGCCGTTTTCAAAGCGCGTGCTGAAAGAATATTGCGTTTGCTTGAGAACGCCACTGTCGGTGGAGATGGAGCCTTTGCCGTCCTTCAAGCCGCCTTGCCAGACTGCGGATGCTTTGCGTTGCATGATGCCGCTCCTTTTGCGCTGTTTGCAGAGTATGACCGATTCGAATCCCGAGAATTCGATTCACCAGCGAGAGAGAAGGGTATATTGGCGGAATGATTGTGTCGAGTGAGGAAAGCGAATTTTGATGAGCGCAAATCTGGAGCAGGTTGCGCACCGGCCTTGGCCGCTGCCGCCGAATGGCTGGATCATGGCGCAGCGTTGGCATGATCTGCTCTTTGCGCACTGGCCGGTGCCTGAGGCGATGCTGCGGCCGCATGTTCCCGCGATCCTCTCGATCGACACTTTTGAGGGACAAGGTTGGCTGGGTGTCGTGCCATTCCGAATGTCCGGAGTGCGGTTGCGCGGTACTCCTGCGGTTCCCTGGCTTTCGGCTTTTCCGGAACTGAATGTTCGAACGTATGTCGTTGCGGACGAAAAGCCGGGCGTGTGGTTCTTCAGCTTGGATGCGGGGAACGCAATCGCAGTGGCGATTGCGCGAGCATGGTTCCATCTGCCGTATTTTCGCGCACGGATGTCGTGCCGAGACCGTGAAGGTTGGATTGAGTATGGGAGCGAGCGCACTCACGGCGGCGCAGCGAGCGGTGTCTTGCTGGGACGCTATCGTCCCGTTGGCGCGATATTTTCTGCGCAGAGCGGTTCGCTCGAGCATTTCTTGACGGAACGCTATTGTCTTTACACGGCGGACGACGCTGGTCGAATCATCAGGGGCGAAATACATCACGCGCCATGGCCGCTACAAGCCGCCCAGGCCGAACTGGCAAAAAATACCATGGCGGAGGCCGCGGGGTTTTCCTTGTCGGGGGTTCAGCCGCTTCTTCATTTTGCGAAGCGGCAGGACGTGATTGTGTGGCCGCCGCAACGTCTAGCGCGCTGATTTTCCTCGGCGTGCCTACCACTTGTGGAAAACAAAAAACACGGCCAGGGCGATGCAACCGAAGCCCGCGGCGTAATTCCATTTGATTTTCTCGCCGAGATAAAAGACCGAAAAAACGGAGAAGACCGACAGAGTGATAACCTCCTGAATGGTCTTGAGCTGCGCCGTGCTGAATTCGTACGAGCCAATGCGATTCGCTGGGACCTGGAAGCAGTATTCGAAAAATGCGATCCCCCAGCTCACCAGAATCACTTTCCAAAGAGCTGAACTGCGGTACTTCAGGTGGCCATACCACGCAAAGGTCATGAAGATGTTCGAAATGGTGAGCAGGAGGATGGTTCTCATGTTTTTTCCGTTCTCTCTCTAAGATGAAAATGTTTACTTTGTGAGACGCGGCATTCTGGGATCAAGGTACAACTGGCAGATCGGCTCAAACGAATCCTGTGACGTACCGGCAGTTGTGGCTGCGCGCCTCCAACCGGGGACGCCAAAAGCGAATCAGCCGTTGCTAGTTTAGAACTATTGTGTAGTCCTTACTGCCAGATTCTGCACACTTGGCCCACGCGGAAGTTCATCATGCAACGCGAATTCAGCTAGAGTTGGTGACGAAAGATTGTTTGGCTTCCCTTAACGAGTTTTCGCATCGGCCCATCTAACTGTGGAGGATCACTTGGGACGGATTATTAGACACGTTTGTGTTCTGTTTTTGACGCTGGCGGTCATGGTGCCGGTTGCAACGGACGGACAAGAGTCCACTGTGTTGGTAGTTACAGGGTCAAGCATGCCGGAGCCGCTGTACTTGCTCTGGAACGAGGAATATCACAAGCAGCAGCCTACCGTGAAGGTTCGCTATTTGCCGGAAGGCAGCGGCGAAGGCGCCAGCCGCGTCTTAACAGGCACGGGCGATTTCGGCGGGGGTGACGCTCCGATTCCGGAGAAGGAATTAAAAGGAGCCACGGTCAAAATAGTCGAGCTTCCTACGGTGGTGATCGGAATTGTCGTGGTTTACAACTTGCCGGGCACGTCAGGCGAACTGCGTCTTTCGGGGCCGGTCCTGGCAAACATATTTCTTGGTAAGATCACGGCTTGGAACGATCCGGCGCTGGTCAAGCTGAATCCGGAAGCAAGACTTCCCGCGCTTCCCATCCAAGTTTTTCACAGGTCAGCGGGAAAAGGCTCGAGCTATATTTTTTCTGATTTCTTGTCGAAAACGAGTCCGGAATTTCTTGCGCGCTTGGGGCGCAGCGAATCACCAAACTGGCCGGTGGGGGCGACCGCGGGCAGGACGCAGGATATGGTCGAAAAAGTGCAGGCCACTTCGGGGGCAATCGGCTACACGGAATTGAATTTTGCGGCGAAGGCTTCCTTGCGGATGGCAAGCATTCGAAACCCGGAAGGAGAGTTTGTGCGCCCATCCGCCCATTCGATTGCTGCAGCAGCCAAGGTGCTGACGAGCAAGGCAACGGACGATTTCCGGATTTCGCTGACGAATGCGCCCGGAAAAGACAGCTATCCCATCAGCAGCTTTACCTGGTTTTACGTCCCGGCGGGCGCGAAGGATGCGCAGCGCGGCCGCGCGATTGCGGCGTACCTGAAATGGGTGTACACCAGCGGTGAGAAGATGGCGCAGGAAGAGGGTTACCCGCCGCTGCCCGAAGAACTACTTGCCAAAGTAATGGCGAAAGCGGCGACGATTCGATGAGCCAACCCGGGACAACGGGTTGTGCAAACATTTTTGTAACGAGATTGAGGATAACCACCGGCTAAATCAACACGAGAAATTCATCAGGAGACAAACCTGCCTGCCGCAAGATCCCGCGCAACGTTCCTGTATCCAATTCCTTGTGATCGGGCACCACCACTTGGGCGAAAGGCACGTCCCGGCGAAGTATGATGTGGCTACCATGTTGTCGATTAACCTTAAAGCCTGCTTTGCCCAGAGCCGCGACACAGACGCGGCCCGAGATCCGAGGCAACTTGGTCATACGGCAAGTAACACCGCGTCAAACCGCTCCGGTGGCACAGGCAAGCCATCTTGCTGAAGAGCGAAAACATAACCTTCGATGGCCTCGCGGATGTTTTGCACTGCCTCTTCCTTAGTTTTTCCTTGGCTAATGCAACCGGGCAAGCTAGGGCATTCAACAACCCAATAGCCGTCTTCGCCGGGGTACAGGATGACCTGTCGCATAAAAATTCCTCAGGTCTATTTTAGCATGCGGCTCATACGTTTAAAGTAAGGGAGACAAGATCGGGCCGTGGTGTCGGCGGAAGCGGCGGCATTTTGGAGCGTTCGACGGGGCGATAGAGCGTATCGCGTTCGACGGGGATGCGGCCTGCCGCGCGGATGAGTCGCTCAAGTTCGGCGCGCGGCGTAAACTCGGATGTCTTCGCCCCGGCATCGTGATAAATCTTTTCTTCGACGACCGTGCCATCCAGATCGTTGGCGCCGAAGCGCAGGGCGATCTGTGCGATGCTTGGCGAAAGCATGATCCAGTAAGCCTTGATGTGATCGAAATTATCAAGAAGCAAGCGCGCGACCGCGATGTTGCGGAGGTCGGCATAACCGGTGGGTTTCGGAATGTGCGAGAGCGCGGTATTTTCCGGGTGAAACGCCAGCGGAATGAACGTGACGAAACCGTGCGTTTCGTCTTGCAATTCGCGCAATTTGATTAAGTGATCGGCGCGCTCTTCCTCGGTCTCGACATGGCCGTAAAGCATCGTGGCGTTGGAACGAAGGCCGATTTCGTGCGCCTGGCGCGCGATGCTGAGCCACATTTGGCCGCTGACCTTGTGATCGCAGATGATTTTGCGAACGCGAGGATGAAAAATCTCGGCGCCTCCCCCGGGAAGGGAATCGACGCCCGCCTCTTTCATTTTCAAGAGCGTGTCCTTGATGGACAGCTTGGCGATACGCGCGAAGTACCCCACCTCAACCATGGTGAAGGCTTTGAGATGCACATCGGGACAGCGCTGCTTGAGGCCGCGAATCATTTCGAGGAAATGCTCGAACGTCAAATCGGGGTGCAGGCCGCCGACCATGTGAAACTCGGTGGCGCCTTCGCGCACGCCCTGGGCGGCGCGCTGATAGATTTCTTCTAGAGCGAACGTGTAAGCGCCGGGCGCGTTGGGATCGCGGCCGAACGCGCAGAGTTTGCAATGTGCCACGCAGATGTTCGTCGGATTGATGTGGCGGTTGACGTTGTAATAGGTGATATTGCCGTGGCGCTTCTCGCGAACGTGGTTCGCAAGCCAGCCGACGGCAAGAAGATCGGGCGAACGATAAAGCGCGATGCCGTCGTCGATGCTCAGACGCTCGCCGGCAAGGACTTTGGCCGCGATGGGCTTCAACCGTTGATCCGTGATTGTAAGTTCGCTCATTTTGAATCCGCTGAAAATTTCAAACGCGCCAAACCGCTGCCGCAGCGCCCCAGAACAACAGGAACAATAAACTAATATAACCGTTCACGGCGAAAAACGCAGCGTCCAGCTTGCTGAGATCGCCGGGCTTGACAAGAGAGTGTTCGTAAGCCAGCAGCGCGGCGACGACCACGATTCCCGCCCACGCGGGCCATGGAAGCGCAAAGCTGTAAGCGAGCAAAGAAAGAAGCACGACAACGCCGATGTGCATGACGCGCGCGATGAGCAAGGCGTTTGCAATGCCGAAGCGCTTGGGAATCGAGTACAGTCCAGCGCGGCGATCGTAGTCGACGTCCTGGCACGCATATAGCACGTCAAAGCCGCCGACCCAGAGCGTGACAGCGGCACACAGAATGAGCATGCGAACGTCAAGCGTGCCCGTAACGGCGATCCACGCGGCGGCGGGAGAGATTCCGAGACCGAAGCCAAGGAAAATGTGCGACCAGTTTGTGAAGCGCTTGGTGAATGAGTAGAAAAAAAGAATGGCGATGGCAAGGGGAGCCAGCTTAAGCGCGAAGGGATTCAACTGCCAGGCGGCGACGAAGAATAGAGCCACAGCGGCGATCGTGAAAAACCACGCAAATTGCAGCGAAAGTGCGCCTGTGGCGAGCGCGCGCTGCTGCGTCCGCGGATTCTCTCGGTCGTACCGAATGTCGGCGATCCGATTCATGGTCATGGCAGCCGAGCGTGCCGCAACCATGGCGACGACGATGCATACGAACTGGCGTAAGGTCGGCCACCCTCCGGGTGGTTGATGCGTAGCGCGCGCCGCGAGAAGCGCCCCGGTCAGCGCAAAAGGAAGCGCAAACACGGAATGCTCAAACTTAATCATTTCAAGCACGGTTCGCATGCGGCTGGCCATTGCTAAATTACGCCTCCGCCTTCTTAACGCCAGTTTGTCCCGTCCATTGATACATATTTTCCTGCGGAAGATTTATTTGCGCGAGGACGCGATAAATATATTGGATGACCAGATCGTCGATGGTTTGCGGATGATGATAGAACGCCGGAATCGCCGGCATGATCACCGCGCCGGCTTGCTGCGCGCGCAACATGTTTTCCAGATGGATGCGATTGAAGGGAGTGTCGCGAACGCAAAGAACGAGCTTGCGGCCTTCTTTGAGCATGACGTCGGCAGCGCGGGAGACTAGATCGTCGCTCACGCCGCTGGCAATGGCAGCCAGCGTGCCCATGGAGCACGGAACGACGATCATCGAATCCACCGCGTAGCTGCCGGAAGCGATGGCAGCGCCAATGTCTTTGTTCGGGAAAACTTCAATTTTTGCTGCCGGGCGGTTCAAAAGCCGGTTGGGGAGCTGCTTCAAGTCGCCCGAAGTGATCGCAAGTTCTTCGGAGAAAAGGCGTTGCCCGGCCTCAGTGACGACGAGGTGGATGCGCGCCACGCGAGGATCTTTTTCGAGTAGTTCGAGGGTTTTTTGCGCGAGAACTGCACCGCTCGCTCCGGTCACACCTACGGTGACGATTTGTTTTCGCGTGTCAGACATGTTGCGTGTGCGGATACAATCAGTCTCGCAGCCGTTTCGAGGCAAGTCAAGACGGTGCGCTCTTCCGGAGCTCCTTGTGCTTATAATTAGGCTCCGGCCAAGAGGAGAGGCCCGATGGGCAACACGAAAGCTCTCGACGTCGTAATGGAATTCATCAAACGCATCAACGCCGGCGATCCTGCCGCGCTAAGTGAAGTGATGACCGAAGATCATGTGTTTCAAGATGCTTTGGGGAAACGATTCGTGGGCCGCGACAAAATGATCGAAGGGTGGAAGCAATATTTCAAGCTCGTCGCCTGCTATCGCATTCGAGCCGATGAGTTTTTTCAAACCGATCAAACGTTCGCCGTTTTTGGAAGCGCCAGCGGTACGTGCACTCGCAACGGAAATGCAGGCAAAGAGAATTTCTGGGAAGTGCCCGCGGCATGGCGCGCCGTCGTACGCGGCAATCTGATTGCAGAGTGGCGCGTTTATGCGGACAATCAGCCGTTGCGAAAATTAATGGGTGATAGCGCGCCTTAGGCTCGAAACGGCGTCGTCAAAATCTATGACAGAAAAGCATCTTCGCGAACTGCTTGAGGCTGTGCGCTTGGGCAAGTTGTCCTCGCAACAAGCTCTGCAGCGGTTGAAGCACTTGCCCTTCGAGGACCTCGGCTTTGCCAAGGTCGATCATCACCGCGCGTTGCGGCAGGGTTACGGGGAAGTGATTTTCGGCAAAGGCAAAACACCGGCACAGGTTGCGGAAATCGTTCGCGCGATGCTGCGGCAGAAAGCTTGGCGGCAGAACATATTGGTTACGCGGGCGGATTCAAAGATTTTTGCCGCCGTGAAGCGCGTATATCGCGCGGCGAAGTTTCATGCATCCTCCGGAGTGATTACCGTCGAGCGAAGCCGAGAAATTACAGGGAAAGGCACGATCCTCGTCGTTTCCGCGGGGACCAGCGACATTCCTGTGGCCGAGGAAGCGCTGCTCACCGCGCAGATGATGGGCAACCGGGCCGAACATTTATATGACGTCGGCGTTGCCGGCATTCACCGGCTTTTGGAGCATCGAGAGAAATTGACGCAAGCCCGTGTAATTGTCTGCGTCGCAGGAATGGAAGGAGCGCTGCCAAGCGTCGTGGGCGGCTTGGTTGCAGCCCCGGTCATTGCGGTGCCAACGAGCATCGGCTACGGCGCGAGTTTTGGCGGCGTGGCCGCTCTGCTGGGCATGCTTAATTCCTGCGCATCGAACGTCACTGTCGTAAATATCGACAACGGTTTCGGCGCTGCCTGCGTGGCGTCCTGCATCAACCGGTTGTAATCTCTGCCCGGCTCTCAAGCTTTCAGCAAGACTTTCATCGCGCCTGATTTCTGTGCGAAGTGGATTGCAGCTGGCGCTTTGTTAAGAGGAAACGTTTTCGTAATGAGCAGCGTCGGATCTACTTTGCCCGAACGCAGCAGAGCGATTGCTTTGGCGAATGGACCGCAACGCGACCCAACGACGGTGAGTTCCTTGACCACGATAGGCCACGTTTCGATCGGAGCCACGCCGTGAAACGTAGATTTCAGGACGAGTGTGCCGCGGGGTTCAGTCATTTGCTGGGCAAGTGCGAACCCGGACGGTGAGCCAGTAGCCTCAACCAGCAATTCATAACTTTCCTTCACGTTTCTGAGGTCGGAGGCATCGCCTCGCACTCTTTTCGTTTTGATTCTGGCGCGGCGGGCGATAGCGAGTTTCTTTTCGTGCTTGCCGTACATGACGACGCGAGCCATTGCCGTCCGCAGAACGAGAGCGATTAATTGAGCGAGCTTGCCATCGCCAAGCACAGCCGCTTTTCGGAAATGTTTGGCGCTAACTTGTTCGAGAATTTCGCGAGCTGCGGCAAGAGGTTCGACAAAGACCGCCTGTTCGTCGCTGACGGAATTCGGGACGGTATGCAGATTTTCAAGCGGCAGCGCCAGATATTCCGCGAACGCGCCGTCGTGCGCCACGATGCCGAGCACCGTACGCCGGGCGCAATGCGTCTTCAACCCTCGGCGGCAAAACGCGCACTTGGGTCGAAAGCCGTAGGCCGAACAAGACACATTGATTTCGCCAACGACGCGCCGCCCCACCCATTTTTTCTTCAGTAATCCAGAAACGCCGTGAACGTCGGCAACTTCGCCGATAAATTCGTGCCCTGGTGTCCCGCGAAAAGCGTGATACCCGCGCAGAATCTCGACGTCAGTATTGCAAATCCCCGCGAGCCGGACACGAATCAGCGCCCATCCAGGCCGCAGTTTAGGTAACGGCTTTTCTGACGCCTTGAGCTTCTTGTTGGCAACGTGAAAGGCGAGCACAGACGCCCATGTTGCCGTACTTCTGCTATTCGAGTCTAGTTGCGCGTTAGGCGGTAGGACCACGCGCAAGGGCACATTGTTTAGTGCGTGTAGCCCGCGTTGATGAAGTCATCGATATCTTTGTGCAGCTTGTGATGCGCCTTTTCATCGATGTACATCATGTGGCCGCCTTCGTAATAGGCGAAAGTCACGTTCTTGCGAACAGGCGGCTCGAGATTCATGTGCGCGAAAGTGTTCTCAATTCCGTTGAACGGTGTCGCTACGTCGTAGTAGCCGCAGAGGACCAGCACTTTCAAGTACGTTTGCTGGGTCATCGCCGCGCGCAAAACCTCCGCGACTTCGGTATTTCCAGTCTGGTCCCACGGGCGGACATTGGCGGTGACCGTGTAGTACGCATCGCTGTCCCACTTCAGCTCGCGCCGCATGTAATCGTGAAACGTGGCGACAAACGCGCCTTCGTAAGAAGCCTCGCTTGGGTCGTACTCGTTGCGCTCCCCGGCAGCGTCGACGTCCATGCCCTCAAAGCGCGAATCCAGCCGGCCAATCGTGCGGCGCTTGTCCCGTTCCAGTTCCTTGAACCAACGGAACGGAGTGACTCGCAGATTCGCCTCTTCGACGAACTTGGTCGAAAGCCCAGTGTAGCGCGCGAGATCCGCGACCACCTTCTGGTGCTCTTCACTAGAAAGCTGGTCGCCTTTTTCCAAAGCTTGCGCATATTCCCCATGCGCGAATTCTCGCGCTTTTTGCGCCACCTGCTCAACGGTCAGGCTTTGCAAGTCGGAGGGCAACAGGTGGTGATACCAAGCCGTCGTTGTGTAGGTCGGCAAAAAGAAAATGGTTCGGTTGTCGGCTCCCCAATTCGAGAACGCCACTGACGAGAGCAGCGCGATCCCGCTCATGTAAATTTGGTGGCGTTCTTGAATCACGCCTGCAAGCTCGGCGGAACGCGTCGTTCCGTAGCTTTCGCCAATTAGAAATTTCGGAGAGGCCCAGCGCTCATTGCGCGTGATGTACTGGTAAATGAAATCGGCAAACCAGTTGGCGTCCTCGATGATGCCGTGGAATTGCACCGTAGCTTCACCGGGAGCGGGACGGCTGTAACCAGTGGAAATCGCGTC
>Ga0073928_10003006_pt1 | contig 27440 bp, 24 predicted proteins | sample PaiPotPPA55metaG_FD_76969 | JGI IMG/M metagenome (GOLD analysis project Ga0073928, IMG submission 76969) | Iron sulfur acid spring bacterial and archeal communities from Banff, Canada, to study Microbial Dark Matter (Phase II) - Paint Pots PPA... ...
ACGAATTGATGCGCGCGCAGCCCACGCACGTCGCTGATCCGCTCGACCGCCCGCGATCGCTGATCCGCGGTGAATTCCTGGTCGCGGAAAACGGTGAGCCCCTCCTTCAGGCAGAGCTGAAACCAATCGCGGCACGTGATGCGATCGCCGGTCCAATTGTGGAAGTATTCGTGGGCGATCACCGCTTCGATGCTGGCATAGTCGCCGTCGGTCGCGCTGACAGGGGAGGCGAGAACGAATTTATCGTTGAAGATGTTGAGTCCTTTGTTCTCCATCGCCCCCATGTTGAACGCCGAGACGGCGACGATCATGAAAATATCAAGATCGTATTCACGCCCGAACGCGACCTCATCCCAGCGCATGGCGCGTTTGAGGCTGTCCATGGCGTAGTGACAACGGTCCTCCTTGCCCGGCTCGACATAGATCGCAAGGCTGACGTTGCGTCCCGACATTGTGGTGAAGCTGTCCTTGACGCAGCCGAGATTTCCGCCGACCAGCGCGAACAGGTATGACGGCTTCGGAAACGGATCGTGCCAAATGGCGAAATGCCGCGAGGTGCCGGGTAAATCACCGTGCGCGACGAGATTGCCGTTGGACAGAAGTATGGCGGCCTCTTTCTTGTCGGCTTCGATCCGGGTCGTGTAGACCGCCATGACGTCGGGCCGATCGAGGAAGTAGGTGATGCGGCGAAAGCCCTCGGCTTCGCATTGCGTGCAATAGGTCGGGCCGGCGCGATAGAGCCCCATCAGCTTGGTGTTGTTGGCCGGGTCGAGCACCGTTTCGATTTCAAGCTCAAACGGCCGATGCGGCGCTTGCGCAATGGTCAGCCGATCCGGCGTGGCGACAAAGCTCTCCGCCGGCAGCGGCTTGCCATCGAGGCGAATGGAATGGAGCGTCAGTTCGTCGCCGTCGAGGACGAGTGGCGCAGGCGCGCCCGAGCCGTTTGGCCGCACGTGAAGCTTGGCACGAACTCTGGTGGCGGTTGGATGCAGCGCCACATCAAGCTCGACTGTCTCGATTAGCCAATCGGGCGGGCGATAGTCCTCGAGGCGGATGGGTCTTGGTTCTTCAGTGCGCATAGCGCCGCTGGTCTAGAGGGTTTGCGCGGCCATGGAAAGCGAGCTTAGCGCCGCGGTTCGGCATGACCGATGACGCGCTGGATTGTCGGGAATTGACGGCGCAGTCGCCGCTCGAGAGCATCTACCATGTCATGCACTGCGCTCACCGAAAGCGCCGGATCGACTTGACAGTGAAAATTCACGATTTCGCCGGCGGCGGTTTCCCGCACCCGCACGTCGTGCACCTCACCGAGCGCTGGAAGCTCCATTGCCAGCGACGACAGAAGCTCGCGAACTTCGGCGAGCCGTGCAGGTTCGGCATCGCGGCCGGCCAACAGGTCGGCCGGCAACGGCTCGATATGGGTTTCGACTTCGACCTCCGGTCCGAGTTCGTGCCGGATCGCTTCTTCGAGCCGGCTCGCGACGTCATGCGCGGCGGCAAGCGGCAGCGCGCCGTCGACCTCCAGGTCGACCGACACCGATAAGCGGCCGGCTATGGTCTGAACTGCGACGTGATGAATAGCGAGACCGAGGTCGCGTGCGATCACCATGACGCCCTCGCGCACTGTCTCATCATCGAGCGCCTTCGGCTCCGTCGTTATGGTGAGCTCGGCCGCCGGCAGGTCGTCACGGATGGCGCGGGTGAGCTGCTGCTTGATCATGGTGACGCGATCGAGCGGCAGCGTGCGGCTGATACTCACGCCAAGCTCAACGAACAGCACCGCTCCGGCCGGGCGCACGCGTACCCGTTCCACCGCGACGACTCCCGGAATCTGGCGCGCGATTGCGGCGATCTGCTCGCTCACGCCCGCCGGCGCGGTATCCGTGAGCGTGTCGATTGTGCGGCGGCCGAGCCGATAGCCGGCAACGCAGATAAAGACGGCGACAATGATCGCGGCTGCAGCATCGGCCCACGCGTAACCAAGCGCCACACCACTTAGGCCGATCAGCACCGCAATCGATGACCACATGTCGGATCGAAAATGCAGCGCATCGGCTTCCAACGCTTCGCTCGTGGTTGCTTGGGCGACGCGCTTGAGCGTGCGCGACCGCAGGAAATCGATCACGATCGAGCCGATAATGACCGCGAAGGCCGCGACGGTGGCGTCGACAGCATGCACGTGCTCGCCGATGAGCCGCCGCACGGCCTCAAAGATCACGATTGCGGTCAGCACAAACAACAGTGCGGTCTCGGCCAGCGCCGTAACGCTCTCGACCTTGCCGTGGCCGTATTGATGTTCGGCGTCGGCCGGCTTGCCGGAAATCCGCACCGCGAAATAGGTCAGGACCGTCGCGGAGAGGTCGAGCAGCGAGTGCCCGGCCTCCGAGAGGATGGCAAGCGAACCGGTCAGCAGGCCGATGATGGCCTTTGCCGCGGTCAAACCGGCCGAAGCGGCAATCGAACCGAGTGCGACTCTTTCCTTCTCGTTCATGGGCTGCCCCGGTATCGAGGGGTTAGCGGGGCAGCGTCAGAGCGTCAATGAGGATACGATCGCAGGGCCGCGAAAGCGGTAAGCGAGGGCAAGCTGAAAATCGTGCTCGCCAAAATGAACCCGAACTGCTCTCAGTCAGTTTAGTTCATCTCGGGCGCGGCCTTCTACCACGCAAGACGCGCGCGTTCCTCGATTTCCTCGCATCACGCATCCGCCAGCGTGCTAGCAAAACCAACCTGATGATGAGATAAATCAGGAGCTGATCAGGGTATAGGTATTGAGCCCCGGGCAGATCAAATGGCGCTGCATATCGAAGATTATGCGCTGATCGGCGACTGCAAGACCGCGGCTTTGGTGGGCCGCGACGGCTCGATTGACTGGTTGTGCTGGCCGCGGTTCGATTCGCCCGCGTGTTTTGCCGCGCTGCTTGGCACAGTAGACAATGGTCGATGGCTCATCGCTCCGACGGAGCCCACCATCGCAATCAATCGGCAGTATCGTCCTGGCACGCTGATCCTCGAAACCGAATTCCGAACTCAGAGCGGCAGCGCAACGCTTGTAGATTTCATGCCGCTGGGAGACGGCGCCGACGTGGTGCGGATCGTGATCGGTCGGTCTGGTCGACTGGATTTTCAAATCGAGTTTGTGGTCCGCTTTAATTACGGGGCCACGGTGCCGTGGGTCAGCCGGCTCGAGGACGGTACCATTGACGCGATTGCCGGTCCGGAGCGTCTGTTCCTGCGAACACCCGCGGTACTCTACGGCGAAGACCTAAAAACGATGGGCGAGTTTGCCGTCGAGGCTGGCGAGGTCATCCCCTTCGTGCTCTCCTATGGAAGCTCGTCGCAAGGTCCGCTGCCCGCGATAGATGCTGTTGAGGCGCTGGCACGCACGGAAGCGGACTGGCGGCGGTGGAGCGATCGTTGTCCAGAGGTCGGGCCTTGGTCGCAGGCGGTCAAACGCTCGCTCATTACATTGAAGGCTTTAACCTATGCGCCGACCGGCGGAATCGTTGCCGCGGTGACCACCTCGCTGCCCGAACGCCTCGGCGGAGTGCGGAATTGGGATTACCGCTACTGCTGGCTGCGAGACGCCACCTTTACGCTGCAGTCATTCATGCTGCTCGGCTACTACGACGAGGCCCGCGCCTGGCGAGATTGGGTGGTTCGCGCGGTCGCCGGCAGTCCAGAGCAGGTGCAGATCGTGTACGGCGTTGGCGGTGAGCGCTGGCTGCCGGAATTGATCGTGCCTTGGCTGCCCGGTTATGAGAAATCTTCTCCCGTGCGGATCGGAAATGCAGCATACGAGCAACTGCAGATCGATGTATTTGGCGAGATCGCCGATGCAATGCTGCAAACGCTCAAAGGAGGCATGCCACCATCCGAACGCGGCCGGGCAGTCCGGCCCGTGGTCCTGGAGTATTTGTCAAAAGCCTGGCGACAACCGGACGAAGGCATCTGGGAAGTCCGCGGTGGACCGCAACATTTCGTCCACTCTAAGGTCATGGCCTGGGTCGCGTTCGATCGCGCTGCAAATATAATCGAGGCGGAAACGTTCAATGAGTCGGGCCAACGCTGGCGCGAGATGGCCGACGAAATCCATGCCGAAGTATGTGCACGCGGGTTTGATCGCGATCTCAACAGTTTTGTGCAGGCCTACGGCTCCAAGCGCCTGGATGCGAGTCTGTTGCTGATCCCTTTGGTTGGATTTCTACCTGCGACTGACCCACGCATCCAGGCAACGCTTCAGGCGATCGAGGCTAAACTGCTGGTCGGTGGCGAATTCGTGCTCCGATACGAAAGCGACAATGCCGGCGATGGGCTGCCCCAAGGCGAAGGTGCGTTTCTGGCCTGCAGCTTCTGGCTCGTCGACAATTATATTTTGCAGGGTCGTCATGCAGAAGCGCGGAAGTTGTTCGAGCGGTTGCTCGCGCGCTGCAATGATGTGGGTTTGCTCGCTGAAGAGTTCGACCCAGTGGCCGGCCGCATGTTGGGCAACTTTCCGCAGGCGTATAGTCATGTCGGCTTGATCAACTGCGCGCTTGGCTTGAGCCGGCAAACGGGACCGGCGGAAGAGCGGGCGTTATCAACTTAAATTGCTCTAGAGGGCCAGCGTGCTACCAAAACCAACTTGATGGTGAGTAAATCATGCCAGCCTGCGCGCACCAGCATAGCTTTGTGCGACCGCCAGCATCGTGCTAACGACGCTGCCCGATAAAGGCAGGTGATGTGAGACCGGCTTTGGATATTGCAACGAAACGACGTTTTTCCGTCGCGCCGATGATGGACGGGTAGCGCCAAGCCGGATTTTTTGGTCATACAACTAATTAGGTAGGCGAGGGGAGTGAGCAGTCGTACCAATTGAAGTACCGCCGGCGCGTCCGACACTGAACCTGTTGGGAGGTCTGCTCTGCTTCTGAAAGCGCCGGTTTCTAACTTGGTTATCCGCAGCCTCGCGTCCTATCGCATGGTGATTTGCGCTGGACGTTGCGTCATTGGGCCTTCGCAGAGGCTAATGATAGCCGGCGATGCCGCGAACCTTGCCCCGGAACACCCAATACGACCAGGCCGTGTACATCAGAATGACCGGAAGTAGGAACAGCGTGCCAATCAGGAGAAAGGCCTGCGTGCTGGCGGAGGAGGCGGCCTGCCACAGCGTATAGCGATACGGCACGATCATTGGCCACAGGCTGATCGCGATGCCGACAAACGACATCAGGAATAGCGCTATGGCGCCAAGGAACGGCGTCAATTCGTGACGGCGACGCAGTGCCTCCCATTCGGCGAGCGCAATCAAAGCGGTAACGATCGGTACCGGGGAGAGGAAAGCAATATTCGGCCATCTGAACCAGCGCTGCGCGATGTCGGGATGTACGAGCGGAGTCCAGATACTCACGCCGGCGATGGCGGCGAGAACCGCGATATGGCAAATACCGGCGGCGCGTCGCGCCCAATCCTGCAGTTGGCCTTCGGTTTTCAGAATGAGCCAGCAGGCACCCAACAGCGCGTAGCCGAATATTAGCGCCAGCCCGATTGCGAGCGGAAATGGGGCAAGCCAATCGAACGAAGTGCCGGCAAATTGTCGGCCGTCGACTTTGAAACCTTGAATGAATGTGCCAAGCACGACGCCTTGCGCGAAGGTTGCAACCAAAGAGCCGCCGCAGAACGCGCCATCCCACAAGCGCCGCAACGCCGGATGTTTGAACCGGAATTCGAATGCGACGCCGCGGAAAACCAGCGCCAACAACATTATCAGGATTGGGAAATAAACCGCGGGAATAATGATCGCGAACGCAAGCGGAAAAGCGGTGAGCAGGCCGAGGCCGCCGAATATGAGCCAAGTCTCGTTACCGTCCCAGACCGGTGCGATCGAATTCATCACGGTGGCGCGCGCGGTGTCGCCCCGCACCAGGCCGTAAAGCATGCCGACCCCGAGATCGAAGCCATCGAAGACGACGTAGTAAAAGACGGCGAGCCCGAGCAGGATGGTCCACAGTGGTACGAGATCGAGCACCATTGCGTGCCTCCGATTAAACCTGCGGCGCCGCGCGTGCGGCGGTTTCGAACGGCTCGTGCGGGCGGCCGCTCTCGATCTGGTCCACTGGTGATTCAAGTTCGGGCTGCTGCGGGCCACGGCGCACGAGACCGGCCATAAACGCGATACCAGTCGGGAACATGATTAAATAAACGACGACATAGAAAGCGAGCGACCACGCTACGTTGGCGCCTGTGAGCGAGGGCGAGACGGAATCGGCGGTGCGCAGCACCCCGTACACCGTCCAGGGCTGTCGGCCGACTTCGGTCGTGACCCAACCGGCGATCACGGCAATAAAGCCGAGCGGCGCCGCCAATTGGCACAGACGCAAAAACCACACTGACCCCCATAGCCGGCGACGCAGCCGCAGCACTTGGCCGGCAACCACGATCAAGAGCATGATGCAGGCGATGCCAACCATGACGCGGAACGCGAAGAACGGCGGCCCGACCGGCGGCCGCTGATCCGCCGGCCATTCCTTGAGCCCCTTGATCGCGCCGTCCCAGGAATGGGTAAGAACGAGACTGCCGAGGCGGGGTATCTCGATCGCTGCGCGCATGGTCCCCTCCGCGTCGTCCGGAATGCCGAACAAGGTCAGTGGCGCGGGTTGTGCGGTCTCGTAGCGGCCCTCGATAGCCGCGAGTTTGGCCGGCTGATATTCAAGCGTATTGAGGCCGTGCTGATCGCCGAGAAACATCTGCAGCGGGACGAGGAGGATTAAGAGGTCGAGCGCCATCCGCATCATCGTTCGCGCATCATCGGCGGCGCGTTCGCGCCGCAGCAGCCAGGCGCCGACGCCCATCACGACGAAAGCGGTGGTGATGTAAAAGGCGGTGACGTTGTGCATAAACCGATACGGAAACGATGGATTGAAAATGATTGCCATCCAGTCGACCGGCTCGAAGCGACCATCGACGATTTTGTAGCCCCGCGGCGTCTGCATCCATGAATTGGTCGCGAGAATCCAAAACGAGGATAACAGTGTGCCGAACGCGACCATCACCGCCGCAAAAAAATGCGCCCAACTCGGCACCAATCGCCGCCCGAACAGGAGCACGCCGAGAAACGACGCCTCGAGAAAAAACGCCATCAGCCCTTCATAGGACAACAGCGGCGAGATCACGTCGGCGGCGGCATCGATGAAGCGGCTCCAATTGGTGCCGAACTGGAACGGCATGATGATGCCCGAGACCACGCCCATGCCGAACGACACGGCGAAGATCCGCGTCCAGAATCCGGAGATGCGAAACCAGATCTCCTTGCCGGTGAGAAAGTACAGCCCTTCGAGCACAGCGATGTACGAAGCAAGCCCCACGGTGAAAGCCGGCAGCAGGATGTGCCAGGCGATCACCCAAGCCCATTGCAAGCGCGACAGCAGAACGGGATCGAGCGTCATGGAGCGACCAATCTAGCCTGCCCGTTGGGAAAAATGTAGGTAGCGAAAGGGAAGGAAGGGGAGCGACGATAAATCCATGGGATTCAACCTGCAGATCGACGTTTCCTTGATGCCTAATCGCGGCTCATGTAGCCGTCTGTGAGCGTCTGCATGAAGCTTACAAGCTGATTTTCTTCCGTGTTGGTTAGGCCCAGTTTGCCAACGGTTTTGGTGTTCATGTTTGCGGTCGACTCTGGCGCCGGCCAGCATGTCACGCCTTCGCCGGGATCGCTGGGTCGACACCGCGGCAGCACGTCGCGCGTATTGTAGAAGTGCACGATTGATTTCAGGCTGGTGAAATATCCGTTATGTCCGTACGCCTTCACGAAGTCCGGAGCGGGCCGCTTGTCGACGTTGCGCAGCGTCGGCACCTGAAAGCGCCCCTGGTTCTGCGGCGCCAGCTTGAGCCATCGCGCATCAACGGCAGAGGGCTGGCTGAGCGTATGACCATTGGCGATGAAGTTGCCAACACCGCCGTCAACGAATGATTGGCCTTGCGGATTGGCGGCATAGCCGAGCGCGTCGGGTTTATTTTCAACATAGTAAGGTAGCCGCGGATTAGCCGGCGTGCCGATATTGCTGGCGGTAAAATCCGTGAACAGCGGATCCTCGCCCGGGCCGCCATCGCGATGGCATGAGTTGCAATTGGCCTTGCCGCGGAACAGCGCATAGCCGGCCCGTTCATCCGGCGTGAACTGCGCTTTCCCTGCCATCACTGCATCGAATTTCGAGGTGAAGGGTGTGACTTCGGCCGAAACTTCATAGCCGGCGATCGACTGCGCCATCTGATCAAAGGTCGTGGCGGCCCGCCCGCGATCGGAGTCACTGAGATGAACCGGCTCTGAATCGCTGGCCGGCGGTGGCCCTGGGCGGGCGCAGACCTGCTCGACGTCATTCGGCCAGGCGATGGCAAAGGCCTGTGCGCCCCAGACTTTTTGAAACAGATCGCGATAGGGTCGCTGCGACGCTCGGTAAACCGCACAGGCAATATCGGGCAGGCCCATCTCGACGGGATTGGTCGGCGGCCCTTCCGCCTGTTCGGCCGCCGGGTTGCCGAGCCGCCGCCCGGTTGCGCGCATGTCCCAGAAATTTCCGCCGACCAAGTCGTCTTGGCCTGGATTGTAATGCAGTACTGGTGAAAGCGGTGCATAAGAATGCGTTTGCGGTTTGCGGTTGCTGTAGCGCGTGCGCACTGAACCGGGATAGGCGCCGGTCGTTCGATTGAGTTCCGAAACGGGTCCCGTGAATCCGGTTTCGGGCATGTGGCAAAAAGCGCACGCTTCGTTGCGGTTCACCGAGAGCTCTTTGTCGTACAGCATGGCTTTGCCGAGCAGCTCGATTTGCTGGACTTGATTATCCGGCGGGTCGGCGAGCCGATCGATTGACTGCGCCTCGATGCGATCGATCTCGGCTTCGACCTGCGCGATCTCTTTGAGTACCTCTGGTGTAAGCGTCGCGCTGGTCGGCTCGACATCGATTGCGCCAGCGCTTCCGGCGATGAAGAGCGCGACCGTCGCGCTACCAAGGGCGGCCAGAACGGCACGGCTGCTTACATGGAACCATAAGTGCATCCGAACCTCCGCGATAGCCGCGGGCAGTTCCGCCTGAACACCGATCTAAGCGAGTATTTTAGATCAGCATATGGCGCGATCACCAGCCATCGGGGACGCATCGCACAGGCGAAGATGGGCCGCCGTCGCATTGGATGTAAGCGCCTCCAGGTGCGTTGGCAAAAGCGGCGCCGGTCGAGACCGCAAGAGCGCCGGTGAGAATCGTCACGGTGCTGAGAATGATTGCAGTGGACAGCGCGATTTTTCTGGTCGTGTGCATTGTCTTTTCCTTTCTTATCAGTTGGCCGCCACCTGTTGACCGCCAGAGGCAATAGGACGGAATTAGAACGGAGGTCGTTCCGTTTTTCAGTCGTTCCCGAACACCGATCCCGGACTGGCCGGGGAAACCGGAGACTCAGGCGACTGCGGCACAGTGTACGGATCCGAGGGATTGAAGGTCGGCGCCGGCATTGATGGAGCCTGGTCTATAATCGACCCGTGGAATCCGCCGCTCATGTGCCGGCCGCCGAGGCCGTCACCCATGCCACCACCCATACGACCACCCATGCCTCCGGCGGCAAAGGCATGCGTCGCCACGGTCATACCAAGCATGACGATGGCCAAGAGGATCGTTGCATTGCGCATGCGAGAATTCCGCTGTTCGACCCCGTGATCGAATCTAACGGCGATTGCCGTCGCGCGTCGGTTAGCTCTGTTTTTTGCAGTCGTCGTATTAACCGTGGCCATAGCGCTTCTCCTCATTTTGCATCCATCAACAAACAGCTTGTTGTCGGCACTGCTACGAATTAAGGATGTTTGCTGTGCCATGCCATTAAATTCGAATTTCGAGAGCTAAATTTGGATTTACTGCAGGGTCTTCATGCCGCCGAGCGCTGGTGCTCCACGGGCTTAGCCACCGGCGGTGCCATGAATGACGGAGACACGGGATCCGTGATGCAACGCTCAAGGATTGCGTCAATCTCGGCTTTGCTCGCGTCATCGATATGCCAGCCGTCGATTTCACCGATCGGGTCGAGCTGGCTGGGATTTCTCGCGCCCCACAGTGCGGTCGTAGGCCCCTGATCGAGCACCCAGCGCACCGCGAGCGCTAACACGGATTTCTCGAACCGCTCGCGCGCGAGCTTCTTGAGCTCGTCCACGGCGGAGAGATGCTGGCGAAAACGCTCGCCTCGGAATTTGGGATCGACCTTGCGGAGGTCGTCGCCGTCGAATTTGGTATCCGCAGTCATCCGTCCGCTGAGAAGGCCGCGACAGAGAGCGCCGTAGCTCAAGACAGTGAGACCGGTGCGTTTCGCGTAGGGCAGCACGTCCGCATCGATTTCACGCTCAAAAAGATTGTAAGGCGGCTGAGCGGCATCGAGCCCGGCCACCGCGCGAAACGCGTCCATCTGCGCGGGCGAGTAGTTACTTACACCGATCGCGCGGATCTTGCCCTCATGGCTCAGGTCCTCGAGCGTCCGCGCCGTTTCCGCAATCGGCGTCTCGAGATCAGGCCAGTGCACCTGATAAAGGTCGACGTAGTCCGTACGCAGCCTGCGTAGTGAATCTTCAATTTCCTCGCGGATCCGCGCGGGCCGGGAGTCGCGAAATACTGCGCCGTCTTTCCATGCCAGGCCGACCTTGGTCGCGATCTGTACTTTGTCGCGCAGCGACCCTTCGGCAAGCGCCTTGCCGACGATCTCCTCAGAACGGCCGAAACCATAGGCCGGCGCCGTGTCGATCAGCGTTACGCCGCGTTCCACGGCCGAGCGTATGGTGGCGATGGATTGGGCTTCGTCAGTACCGCCCCACATCCAGCCGCCGATCGCCCAGGTGCCAAGTCCGATTCGCGACGTTGTCAGACCGGACTTGCCGATTGCAATTCGTTCCATGGCATCACCTTTACAGTGTCGAGAATGCGGCAGTGCCCGCGTCCGCGGCCGGTAGCCGTCCGATGGCTGACCAGTCGAGTCGGTCGCCGCCGTGAGCGAGCAAATTGAGGAAGCGGTCGCGTAAGAGACTGGCAACCGGCATGGGCACGCGAAGATCTTCGGCGGCCGCAAGCACTAGGCGTATGTCCTTCTGGCCTAAAGGCGCGGCAAAGCCGGGAGGCGTGAAACGTCCGTCGGCAATCAAGGAGCCATATGTCTTGTAGATCGGGGCATCGAACAGGGTCGAGGTGAGAAACTCCAGATATTGCCGCTCATCGATGCCGGCCTTGCCGACAAGCGCCATAGCTTCGCCGAGCGCTTCGATCACCGAGGCGCCGAGGAAATTGCCGCTGAGCTTGACCAGATTGGCGGCCTTCGGCGTGTCGGAGATAACGAAAGTCTTTTGTCCAATCGCCTCGAGCAGGGGAGCCGCGGCTTCAATTGCGGCGGCGTCCCCGCCGGCGACGATGAAGAGCCGAGCCGCCGCCGCCACATCGGGCCGACCGAATACCGGCGCTGCGACGAACTTCTGACTTTTCCTGGTGTGCGCCTCGGTCAATCGCTCGGACAAGGCGACGCTGATCGTACTCGAGGAAACATGTAGGCCTCCGGAAGTTAGATTTGCGATCACGCCATCGCGTCCGAGGACTACAGCTTCAACTGCCTCGTCATTGGCCAGCATGGTTACGACCGCGTCGCCACGACTAGCCTCGGCAATGCTAGTCGCCAACGTCGCGCCATGCGCGATCAGCGGCTCCGCTTTTGCCAGCGTGCGGTTAAAAACGGTAACACGATGACCCGCCTTGAGCAGATTGGCTGACATGCCACCACCCATGTGACCAAGGCCGATGAAGCCCACGTTCATGAACTTGCCATTTGATGAGGAGACGCGATGGCTCGCAGCGTCTGCTTGCGGGTGTTCCAACAATTCATGCACGTCGTTCATCGCTTTTCTCCATTCGCCGAATGCCGTTCGCTGCTGAGAAAGCATCAGCCCAACGCCGGTGCGCGTTATTGAAACCATCCCGGATGCTGGACGAGGACCTCGCCCCCATCGAGAACTGTCAGCACGATAATCAGCCAACCTTGGATCAAGAGATACAATTGGTCAGACACGGTGTTTCTCCTTAGTTGACCTGATCGATCTCGTTCCTTGACTGTTCAGCAGGAAACGAACGAAAGGAGCGAGGCAAAGCCCCGTTCTCATTTCGTCACCACTGGTCGTTTTGCAGCATCTCATTGTAACCGATGCTGCCACCACCGGTGGCCGTCGGACTGTCTGAGCCGGAAACAACACGCCCAACACTGGCGAATGCGTTGAGGCCGCTACGGTGCGTTGCGGTCTGATTGTGCTGCGGCGCGATCCCAGCATGCAGGGCGCCGTTCTGATCGTAATAGGACGGCAGCTCATTACCGGTGCCATTGCTGGCGGTGAACGATTGGGCGAGCGCCGGCGAGGCGGAGATCAATCCCAAAACAGCGGTGACAATCGCAATCTTTGACTTCCTGACCATGATCCTTCTCCTTTTCTTGCTCAGCAAATGAGTTCAGCATCTGCTGTGCCCTGGAGATCGGACAAGTCACGTCGCTACGCCATTAAATTATACGTTCCAGAATTAAATTTGGATTTAGTCACGAGACCGAAAGGCCTTGGAGCTAAGTTTTGCGCAACTTAAAATCCAATTTAATAGCATCTGCCGCATTGCCGCCTTAAGTACAACACTGGGACGAAGACCAAGGTGGATATGCTATGGTGCACGAAACAGTGACCGCGTTGACAGGCGCGCCTGGACCGCTTGATCAGGGCGAAGCTGAACCTGGCCGCCAAACAGAGCCTTATGCCGGCCCCGACGAGGCGTCTCTGATGTCCAGAGTGCTGTTGATCGAAGATGACGCCGAAACGGCGCGCGAGATCATGGCCGAACTCGTAGATCGCGGTTTTGAAGTCGATTGGGCGGCGACAGGAATCGAAGGTCTGGATAAGGCGCGCACCGGTGAAGCTGATGTTATGATTGTGGATCGGCTCCTGCCCGGGGTCGATGGTCTCACGATCATCGAAGTGGCAAGGCAGGAGCGGGTCTGTAAACCAGTTCTGGTGCTCAGCGCGCTCGGGGCCGTCGATGACCGGGTGCGCGGCTTACGCGCCGGCGGCGACGACTATCTGACAAAGCCATTCGCGATCCAGGAGTTGATCGCGCGGATCGAAGCGCTGCTGCGCCGTCCTTCCGAAAACCGCGACACGGTATTGCGCGTCGGACCACTTGAGCTCGATTTGCTGTCGCGCACCGCCAAACGTGGCGATCGCGCGATCGATTTGCTGCCGCGCGAGTTTCGTCTGCTTGAATACATGATGCGCAGAAAGGATCAGTTGCTGACCCGCGCCATGCTGTTCGAAGAGGTCTGGAACTACAAATTCGTGCCGCAGAGCAACCTCGTTGACGTGCACATGGGTCGGTTGAGGCGAAAGGTCGACGCAACAAACGAGCAACCGATGATTCATAGCGTACGCCGTGAGGGGTTCATCCTTCGTGCGCCTGCCTGAATTCACGCGAAGCACAACGTTTCGCTGGACAGTCGCCATCTCCGGCGCATTTGTCCTTTGCGCTTTTCTGATGTTTGGGTTTGTGCTGACGCAAACGTATATCTACGCACTCTCTGACACGGATAGTTTGAACAGCGAGAACGTAAGGCTCATTGTCGCCGAGGAGGCGGACGGTCGCGTTCGCAGGCTCAACGAGTACCTGCAAAACGATCCGCGCCGGGAGAAGCTTGGTGCACTGTTCGATTCCGATGGTCAGCGAATCGCTGGAAACATCGAGAATCTCCCATCTGATCTGCCGCTCGATCTAGCTCCTAGAAACATTTTCTTAGTCAGGGTCGACGCGTTCGGTCGCGAGCGGCAGCGTGCGCGGAGCGTGGCTCGCCAGCTCGCTGGTAACCAAACCCTAGTTGTCGGCAGATATGTCGAAGATTTCGCACGTATAGCGGAAATTAGCAGACGCGCACTGGCCCTCGGTTTGGTTCCTGCACTGTGTCTCAGTCTTGCAGCAGGGGCGTTTCTGAGCATTCGCGCGCAAAGACGCATCGAGGAAGTCAACAGCAAGATCCAGCGCATCGTGGCGGGCGAGCTGCGAGAACGGCTGCCGGCGCGCGGCACCGACGATCCGTTCGACAAATTGGCGGAGCTTGTGAATGGGATGCTGGGTGAAATCGAGGTTCTCGTCCGGCGCCTGGAAGGGGTAGGCGACGACATCGCGCACGATCTGCGCACGCCGCTCACACGCGTTCGGGTATCGCTTGAACGTGCCAGGCAGAAAGCCGCGAACCTCGATGAATTGCGCGGATGCGTCGATCGGGCGCTCATTGGACTCGACCAGTCGCTTGCGATCATCACGGCGCTGTTGCGCATTTCCGAGATTGAGCACAGCCGCCGTATGGATGGATTCCGGAACGTGGCACTCGGCGACCTCGTGCGCGAGGTCGGTGACCTGTACGAGCCGATTGCGGAAGACAAAAAAGTTGATTTTGCTGTTCGAGCCGAAGCAGAAAGCAGCGTCCACGGTGACCGGGATCTTCTGTTCGAGGCCGTTGCCAATCTTGTCGACAATGCCGTCAAGTTTACGCCGCAAGGCGGTCGGGTCGAGCTGAGTTTGCTTCGCCAAGGCAGCGAGGCCGTCGTGCGCGTTCGCGACAGCGGGCCTGGAATTCCCACCGGCGAAGGCGAGCTCGTGACACGGCGCTTCTACCGTTCGGACAAGAGTCGGCGTGAGCCCGGCTTGGGGCTAGGACTGAGCTTGGTGAGCGCGATCGCCAAACTGCACGGTTTCAATTTCAAGATCTCGTCCGGCCCGGGTTGCGTCGCGGAACTGGCGGGCCGGAGTGCGGCCGAGTAAAAAAGTGCCGCGCCGAATCGGTGCAGCAGGCGCATGGTGTCCCTATCAGTTCGCCGCTGCGGCGCGAAGCCGAACCGGATCACACCAATTTACTTCACGAAGCTGCGCAGCGAGGAGATCGATGGACGCCCGCACTTTGCGGACAACGCGCCCAGGAGATATCCCGGTGCCGACAATGTTTAATCGCCCGCAGCTGAGAATGGACCGTTTACAGTTTCTGAATAATCGAAAGATTCACGGGCAGGCAGGAAACATCGCCGCCAATTCCGGTCCGCGTAACATGATGATCTGCGAATGCAGCCCGCCGTGGCGTTTGATCCATTGGCGAATGCCTTCCGGATAAGCCGACCACAAGATCCGGTTGCCGTCCGCGCTGACTCCCTGGTCGCCTTGGGGGTCCCATGCGCCGTGGAAGACTAGGCTGGCGCGTGGCGTGACGCAGATATGATTTCGCGGGATGATCCCTAGCAGCATCGTGCATGCCGACGCGCAGACGCCGTCGATTTCCACACGTTCGCCGGATGCTCGCAATGCACGATATTTGGCGAGGTAAGGACCGATCTGTCCACCACTGTCGTCGCCGATCCGAACCACGGCAAGCGCAGGCGCAAGGCCAAGTAGCATGAATATCATCGCCGAAAATGCGCGTGCCTTCATGAATGCGCGGCTCCGATGGACGATAGGACGTCTGTAATTGCGGCCATTCTATATCGGAGCGCGAGCCGCAATTCGAGACATCTGCGGCGCCCTGTAAGGCTGCAGCACGCGCTGCGCGTGGCGGCCAACGTCTGGAAATATCGCATTGTGCGTGTTCGCCCGCATACGGACGGTCGGTCGCAACGAATATGAAGAGGTTCGCGATCAGTGTATCTGAGCATCGTGCAGCAGCAGATCGAGACAATGGGGCTGCGCCAATGGCTATCTTTGGTCTCGGCATGGTTGGTCGAACGGGCTTATACCAAAGTCGCCACTCTTCGCGATTTCAGTCCGACAGTGTTTCGTCAGCAGCCAGTCAAAATAGTGGCGCCAACAACACCCATTTATCTCTTTTAGATCTGCATCGCGTGGGGGCTGCGGCGTGAATTGGCTGTCCGTGTGCGGGCGAAAAAGGCTGCACAGTATGTGCTTTTGTCGTCTTAAATCGCGCTCATGAAATCGAATTTAATCTTCTGAATCTCTATTTAATTGTACCCGCAGGTCCTCAGTTTATCTTCGATCACGACGGAAAGCGCGTGCCGCAAGGACACGGCGAAGTCGTCATAACCTCGAACTTCGTGAGCGCACAATGCGTCAACGACAACTAAGGAGATCGAAGATGAAAATGCTCAGCAAGATGTTCGTCATTGCAGGACTTGCGGCGTTCGTCCCGGCGCCGGTGTTTGCGCAATCGACGGATCTGATCAAGCAAGGGGATTACTACGCCCCGACCCAGACCGTCGTGCAGCACGCGACTCCCCAGGAACTCAACGAGTTCAAGCAGGGCGATTATTACGCGCCCAGCAAGACCGTTGTGCAGCAACCGACCGCTCAGGAGCTGGACCAGGCTCGTGAGGGCGATTTCTACGCGCCGGTCGCCGGCGAGTAGGTTTCACTACTGCTCTCAGCCCTCCTTAAGAACACACTTTTTGAGGAGGGCAACTCACCCTCACAACGGAGACGCTCCATGAGACTTTTGTCCCTCATAGCGGCTGCGGTCCTGCTCGGCTGTGGAGCGGCTCACGCACAAAGCATGATCAGCACCCCGGCAATGGGGGCAACATCTCCGCTCGGCATGCTGGGTTCGAGCGTGTTCACTGGATTGAACAGCGGCACGGGCATTCCGCTCGGCGCGACCGAGATCGACCCAGGCGGTCTAAGCCCAACAGCAAGCTCGAATTGCAACGCAAGCGGCGCTTCGTTTTCGGGGCTTTCCGGAACGAGCGGATCTGGAATGACCTTGATGACCGGCGGTACGAACTCAACCTTCGACGGCAGCGGATTCGGCTCAACTGGGTCGGCAGGTTCAACGTCGAGCTGCGCATCGGTGACGGGCGTAACTTCGAGCGGCTCTGCCTCGCCGCTGTCAACGTCTGGAACAACTTCGAGCACCACACTAACCGGCGGGACGATTCCGCTCGGTGCAACTGAAATCGACAATGGCGGCGTCAGTCCGCTGATCGGTGTTCCAATGCCGAGCACGATGACATCGCCGTGTACCGGCTCGTCGACAAACACCTCCACCGCGGCGATGGGCTCCACGAGCACTGGCATGAGCGCGACGGGAATGTTGCCCGGCTGTTGAAAATGAATTGGGGCGAAATATGCGCAGGAGACTCATAATAATCGCAGCCACGCTAATTGCAGCAGGTGGCATCGCATTGGCGGCCACGCATTTGCGTGGTGCTGCAGAACCGGCGCAAGCCGCTGTGGCGCCGCCAGCCGTGCCGGTCGTCGCCGGAACGGTGCACCAGGGCGACGTGCCGATCTATCTGCGCGGGGTCGGGACGGTGATTGCCTATAACAATGTGATCGTGCGCAGTCAGGTTACCGGACAGATCATCAAGATCGCTTTCACGCAGGGCCAGACGGTGCATCAAGGCGCTCTCTTGGCGGAGATCGATCCGCGTCCCTACCAAGCGCAGCTCGACCAGGCGACCGCCAATCGCGATCGCGATCAGGCGCAAGTCATCAATGCCCAGGCCAATCTAGGCCGGTACACCTCGCTTCAGCAGAAGGGCTACGCGAGCACGCAGCTTGTCGATACGCAGAATGCACAATTGGCCCAGCTCCAGGCGATGGTGAAGTCCGATGAGGGCGTCATCGAGCAGGCCCAAACGAATCTAAGCTACACGAAACTCACCGCCCCGATCGATGGCGTGACCGGCATTCGTCAGATCGATATCGGAAACATCATTCATCCGACCGACCCCAATGGACTCGTCGATCTGACTCAAGTCCAGCCGATTTCACTCATCTTCTCGCTGCCGCAAACGGATTTCGTCGAAACCCAGCAGCAGATGGCAAAAGGCCCGCTCACCGTGTTGGCTTACAGTCAAGACGACAAGACCAGGCTCGATCAAGGCAAGCTTGACCTGATCGACAATCAGATCGTTCAGACCACCGGCACGATCCGGCTTCGCGCGAGCTTTCCCAATGCCAAGCGCCTGCTCTGGCCGGGCGAGCTTATTGATGGACGGCTTCTTCTCGATACGCGGCACGACGGCTTGACCATCCCCGCCTCGGCCGTGCAGCAAGGTCCGAACGGCTCTTTCGTCTGGGTGATCGGTTCCGACGAAACAGTACAGACACGTCCCGTCACGATTTCGCAGATCGGTGAAGGACAAGCTCTGGTGGAGTCCGGTCTTCAGGCCAATGAAAAAATCGTCGCTCAGGGTCAGTATCGACTGGTAGCCGGCGTTCGCGTGCAAGAACTACAGGGTCAAGAGGCACAGCAAGCCGACTTGCAGAGCTCGGTGGAACAGGAGATCCCATGAATATCTCCGCGCCATTCATTCATCGCCCGATCGCGACGGCGTTGCTGATGATAGGCCTGTTGCTGGGCGGCCTCGTCACTTACCGATTGCTGGCGGTCGCGGCGCTGCCGAACGTGAACTTTCCAACTATTCAGGTAACCGCACAGCTGCCGGGCGCGGATCCGGGGACCATGGCGTCATCACTGGCGACACCGCTCGAGCAGCAGTTTTCGCAGATTCCGGGCGTCACACAAATGACTTCGGCGAGCGCACTCGGCTTCACTCAGATCACCGTCCAGTTCGATCTAAGCCGCGGCATCGATAGTGCTGCAACCGACGTATTGGCGGCTATCAACGCCGCAAGCCCTTATCTTCCGGTCGGCATTCCCTATCCGCCGACAATTCGCAAGGTTAATCCCGCCGACACGCCGATCCTGGTTCTCGGCCTGACATCGGACACGCTACCGCTGACTACGGTCGATGCTTATGCGGAAAACATTTTGGTGCCGAAGATCTCGCAGATTTCAGGGGTAGGTCTGGTCGGCATCGGCGGCCAGCAGAAGCCGGCGATCCGCGTGCAGGTCGATCCGCAAGCACTAGCTAACCGCGGCATCGCGCTTGAGGACGTACGCAATGTGCTCGCCCAGGCGAATGTGGACCTGCCGAAAGGCACATTAAACAGTCCGCAGCAGAGCTACACACTCAACACCAACGATCAGCTGCTTAAGCCGGATGCCTACAGCAGTCTGATTGTCGCTTACCGCAGTGGCTCGCCAGTGCGCATCCGCGACATTGGCAAGGTTATCGAGGCGCCGGAGAACGATCTGCTTGCCGGCTGGTACAACAATCACCGCGCGGTCATTCTGGCAATTCAACGCCAGCCCGGCGCGAACGTGATCGAGACCGTCGACAGCATCAAATCGCTGATGCCGCAGCTGCAAGCCTCGCTGCCGCCAGCCATCAAGATCAATGTCGTTTCCGATCGGACGCAGACTATCCGCGCATCCGTCGCCGACGTGCGATTCACGTTATTGCTCACGGTCGCGTTAGTTGTAATGGTCATTTTCATCTTCCTGCGCAATTTCTGGGCCACCGTCATTCCTGCGATCACTGTGCCGCTCTCGCTGATCGGCACGTTCGCTGTGCTCTATGAGCTCGGCTACACGCTCGACAATCTCTCACTGATGGCGCTGTCCATTGCGATCGGCTTCGTCGTCGACGACGCGGTCGTTGTCATCGAAAACATCGTTCGCCATATCGAAGGCGGGCTCAGTCCGATGCAAGCAGCGCTAAAGGGCTCGCAGGAGATCGGCTTCACGATCGTCTCGATCACGCTATCGTTGATCGCCGTGTTCATCCCATTATTTCTGATGGGCGGTTATGTCGGCAAGCTGTTCCAGGAATTCGCCATCACGGTGAGCGTTTCATTGGTGCTTTCGCTCATTATCTCGCTGACGCTCACGCCAATGATGTGCGCGCGTCTGCTTAGGCCCGAATCCAAGCAGCATGGCTGGTTTTACCGGGTGTTCGAGCAGGGCTTCGATGGTTTGCTGGCCGTTTACGAACGCGGCCTGAAAGTCGCTCTGCGGCACCGCTTGGTGACACTGATGATCATGCTTGGGACGATCGGCGTCACCGGCTATCTCTATTTCATTATTCCGAAAGGTTTTTTTCCGCAGCAAGATACCGGGTTGATCATCGGTATTGCTGAGGCAGCTCAGGATATCTCCTATGCCGCCATGGTCCAGCGCGAAGGAGCCGTCATCAATACCGTCTTGAAGGATCCGGCCGTTGATTCCGTCGGCGCTTCAATCGGCGCCGGTGGTGGAACAACAACGCTGAATCAGGGAAGGATTTTCATCGCATTGAAACCGCGCGACCAGCGCAATGCGAACGCCGACCAGTTAATCAGGCGGTTACAAACCGAGCTTGCCGTGGTGCCTGGCATCACGCTTTATATGCAGGCTGCGCAGGACATCACGGTCGGCGCCCGTCTCTCAAAGACTCAGTATCAGTACACTTTGGCGGATGCGGATTCGAACGAGCTCAATCATTGGTCCACCTATTTTCTCGATAAGCTCAAGGGCGTTCCTGGAATTACCGGCGTCACCACTGACCAGGAGAACGCCGGGCCGCGCCTGAATACGACAGTGAATCGCGAAGTGGCGTCGAGCTTCGGCATTCTGCCGGCGACCATTGACAATACTCTTGATGACGCGTTTGGCCAGCGCATCGTCTCGACAATGTATACCGCACTCAATCAGTATCACGTGGTGCTTGAGGTCGATCCGCGTTTCCAAACCAGCCCAGACTCGCTCAACAATATCTATGTGAGCTCTTCCGCGGGACAGGAGGTCCCGCTTAGCGCTTTGACCAACAGCTCGACCACAGCGGCGCCGATCGTCATCAATCATCAAGGCATGTTTCCGTCGACGACCATTTCGTTCAACCTCGCTCCGGGCACGGCGCTTGGGGACGCTGTGGCTGCCATTCACCACATCGAGCAGGAAAGCGGTAAGCCAGCGTCGCTCACCACCGCGTTCCAGGGCAATGCAAGCGCTTTCCTGTCAGCGCTGTCGGGCGAGGTGATCCTGATCGCGGCGGCGCTGGTGGTCATCTACATCATCCTCGGCGTTCTTTACGAGAGCGTCGTCCATCCGATCACGATCTTGTCGACGTTGCCGTCGGCGGGTATCGGCGCGCTGTTGCTATTAATGGCCGTGCATGTCGATCTCAGCGTCATCGCCATGATCGGCATCATCCTGCTGATCGGTATCGTCAAGAAAAACGGCATCATGCTGGTCGACTTCGCGCTGGAGGTCGAGCGCACCGAAGGAGTCTCAGCGGAAAAGTCGATCTATCAGGCTTGCCTGCTACGGTTCCGTCCTATTCTGATGACCACAATGGCGGCATTGCTTGGTGGCGTGCCACTGATGCTAGGCAGCGGAGCCGGATCAGAGATTCGCCAGCCGCTTGGCTACACGATCGTCGGCGGCTTAATTCTCTCGCAGCTTCTGACACTATTCACAACGCCTGTCGTCTACATCTATCTTGACCGATTGCAGGACTTTCTGCGTCGATGGCGTGGGAGCATCCAGCCAGCCAAGGCCGTCGCCTGAAACTGGCCGCGAGGTGGGAGCGAAACGCGCTCGCCTCATGTGCACGTAAAATCTTCGCGCATCTTATCATCGAATTTATTGTCTTAAACGCGTGTTTAATGGCGCGGCGCCTTTCACTGCGTACATTGATGATGAAGTTGAAAGCAATCCAGTTATGTCTGAAATCTTCAAATGTTGCAAAAGGTGACGCCATGACTATCACGAGCAAACAAACCAATCGTTCCACGCGGATCGAATCGCTAAGCAGAAAGCTGTTGAAACACTCGGCGAGATTCTTGGTTGGCAGCTTGCTGCTCGTCAGCGCAGCCTCCGCTGCCTCGGCCGCATCGTATTCGAGCTCAAACAAACATGAGCTCGCGCAGCGGGGCTATTACGGGACCCCATATGGTGGAGGTCCGCAATACGGCGATGGCGGCGGTGACCAGTATGGCTATGGCCCTGGCTATAGCTACGCGCGTCAGGCTCCAAGCTGTTAAGCGCGACGGCTGTCGGCACTCGAAGAGCGGCGCCCTACGGCAGATGCGCCTCTCAGCGAAAACTGCTGTGGTAACCGTGTAATGTGTGAACGCCCATAACGCTCCATGCGATGGAAAGCACGTTTTGTGGAATGGTGAAATGGTGAGGTCGTAGTTATTTTCTGGCTGAAACAATGACTGATGCACCAAAGAGAAGATATTCTACCTTAATATCCAAGAACTTGTTGGCTCTAAGGGCATGCATCAATTCATCTACCCACTGAGTTTTTGTTAGCAAGAGTGGAAGATCGCGGAAGGCAATATTCCACTCAGGATGTTTCCATTTTCCAAAGGTCTGCAAAAATTTGAAGTGTAACTTCCAAAACCCCACGAACAGCGAATTGGTAGGACGAGTTAGTTCGTGCAAGATGAGCACGCCGCCGTCACGAAGCATTTTTCGCGCGTGAGCCACCAAAAGATCGAGGTCGACATATTTGGCAAGATAAGCAGATACGATGCAATCAAACTCCCCATCCAGAATCACTTCTTCTGCTCTACCATGAATAAATTCGACATTGGTCAATTGGAGACCTTGGGCCTTTTTTCTCGCAATGTTCACATATTCCTCATGAAGTTCCACGCCTATAATTCGGCAATTGGGAAAGAGGCGCGCGATTTTACAAGTCAGAATACCGGTGCCGCTGGCCTGCTCGATGATTCGGTTAGATGTTTTCGGTATTTTATTTAGGATCTTGCGTTTCCACCAACCATCAAGCCCCAAGGTAGAGAAACTGGCTATTTGATCATAGGTGGCGCCATTTCCCGAAAAAAACTGCTCCGCAAGCTCCTCATGATGTTTGATCATAGCGTGCCTTTGTTTTTGTTTGCGAAACAGCGAAACGGAAAAAAATCGCTTGATACGCTCTATGGCGTGCAATCGTATTAAATCTTGTTACTCTGCCTCTTGCTATTTTGGGACAAAAGTTTGTCTCGATGCGCCAGTGCCAGTGGGAGAGCCAGGCAGCGCCTCACGACAAAACAAGCAACAACCGCCCGTTTTCATCATTGTCGAATAGTTCGCGCATTGCTTTGAGAAAGAATGCTTCGCGCGTACCGCGTTCATTCGCTCGATAGGATGACGTTCTTTAGGATCGGGTAAATCTGGCTTTCCCAGCGCTTTCCCGAGAACACCCCATAATGGCCGACGCCCGCCTGCATGTGATGGCGCTTCAGATAAGGCCGCAGCTTGCCACAGAGCTCGTGCGCCGCCATCGTTTGGCCGACGGCGCAAATATCGTCGCGCTCACCCTCCACCGTGAAGAGCATGGTCTTGCGGATCGCATTCGGGTCGACGCGCTGGCCGTGCCACTCCAGCCGACCGAGCGGGAGCGCATGGTCTTGAAAGATGAGCTGTACCGTCTCGAGGTAGAATTCCGCCGTGAGGTCGAGCACGGCGAAATATTCGTCGTAGAACACCTTGGTCACCGCGGCCTTTTCGAATTCGCCGTTTGCGAGATGTTCATAAAGCTCCCGGTGCGCCTTGACGTGCCGTTCGATATTCATGCTCATGAAGGCGACGAGCTGCACGAAACCCGGATAGACCCGGCGAAAGGCACCGGGATAGCGCAACGGCACGGAAGCCGTGAGGGTGCGCTCAAACCAGTCGATTGACCGCTTCTTGGCGAGCTCGTTGACCTTGGTCGGGTTCACCCTCGTGTCGATCGGGCCGGCCATCAGGGTCATGGAGCGCGGCTGCGCTGGATTGGCGGCCTGCGCCATTACCGCGACCGCCGCCAGCACCGCCACGCAGGGTTGGCAGACCGCGAGAATGTGCACGGGCGGGCCGATCACTTCCAAAAACTTGATCAGGTGATCGGTATATCCGTCGACGCCGAAGCGGCCGGCGGTGAGCGGGATGTCGCGTGCGTTGTGCCAGTCGGTGACAAAAACGTCGTGCTCCGGCAGCATGGTGCGCACTGTCGCGCGTAGCAGCGTCGAGAAATGCCCCGACAGCGGCGCCACCAGGAGCACGCGCGGTTGTGCCGCCGCTATGTCCTTGCTGAAGTGCAGCAGCGTCGCGAATGGCGTGCGCGCGGCAACCTTTTCCCGGACCTCGACCTCGCGGCCGTCGACGGTGATGGAATCGATACCAAATGGCGGTCGCATGTGGGTGAGCCCGGCGCGCGCGATCAGCTCATAGGCTGCGGTGAGATTACGCAGCGCCGGATGGTCGGCAACGAGCGGCGCCATGCCAGAGTTCGCAGCCGCGCTGGCCCAGCTGCGGACCGGCGTCATAATGTCCGACTGCATCTGATAGGCGAGATACAGCATGCCCCACGGCCGCAGTGGCGCGAGCTGTCTCACGACAGGCTCGCCCCTCAAACCACCCGGCTCAGTGGAAGCTAGTGCATTTCTTGTTGCACTGCGACAGAAATGTGAACATCCTGCACAGCGGATATGCCGGCAGCTTGTGATTGGTCTCAGTTGCTGCCGCTTTCCCGCCGGGTGTGGCCGTAAGTCCTTGATATTATGCATCCACGCGAGGAGGGCCATCAGCATGGCCGAAGCCATACTCAGCATCGCGAGCAAGAACTACGGGTCGTGGTCATTGCGCGGCTGGTTGCTCTGCAAAATGTCGGGCCTCGATTTCGAAGAGCGGCAAGTCTCGGCGGACGATCCCTCGACTCGGGCGGAGTTGCTCTTGCTGTCGCCGTCGTTCCTGGTGCCGTGCCTTACTCACAACGGCCTGAAAATCTGGGACACGTTGGCGATCGCTGAATATCTCCACGAGATCAATCCCGGTGCGCGGCTGTTTCCTTCCGACCGGGTCCAGCGTGCCCATTGCCGCTCGATCTGCGGCGAAATGCATTCGGGTTTCAGCAATCTGCGTTCCGCTCTACCAATGAACATTAAGGCGCGCTTCGTTGGCTTCAAAGCCTGGGCGGGGGCCCGCGCTGACATCGACCGCATCACGTCAATCTGGCGGGAATGTTTTGACGCTTATGGCGGACCTTACCTGTTCGGACAGCGCGCCTGCGCCGCAGACGCCATGTATGCACCAGTCTGTTCTCGCTTCATGACCTACGACGTTGCGCTCGACGAAGACGCCGCGGGCTATTCCTGCACGATGATGGACTATCCCTACATGAAAGAATGGACGGCGGCGGCAAAGCTTGAACCCGATGAGCTCGAAGAGCTCGATGTCGAGTTCTGAGACATCGTCTGCCTTAGGATTTCACGCGGCCATTTCGCCTCGTGGGGATCGCACGACAGCAGGCGGTGCCAAGGGTGAATACGACTGTATCCGCGAGTTCTCGGGAGAAAAAAATATCCAAATCCGATGATGGAGGGATCGCGCCCGAACCAAGTTCCCTCTACGCAACTCGGGTAGAAGGTTCCGTGTCTTCTCATCTTCGCGCATGGGGTGTGAATGCGGGAGATCGCGTTACTTACCAGCGGCAGGGACGGGGATGGATCGTGGTGTCCGGATATACAGCTGAGGATCGTATTTTTTATCGCAAGACGATGCTCGCTTGCGAAGGCCGGAAATGGCACAACCTTGCATTTGAGTATCCCGCATCAGACAAACGCGCAATCGATGAATTTGTGACGCGCGCGTCTTACGCTCTTGCTGCGTATAATCAGGCGGGTTGCTGAATACCCAACATCAGGCTCGTCTAGCGCTGAGCCGATCTTTCGCCCAGTAGCGAGGCCGCTGGAGCGTGATAATTGCCTGCGACATAGCGGTTAGCTTAAGCGTAGGAACAAAAACTTGCTGGCCGCCGTTGCCGATCAAGTGCCTTTTTGGAGATCGATCATGGCAAAGCAGCAGAAGAATCTGCGCGAGTTGTTTCACGATACGTTAAAAGACATCTATTTCGCGGAAAAGAAAATACTGACCACGCTCCCAAAGATGGCTAAGGCGGCGCATTCCGAAGAGCTGAAGGCAGCCTTTCAAAAGCATGAGAGCGAGACGGAGGATCATGTCGAACGCCTCGCCAAGGTGTTTGCCGAGCTGGATGAGACGCCCCGCGGCGAGACTTGCGATGCCATTGTGGGCATTGTCGAGGAAGGGCAGGAGGTAATGAAGGAATACAAGGGAAGCCCGGCTCTGGACGCTGGCTTGCTCGCGGCGGCACAAGCAGTCGAGCATTACGAAATCTCCCGCTACGGCACGCTGAAGACGTGGGCGCAGGAACTCGGGTTAGATGAAGCGGTCAAGTTGCTCGATACTACTCTGGCTGAGGAAAAGAAGACCAACGAATTACTGACCGAACTCGCCGAAAGCGGCGTCAATCAACATGCTGAGGCGGCATAGAGGCGAAGATCTGGAATTTATCCGGGCGCCGCGAAGTGCGCCTGGCCTGTTCAGGGCAAATTCAAACGATCGAGGGAACGTCGGACCAGTCTCTGGGTTCCCCATCTAGCCGGAGATAAGTCATGGACGAAAATCGAGTTGAAGGTACTGTCCGCGAGTATGGCGGTAGGTTTCAAGAAGGCGTCGGCACCATAACAGGCGATGCCAAGACGCGAGCTGAAGGTGCAATGAACGAGGCGGCGGGCGCTGCGCAGCAGCTGTATGGGCAGTCCGCTGATATGGCTCGTCAGACCGCGACGACGCTTGATTCCTGGTTCCGCAACGCGATCGAAACCCAACCCTACACGACCGCCGTTGTTGCATTGGGGATTGGCTGGCTGCTCGGCCGAATGCGCCGACCGCTGTAACCCGAGAAGCAAAAGAGATTGCGGCGGTTGCCGCTCCGCCTGGTCCAGTGCCCTACCTGACTTTCGCTGTCGAGGATAATCTTGCTGCGGTCACGGAGGACGCTTGCGAAAGACTTTGGCTGCGAAGTGATAACCGCCCTCAACGGGACGGATGCTTTGACTGTACTCGTTAACGATCAGCGGATCGACATCTCGATAAGTGACGTCAACATACCGGGGTTGTGGGTTGCGAGCTTGCCGAGAAAGCGAAACGTGTGCGGAAGGATCTTAAGGTGATTCTAATCTCTGGGCGAGAGTCGGACAGTCACGGCCTTCCCATGATCCGGAAACCGTTTTTGCAGGATGAGCTTGAGCGAGTTATGAGACGGACTACCGGCCTTTGCTGAATCCGAGCCGAGTTGAGGGTTGGTCCGGTGTCATCGCTTGCACTACTTATGAGGTGGGGTAATTCAATTTTGTATCTCGCGCCAGACGCAACGTCCTGAGACAGAAGTTTTACTCTGCCCCCTTTTCATCGGCGATACGCCAGTGATGGGCATCGAGTGTTCTGTCTATTAGCGCCAGAAAAGGGCCAAGAGCAGAATCACTGGCAGCGGAACACCGAGTATCCACAACAGGAAGCCTCTTCCGAGTCCCATGCTTGTTCTCCGTTATCGCCTCTCGTGAGCGCTGTCGGTGTACGCGCTAGTGATGCGAGAGAAGCACCAGCAAGATGATAATCGGGATGGGAACACCCAAGAGCCAAAGCAAAATGGGCATGACTCGCTTCTCCGTCCGTTCTCTACCAGGCCCGCGGAGTGAGACGCCGATCGTCCCACGTACCATCGCGATGTTGACCTCCTTCGGCCGCGGCAA
>Ga0073928_10003008_pt1 | contig 27430 bp, 22 predicted proteins | sample PaiPotPPA55metaG_FD_76969 | JGI IMG/M metagenome (GOLD analysis project Ga0073928, IMG submission 76969) | Iron sulfur acid spring bacterial and archeal communities from Banff, Canada, to study Microbial Dark Matter (Phase II) - Paint Pots PPA... ...
CAACACTGGCTTGCGCTTCTCGGCCGGCGCGATCGGCCTGTGGATGGCGTCGAAGATTACTGCACGTTCCTCGGCGCGGGGCTGGCTCGTCTCGGCATTCAGCTTGATCGCACTCGTGTGAACTGGGCGGACGACGGATGGCTGCCCGCGCTGCGGGAACTTTGGCGCGAGAGCGCTGCCTGGCGCGGCAAATGGGTGCTTTTGCAATACACCGCCCTCGCGTGGTCGCGGCGCGGTTTTCCGCTGGGCGTAGTAGCCGTCTCCGCAATCCTCCGTCGCCGAGGCGCGCGATGCGCCCTCGTGCTTCATGAACCGTATCGCCAGGCGCCAGGCGCGCGTCGCTGGATCGACCGCGTCCGCGGCTCTTGTCAGGATTGGGTTGTCCGAAGCCTTCACGCTCGAGCGGAGAAAAGCATTTTTGCCGACCCGCTTGAGAAAATCGGCTGGCTGCCGAAGAACGATCCGAAGGCCGTCTTTATTCCCATCGGCGCAAACATTCCTGAACCGGTCATCCGCCCCAGTTCAGAAGTTTCGCGCAACGGTGCCGCCAAAACCGTCGCTGTTTTCTGCCTCAGCAGCCCGCCCCTGCGTCAGGAAGAAGTAGGAGATATTTGTTCCGCATTGCGCTTTGCTTCCGCGAATGGCCCCGCACTTCGAGTGCTGTTTGTTGGAAGAGAGACCGCTGAAGCGCAATCGGAAATCGTTCGCGCACTCGATGGAGTTAATATTGAGATTTGCAATCTTGGTTTGCTCGATGCGCACGAAGTCGCGCGCTCGCTCGCTGATTCCGACGCGATGCTTTGCGTCCGCGGCCCCCTTTATCCGCGCCGCGGTAGCGCGCTCGCCGGAGTTGCCTGCGGGATGCCGATCGTCGGCTATGAAGGAGCCGCCGCCGGAACACCCCTCGAGCAAGCAGGCCTGGCTCTCGTTCCTTACCGGGATACGAAAGCGCTCGGAGCAGCGCTCGCTCGCGTCTTTGCAGATGACGAACTCCGCGCCGTCCTCCAAGAAAGGAGTCGCTCCGCGCACGACAAATACTTCTCCTGGAGCGTCATTGCCAGGCAATTTTCCGAATCGTTGAAATCTTCTCCTTAGCCGGGTTGCGATCGATCGCCAAAGATGAAAATCCTGATCTATTGCGAATACTTTGCTCCACTCGTCGGCGGAGTGCAGACCGCGGTCCATTTGCTCGCCGGAGGACTCTTGCAGCTCCGCGCGCAAGAAGGAGGCGTTCACCAGAGGGCCGCCGATGTGAGCGTGGCAACGATGACGCCCGCAAACGGAATGGATGATTCGGCACTGCCCTATGGCGTCATCCGAGAACCGGGGTTGGTTCGTGTGTTTCAACTCATTCGCGATGCGGACGTGATTCATCTCGCGGGTCCTTGTCTTCTTCCGCTCCTGCTCACATGGCTGCTCCGCAAACCCCTGGTGATCGAGCATCACACCTATCAGGCGATTTGCCCGAACGGCCAGCTCTTGTTCCAACCGCAGCAGACGGCATGCTCTGGGCATTTCATGGAAAGGCGCTACGGGGAATGCCTGCAGTGCTGCACCCAAACGATGGGCTGGGTCGCCAGTATTCGCGCGTTGATTCTTATGTTTCCTCGACGTTGGCTCAGTAAGCGCGCGGACGCCAATGTTGGAGTCACTAACCATGTGGGAGCACGGCTTATGCTTCCCCGTACGCAAGCGATTTATCATGGCATTGACGTCACTCCGCCAACGAGCAATAGTGATGTTCTTCGCGCCTCGAAAGCACTTGAGGTGGGATTCGTCGGAAGGCTTGTCGCGGAAAAAGGCCTGCCTCTTCTTCTGGAGGCGGCGAAGCGATTGCGCGACGATGGCACTTCGTTTCGATTGACGTTTATCGGAGACGGTCCGGAACGCGCGCAACTCGAGAAATTAACCGATCGATTCGATTTGAGGAGCCTCGTCACGTTTACGGGCGAGATGCGGGGCGTCGAGTTCAAACGAGCGGTCAGCGACATCGACGTCGTCGCCATCCCGTCCGTGATGGAGGAAACGGCAGGCCTCTCGGCAATCGAGCACATGATGCGAGGGCGTGTCGTCATCGCCGCGGATATTGGCGGTCTTGGCGAAGTTGTCGGCGACGCTGGCCTTAAGTTTCCGCCGCACGATTCCGTCGCACTCTTCTCCCGGCTGCAACAAGTTGCCGGTAACCGGGAGGAGGCTGCTCGGCTTGGCCGGGCGGCACGAGAACGCGCGGAAACCACCTTCGCTCTCTGCCGCATGGTGGAAGAACATTTTCGTCTTTATCGTAAGCTCGTAGCCGCCGAATGAAATGAAGCGAGGTCCCTTGAGCCCTTTTCACGATGAGTGTGGAGCGGCTGAGATAGAATAGGTGTTCTGCTCTTTATGAACTAGGTTCGTTAACGAAGACTTGAGGTACCACAAAGTTGCTTACCGCCCGCGTCCCCGTAGTGAGGAACCAAGCCCTGATAGGCGTCGCCCTGTTTGGCATGGGCATGTGGCTTGCCTATGAAATCGGAGGAAGGATCGCCGCGGAGGACCTGCGGTCGATTGAATTCTTCGCCCTCGTGTTCGTCGGCTGCGTGGTAGCCGTCGCGACCCTTCGGAATTGGCGCCACGGCTTTTACCTGTTCCTGGTGTGGTTGCTTTTTGAAGATCTCGTCCGGAAGTACATGGGCAATGGCCTGGTTTTGTTTTTCGGTAAGGACATTTTGGCGGGAATCATGTACGTCTCGCTTGTAGTGGCGATTAGAAAAGGTCGAGAGAAAGCTTTCCGGCCCCCATTTTTATTGTTTCTGAGCTTCTTCTTGTGGCTCGGAGTCTTGCAGGTTTTCAATCAGAACTCTCCCAGTATCTTTTATGGCTTACTGGGTTTTAAGCTCGACTTCTACTACATTCCGCTGATGTTTGTGGGATATGCGCTGATCCGCAGTGACAACGATCTCAGGAAATTCCTAGCAGCCAATCTAAGCCTTGCAGGTTTGATCGCGGTGCTGGGGCTCGTCCAGGCGATTGTGGGACACACCTTCTTGAATCCCACGGAGCTCGCGCCGGAATTGCGCGGCCTCGGCCAGCTCGACAAGGTGACTCCCATTTCAAATCAAGTCTTCTCCCTTCCGGCCTCCGTATTTGTGAGCAATGGCCGTTTTGCTCTATACCTGATCGTGACCCTCATTCTCGCCATTGGCACAGCCGGATACCTTTTGTTGTCGACCAAGCGGTTCCGCATTCTCGTATTCCTTGTCATTGGATTCATTGGCGCAGCGACTTTCTTTACCGGATCTCGTGGCGCCCTGATGTACGGACTCATGGCCGCTTTGGTGCTGCCCGCTGGATTTCTGTGGGGCGCTCCTTGGCGTCAGAAGCAGGCGCATCGGCTCGTTCGAGCCATTCGTCACTCGTTTATGGTGGCCGCGCTTGGCCTTACAGCCGTCCTATTGCTGTTCCCGAATGAGGCTGCTCCTCGCATAGCGTTCTTCGCCGAAACTTTGCTGCCGAGTAGTTCCGAATATGCGATAAGCAGTCGCGTTTGGGACTATCCGATCGACAATTTGCTGGGAGCATTCAACCGTCCTAACTGGCTTGTCGGAAACGGCATTGGGACGGCTTCTCTCGGAACTCAATATGTCGCGAAGCTCATCGGTGGGCGCCAACTGGATCTGTGGGTCGAGGAAGGCTACGGCCAGTTGATCATCGAAATGGGAATTATTGCTCCGTTCCTTTGGATTCTTTGGACATTCGCGCTTTTATACCATTCGTGGCTAGTAGTACGTCGCCTGCGCCAAACACGCTTTTTCCCCATCGCCTTCGCAATCTTGTGGTACGAGTTCGTTCTGCTTTACCCGATTACGTACGGTGGCTTGATGCCGTTCCAAAACTACATCAACAATGCGTATTTGTGGCTCTTGGTCGGCGTTCTCTTCCGGCTGCCGGAAATCTTGGCCGCCACGCCGGGTCCTTCTCCAGTTTCTTCCGGAAAACTGGCTACTCGTGGCGGGTTTCAATTTTAACCCGGTAGGATTTTGCGTCCAAAACCCGCAGCGTGCTGACCTAGAGTGGATTCGCGTTTCGCCTATCATCCTGTGGTTGCGACAGTTTTCGGCTAGCGCATTTATAAGAAAGTGGGCTGTTAGAGGGTCGGAATCCCGTCATCGAGAGCGATTTGGAGGCAAATCAGTTTCTGGTAACTCGCTTCGCCACGATTCGTATAAGGGGTTTCTCCAGGATGGTATCTCGTTCCAGTAAGTTTCCGTTGAGCGCAAAGGTTTCATACCCGAGTTGAATAAGTTCATCCAGGGCAAGATTGGGATTGCCGCCTTCTGAGGTGATCATTTCGGTGTGCAATTCAAGGAACAAAATTGGTGCGTGCTGATCGAATGCCTTTCGTCCGCCCCGAAGCACCGCCGCTTCTTGACCTTCTACATCGATTTTGATGTGCGTTGGCGCGCCGTACTGGCTGGCTAGCTGATCGATCGTTATTGCTTGCGTCCGCGTCAATTCGCTTTTCGGCCTTCCCTGCATGATTTTGAAATAGCCGTCCGAAAACACTCCGGAGCTCAACATATCCACCGTGCCGGCCTCATTGCTAACCGCGGCTTGCATAATGCGAATGTTCTCCGTAAGGCGGTTCAAAGTGCACTGCCTGGCAATCATGCGTGTGGCAATCGGAGATGGGTCTATGGCGATAGCCTTCCCGCCAAACTGAGCTGCTGCAAGACTGAACACGCCAAAGTGAGCGCCGATGTCGAAGAGGAACATGCTAGGACCGCAATGACGCAGAAAGTTCTGAAATTCTGCACTTTGCTCCGGATCAACGATCTGCGCTTGATAGGCGACCCTATAGGCGCGGGGATGGCAGATGAGCCTGCCGTTTGGCGGAAAGCGCAACATTTCGGTGGATCCTAGATAAAACCTGCTTGCATCCCACAGCCATTGCAGGGACTTAGATGGAGATCGCAGCCAGTTCCGCACGGGCCTTGGCACTGTAGCCCTTATCGCGGACTTGAGCAGTTCAGTTCCCATAGAGCACGAAAAGAATCCGTCTTGATCTCACCAACTCGGGCACCCATTCCTCGAGAAAAGAAGCGCGCCCAATCTGGTTTGTCACCAAACCGAGCATTCGCATGAACTCGACTAGGATAGATTACATCACACCGGATATGCCGTGATAATCGCTTGACGGCTCGCTCCATACGGTGGCGTAGGGTGCCGTGCGAACCCGCCTATGATTTTTTTAATCGACAGAGGGGGCCGATTAGAAATCCCTGTAAGTCACTCAAAACAAAGAATAGCGGCACATTCTAATCGTCGCTGAATCGCGATTCTGGCGATTTCTCCAATTACGAGCCTACAAAAATCGGGATCGCCAATTTTCACTGCTTTTACCCTTTCCACGTGTGGAATAATGCAAATGCGAGCGTGATGCGTGAACCAAGGCAAGCAAAAACCCCGGCTGGCAGTCGTTTCGCCGTTCCTCGATAAGGGTTACGGAACCGAGCGCATTATAATCGAATGGATCGCGCAGCTCGCCGGCGAATTTGAAGTCCACGTTTATAGCCAGCAGGTTCAAGACCTCGATCTTTCGCAAATCGTTTGGCACCGCGTTCCGAAACTCCCCGGTCCTCACATCGTCAATTTTCTCTGGTGGTTCGCGGCAAATCATTTGTGGAGGAGTTGGGGCCGCCGCGTCCGCGGACTCCATCACGATATCGTATTCAGCCCCGGAGTAAATTGCCTGGACGCCGACGTGATTTCCGTCCATATCGTCTTCGCTGAGTTTCTGCAGCGCGTTCGTTCGGAACTCAAATTCAGTCGAAACTCTGTTTCGTTTTGGCCGAAGCTTCTGCATCGCAAGCTCTACTATCGCCTGATCATCTGGCTTGAGAGCCGGCTTTACCGGGACCCCGGGACTGTCTTAGTTCTGTACGCGCAAAAAACCGCCAAGGATCTCGATCGAATTTATGGGCGGCGCGATCGATGTTTTGTTCTTTACCTGGGACTCGACCACACTGCATATCATCCGGCGCGGCGAGCGGCTCTGCGCGAGCGCGCACGGCAGCAGCTGGGTCTGGCGGACGGGCGATTCGCGCTTCTCATGGTTGGGAACGATTGGCACAAGAAGGGGATTCGCGTTCTTCTTGATGCCATGCAACTCCTGCGCGACCTGCCTGTGGATTTGCTCCTCGTGGGGCGCGAGGACCCCGCTCCCTTCCGCGCCATGGTCCTTGAAAAGGGCCTCGATGGCCGCGTAAGCTTTCTTCCTCCGCGCAATGACGTTGAGTTTTACTATGCCGCAGCCGATGCATACGCCGGTCCGTCGCTCGAAGACACCTTTGCACTTCCTCCCGCAGAAGCGATGGCTACCGGCCTGCCCGTCGTAGTTTCGATTGAAAACGGAACTTTCGAAATCATCACCGATGGCGTGGATGGAATGATTCTCCGCGACCCAAACGATGCCGCGGCGCTCGCGTCCATGATTCGCCGCCTCCACGACGACAAAGAGTTTCGCTCCCAAATGGGGGAAAGAGCCGCGGAAACTGCCGCGCAATTTACCTGGGAGCGCAATGGTCGCGACCTCTCGGCAATCTTTCACGAGGTCCTGCGACGCAAGGCCCGGCTGGAACCGCAGACGTTGACTCAGGAATCGTGATCCGCCCGGAATCATCGCAGGAGAAATGACCGCACCGGAATCCACGCCAAAGAAAAAGCTCATCGTTGGACTCTTCCCGGAGTTGCTTGGCGTCGGGGGTGTTCAGGAAGCGGGACGCCAGACCGCGGCGGCTATCGCAAGAATTGCGCCGCGAAAAAACTGGTCTACTCATTTTCTAAGCCTCAACGATCCCCGCGCCGCCCCGCCGTTTCAAGCGGAGAGCAACAGGATTCCATTCCTCGGTTTTGGACGCGCCAAGTTGAAATTCATTCTGGCTGCGGTCGGCGTCGCGGGGAAACGCGCCGATATCGTTCTTGCCGCGCATCCAAATCTGGCGCCGGTCGCGGCATGCATGAGGCTGGCCTCTCGAGGACGGATTAGGACGATTGTGATCTCGCACGGCGTGGAAATTTGGCAGCGACTATCGCTTATCAGGCGCACCGCCCTATCGCGTGCGGATCGCGTTGTCGCGCCGAGTAGCGATACGGTCGCGAAGCTTGCGGCCGTTCAAGGTGTCGCGAAGGATAAACTTCGCAAGCTTGCGTGGCCTTTGAGTCCGGGGTTTCTCGCTCTCGCTGACTCGCGCGCCGCACTTCCGGAGTCGCCTCACCTTCCGCAAGGCCAGATCATTTTGACCGTCGGCCGATGGTCGGCATCGGAGCGCTACAAAGGCGCGGACAAATTAATTCGCGCTGTAGCGCAACTTTACCCCGCGTTTCCGGGTTTGAATCTCGTTGCCGTCGGCGGGGGGGACGATCTTCCGCGTCTCCGAACGCTCGCTTCTGAACTCGGCATTGCCGGCCGCGTGCATTTCTTCGACGGCCTCTCGCGTGAAGAAGTGGCCGCATGCTACGCGCGCGCAAATATTTTCGCGCTGCCGAGCACCGGAGAGGGCTTCGGCATGGTGTTCCTGGAAGCGATGGCTTTCGGCGCGCCGATCGTTGCCGCTGCTTGCGGGGGATCGACGGACCTCGTCCACGACGAGTCCAATGGCTTGCTCGTTGCGCCCAATAACGCCAAAGAACTCTCGCAGGCCCTCGAACGGCTCCTCAAGGATGATTCGCTTCGCTTTCGCCTCGGGCGCTGCGGCGCAGAAACGGTGCGACAGCAATATCGGTTCGAGACTTTTGAAACCAATCTCGAACGGATTCTCGAGGAATGCGGTATGGATTCCCATCCCTAGGCATAGTATCTTTAGGCGTTTCCCTCTCGTTGGGGCGGCTCGGCCCGCGGATGAAAAGAAGAGTCCTGCAATGTCCGGTAACGCCAGAAAGCCGCTGAAGGTTCTCCAGACCGTGCAATCTTATTTTCCGTTTGAAGACCGGGGAGGCCCAGTCGTCAAGGTTCGCGCACTCGCTCGAGGACTTGCACAACGCGGGCACGCCGTAACCGTGCTGACCGCCGATCTCGGATTCAGCAAGCACGGCGGGCAAAACGGTTTCCAGACAAAGGTTGAGCACTGCCCTTGGGGATGGCGAGCGGAGGAGGACGGCGTCGAGGCCATTTATCTGTCAACGATTGGCCACTATCGCGCGCTCACCGTAAATCCGAACGTGATCGGATTCTGCGGGTCTAACCTCGGGCGATTCGACCTCGTGCATTTTTACGGGCTTTATGACCTTCTGGGGCCGGCCGTCGGCTATTTTTGCAGGCGCCAGGGAATTCCGTACGTGATCGAGCCCATGGGAATGTATCGCCCGATCGATCGAAGTTTCCGGCTGAAACGATTGTGGCATAGGAATCTGGGAGGATCTTTCTGGAAGAATGCCGCCCGGATCGTTGCGACGTCAGAGATGGAGCAAGGAGAGCTCGAGGACGATGGCGTTCCTCCTGAAAAGATCGCAATCCGTTACAACGGCATCGAAGAAAACTTGCGCGAAACTCTTCGTGCTAGAGGAAACTTCCGCGCAAAGTGGTGCATATCGCCCGAAGAGCCCCTAATCTTGTTTCTAGGCCGGCTCATCCCGCGCAAAGGAGCCGATACATTGATCGACGGGTTCGCGGAGGCCTGCCCTGAATCAGGGCGATTGGTGATCGCCGGCCCCGAAGGTGAATCGGGTTACCTCGCATTTCTGCAAAAATGTGCAGAGAAGTCCGGCGTCGCAAATCGCGTTCTCTTTACGGGCGCTTTGTATGGCGAAGAAAAACGCGCGGTTCTTGCCGACGCAACCGTCTTCGCGCTTCCATCGCGCTACGAAAATTTCGCCAATTCCGCAGCCGAAGCGATCGCCTGCGGCGTGCCGGTGATCATCACCGATACCTGCGGCATTCGCTCGCTGGTTAGCGACCGCGCCGGGCTGGTAGTCTCGGCCAGCAAGGACGCTCTCGCCCAAGCGCTCCGCAGGCTGCTTTCCGACAAGGCGCTCTACGCGCGGCTGAAGGACGGATGCCAGGCCGTTGCGGAACAGTTGAGTTGGAGTAAGCTAACAGAGAAAATGGAAGGATTCTACGCGGAGGCATTGGCGCGGAGAAATGGAATCCACTGAACCAATCACGTTTTACGATCGGCACCCGTTCGATTGGACCCCCGCGGACGCCTCGGCAGATATTCGCTCCGTCGTTTCGCCTTCTCTCGCGGATCTGATTGAGACGATGGATGCGAATGCGATGGTCGTCGACGTGGGTTGCGGGCCGGGTCGCGTGCTCGGCCTTCTCGCGCAGCGCGGAATTCGATGCATCGGACTCGATCGCAGCCGCGTTTCGCTCGACCTCGCGGTGAAACGCTACGGGCGGCCCGGCGTCGTGGGCGACAACTTGCATCTGCCGCTCATGGACGGTTGTGCGGACCTGGTGATCTCCGACGGTGTAATTCATCACACGGAAGATCCTCTTGCTGCGTTTCTGGAAAATTTCCGTGTATTGAAGCCCGGCGGCCAAATGTATCTCGCCGTCTACAAGCCCTCGGGGCGATATCCGGTGCTTTACAAATTTCCGGGCGCGCTCATCCGTCACGGTGTTCGACACTCCTGGACGCGCCCGGTCGTTTTCCTGGCACAAATTCCCTACTTTGCGGTGCACTTCGTCCGGTCCAGAGGAAAGCGTACCTGGGCCGGCGCGCGAAATCTGTTTTTCGACTACTTCGTCACGCCGCGGGTTGCGTTTCTTCCACGCCATGCAATCGAGGATTGGTGCGCCCGGCAAGGCGCCCGCATCGTCCGATACGACGAGAATCGCGGCTTAAACGTTCATTCTTTTCTCTTGCAGAAAGAATTGCGCACGGAACCCAGGCGCGAGACCGTTGTCCCCGCGGGCGCCGGGGCCCTAGCGGCCGACAGGCGAGATTCCGCATGAAAATTGAGCGGTCACTCATGTCCACTCCAAACGCGATGCCGGGACCTCAGCGAGGTCACGGCGCAACGACCGGCCGTTCTGCCGAGTGGCTTCGGTCGGGTGGCAAGGTTCCTAAAGGGCGCCACACCGTTTATCGAGCGGTGTGGTATCTCGCGAATGCCTTGCTTCTGATAGCCATGCTGTTTGCGATTTATTCGATCGGCTGGGAGTATTCCACGCGGAGGTACTTGAAAGGATTCTCCGATGCGATCGTTCCGGCCACGTCCCCTCCGGAAGAAAAAATCGAGGCCATACTCAACTGGATGACGCATGGCCCAGCGCGCCTGCGCAATGGTCCCAGCGCGCTCGTGCCTGACCGCGATCCTACCGACACGTTGAACTACGATGCGCTGTTGCGAGTCTGCGGCACTGCCACAAATGCGTTTATCAACCTCACTGACAGCGGGGGGCTCGAATCCCGGCGATTGCTTCTCGTAGATGAAAACGGAATGACGAAACATGTGGTCGCGGAAGTGTCAGTCGACGGCCGTTGGATCGTCGCCGATGCTGCATTTCGTGTGCTGTTTCGTTCAGAAAACGGCAAGACGCTGACGCGCGAAGACTTGGCCGATCCGGCGACGTTTGTCCGCGCGACGCAGAACATCCAGAAGTACGATCCATCGTACACATTCGACCGCACCATGCACATCCGGCTGGGACGCCTGAAATTTGTGGGTCGTCTGCTCCGAGCGGCTCTCAATCGCGTGTTCCCGGGCTGGGAAGATTCGATGACGGTGACTCTTTTGGTCGAACGAGAATCGTTCGCCGCGATGTTTACCGGAACTCTTGCCGTACTGTTTCTAGTTCTTATCCGTATTTTCCTCCGCTGGTACGGCGAGAATCGCCTCGGAATGAGTCCCTTCCGGATTCGGGATCAGGTTCGGCGCGCGGCTCATGCATTCGTGGACACCGCGAGCTGACGCATGTACGGAATCTGCGGCGTCATCGGGATCGAATCGAAGGAAGCAGGCGAGGCCGTTGACGGGTCGCAGTGGAAAGAGCTGTTTCATGACGCAATTTTGACGGAGTAGATTTTTAGCGCGATGGGCTGGACGAACGCCTATTGCGGACGCATTACTCGGGCCGCTTACTCAGGCGCCTTGGTTCGTTTTTCTGATTCCAATTCTCGAGCATGTTCAGGGCGGGATTCAACAATAAGCACAGGGCGCCGATCCTGCAGGGACGGATTGTTGTCCTCAAAGAGCGAGACGTAGACATCCGGTCTCTCCCACACGGATAAGTGGTTTTCCCATTTCGCTCCGGAACGGTTTTCAGAAGGAGTCACCATTTCGCTGGACTGGCGGCCGAACAGGTGTATCGCCTCAGAGGCGGCGTTCACCACCATCGTTATCTTGACCAACTTTTTCCCATCGAGGACGAAATCCATTGTCTCCTTGGGCGCATCCGGATGATCCAAGTCGAGCGGAGCCAAGGTCGAAATCTCGGTCCGCTCGCCACCGTCCACGGCGGCCAAAAGGCGATCGCAGAGGGACCCGTTGTGATGCCGGCATACCTCCACCTCTTCTCTCGCGTCCGCTTCCAGGCGCAGGAAACGCCCGGCGGATTCTCCAATGTAATGACGTCTGACCTCGATGGGCTTGACATCCGCGGCCTGCGCGCGCACAACCCCAGGGAGTAAAATCAAGAAAAGAAAAACGATCAGCTGTCGCACTTGGTTGATCCTCTTGCTACGAGATTATCGGGATTCCACTAGGCAAGTAACCAGTCATTTTCATCTGTCGCCGAGTAATAAACACAAGTCTCAAGGGTCTGGAGCGTTCTCAGTACCGGCCCTTCAGACTTCGCCGTCTCGACAACAAACGAACTGCCCTAAGTCGTTATAATCCAAGAAAGTAGCAGATGTGAGCCTCGCGTGCGTGTACAGTTTCGGGCGAAACTTGGATCACATTGCAACGTACTGTTCGAGTTTAAGCCCGTGTTCCGATTGATTCTTAGCTGGCAGAAAATAGGGCATAATCCTCAAAGTGGTTCGCGAGGTTGTAAGAATATCAATGTGCGGAATTTGCGGCGTCATCGGGATCGAGTCGAAGGAAGCGGGCGAGGCCGTTGTGCGGCGGATGATGCGCGCCATCGTTCACCGTGGACCTGATGAAGAGGGCGTGCTGCTCTCGCCATTGGTGGTTTTTGGTTCGCGGCGCCTCAGCATCATCGATTTGCCCGGCGGCGGCCAGCCCATCTGGAACGAAGCCGGTACAGTCGCGATCGTCTATAATGGCGAGATCTACAACTTCCGCGAGCTTCGCCAGGAACTTCAGGCGAGCGGCCACACCTTCCGCACGAATTCCGATACCGAAGTTGTCGTCCATGCCTACGAAAATTGGGGCGTGGATTGCCTGAAACGCCTGCGCGGAATGTTTGCGTTCGCGATTGTGGAAATGGCGCAAGGACCCGCCGGCCGTCCTGCACGCGTTTTTCTCGCACGCGACCGGCTGGGCATCAAGCCGCTATATTACGCCAAGGCGAATGGCGCATTTTTCTTTGCGTCGGAGGTAGGATCTCTTCTCGCAAGCGGATGCATCGCTCCCAAGATTTCAACCCAGGCGTTGCCGTCGTATCTTCTCTTCGGCTCCCTTGGCGAACCAGCCACTTTGGTCGAAGGCGTCACATCGCTTCCTCCCGGCCATTCGATCAGCGTTCCCGTCGATAACCCGGTGAGCGCTCGGAAACCGGAAGCTTATTGGAGCGCGTCACCGGAATTTGCTACAGAGAAGCACGCGACTGCGGCAACACCGGCGCAACAGGCTCAACAAGTGCGCTCTTTGCTGGAAGACGCGGTGCGAAGCCACCTCATCGCCGATGTTCCGGTGGGCGTATTTTTGAGCGGCGGACTCGATTCTACGGCGCTGGCCGCACTCGCAAGCCGCGTCCAGGGCGGAATCCATACCTTCACGGTCGCATTTCCCGACGAGGAGTTCAGTGAAGCGCAAATAGCTCGGCGCACGGCGAAGAGGCTCGGCACCGACCACACCGAGTTCACACTATCCCAACAGGAAATGGCCGAGCGTCTCAATGAAGCCATCGCAGCATTCGACCAGCCAAGTATGGACGGTGTGAACACTTATTTCGTCTCATGGGCGGCTCGGCAATCGGGATTGAAGGTTGCGTTGTCGGGATTGGGTAGTGACGAACTTTTCGGCGGATATTCATCGTTTTCGAATACTTCACAGGCCGCGCGCCTTGCGCAGGCGGCTCATTTTTTCCCTCGATCCTTTCGCAGATCGCTTGGGAAACAGCTCACTGACAGAAAGTTTTTTGGGCTCTCGCCCGACACGACGCGAAAAGCAGTGGCAGCGTGGCAAGATCCCGCGTCGCTGCCTCATCCTTACTTTTTTACGCGGTCGCTCTTCACGCCCGAACGTGCAGCCTCGTTGCTCGGCGGCAAGAGTGGCTTGCCGTCCGGCATGTGGAGTGATTCGCTTTGGGCACCTTGGCTTCGAAGCGCGGCGCAGGAAGCCGCCTCGATGGATAGCTTCACGGCCGTCTCGTGGCTCGAGCTGCGTTCTTACCTCGCGAGCACGCTGCTCCGCGATACCGACGCCATGAGCATGCGCAATTCGTTGGAAGTGCGCGTACCGTTCCTGGATGCGCCGCTCGTCGATTACGTTCTTGCGCTCCCCGGTTCGCAAAAACGCCGTGGCGCGCAAAAGAAAGCGCTACTTGTGGAAGCTCTGCAAGATCTTCTCCCGGAGGAAATCGTCGCGCAACCAAAGCGCACGTTTACATTTCCATGGGAGCGCTGGCTGCGCGGCCCTCTCGGCGAGCGCGTCGCGGCCGGCTTAACTGATTGGTCTCCGGCGCTCGAACCCCACATCCACGGGGCCGCCGCATTGGATGTGTGGACGGAGTTCCGTGATGGACGGACGACCTGGTCGCGGCCGTGGAGTCTTTACGTTTTGAATGAATGGGTGAAACGAAATTTGAGCGTTCCGGCAGCAGAGCATTCCGAGCGGCGGAAGTCCCCGGCGGTTTCGCTCGCCTGAGAGAATTCCGCAAGATCGCGAAGCGGCATAAACGCAAGTGACGCAAGCAAAATGATCATTCTCGGAATTAACGCGTATCACGCAAACGCTTCGGCGGCGATTGTCGCGGACGGCCGCCTGCTGGCCGCCGTCGAAGAGGAGCGGCTAAACCGCGTGAAGTATGCAGCGGGATTGCCAGCGCGCGCCATTCGATATTGCCTCGACCAAGCGGGAGTGAAACTTTCCGAAGTGGATCACATCGCGATTCCACGCGATCCTCGCGCGCGCTGGGGCACAAAACTTCGTTACGCCGTTCGCATGCCGCGTTTTGCATTTGACCGTGCACGCGTGATGGCGCGCTTCGCCGGGATCCGCGAAGATCTTGCGTCGACGTTCGAGATTGCGCCCGAAAGCATCCGCGGGCAATTCCATCGAATCGAGCACCACACGGCCCATATGGCTAGCGCCTATTTTGTTTCACCCTTCGAGCGCGCCGCCGTTCTGTCCGCGGACGGACTGGGCGATTTCGCGAGTGCGATGTGGGCGCTCGGCGAAGGCCCGCGAATGCGCGCCCTGGGCGAAATCACGTTTCCGCATTCCCTGGGAATGTATTACACGGCGCTGACGCAGTATCTCGGGTTCTGGAAGTTCGGCGAAGAGTACAAGGTGATGGGATTGGCTGCGTATGGCGAGCCGGAATTCCTCGAAGAATTTCGCAACATCGTGCGTGCGGACGCGCCGTTATCGTTCCGACTGGGCTTGAAATATTTCCTGCATCAAAGCCAGGGCCCGGACATGACTTGGCGCGAAGCGGATCGTACGCCGGTGATCGGGCGCCTGTTTTCGCCGTATCTTGAAAAACGCCTTGGCCCGGCGCGCAAACCGGAGCAACCGCTCGAACAGCGCCACTACAATATCGCGGCGAGCATGCAAGCGGCGCTGGAAGAAGTCTTGATCGCGCACTGGACCGCTCTCGCCGACAGAACGGGGGAAAAGACCGTGTGCCTGGCGGGCGGCGTGGCGTTTAATTGCGTTGCAAATGCGAGGATCTTCGATCGGACGCCATTCGAGCGCGTCTTCGTGCAACCGGCTGCGGGGGATGCGGGGCTTTCTGTGGGCGCTGCGTTCGCAGTGAACCATCAAGTTCTAGGGCGTCCGCGAGAATTCGCGATGGAACACGCGGGATGGGGACCGGAGTTCACCGCGCAGCAGATTCGAAGTGCGATCGATGGCGCCGGTGCCTCGGATGGGAGCGCGTACATCGAGGAACTTGGCGAAGAGGAACTGCTGCGTGCCACCGCGAATCACATCGCCACGGGCAAAGTGGTTGGCTGGTTCCAGGGGCGCGTCGAATGGGGCCCGCGCGCGCTGGGCAACCGCAGCATCCTGGCCGATCCGCGGCGGCCCGAAATGAAGGAGATTCTCAACCGGCGTATCAAGCACCGCGAGACGTTTCGCCCGTTTGCGCCGTCGATTCTGGAAGAAGCCGTGGGCGAATATTTCGACCGCACGAATCCTTCACCGTTTATGACGTTCGCGTATCCGGTGCGCTCCGAAAAACGAGCTGTGATTCCCGCACCTACTCACGTCGATGGCACCGCGCGCCTGCAGACGGTGAGCCGCAGTGCAAATCCGCTCTATTGGAAGCTTATACGCGCGTTTGGCGGCATCACGGGCGTGCCCGTTGTGGTGAACACTTCGTTCAATGACAACGAGCCGATCGTCTGCCGCCCCGAAGAAGCTCTCGATTGCTTCCGCAGGACGCAAATGGATGTGCTGGCGATCGGAAATTTCATGCTTACGAAAAACCCTTCAGCCCCAGTGGGCGAAGACGATGCGGAAAGCTTCGCCCGGCGCGCAAAATAAATTGTTTCCCTTTTGGACTTCTGGCGGCCGCTCCGTGCTTCCAGCCTGCGGCCACACCGGCATTGGGAACGGTTCATGCACATCCTGCTCCTGAATGAATACTATCCTCCCGACACTTCCGCCACCGCAAAGATGGCGGTTCAAGTGGCGGAAACGCTGGCGAAGAATCACCTCGTGACTGTAGTGGCCGGGCGCCCTTCCTACGATCCCGATGAGTATTATCCGTTTTCATTTCTTCGGCGCGACGTCCGCAATAACGTCATAGTGGAGCGCGTGGGCTCGACGATTTATTCGCGGCATCAAATGCGCGGGCGCGTATCGAATTACTTATCGTATCTCGCCCTTGCAATTCCCCGAGCTCTTGCGATTAACGCGGATGTGGTCCTCGCAATGACAGATCCGCCCATCGCGGGAATTGCTGGATCTTACATCGCGGCTCTTGGCCGCCGCCCGTTCGTCTACAACATTCGCGACATGTATCCGGACATGGCGGTCGGCGGCAATATCGTTCAGCCGAGCCGGTGGGTTGAACGTTGGGAGCAAATGCATCGGCGCGCGCTGCGCTCCGCAACGCGGGTGATTGTCCTGGGCAACGATATGCGGGATCGTATTCTGTCTAAAGGCGTCGATCCCGAACGAGTGGTCATCGTTCGCGATGGCACCTCTCCGCCTAGTTACATCGCGCAACTGAATGATCCAACCGTTCAGGAAATCCGCAGCGGATTTCCCTTCGTTGTGCTTCACGCAGGCAATCTCGGTTTCTATGGAGCGTGGCAAACTTTGCTTAAAGCCGCTGATATTTTGCGCAACGAAAAAGTGGGATTTGTGTTTGTAGGCGACGGGGCGAACCGGGCGGCGCTCGAGTCCGCGGCGGCGAACCTGCCGAATGTTCGCTTCCTGCCTTTTCGGCCGGTGGAACAGGTTCCCCATGTGATGAGAGCGGGGGATTTGCACGTGGTCACCGTGCGCCGTGGATTGGAAGGTGTGGTGGTCCCTAGCAAGCTCTATTCGATTCTAGCTGCCGGACGGCCGGTCCTCGCCGTTGCGCCGGAAGAAACTGACGCCGCACGCATTTCGCGCGAATCGGGCTGTGGCGTTGCCGCTGACCCGGACGATCCGGCCGCTGTAGCTGCGGCGATCCGCGAATTGCGCAACGACTCAGCAAGGCTCTCTGCGATGGGCCTCCGCGCCCGGGAAGCGGCGGGAAATTATGCTAGAGTGAATGAGCTGGAAAAATTTGCTTTGATTATCGAAGAAGCATATCGCGAGAAGCATGGAGGATGACATTTTGAGTCGTCGGAAGGCATCGAACTCCTGCATCGCTCCTATTGCGACGGCCGCGGGGTTACTGGCGTAATGAGAATCCCTCCCGATTTGCTTACCTTCGGCATCGCGCTGCTGGCATCGCTCGCGCTCACAATCCCAATCCGGCATCTGGCATTGCGTTATGGCATGGTTGATCATCCGGGGCCGCGCAAGGTCCACGTAAAACCGATTCCCTTATTGGGGGGCATCGCTATTTATTTGGGATTCGTTCTGGCTGTATTGCTGACGCTTCATGCCGCAACGCAGCAACAAATTCTCGGCATCCTAGCTGGTGCGACGCTTCTTGCGATCGTGGGATTCCTGGACGATGGTGGCCTGCTGCATCACCAGGTAAAGCTTTTTATCGGCATGCCCGTGGCGGCGTTGTTCCTGATCGCATCTGGAATTCGCGCTCAGCTTTTTTCTCAATTTCTGCCAGGGACTGCAGGCACTGTGCTCGATCTCTGCTTCACAATTTTCTGGGTGATGGGAATCACCGCGGCATTCAGTATTCTCGATCACATGGACGGGCTCTGTGCCGGAATCGCCGTGATCGCCGCGATGTTTTTCACCATTTCGGCCGGCCTCAGCGGCCAAACGATGGTGCGCACACTCGGTGCGGCGACACTGGGCGCGGCACTCGGATTTCTGCGCTGGAATTTCAATCCCGCGAAAATCTTCATGGGTGACGGCGGAGCAATGTTTCTCGGCTTCCTGATGGCGACTCTTGGTCTGAAAGTCCGCCCGGAAGGAGCGCAGCTCCCGGCTTCTTGGATCATCCCGATCTTGATTTTGGGCGTGCCTATTTTTGACACGACAATGGTATCGATCTCTCGCGCCCGCCGCGGCCTGCTTCCTTTCACGTCTCCCGGCAAAGATCACACCGCACATCGCTTATCGAATCTGGGCCTCGGACCGCGTGGCGCGGTACTCGTTCTCTATTTCATGGCAGCGTCGTTAGGTGCTCTAGCCCTTTTGATTCCACGACTATCAACCGCCTCAGCTTACGCTCTACTGGGGATTTTGGCCGTGTGTGCCCTGATAGCGATATTCTTCCTAGAAGGCGCGCCATACGAACGCCAGGCGAAGCTCCAAAAATCTTCGTTTCCGTCTTAAACGGCGGCAGTCTCGCACGGCCTTCTACTAGGGCGAAGCCCACCGCCTGGGATATACTTCTTCGCCAGCATCCTGGAGCAAGTTAGCTGCTTGAAAGCGCTCCCTGGACCCCGGACAGGGACGGTCCGGCCCAGCGGCTAACCTATACTTCCCCCCGTTGAGTCTTAATGAGGCAATTGCAGGAAACGAAGATGCAAGTTGACCGAAGCGACGCGAATCCTTGTTTGAACGCGGGCAAGAGCGCCAGCGCGCCGAGTGTGGCGGTTGTTGGCGGTTCCGCCGCCGGATTGTTCACCGCTTCCCTGTTGGCTCGCCGGGGAGTTTCCGTCCGCGTCTTCGAGCGCATCGAAACCCTTGATCCCGCCGCGCGCACGCTGATCGTTACGCAGCGCATGCGCTCGCTCCTGGGCCGCGCCGCCGAAGCCAGCGTCGTCAACGAAATTCGCCGTTTCGAACTCTTCACCGACGGCCGCGCCGCCACAATTACACTGAAGCATCCCGACCTCATTATCGAGCGTCGCGTCTTGATTCAGGGCCTCGCAGCCGAAACGCAGCAGGCCGGCGTCGCTATGGAACTGGGCCGCCGCTTTCATTCTCTACATCTCAACTCGAAGGGAATGGTGCTCGAAGTTGAGCGGTGCAGCGACGGCACTCGCGAAGAAGTTCACGCCGATACAATCGTCGGCGGCGACGGCGCATCTAGCCGCGTGGCAAAAGCTGCGGGTTGGGACGCTTTGGACACCGTCCCTCTCGTGCAGGCAATCGTTCCGCTTCCGAAAGACATGCCTTCGGACACCGCGCGCGTGTGGTTCGTGCCGCAAGAAACTCCTTATTTCTATTGGCTCATTCCCGAATCTCCCACGCGCGGCGCGCTCGGCCTGATCGGTGAAACGGGCCCAGAGACACGTCGCCATCTCGAACTGTTCCTCGAAAAACGGAAACTCGATGCCATCGAATTCCAGGGCGCGCGCATTCCCGTCTACTCGCGTTGGATCCCGGTAAAGCGCAACGTCGGCAGTGGATCCGTTTATTTGGTCGGCGATGCGGCCGGTCAGGTGAAGGTTACGACCGTCGGCGGAATCGTCACGGGATTCCGGGGCGCACTCGGCGTTGCGGAGGCGATCCTGAATGGCGGCGCGAGCCGGGAATTGCGCAGTCTGCGACGTGAATTAAATCTTCATCTCCTGCTCCGCCGTTCGCTTCACGATTTCCAGCAATCCGACTACAGCCAGCTCGTGGATCTTTTGAACGACCCCGCCAAGCAATCGCTTGCTGAGTATTCGCGCGATGAAGCGTGGAAGATTCTTTGGCGTGTTTGCCTTCGCCAGCCCCGGCTTCTCCTGCTCGGTTTGCGCGGATTGCTGGCAAGCCGTTCGTTCCGGAGGAATCCCATTTAGTGCGGGCGGCGTCGGCTCCCGGCGCATTCTCGCAACCTTTCCCGCACGGCTAGCGCGATATAATCCCTCTGCCTATGCGCAACCAATTGCATTCCCGCTAGCAATGTACATCCTTGGCCTTTCGGCGATGGGACACGATCCGGCGGCAGCGCTTGTCGGCGAGCAAGGCGTCATCGCCGCGATCGAGGAAGGAAAGCTGACGCGAGCGCGCTCCGTAGAAGGAATTCCACGCGCCGCAATCCGGTTCTGCATGGATCGCGCGGGGCTCTCGTGGCGCGATGTCGACCGAGTCGCGGTTGCAAGCCGCCCGAAGCACGCCTCGTGTCGAAAGGTCGCTCTCCGGGCGCGGCTCGCTCCCCTTTCTCCGATATCGAGCGGCTATTTTATCAATAAGAGTCTCGGTGAATTGGGCCGCGAACTGAACAATTTCCGCATCCTCAAACAGATGGCGGGGAGTCCGGAGGCGCGCGTCGAAGGGCTCGACCACCATCTTTGCCACGCCGCAAGCGCCTACTATGCGTCCCCGTTCGATCGCGCTTTGATCGTGGTTCTCGATGAAGAAGGTGACGGCCGCGCTGGTTTTGTCGGGCTCGGCGAGGGCGCGCTCATCCGCGAGCACGCTTCCCTGGCATTTCCTCATTCGCTTGCCTGGGTGTTCACGCAAGTGACGCAGCTTCTCGGTTTTCGTCCGCACGCAGACGAGAACAAGACGCAATGGCTGAGTCTGGCGGGAGATCCGGGCTTCGTCGGTCTCTTTCTTGAAATGCTGCGAAGCGGCCCGAAAGGGTCTCCTCACCTTAACGCGAAGTTTTTCAAGGGCGGATTCACCGGCGAGCTTTCTTTTAGCGATGAGTTCTACCGCCGGATCGGAGCGCCGCGCCAATCATGGCCCGGCCGCGTTCCCCTCCTCGAAGATCCGCTGCGCGCGAACGTGGCCGCCAGCCTTCAGCAAGCATGCGGCGTCGTAGTTAGTGAATGGTTGGAATCGTTGCGAAGCGAAACACGCGAGAAAAATCTGTGCCTGTCAGGCGGCTTGTTCCTAAATGCGCTCTTGGTCGCCGCCGTGGAAACAAATACGAGGTTCGATCGAATTTTCGTTCAGCCGGCAGCCGGAAACGAAGGGACCTCGCTGGGTGCGGCATGGCTCGCCTGGCATCAAACGTTCAATCGTCCTCGCGTTCAGCCGATGTCGAGCCTCTATTGGGGTCCTTCTTATTCCAACGAAGAGGTGAAGCAAGTGCTCGACAACTGCAAAGCGGCTTACCAGTGGTGCGATTCCGAGGATCTTAAGATCGACGCCGCCTTAGACCTTATTCGTTCCGGAAAAATCGTCGCGTGGTATCAAGGTGCCGCTGAATTCGGGCCCCGCGCCCTGGGCAATCGCAGTTTGCTCGCATCTCCGTGGGCTTCATACGTCACGGAAAACTTGAACGACTACGTTAAGCACCGTGAATCGTTTCGTCCTTTCGCACTCGCGATTCCGGAAGATGACTGCGCCGAATACTTTGACTGCTCGAAGAATGGCCGCTACATGACTACGATGGCCAGGGCGAAAGACAAAACATGTAAGCTGTTCGATTCGTCCGCCTCCGGGTTTGTCTCGAAGAACCGGCTTGTGCGGCTTCACATTGTCACGCGCGACGACAATCCGCTGCTTTGGAAACTGCTAAAGCGCTTCGGCGAAAAAGGCACCGCACCCGTGCTCGTCAACACCTCGTTCAACTTGTTTGGTGAGCCGCTGGTGGTGACACCGCGCGATGCGGTGCGAAGTTATTACTGTTCCGGAACGGACGCTTTGGCCGCCGAAAGCTTCATTTTGAGGAAGCGCTAATTAGATGGCGAGCGAATTTAAAAGCACGAACGCGGCGAAACGCTGGATTCTCGCCCTCATTATGCTCGCGCTCGTCGTTACTGCGGTGTTGTTGCTTCGCGGTGCGGGGCGCTGGCTGATCCGCGAAGACCCTCTCGCGCGGGCGGATATGATTGTCGTATTGAGCGGCAGCATGCCGTATCGCGCGGAAGAAGCGGCGCGGGTTTTTAAGATGGGTTACGCGCCAGAGGTATGGGTTAGCCGCCCCGAAGGCCCCGGCGCGGAACTGGCGAAGCTCGGCGTGCGCTATATCGGCGAAGAGGAATACAGCCGGGACGTCTTGATTCGCCAAGGCGTTCCCGAAACTGCGGTGCACATCCTGCCGGACGAAATCATCGATACGGAACAGGAAGTGGAAGAAGTCTCGCGAGAAATGCGCCCCTCCGGAAAGCGCAGCGTCATTTTTGTCACGTCCGTCCAGCACACCCGCCGCGTAAAAGCGCTTTGGCGCAAACTCGTCGGAGATAGCCCCGCCGCGCTGGTGCACGGCGCACCGGAGGATCCATTCGATCGTGATCGCTGGTGGTCCAACACGCGAGATTCGCTGGCCGTTGTGCGGGAGATTCTAGGTCTTATGAATGTGTGGGCGGGATTGCCGGTGCGTCCACACCCTAAACCACGGAAGTAGAGTTCGACCGCGGCGCTACTCTTCTTCTCTCAGCACGGAAACCGGCGCGGACTCCAAAACCTTCCACCGTTCCCATTCGCCCTTCTTGCACAGGTCGCGAACGCGAAGTTGCCATTCAATTCCCTGATTCTCATCCGCGGAAGAATAGAATGCTTGCCAGGAACTGCCATTTGTCTTGAATTGATCGCCGACCGAATTCCCGCTCCCGTTCTTTGCCTCGCCCAGCGGATCGTGGCTTCGAAACTCGGCGAGATGCGCGGCGTCGAGAGGAACTCGAAAGAAGACGATTTCGTCCTTATGCCCGCTGTCGACGTGACCATCGCCGGCAAGTCCGTTCTCAGAAAGAAGCGCGGCTGGCGGCAGATGTCCGCAAAGATCGATCGAATTATCGCGTATCACGAGCGCTAGACTCGGAGGCCGCTCGGCCGTCCCTTTTGGGCGCGCCAGCGGAATCTCCCAGAGGATCACTTCGTTGCCGCTCTTTGGCCCCTCCGAATAAAGATCGAGCGAGCGCGTCTGCCAACCTGCCGATTTACTTTCCGGCAGCACTTCGGTAACGGTCGCCACCGAGTGCCCTCGCCACCTTTCGATTTTCACCGAACCCGGAAAGCTTCCGGTCGTGCGAATAAAACGTAAATCTTCTTCTGGAATGTTGAGGACATCTCGCCAGAAGAAATCGCTGAGTCGGAAGGAAAACGTGAAGACCTGCTCGAGGGGAGACGGGGCCGCGTCATTTAAACGCCGCACGAACTCCGGGTGCGACATTTCCTCCACATCTCGAAGCCGTTCCGTGAGTCGCCGGATCATCCACGATTGCTGCCGCAGCAGTCGTTGCCAGCGATTCGCGAGCACGTAAAACACAAATGCCACGACGACCGAGATACCCAGCGCTGGCCACAGAAGATCCATTCCACCTGCTTTCCGGTATCGCCCGAGCGAGAGCCCGGCTCCTGACGTCGCGGGATTCTACTACCAAACTTCCCGTTCTTCTACGCCGACGCGCCCGCTTCCGCAGATTCACCTTGGCGCATGAAAGCGTATGTATGAAAATGGATTATTCTGTAAGTGATTCTTGTCAGAGTATTCTGTTCGGGGGTATGAGTGAAGATTTCCGTGATTGGGTCTGGGTACGTGGGTCTCGTGACCGGCGGCTGTCTCGCCGAAATAGGACACGAGGTCGTCTGTACCGATAGCGATACGGCAAAGATTCGAACGCTTGAATCCGGACACTTGCCCATCTACGAGCCAGGGCTCGAGAAGGTCATCGCTAAAGTTCGCAAGGAAGGGCGAATCAGCTTCCAGGAGAGCCCGGCCCAAGCGGTCGCTTACACCGACGCCGTTTTTATTTGCGTCGGAACGCCTCCCTTGCCGAACGGAGACGCCGATCTCAGCGCGATCGATCGGGTCGCCAAGCTTATTGCCACCGAGTCGCGCTCTCCGAAGCTCGTCGTCGAAAAAAGTACGGTCCCAGCCCAAACTGGCCAGGAGCTGAAGCGCGCGCTCTCCGTCTACGGACGAAAAAGCGGCGTAACGTTTCAGGTGGCGTCCAATCCGGAATTCCTGCGTGAAGGTACGGCGGTGGAAGATTTCCTGCATCCGGATCGCGTGGTAGTGGGAGTGGATGACGAAAAAGCGGAGAAGCAACTCAAAGAAATCTATCGCCCCATTCTCGATCAGAAATTCAATTGCCCCGTGCATGCTGCGGGATGTCCGCAAGCGGCGCCCCCGGTATGGCTTGCGACCACGATCAACAGCGCAGAACTGATCAAACACGCGTCAAATTCGTTTCTGGCCCTGAAGATTTCTTACGCCAATATTGTCGCCGACCTGGCCGAAAAACTGGGCGCCGATATCGAAGAAGTTGTTCGCGCCGTGGGTCTTGACCCGCGCATCGGCCGCAGCTTCTTCAATGCCGGCATCGGTTTCGGCGGCTTCTGTCTTCCGAAAGATTTGCAGGCGTTCATACATTTGGCGGAGCGATCGGGCGTGGATTTCACGCTGCTGAAGGAAGCGGAAAAAGTGAACCGGAGGCGCATCGACCACTTTCTGGAGAAGATTCGCCGCGCCCTTTGGGTCGTCAAAGAAAAGCAAATCGGCGTGCTCGGTCTCGCTTTCAAGCCTAATACGGACGACATCCGTTTCGCACCGGCGATTGATCTCATTACGCGGTTGCTCGCCGAAGGCGCGCACGTCTGCGCGTTCGACCCCCAAGCGATGGAGAAGGCGCGCGCGGTGCTGCCTCAGATCAGATACGCCGAGTCAGCCTATGAAGCGGCGCGCGATGCGGAAGCGCTGATCATCGCGACCGAATGGAGCGAGTTCGGCAAGTTGGAGTGGGAGCGTATTCGCGAATCCATGGTGCGCCCTCTTATTCTCGACGGGCGAAACTTGCTCGTACCTGGCGAAATGAAAGCCCTCGGTTTTGAGTACCACTCGGTCGGCCGGGCGGATTGAACTCTCCTCCCGACAGTTTGTGAAGAGCCTAGCGGGGCGGGCGCGACTCGGCAACTTTCTGCCGGAAATAATCGTAGGTAATCCGCAAACCCTGCTCTAGATTTATCTTCGGCTGCCAGCCCAGGATCCGTTTCGCTTTCGAGATATCAGGACATCGCTGCTTCGGATCGTCCTGCGGTAGCGGATGGAGCTCGATGGGAACATCCGCCGCCGCAAGTTTTCTCACACGCTCGGCGAATTCAAGAATCGTGATTTCCTGCGGATTGCCGAGGTTCGTCGGTTCGTGCTCGCTGGATTCAAGCAAGCGGTAAATTCCGTCCACCAGATCTGAAACGTAGCAAAAACTGCGCGTCTGCTTGCCGTCGCCGTAAACGGTGATCGGGCGGCCACTGAGCGCTTGATACAGGAAATTCGGAAGCGCCCGGCCGTCGTTCAGCCGCATCCGCGGCCCGTACGTGTTGAAAATCCGCACGATGCGCGTGTCCACGCCGTGGTAGCGGTGATACGCCATCGTCAGCGCCTCCGCAAATCGCTTCGCTTCGTCGTAACAGCCGCGCAGTCCGACGGGATTTACGTGGCCCCAGTAGCTTTCTGGCTGCGGGCTCACGTCCGGATCCCCGTAGCATTCCGAAGTGGATGCCAGCAGGAATTTGGCTTTCTTCGCGAGCGCCAGGCCCAGCACATTGTGCGTCCCCAGCGAACCCACCTTCAGCGTCTGGATTGGGATCTTGAGATAATCCGGCGGGCTTGCCGGCGAGGCAAAATGCAATACCGCATCCACGGCTCCCGCAACTTCGATGTATTTCGTCACGTCCTGCTGAACGAACTGAAATCGCGCGTTCTGGAGCAGATGTGAGAAATTCGAATTCGCGCCGGTGACGAGGTTGTCGAGGCACAAAATCTCCCAGTCCTTCTCCAACAGCAAATCGCAGAGATGGGAACCGAGAAACCCCGCTCCTCCCGTGATCACTGCTCGCAATTGTAGATCTCCGTTTTCCGAGTCGCGTGGCTGCCGCACGCTCGCGGCTGTCAATTATTATCTACGAAAAGCGATACCTCGCGAAACTGCGCCCGGAGCCGATTAAATTCCACCTGTGGCCCTATTCACCGAGGCTTCCCTGGCTCCGCTGCTGACCCGGTGGTGTGGTCCTCTACAATCCGCCAGCCTTCCGCAAATCGGCGAAAGTTCAGCGTAAAGAATCCTGTGGGCCGATCGTTCTCTCGCTCAAGCTTGAATTGCCCGATTGCGTAAGCCGCATCCGCGCAGACGATATGAATTTCCAAGTTTGAAAATGAGAGCCGGCCCATCGCCTTTCGATCCGGATAATTCTTACGGTAGCGCTCCAGCAGCGCCTGCCAGCCGCGTGAAACACCGTTCGAGCCAACAAATTCCGTTTCGCCCGATTTCCAATACCCGGCCATGAACGCTTCGATGTCGCCCCGGTTCCAAGCCTCCGTCTGTTGATCGAGCAGCGCGCGAATTTGCACATCGCTCGATTTGTTTCCGCCATCCGTCTGCTGCGCGAAAACCCGCTGCCCGGACAGGCTCATTGCTATCGCGGCGAAGAATAAAAAAAAGGCGGTAGTTTGCATCCGCTGCGGCATCCTTTTCCTCCCATATTTCCGGTAGTCGAACGGCACACCCGCCGCACCGAAAAGCCCATCGCCCTGTGCATCGCGCAGTGCGCCACCACGTTTCCCGGCTGCGGTCCCCGAAGTTTCCCTGGATTAGTACGTTCGTTCCATTGCCCTAAGCGACGCAAAAACGCACACTAAGTGAGTTAAAACCATGTTAATCGCAGCCTTCATCTTCGTGATCTCAGCCCTAGCGACCATCCAGTTCGCTGTGTTTACTTGGCGCGCGAACCTCATTCACGCGATCTCGGCTGGCGCGGCCGGTAACCTGCTGAAATCACACAGTTTCGAAGATGTCTCCGCTTACCAGAAGCTGTGCCCGGAACTCACCGTCAGCCCAGCTCCAAAGCTTCGCTCGGTTCACCTCTATTACCATTTGATGCAAGCAGTTAGCGACCTCGGCACAGCTTTCATCCCAGCGGCGAACATGTGGACGCATCGCGAAATGGCCCTTTGCACGCAATACGCGGCCGTGACGCTGTCGCAGCGCATGGGGCGCAATCAGGCCCTACTCGCTGAAGTCCGCTCCTACTAAGCGTTCTCTTCCGTTCGAATATACGGCGACTACTTCTCTGTAAGGCATACGTGTGAACCACGATCATCGCGCGACTGCCCCCATCCAGGTGGCGTAGCGTAAAAGAGACGCCAACAAAAGGCGCGGCACCCGGAGGCGCGCTCAACTGAGCAGGTCAGTAAGCCCAGCGCATCAGCACGGCGCCGGTCGTAAATCCCGCCCCGACTGCGATCAGCAGCACCAAGTCACCTTTGTGCAGCCGCTTTTGTTCGAGCGCATCCATCATACCCAACGGGATCGTTCCTGCTGTTGTGTTCCCGAAGCGATCAATATTAACGAGCACCTTCGAATCGTCCACGCCAAGCCGCTCCTGCATCGCGCGGATGATTCTCAGATTGGCTTGATGAGGAATTACCAGCGCGAGGTCGCGGCTCGTTAGCCCATTGCGTTCCAGAATCTGGCAGGCTAGCTCGCTCATTCGCCGCACCGCGTACTTGAATACCTGCGCTCCCTCCTGATGCACGTAGTGCATGCGTTTCTCGACGGTCTGTTGGGAAGCCGGGTGCAATGATCCGCCGCCCGGCATGTACAGGTAGGCGCCGCCGGAACCATCCACGTCGTGCGCGAAGTCGATGATCCCTTCGGATTCCGATGTAGCCGGTTCAAGCAGCACAGCTCCGGCGCCGTCGCCA
>Ga0073928_10003009_pt1 | contig 27421 bp, 19 predicted proteins | sample PaiPotPPA55metaG_FD_76969 | JGI IMG/M metagenome (GOLD analysis project Ga0073928, IMG submission 76969) | Iron sulfur acid spring bacterial and archeal communities from Banff, Canada, to study Microbial Dark Matter (Phase II) - Paint Pots PPA... ...
ATTCCACGTGCTCGATCTGGTGGGCGGAATCGCCAGCCAGCGCGAGGACGACGAAATCGGTAAATCGGCGCAGGGCTTGCCTCGAGGAACTGAAGATCTCGAAAAGGCAGGGATCCATGTCACCAACCTGGGTGACGCGGGCGAGATGCTCGACGAGCAAGCCAAAGTCGCTTACAGACGGCGGCTTTCCGAGTTGCGCGAAGAGTTGGAGGAAGCCAAGGAGCTGGGAAGGTTCGACCACGCCGAGCAGGCGGAAGAGGAGATCGACGCACTGACGCGGGAACTCTCGCGCGCCGTGGGACTGGGTGGACGTAATCGGCGGGCGGCGTCGGCTTCGGAACGAGCCCGGCAGAGCATCACCAAGACCATCAAGGCGGTGGTGGAAAGGATCGGGCAGAGTGATGCCGCGCTGGGGGAAATCTTCTCGCGATACATCAGGACGGGCAACTTCTGCTCCTATCAGCCGGACCCCAATTTTCTGATCGCGTGGGAATTCGCAACCACGTATTCGGACACAACCATCGAGCCAACAGACCAACAGCCAAGCTCAAGTGGCGATCCGGCTCCAGGCTCAAGCGGCGATCCCGCTCCAGCACGTACCGATCATCGGCAGGCTGCGTCGGTGATGCTGGATGTTTCGCCGTTCTCGCTCGCCGAACGAACCGCATTCGTTGGGCGAGAAACTGAAGGTAGCACGATTCGCGCGACCATCGATCGCGCACTGACCGGCCACGGTTCGGTCGTCATGCTCTGGGATGGACCCGGGGTGGGGAAGACGCGCCTGGCCATGGAGATGGCGGAGTATGCGTCGAGCGTCGGCTTCCGATGCTCCGTCGGGCACTGCTACGAAAGAGACGAGCCTTTTCCCTACCTCCCGATCGTCGAGATCATCGAAAACAATATTGCGCGGGCGGCGAGCCTGGATGATTACCGTCGACGTATGGGGGACACTTTGGCTGAACTGGCCCAGATCGCTCCAAGTCTTCGGCGAGTCTTTCCCGATCTTCCGAAACCGCTGGAACTGCCGCCTGCGCAGCAGCGCGGCTATCTTTTGCAGAGCGTTTCAGAGGCGCTGGCCCGTGCGGCTCGATTACGTCCGCAGTTACTCGTGCTTGAAGATCTTCATTGGGCCGACGAATCGACGCTGGCGCTTGTGACGTATCTGGCCAATCGCATTGCCCAGCTCCCGGCGGTGATTATTGGGACCTACCGCAGCGGGTATTCGGATACCAATCCGGCATTGGTCCGAACTCTGGAAGAGCTCATTCGGATAGGTGTTCGTCCGCAAAAGCTGAGCGGTCTATCCAAAGTCGCCGTCGCTCAGATGCTCCGTGGGCTAAGTCAACGCGAAGCTCCGGAAACCCTGGTGAACGCTATCTTTGAAGAAAGTCAGGGATATCCATTCTTCGTCGAGGAGGTGTACCGGCATCTGGCTGAAGGCGGAAGACTTTTCGACACGGCCGGTCAATTCCGTACTGAGCTTAAGATCGAAGAGGACGACGTTCCGGAAAACGTGCGGTTGATTATCAGCCGCCGTCTGGAGCGGCTGGACGAGAATGAAAAGCGCGCACTTGCGGCCGCAGCGGTTATCGGGAGCAGTTTCAGCTTTCAACTTTTGGCTGCGGTAAGCCAGATCAGTATGGACGAGCTTTTTAATGTCATCGAGAAAGCGCAGCCGATGGGCATAATCGTCCCGAGCGCCGAGGGGCCGGAGCGGCCGTTTACCTTTAGACATGAGCTTGTGCGTCAGACGCTGCTCGCCGGCATCGCGGCCCCGCGCCGACAGCGTCTGCACGCCAGGGTCGCCGAAGCGATCGAGCGGCTCAATCCTGATGCCGCTAAAGAGCGCTCCGGCGAGATCATCGATCATCTTCTAAACGCAGGATCGTTCGTTGACCGTCAAAAACTGGCCCGCTGGTTGATATTGGCCGGTAAGAGCGCACTTGGGGCAGCAGCATTTGGAGCAGCGCGACGGAATTTCCAATCTGCCCTGTCGCATCAAGATGCACTTGACCCAAGGCAAAGGGCTGACTTGCTGGCGAGCCTTGCGGTGGCGGAGCGAGGCCTTGATCATTGGGACGTGGCACTTGCTCATCTCCGTGAAGTAGTCGAAATTTACGTCAATCTAGGCGACCGGGAGATGGTCGGGGGAAGCTTTGCCAAGTTGACTGGTGCTCTTATCTCGGTTGGCCGCTTCAAGGAAGCGATCGAAACAGCTCATCGCGGGCTGGCTTGCTTGCAGGCGGATATTAGTGCCGGCCGTGTACGTCTTCTCGCCGGCCTCGCGCAGGCGCTCGCAGGCACCGGAGCCTATGGGCCGGCCGACGAGGCGCTGCAGGAAGGGTTGAACATTGCATCCCAGCTCTCCGATCCAAAGCTTGGGGCCAGATTGCTTAGTGTTCGGTCGGCAATAAATTTCCTGTACTTTCGGTTGAAAGAGGCCGCCGCAGATGCACTTCGAGTCGAACAACTCGGCGCATCAGAAGTCTCTCCTTGGCAGCGCGCAATAGATCTCCGAATTCTGCAGCAGATACTGGTGTGTCTTGGAAGCATGGAAGAGGCGCTGAGAATCGCGGACGAGCTTGAACCGCTGGCAAGGAAGATCGGGCAATCTTACGAGGTTGCACTCTGCGTGAGCGTGCGCGCGTGGGCTGAATTTGCTAAAGCGCCCGACCTCGCCAAACTCAAAATTGGCCTCGAGCAGGTGCCGAAATCCGACCAATTGTCGTGGTTTGCCTATTGGGAAACGCTCTCCGAGGTACAACTAAGTCTGGTGGATTTCTTCCGCGGAAACTGGGCGACGGCTCTGTTGCATGCCCAAGCTTCATGCCAGCTAGAAGTTGAGAGAGTAGAGAGCTCTACCCGAGGACTGGGGGTCGGAACGCTTTTTCGCCAGATGGCTTATGCTGGCGATCGCGCCGGGGCATTTGGAATCCTTGAAGGAAACCTGGCCTTACTACCTGTTATCGGCCATCAGAACATTAGAGGTTCATGGTGGATGCTCGCGCTGGTGATCGAGGGCCTTGTCGCGCTCGGCGAGCAATCGGAAGCTGCGCCGTTTTACCCCCTGGCTCGTGAGTTGATCGGCACTGGAGCGGTAGTTCTTTGGCCGGTCTTGCGCTTCACGCAGACGATCGCGGGTGTCGCCGCGGCAGCGGCGCGTCATTGGGAAGCTGCCGAAGAGCACTTTCAGATCGCGATGCAGCAGGCTGAGTCTTATCCCCATCTCCTCGAACAGGCGGAGATACGCCGCTTCCGCGCAATGATGCTAATTGATCGCGCCTCCCCAGGTGATCGCGAGAAGGCGCAAGCCCTGCTCGGAGAGGCGCTGGAAACCTATACGCAGATCGGAATGCCCCGCCACATCGAGATGACCCGGGCGCTCCTCAACTAAACGGCCGGTGCGCCGATCCGCTTGCTCGCGGCTTTCAGCGTGTCGGCGTTCCGCTGTGATCCTTGGAGCTCTTCCTGGGTCATCGCGGGTTCCGGAATCCGGCTGACACCATTGCGGACTAAAATTCCCGGGATCGAGAGCGTCGCCCCTGGCCTTACCCCTTGCGGTATCCCATTCGTTTGGAGCCCATGACCTTCCCTTTGCGCGAAGAATGCCGTCGACTCGCGATTGATGTGATGCAGCTTTATGATGCGCCTAAAATCTTATATGAGCATTATTGATGATAATAGGTCAAGTTAAGTCGCTATAAGCGTTGGCATCAATGATGCTTTCTTCGCTCGTTATGAATCGGGCTGGGCCACCGCCATCTAGATTCCCTCAGTGCCTCCGCCAAGGCGTTCAGACCGCGCAATCCGGGCAAACAGTCGTACTCGTCACGATGATCCTCACGGTGCTCCTTGCCTGTGTGTCAGTCGCTAGCGACTTCGGACTCTTCGAGAACGACCGGCGCAAGATGCAAAACGCGGCCGACAGCGCGGCGATGGCGGGAGAGCAAGAGGTCAACGCGGGCAACGCGGATCAGGCGGTTTCCGCCGCAAAAAACGACGCCGCGCTGAATAGCTATACCGACGGCGTCGGAGGGATAACGGTCACGGTCAACAACCCCCCGCTCAGCGGGCCTCATAGCGGCGACTTGAACGCGGTCGAGGTAATCGTTTCGAGAGTCAAGTCGACGACGCTGCTCAAATTCGTCGGCATCTCCAGTATCAACCTCGCGGCCCGCGCCGTGGCTATCGAAGGCAACGCGCCCTACTGCATCATGGCGCTGAATCCGACCGCGACCAACTCGCTCTCTCTTTTCGGCGCCGCACTTTTGCAGACCTGCGCGATCGTCGATGATTCCAACGCGAGCACGGCGTTCGGAATCTTCGGTGTCGCGCTCTGGCATGCGTCGTCGATCGGAATTGTCGGCGGCTACGACTTTGACCTTTTGCCGTTCGTCTCGCCGAAGCCGGTGACGGGGATTGCACCGGTCAAGGATCCGCTTGCAAGCCTGCGGGCGCCCACCGTCGGGAGCAATTGCGATCATACCAACTACTCGGTGGGCCCGATCGGAATCGGGACTCTGTCCCCCGGCGTGTACTGCGGCGGCATTACTATTACCGGCGCCGCAATTCTGCATCTGCAGCCTGGAACTTACATACTTAGGGGCGGAGGACTCAACGTGCTGGGTCTCTCTGTCATGACGGGAACCGGCGTCACGTTCTATCTAAGCGGCGATTCCACCTATCCATACGCCGGAGTGAATATTCTCGCGGCCACAGTCAATTCCTTGGTGGCGCCAACCTCGGGCGCGCTTGAGGGAATCCTCTTTTTCCAGGACCGCAACATCTCCGCCGCCACCGCCGCCGCCAACCCCAATACGATCGTTGGTGCCTCGCTGGCCAGATACGAAGGCGCGTTCTACTTTCCGACTACGAAACTCAACTACACCATAAACGCGAGCGTCGCGGCCTATACCGCCCTTGTAGCGGACACCATCAATATCAATCTGGTGGCGGCAGGCTCGGTGAACAACGACTACTCCTCGCTAGCCGACGGTTCGCCGCTGAAGGCGGCAACACTCGCCGAATAGAGGGGGGCAGGTAGATGAAAAATAACAAGTGTGGCTGCTGCATCAACGTGAGGCTAAGCCGTGGGCAGGCCGCGGTCGAAGTGGCGTTGATCGCTCCGGTCCTCGTCGTCCTCCTGATGATCGTCGGCGAGTTTTTGCGGATCTACTACACGACTATCGAGCTTAACAATGCTGCGCGAGCCGGCGTGCAGTACGGTATCAACAGTCCGGCGAACGCCGCGAACCTGCAGGGAATGCAGCAGGCCGCTCTCACCGACGGGGGGGACATCGCGGGGATGACCGCTACTGCTTTAGAATACTGCGAATGCTCAGATGGCTCCGCCGTCTCGTGCGGGACCGCGAATGCGTGTGCGGACGAACGTGTCTATGTCGAAGTGGATACCTCGGCGACTTTCTACACCCTCACCGATTGGCCGGGAATTCCACGGTCGATCGCCTTGTCGGGCAAGGCGATCATGCGCGAGCAATAGAGCACCCGCCGAAGGTGCAGGCGAAGAACGACATGAGACGCTATCTGAAAGGACAGACCTACGTCGAGTTCGCCTTCATCGCAGTAGTGATCTTGTCAACCATTTTCGCGGTCATTAACTTTTCGCTAGCGATCTATGCATACAACTTCGTATCCTATGCCGCTCGGGAAGGTAGCCGCTTCGCCGCGGTTCATGGCGCTAGCAACCCTTCGCCCGCGCACGCCACAGACATTACCAAACTCGTAACTACTGCGGCCTACGGCCTGAACTCTCAAAACCTTAACGTGACTACTACCTGGAGCCCTGACAACAAGCCGGGCAGCATGGTTCTGGTCCAAGTGCAGTATACCTTCAATTTCACGATTCCGTTCATCACGTTGAAGCCGGTAAACCTTACCAGCACCTCGCAGATGATGATTTCGTACTAATCTGAGCTTTCCTGTCGGCCGTTCGCAATATGTAAACGGGCGTGCGGGCGCTCTGTGTGCGCAGCGCAAAAGCTCAACAGGTCTAGGCCACGGATGGCATTTCCCTGCACTCACCGTGGCTTGCTTCGATTCCTGAGATGCATCGTTCGATTGAGTGTGTGGCGATAAATGGTTGCATAAATGCACCATTTCGGTGTTGCTCGCATTCTTAGGCTTACGCTTGTGCAGATATGTCTTATTTATTTTAGAAGCAATTAAATCGCCGGTATGCGGCATGCTTTATGCGATAGCCTTCTCGCTGCGCACCCGGGAACAGAAACATCGCCCGGGAAGAAGAAAACTGCGCACCAAGGAGAATCTAGTGAGCAGACTAGGAAAAAATATTGTGTGCGGCCTCTTTGCGCTCGGTGCAGTGATTGCGAGTGTCCTTCTCGCTGGCAGCGCGAACGCTCAGGTTTTCAACAAGGTCGTTGACGGTAGCACGCCCAACACCATCGCGGGCGGACTTTTTAGTCCCGATGTCATTAATAGCCGTCCTGCTGTCGACGGCAACAATGTAATCTTTCGTAACCTCAATTCGGCAAAGCCCGAACTGTATTCCTTTAACGGCGCCAGCTTTAAGCGGCTTGTGACGACCAATTCCTTGCTGCCGGGGCTATCCGCGAATAGCCTCTCGACAGTCGGGCAAGCGCCTGCGCTGGCCAAAAATGGTGTCATTTTGTTCCCTGCCGCCGGCCACGCGTGCATCGCCAACTTACTACTCGACTGCGGGGGCCTCTGGACTCAGGGGCTCAGCGGCGGTCCGTTTTCAGCAGTTGCCAACCTGCATACCCCGGATCCAAGCGATCTGCTGGAGACCCTGTTTTTCGGGTTCGCAGGCGATCTGCTCGGCACCGAATATTCGTACGACCTGGACGATACTCTGGGCGAAGTGGCGTTTCACGCCTTCAATTCGATTCTCGGTCTGATTGGAACGACCGATGGGATCTACGTCGCCGGAACTGACGGTTCTGCGCTTACGCGAATCGTCGATACTACCACGCTGGTACATCCGGGCACCGGCGCGCAGATTGGAAACTTTCTTGATCCGGTGATTTCGAATGGTACTACGGCGTTCGTCGGACTGGCCAATGGCTTCCAGGGCCTTTATGCGTTCCCGGCGACCGCGCTTGGAGCCTTAACCGACGGATCGCCGGCCGTGAGCGAAATACTGACCTCGCTCGACGAGAACCTGTTGGACGATCCGAATCCAACCGGCTTCATCAACTTCGTCACGCCCTCGCTTGCGCTTGCAGGACGAACGCTTGCGTTCGTCGCGACCAACGCGGTGTCGTCACCGACGTACGGGGGAATCTTCACCGTCGATATCGATACCGGCGTGGTAACCAGGGTGGTCTCCACGGTCGATTCACTAACCGGGCTAGGGTCCCTGCTACCGGACTTCAGCTTGAGCATGAACAAGGACGGGCAGATCGTGTTTCGCGCCACCGATGGAACCAACGTTGGCTATTATCTCTACACGGTGGCTCAAGGCGTGCTGAAGACGCCGGTTGTGCTTAGCGGCAAGGCGGTCCAGGTCGCCAGCCAGACTGTCACGCCACTCGCCAGCGATCTGAGCGAGCTCGGTAACGGTCAGCTCAGCCTGCTGAACTTCGTATTTCAGCTTCCCTCGCAGGCGAACATGATACTGGTAAGCGATCTGACGACGGTGGTGAGTCCGCCCCCGACACCGACTCCAACTGCGACTCCAACTCCGGGTTCCACTCCGACACCCGGCGGAACCCCCACACCCGTCGCGACCCCGACACCAACTCCTGCGCCCAAAGCGACCCCAACGCCGATTCCCGGTGTGGTGCCTGGAAACCTAGAGGTGACTTCCTGGACGCTATATTTCGGCCGCGTCAACAATGGGCATGTCAGCCATCCGCTGTCGATCACACTTACTAACCCCACGCACGGCAAGCACGCGACGCCGATAGCCCTCGGTACGCTGGTCATCCCTCAATTCGAGCACAACTTCGCGATTCAGGTCGACAAGTGCAGCAACACTGTCCTGCCGCCTTTTGGAGGAAGCTGCTTCTTCTCGGTGACATTCTCGCCCGATGGCGTGGGCCTTCACCGCAGCCATCTCGAAGTGTCCAACAACACAGACCACGATTCGATGACGTTTATGCTGCAAGGCCACGGCGAGTAGCGGCCAAACCCGAAACGATCGCCAAAACACAGTGGGCCGTTTCCCGAAATGGGAGCGGCCTGCTGTCATTTGAGGCACGCTGATGTTTATCTTCTGACGACGCTCAGTGCGCGCCGGCTCAATTGAACGAGATCTTCGGGATTGATTTTGGTGGACGCACCAGGACTTGAACCTGGGACCTCTTGCATGTGAGGCCATCGCTTCACCGCGGCGGGTAGTGCTTGATATGGACAGCACCGAAGTCCGGGTCCATGGTCGGCAGGAGCAGAGTGCCTACAACGGCCACTTCGAGTCGACCTGCTATCATCCGCTGCTGCTGTTCAATCGCGACGGCGACTGCGTGGCGGCCAAACTACGGCCCGGCAACGTCCACAGCGCCGACGGCTGGGAGGAATTGCTGCTGCGCGAGATCGAGCGGGGCGTGGGGTGCCGTGCGTGTAATCGGCTCGTTGGTTCGTCGCGCCCGCTCGGCGCCCAGCATCAGACCTTCCTCTTCGCACTCAGCCGGCGGTTTTGCGACTTCAGTACGAAGGACATGAACCCTACCAGGACCGCGCCCAATAGCCGAAATCGGGCGCCGCGAGCTGGGCCTGCCCAAAGCCGCCGTTCGCCGTGCTGAGCGCGGTGCGGACGCCGACGTTGCCGAAGCCGACGATGTCCGCTCGCTGGCTCGCTGCGACGCGGGCGAGGAAGCGGGGATTCCGATCGACCCGCCAACCTCCCGCATCGTAGCTGAAATCCTGAAGCACCGGAGACGGCGAATAGTTGAACATTCCGGCCCCTTGGCTCACCGCCACAAAAACCCCGGCGTTGCCGAACCCGACGATGTCGGCCTTTCGGTCCCCCGTCACGTCCGCGATAAGGCGAGGGTGCTTGTCGACGCGCCAACCGGAATCATAGCCGAGATCGGCGATCGCGAGCTTCGTCTGCTGGAAGGTGCCGTCTCCCCAGCCAAGCGCGACGTAGACGCCGGCGTTGCCGAAGCCGACGATGTCGAGCACGCCCGTCCCCGAGAGGTCCGCCAGGAATCGCGGATGCTTGTCGACGCGCCAGCCGCCTGCGCTATAGCCGAAATCCTGGACGACGAGCTGCGGCGTGCCGAACCCGCCATTGCCGTCGCCGAGCGCGACCCAGACGCCATCGTCGAAGAAGCCGATGATGTCCGCGATGCCTTTGCCGCGGAGATCGACGACGTAACGCACGTGGCGATCCATGCGCCATCCCTGGTCATAGCAGAAATAAGGGAGGACCGGGACAGGCGTGTAGGCGAACGTGCCGTCGCCGTTGCTGAGCGCGACGTAGATGCCGGCGTTGCCGAAGCCGACGATATCCTTGCGGCCTTTGTTCCGGAGGTCCGCGAGGGCGCGCGGATGCCTGTCGATGCGCCATCCGGAATCGTAGCCGAGATCGGCGACTGCGAACTGCGTGGGGCCGAAGGCGCCGCCGCCCGTTGCGAGCGCGACGTAGACGCCCGCGTCGCCGAAACCGACGACGTCTTTGCGGGCGTCGCCGGTTATGTCGCCGACCAGGCGGACGTGCTTTTCCACCCGCCAGCCGCCGGCGTCGTAGCCGAAATCCGCCGTCGCGAGCCGCGGCCAATCGAAGGTACCGTCGCCCTTGCCGAGCGCGGTCCAGACGCCCTCCACGCCGAAGGCCACAATGTCGGCGATTCCGTCGCCGTCGACGTCCTCGACGAACTGCGGATTGGACGCGATCGGCTCCCACGACAGCTCGACGACGTGACGGTCCGTCGACGTGTAGGCGACGTGCTGCGTGCCGGCGAAATAGTCGAATACATAGCCGACCGGATCGCTGGCGGCGGGCGGCGCGCCGGTCCGCGCGATCAGGTCGTTGTGATTCCAGGCACCGCCGGATATCCGCCACAGCTCGTGGATATGGCCATCGACACCGAGATAGACCACATGCTCGCTGTTCTGCGCGTCGAAGACGTAACCCGCGGGGTCTCCCGACGCGAGCGGCGCGCCCGTCAGCTGCGTCGGCTTGCCCCAATAATGCCACCCATTGGTCGCCGTGGCCCAGCGGAGCTCGTGGATATTCCCGTCTGTTCCGCGGTAGTAGACGTGCTGCGTGAATTCCGCCTCGAAAGCGTAGCCGGCGGGGGTGCCGACGGCGGGGAGCGGCGCGCCGGTGATGGTGGTGAGGTTACCCCCGTCATGCCAATTCCCTCCGCTGTCCCGCCAAAGCTCATGAACCGGTCCGGACAGGGCCCCGGCGCCCGGTGCGACGTAGACGACGTGTTGCGTCGATTGCCCCGCAAAGCCGTAGGAGGCCGGAGCGCTGACACACAAAGGGCCGCCGGCGATGCTCGTGAGATCTCGGGCGTGCCAGCCCTGGACGTCCCACCACAGCTCCTGGACGTGCTGGTCGGTGCCGCGAAAAAAGACCTGCTGCAGCCCGTCCAGCACGAACCCTGAGGGTCCATCGACCGCCTGAACCGTTTCATGCGCGCTGGTCGAGAGGTTGTTCGTGTGCCAGCCGTCGGCATCGCGATAGATCTCGATGATGTTGCCGCTAAGGTCGCCCGCCATGTAGTCGATGTGGATGGTCTGGTGCTCGGGGAAGTAGTAGCCGGCCAGCCTGGTGAACTGATAGACGGACGGCGCGCCCACGCCGCCAGTCAATTCGCCGCCGGCACGCCAAGTGCCGCTGCTGGGATCCCACCAGACCCACCACAGCGTGCCGTTGCCGCCTACGCCCTCAGTGAAGCCCCGAAAGAAGATATTCCGGGTCCCGATAGCGGCGTAACCGGCCGGCATGCCGAATGCCAGGATCATTTCGGCTTCGGAGAAGAGATCGGTCGCTTTCCAGCCCATGGTCGTGCCTCCTGCTCCGCGTCCGTGACGAAAAGCATTGTCAACCACTAGCCGAGACAAACAACGTCAGCGCCGAAATCACGAACGCATGAATGTTAACTAAAATTCCCGGCATCGAGAGCGTCGCCCCGAACTTGCGATTGAACACGCCGATCGAAATTACCGCGCGCTCTCATGAAGGATATTCGCGATCCGGCCTCTCAACGCATGATTTGCATCAACCCGGCTGGTGTCGAGTACTGGTTCACGTCGTCAAATTCGCGGGGGACCTCAGCGTTAAACATTATCAGGCGGCCAGTCGGGTCTGTGCTGTTTCCCAATGTTGCGTGCTGATTTTGCAGGTCCCAGGTAGCAGCGGCAAATCGTCCGTAAATTGTTTCACCATCGGTTCCTGGAACTTGTCGCGGATAGTAGGCGCTCAAAGTGACTTTCCAGAGGTTGCGGTTAGAGTCGTATAGGTCCTCCCACAAGCTTCGGGCGGTCTCCTTGTCAATATATTCAATTCGCTTGGCGTAACAATAGCCAGCAACCTCAGACGGAATACGGTGTATATTAATTACCCAGACATCTCTAAGGCTCCAGCTTCCCCAGGAAGGCCGCGCGAACCCTAGCGGCATATCGTACTGGCGCGGGAAGTCGGACACCGCCCCGCTAAGGTTGACGAGGGCCAGCATTTTCATGGTTCGTAAGTAATCGGCATCAAAATTCGCCAGGCCGCCGTTGAACCCGGGCTTCTGATCGTCGTGGGTCCAATCGGTGCCCAGCAAAGGTGCGCAGCGGGAGCTTACCGAAAAGCTGATCGGATGCCTGAGCGCCGGAAGAAATATATAGTTTAACTCGTGCTGCTGAGCGTTCTGCGGGAGGATATCGAGATCGGTCGTATACTTGGCCTGCTCGGGTTCCTCAGTCATTAGCCACTGTGTGTAGAAGGCACCCGGAAAATGCGGGTCTGTCCGCGGCACTCCCGGGTCGGTATTGAAGGCGAGCTGTCGGTAAACAAAAGCCCATGTGGCCTTGGTCGCGTTGCCAAACCTGTCCAACATTGTCAGGTTCCAAAGTCCTGCGCCGGGCATTCCCGCTGCCAGATGAGGGCTGTATGTGTACCACAGGTCGGCGAGAATTTCGTAGCCCTTGTCCGGTCCTTGAGGAACGGGAAATGGCTCACCCGCGACGTAGTTCGCGATGTCGTTGCGTCCATTGGGCAGATGAACTACCCGAGCCTCTCCGCTGTATTTCTCACTTGCCTGCCTGAAACTCGCCGGTGCCACGATGTGGATCGGCGGGCCGACATTCATCTCGATGTCGTTCGGCATCTTGAGGCCATACTTGCCCGAGAATAGGGCGATCATGCCGTCGGGCATGAAAGCCTTATATTGCTGCCAGTTTGAAATCGTAATTCTTGTGCCCGCGCGGATGGTGCCTTCCGTCCCGTGTAAGTTGCTGTCGATATCCAAGGAGCTAAAGTGCGTCGCAGCTTCCCTGCTGTTGTCTGAAATATCATTCGGGCGAAGGGTGTTGGGCATTACCTGTATGGCCGGCGGTGCATCCACGATGCCGAGGGTCGCCTCAACTGCGCCGAGCGCAACGGATGCGATCCGAGCTATTCGCGGCACCTTGGGTTTGACTGGCAGCGGGGACGCGTGGGTCCAACGGCCAGCGGCCGAGGCAATCGCCTCTACGCGCGATGAAGGAAAGACTGGGCGCGCGCTACCAGGTGCGACGCTCTTGTCCTTTCGCGCACCCTGGACGGTATAGTAGGGTGCGCCTGAAGCGGGAATACCAGGCGGGATCTTGATGAGGTCCGAAGACGAAGCCGGCGCGTTGGGTAGAGCAACAGATGATGCACTAGTCGTCGCGCTAGTAGGGCCGTGCGTGGCTCCACTTAGAGCGGCGAATACGTCCTCCGTCGGCCCCTCAACAGCAAAGGTCGAGAGGGCCTCACTTGATGCGCTCGACGCAGACGCTGTGGATTCGGGTGCGATAGCCCGTACGCCGGCTCGGCTAGTTTCGCGGTGCGGAAGATGAGCTCCGCTAAGAGGCGACAGTTCCTGAGCGGCATGGGCAGGTTCCGGTTTCGCGCGAAGCGTGGCGACTCCTCTGGCGGATTCGTCTGCTATATTGCCGCGCCGGTGGTGCAGATAGGCGACTAAGAGGGCCGCGCCTATCGCCGCAAACGCGACGCCGGGCATGGCGATCCGCCACATACGCGCTCGTTTGGGAGAGAAAACGAATTGAGGGTCCTGCGCCCCTTGTCCTGGCACCTGGGGCGCGGTCAAATTGCGCAACACTTTGGCAGATGGGTAAATCTCGATGCGTTCGCTGCCAGGTATGTCGCCCCTGACTGTTCCCGCCAGCCAATACCGGACCGTCCCGGCCACTTGGGGCGCGGTCAAATTGCCCAACACCCTGGCAGATGGGCAAATCTCGATGCGTTCGCTGCCAGTTATGTCGCCCCTGACTGTTCCCGCTACAATGATTGATACTGCCCTTATGTCACCAGTTATCAGGGCGGTCTCGCCGACTATGACGCTGCCACTAGCGGTAATCTCGCCATCGAAGTGACCATCGATTCGCGCTGATCCCTCGAAATCGACCTTGCCGTTCGCTGTGGAGCCCTCGGGCAAGTGCCATTCCGGCGTTGCATTGTGCTCAAGCCCGATAATCGGTCGCTTTTTTAATAGCGCCATTACTCTTTTCCAGGCTTGTCCAGAAAGTCTCTTTTGCCGGAACCCTCAAACTGCGCGGCCTCGACCTGATCAAGCAGGGTCACCAGAGGTGTCCCGGATCAGAGAGCGAGATTCTTTCCGCAGCCGACATTCATGCTTCTACAACGTTAGCGTCGATATAGATATATAGTCCCCACTCTGTTTTCCTACATTTAATCTACTCTGTGTGAAATAGGCATAGTCTCGGTTCGGCGCTATTACAAACAAAAAAGATAGGAGCGTGCCGCCGTGGCTAACTATTCAAAGAAAACAATTTAGTTGCTACCGATTTACAATCAACAATCTTGTCTTATTCGGTCTTATCTGTTCCCTGCCCGTCAGCTCGATCCAATGTACAAATCGCGGACCTGCGCGCCGCCATTCGCCCGCATGGCGATCGCGTCCGCTCTGTAGCCGGCGATTCATCGCGCTTCGTGTCTCCGCCGTCCTAACGACTGTGGGATTTAGCGACTACGAGGGAAACTGACTAGGGCGAACGTTTCTGGCTCAGGGTTCTCGACACGCCGCCAATTGATATGCGCAACTTTGCCGACAGCGTCTGCTGGCCAGAGTGGCCGGTTGCAGTAGAGAAATGCGCGGTAGATGTGGTAGGGCTTCTTCCTGGGGATACCCGGTCATGCACGACGGGATCGACGGTAAGCGGAACCTATTGGCCGAAAACGGATCCGCCTTGACACTCTCAAGACCCATCGCCACGCAGGTCGTCTGAGATCTCCAGCATTTCCAGCCAGAGCGCATGCTGCTGGGGCACATGCGCAACGAGGTCTTCTGCCCGGACGCGTCGCCGGGGTTGTTGACCTTGCTGGCGATCAATCAGCTCCGCGCACCAGGAACAGATCGAGTAAAGGCGCACTCGAAGCTCGGCTCTGCTTTGGGCGTCCATGCTCACAATGCCCTTACTTGCATAGTGAACGAAGGCAGACACACGGCCGGACGGTGCACTCAACGTGCCAAAACCCATGCCTAGGCTAATAAAATCTTTCAGTCGCGGAATCTAGCCAGGTCAGACTGAATGCCGATTCGCAGTTGCGGCGGCGCAACACTCAAGCGGGATCGCGCAGCACCACGTGATCGCGAAAAAGCGCAACTGTGAAAGCGCACGCCGTTCCGACCGCGCCCCCGCCAATGATTCCGATCTTCACGATTCCACCTAATCTTCTCGATTCCACCTAATCTTCTCGATTCTACAGCGCGCCGAAATACGTTTTCAGTGCGTCTCACCAGACCTGACGGATTTCCTCAAGCTCCTCCGGAAACACTACGCACTCACCTCCAGCCTGCCACCTCACCTTGAGTAAAGTACGACCCAGGTTGCGTACAACACTCACCACCATCACTTCTTCACTCGGAAGGTGAACTTCGCCGCTACGTGGATCTCGCACCCATTTCACGAGAGTCGCTGCATTCATGGCTGTCTTTCTCCCGCCCGATTCGTATCGGGTCGTCATTCATCAATGGAGGCGGGAAAGATCGAGTCCCACTTTCGTGCGGCGATTTTTCACGTCTGCACAAAGACATCCTTACGCTAGGGAGGTTCAAGTAAGATGGACAGGGTTGCCGGAAATGCAGAATCGTTGAGAAGAAGTGCCCTTCGAGAGCTTATAATGCGCGCGCAACTCGCCCATCAAGAGCGGTTGGTTGGGCTCGGCGCCGTCTGCTCCGACGACCGCGGATCGAGCCCGGGTGACGAAATGGACGTCGCGAGCGAGCACGCAGCGGCCGAAACCTACGCCCGCCTAATCGAACACCGATGGTCAACTCAAGCAGTTCTGGATGACGCTCTCGAGCGACTTCGTCGTGGGCTCTATGGCGTCTGCGACGAGTGTGGCGAGGAGATTTCTCTGGAACGGTTGCGCGTCATGCCTTTCGCGGCCTACTGCATAGATTGCCAGCATCAACGCGAACGCAGGAAAGCCCCGGTTGGCGAACGTACCGAGAGCTTAATTCAAAGCAGTTTCTGAAACGGCTTCCTGCGTTGCGCGAAGATCAGACGAACCTCGCGACCAAAACGAGGTCGTTCAGCTCTTGAGCGGCAGCGCCGGTACGGACGGCGCTCAGAGCCGTGTCGGGGAGATCAGGTGTGACACGATCGGCGGCTCCGAGCCGATGTGAAATGATCTTGCGTGCAGTTCGATGTCGCTGTCACTAACGGTGAGCCGATGGTGCTGGCGCAGATGCTCGCCCCAGGTTTCGGATATGAAGGTCTCGAGATAGCGACTCGGGTCCTTGACATCACTGAAGAGGCCCCACATAACCGCGCCATCCCGGCGACGTATGGGTTCGAAGGCCCGCATCGCGTGCTCGAACTCGGCAGCGCGCAAGGGATCAATCCGATACTCTATGGTGATCAGCACCGGCCCTTGCTCGGGAGGAATCTCCTCATAAAGCTGCGGAATCTGCCAGTGCACCCATGGCTCCGGATCGAAGCGCTCGGCGCCTCTGAGCGAAAACCGCAGCGCTGTCGCTACATTGAGGAGCAGAAACAATCCTGCCAGGTCGAACACGTTGCGAGTTCCCGTGTGGGACGCCACATAACCCCATCCGACGCTCCCAAGCGCGAGTCCGCCCTGCAGCACGAGCAGGTACATCGAGAGAGCGCGCGCCCGCACCCAGGATGGAAGCGCGATTTGCGCCGCGCTGTTGAACATCGTGACGGTGGCAACCCAAGCCACACCCGCGAGAAAGACTGCGATCCATAGCTGATGCACGTGGCGCGCCGACGCAATCACGAAGTTCGCCGCGGCGAACGTTATACCGCCGCAGATTGCGATTTGGTCGGTCGAAAACGCGCGGAGTAGGCTCGGTAAGGCGACCCCGCAGCCGGCGGCGCCGAGTCCGAAAAATGCAACCACGATTCCGTAGCCGGTTGCGTCCAGATGAAAATCCACGCGCGCGACTAGAGGCAGCGCCGCCCACAAGACGCTGGTACCTAGCGCGAACGTGAAGCTTCGCGCCAGAACCGCACGCAGCGCGGGCGAATAGCGAACGTAGCGCATACCTGCGCGGATGCCGCCGAGCACGCGTTCGGCGGGCAGCATGCTCTTCTTGCGCTCCCGCCGCCATGAAACCAGCATGCAGATGATCCCGACGAAGGACGCGGCGTTAGCGAGAAAAGCCGCTCCTGCGCCCCAGGCATTTACCAACACTCCGCCGATGACCGGTCCGACGCCGCGCGCAAGATTGAACTGGATATTGTTAAGCGTTACCGCGTCGCGAATTTCTTCCCGCGCGACCATTTCCGGCATGATTGCCTGCCATGCGGGGCCATTGAGCGCCGCGCCCAGACCAAGCGAGAAACTGAGTCCCACGAGGATCCATGGAGTCGTAAGATGAAGTACGGTGAGAATCCCGAGCGTGCCGGCTGATGCGAGCATCCAGGTCTGCGCAACTATCAGCAGTCGTTTTCTATCGGCTATGTCCGCAAGAGCACCGGCGACTAGCCCGAGGAGAAAATAAGGCAGATTCACTGCGGTCTGGATCAGCGAGACCATCAGTGGTGACGGCTCGAGTGATGTCATCAGCCATGAGGCGCCGACATCCTGCGTCCAGGTTCCGACATTCGATGCGAATGCTGTCGCAAGCAACGCGCAAAAAATTGGATGACGCAGCGGAGCGAAAACCCCGGCCGCCCCGCGCATGCCTGGCTTTGGCTTCGCGCCTGTGCCGCCTGACGCCTTGATTTCAGGAGAAGATGCCAAAGCGGACGCTACTGTGAACTAATCCGGGCGGCCGGCGCGCCTGGTTTCAGTCCGGTTTTCGGAAAGTTTCATATCAGGCTGCGAATTGTTCGCGAGTGGGCGGTGCCATGAACTCGGGTCCGACCGGATCCCTAACCGCGTCGCGGACGATACGATCGACCTCGAGTTGAGCCTTCGCATCCAGCCGCCAGCCCATCACTTCGTCGATAGGATCGAGCTGGTCGGGATGCCGTGCGCCCCATAGCGCGCTGGTGACGCCCGGCTGGTCGAGCACCCATCTGAGTGCCAGGTGTATCACTCGTTTCCCGTAGTTTTCCCGGGCGAATCGATCCAGCAGCCGAACGGCTTCCAGGTACTGCCCGAATCGCGGCTGTTGGAATTTTGGATCTGTTCGGCGGAGGTCGTCGCCCTCAAACTTGGTATCGGGTTTCATCCGGCCGCTAAGCAATCCGCGGCAGATCGCGCCGTACGCCAGAACCGCGATGCCTTTCCGTGCGCAGTACGGCAGGACATCCTTTTCGATCTCGCGCTCGAAAAGATTGTAGGGAGGCTGCGCGGTATGAATCGGAGCGACGAGGCCGAATTCATTCATCTGTTCCTGAGAGAAGTTGCTTACGCCAATCGCGCGGATCTTGCCTTGCTTGAAGAGACTCCCCATTGCGTCGGCGGTTTCGCTGAGCGGGGTCATCGGATCCGGCCAGTGCACCTGGTAGATGTCGATGACGTCAGTCCTGAGCCTTTTCAGCGAAGCGTCGATCTCGGCGAAGATTCGCTTACGGGTCGCATTCCGAAACGGCTGGCCGTTGCTCCAGTCGAGCCCGACCTTGGTGGCGATCGACACTCGTTGTCTGAGACCGCCTGCTGCGAGCGCTTTTCCGACAATTTCTTCAGACTTGCCAAAGCCGTACGCGGGCGCGGTGTCGATCAGAGTGATTCCGCGATCGATCGCGGAATGGATCGTGCGGATCGATTCCTGTTCATCGGTGCCGCCCCACATCCATCCACCCATCGCCCATGTGCCGAGACCGATGCGCGAAACCTGAAGATCAGTGCCGGGAATTCTCGCGGTTTCCATATTTTTCTCCTTTTGACCTAACGTTTCGTCTGGTAAGGCTATGCGGCGGCATCAGGATTTGCCTGGATTCTGCCTGACAGGTTGTACTGCCTCGCCGTCGCTTACGGCTTGGCCGACGCTCATCGCAACCAGATCGCCGTCGCGGACATCACCCGACACGACGACGTCAATGCCATTATCGTGCCCAAGGTGAACGGCTGCCAGATGGAGCCGATTTTCGCGGACGATCGGCAGATAAACTTTATCGTCCTTAAATACGAGCGAATCGTCCGGTGCGATCAGACCGCCTGTGGTTTGCGCAGTCGTCAAGCGCAGCTTGCCATACATCCCTGGCATCAGTTTGAGATCGCGATTTGGCAGATCGACCTCAACCAGCATCGTGCGCGATGCTTCGTCGAGCGCCTCTGGATGACGGGTAACGGTGCCTTCGAATTCCTGACCGGGATATTCATCGACGGACACCGATGCATGGTCGCCATCGTGAATAAGAGGCGTGAGCGGCTGTGGAGCATAGGCATAGATTCGCAGGGGCTGCAGCGTCGCCATCGCCACGATCGGCGACGAGGTGGTGTTGGTCGGGAAACCTGGGCTGGCCGTGGCAGAGACAGGAGTCGTAGCCGCCGGAATCATTGCGCCCTGGTCGAAGTATCGGGCCGTGATGATTCCATCGACCGGCGCGCGCACTACTTCGTAGGCCTGCATCGCGAGGTTCTGCTGATAGAACGCCTGCGCCTGCAGCATCGATGCGTGCCAGTTGTCCGCTGTCTGCTGAGGTACGACCTGTTCTTTCAGCAGGTACTCATAACGGTCGTAAGTGATCTCCTGCAGTTTGTAATTCGCAAGTGCATCGGCGACCTCCTTATCGGTCTCGGGTGATTCGAGAATCGCGATCACCTGGCCTTTCTTCACTCGGTCGCCTTTGTCGACGTAGATAGTCTTCAAATAGCCGGCGATCTTCGCGTAAACGGGGGTCTCGACGTAGCCGCGAATCGTGATCGGGATATCGTACTCGCGCGCGCTCTCGCTCGGATGAATCGGTTCCACGAGCACGCGTGGTCCCCGGTCGACCTGGGCATCAAGCTGACCGGTCTGTCGCTGCAGCCGCATCTGATATGCGAGCACTATTCCGGCCGAGGCGGCGCACACGAGAACGACCGCAATCGCGCTTGCGGCGATGAAACGCCAGCGGCCCTTTTTTTCTTGCTTCGGTATCCCGGTATTGTCTTTTCTCATTATATCCTCCCCGGCTTACGCGCCAGGCATCGTGATGGCGTCGATCCTAGCGTCGCGCTGTTGCTTGGTGATGAGGGTGCGGCCGAAGATCGAGTAAATCGCCGGCACCACGAACAGGGTCATCAGCGTGGCCGCCAGCAGACCGCCGATCACAGCGCGGCCGAGCGGCGCGTTTTGCGCGGAGCCCGCGCCGAGTGCCAGCGCCATCGGCAGCATGCCCAGTATCATCGCCAGCGCCGTCATAATGATCGGCCGAAAGCGAATGCGCCCCGCTTCGATCGCGCTCACGACAGAGTTATGTCCTTCCTCGTGCATCTCGTTGGCAAAAGTGATGAGCAGATTTCCGTTGGCGACGCCCACGCCGACCGCCATGATCGTGCCCATCAGCGACTCGACATTGATCGTCGTGCCCGTCAGGACCAGCATCCAAAGCACGCCCGCGAGAGCTCCCGGAATTGCCATCGTAATGATGAAAGGCTCGAGCCATGACTGGAAGTTTGCCGCCATCAGCAGGTAGACAAGGATGATCGCGAGCCCGATGCCACCGCCGAGAGTCATGAACGAACTACGCATCGCCTGGCTCTGACCGCGGATGTTGATCAGGGTGCCGGTCGGCAGTTTTCCGAGCAAGTCGATCTCACGCTGAACCGCATTGGTCGCGCTTCCGAGGTCGCGTCCTGATACCGCGCAATCCAGGTCCATCACGCGCTGCACCGAGTAATGATCGACGACCGCGGGATCGACGTCGTGCCTGATCGATGCGACGTTGGAGAGCAGCTGCGCGGAACCAAACGGATTGCTCACGGCTCCGGAGGTGAGCGGCGTGTTCGAAATCGCGTCGACCGAATGCATCAAGTGATACGGCGCCTGAACGATGACGCTGTAATTTACGCCGTTTTTCGGATTGAGCCAGAAATTTGGCTGCAGCAGAGTGGCGCCATAAAGCTCGGCGAGCAGACTGGACGCAACCTGCTGTTCGGTTAACCCAACCTCGAGCGCTTTGGTACGATCGACGTCGACCTTGAACGCCGGATAGTCGAGCGGCTCGGCAATCCTGAGATCGGCGAGGCCTGGAATGCGGCTCACCTTGTCTTTGAGCTTCGCAGCTAATGCGTAGTCGGAGCGCAGATCGGATCCGGAAATCTGCACATCGATCATCGCGGACAGACCGAAATTCAAAACCTGGCTAACGATATCTGCAGCTTGGAAGTAGCTTACCACCTGGGGAAAGTTGACCGGCAGCATCCGCCGAATCTGATTCTGGTACATCGCAGTGGGGCGATGCCTCGGCTTGAGCTGAATTAATACGTCAGCGTCCTGCGCCGCGACACTATCGGTCTGGTAGTAAGCAAGGTCGTAAGAGGTTGGGACGCCGATGTTGTCGCTGATGCTTTCGAGCTCGTCGGGCGGGATGATCTTGCGGATAGAGCGTTCCACTCCCTCCACGATTTGTTCGGTACGTTCGATTCTAGTGCCGGTCGGCGCTCGCACGTGCAGGCGCATCATGCCCGCGTCGACGCTCGGGAAGAAGTCTTCGCCGACAATTGACATAAGTGGAAGCGTACCGACGATCACCAACCCGACCGCGATCAACCCGATGGTGCGATGCGTCACGAACACCTCGAGAGCGGATGCATACGCTTCGCGCAAGCGCTCGAAGCGCGCCTCGAATCTATGGAGAAACCGGCCGATGAAGGTGTTGGCGTCCGGCTCCTGGTGCTTTTCGGGCAGCAAGTAGGAAGCCATCGTCGGCACGAGGGTCCGCGAAAGCAGATAAGACGTCAGCATCGCGTACACGACCGACAACGCCAGCGGCGTGAATAGAAAGCGCGCCACACCGCTCAACAGCACGACGGGAAAGAAGACGATGCAGATCGACAGAGTGCCGACCAGCGTGGGCGTGGCGATCTGATGCGCGCCGTCGAGAATCGCCACCAGCAGCGGCTTATTCATCACGTGATTGCGATGGATATTTTCGACTTCAACGGTAGCGTCATCGACCAGCATTCCGATCGCTAGCGCGATCCCGCCCAGCGTCATCGTGTTGATCGTCTGGCCCGAGAGCTTAAGGCCAACGATCGCGGTTAGAATCGCAAGCGGGATCGAGGTGACGACGATCACCATGCTGCGCGCCGAACCGACGAACACCAGCACCATGAGTGCGACCAGGACGGCTGCGATCACGGCCTCACGCACGACCTCGACCAGCGCCTCGCGAACAAACGTCGACTGATCGAAAGTGAGCGCAACCTTTATTCCTTTGGGAGCCGTGGCCCGGATGAACGGCAGCCGGGCCTTCACCGCGTCGACCACGGCCAACGTCGATGCAGCCGCGTGCCTGATTACCATCAGGTAGGTCGCCGGCTTTCCATCAACTCTGACCACGTTGGTCTGGGGCTGATGAGTATCGGTTACCGAAGCAACGTCTCCGAGCAACACCGGCGCGCCGTTCACGATCTTGACGGGCAGACTATTGAAGTCGGCGACCCTGGTCGGGCTCATGTTGATGTCGACGTTGTACTCGAAGTGGCCCATGCGCGCGGTGCCAGACGGAATGATCACGTTTGAGGTGGCGAGCGAGGTGCCGAGGTCATTGGCGGAGACGTTGTTGGCGTACAACTCGGTCGGATCGATATTCACCATCACCGCTCGGTTCACACCGCCCAAGGGAGCAGGGGACGAGAACCCCGGGATCGTGAAGAGCTGCAACCGCATAAAGTTGAATGCATAATCGAACAGTTGCGATACCGACTTCGTGTCGCTGGAAACGTTGAGTTGCGCCACCGGGACGTCGGCCGCGTTGTAAGAGATAATCTGTGGAGGTTCGGTGCCGCGGGCCATGTTGGAAAGAATGGTCTCGGACACCGCGTTGATCTGCGCGATCGCGCTCGCGATATCGGCGCCGGGCTGGAAATAAACTTTCAGCAGACCGACACCAAGCATCGATTCGGACTCGATGTGCTCGATGCCGTTTACGGTAGTCGAATAGGCGCGCTCGCTGATGAAGACCATGCGGCGCTCCATGTCCAGGGAGGCCATCCCTGGGTAGTTCCAAACCACCATCACCACCGGCACGTTGATTGCCGGGAAGATGTCGATGTTCATCAGGAAGAAGGACAGTGTGCCGAGGACCAGCATCAGCAGCGCCATAACGGCGACTGAAATCGGACGGCGGAGTGCCAGGCGTACGAGCCACATCATGATTGAAATTCCTTGGCGGCCCCTTTCAACGTCTCAATGAGCATGAAACGGCTATTAAGTAGTCTAAGCGTCATGAATTGCGCCATGGCGCACGACCCCGAAAGCCCAAGTGTGGAATGTTGCGAAATCATTTTTCCGCTGCTCTTCGCTTCTGATGGGCGTGAACAGGAGCCTCACAGGCTCGTGCGATGTGCTTTCACCCGCTTTTAATCCGGGCTCCGAGGAAGATTGCGTTCAACGAGGGTCGCGAACGGTGCGGTCGGAACAAACTTGCGTTGAAACGCGCGGGCGTTTAAACGAATTGGCAGTCACGTTTTGTGCGGCCATTTCTCACGGCTCAAGGTGAGTACTAATGAAGGAGTTTAGCGATGATAGGTGGAACAATATTGCGCGTTTGGTACGGCAAGCGCTGGGGGATCCGACAATCTTTCAAAGACATCCACAATTTTGACGGCGCAGCGAATTTTGCGGCCTTCATCATGGCCGACAGAATCGAGGTCGTCCGCGAACCGACCGGCTTGCCATCCGGCCAGACCGCCATATGACGGCAAGATTGAACCTGGCGGAACTGTTCGCGGATTCCGGATCTTCGGCGCCGGCCGTAATCGCAACGTCTCCCTTAACGATCGTTAGCTATAGAGCTCTGGCCGACCAGATTGAGAGATTGTCCGGACAACTGAGGAGTGCCGGACTGAAGCCCGGCGACAGCGTCGCGATCGTACTGCCCAACAGCCTGGAGTTTCTTGTCGTATTTCTCGCACTGACTCACGCCAGGTTGGTCGCTGCACCACTCAATCCGGCCCACAAGCCGGACGAAATACGCTTTTTCGTTGGAGACGCTCAAGCGCGAGCAGTGGTTGCCGAAGGGGCCAACATAGCTGTGAGAGAAGCCGCCGCTGGCCTCGGTTTGCCAGTATGGCAACCGCGCGTTGACTCTCGCGGTGTCGTTGAGCTGCCGGAACTGCCGCAAGGGTCGCGCACCAGCCTCGACACTCCGCACCCGGACGATGACGCGCTATTCGCTTACACCAGTGGCACCACGGGCCGGCCGAAATGCGTACCGCTCACCCATGCCAACGTGCTTTGGTCAGCGCGTAATACCGCTGAGCATTATGCCCTGACCGCCGCCGACCGCAGCCTGGTAGTTTTGCCGCTATTCCACGGTCACGGTTTGATCGGCGCCACATTGTCGACCTTGGCGTCCGGAGGCGCCGTAATCGTACCGCCGCGTTTTTCAGCCTCTGAGTTCTGGAAACTGTTCCGTGAGCATCACGCGACCTGGTACTCCGCCGTGCCTACTATTCATCAAGTGCTCCTGGCAAGGGCGGACAGCGACGGTGCACCTCACCGCGGCCCACGATTCATCCGCTCGTGTTCGGCTGCACTCGCGCCAACGGTTCTGACGGAGTTGGAGAATCGCTTCGGAGCCCCAGTGCTGGAGGCATACGGAATGACGGAAGCGGCTCATCAGGTCGCATCTAACCCACTGCCACCGCTTCCGCACAAGCCGGGCACCGTCGGGCCCGGGGCTGGAATCTCTATCATCGATAAGACGGGCCGGCACCTGGCGGCAAACGCTCCCGGCGAAGTGGTAGTACGAGGGCCCAATGTTATGCGCGGTTACAAGAGCAACCCCGAGGCTAATGCCGAGGCCTTCATCGATGGTTGGTTTCGTACAGGAGACATCGGCGTCATTGATAGTGATGGCTATCTTGCTGTCACCGGGCGCATCAAGGAGCTCATCAATCGTGGCGGAGAGAAAATCTCACCTGAGGAGGTAGAGGCAGTGTTGCTTCAGCACCCCGCGGTAGGCGAGGCCGCGGTTTTCGGAGTCCCTGACGCCAAGTACGGTGAAGAGGTCTCGGCCGCGGTGGTGCTCAGAGGTGCCGCCACCGCACAAGAACTCCAAGCGTACTGCAGGAGGCGCCTGGCCGATTTCAAGGTGCCCAAGCTGATTCACATAATATCCGCGATACCCAGAAATGCGATGGGCAAGCTCCAGCGCAGTCACTTGGCAGCTTTGTTCTCCTGAGATAAGGAGCACACGCCTCAAGGCGCCGTGGAGCGGCCCTGCGTCTCGAGAGCAGACTGCAGGGTGATGGTTCGGTCGAACGCCGCCAGCGCCGACAGGATCAGCACGGGAAACAACAATACCCACACCCCAAAGCGCGGGGTCACCATCCCCGACAACAATGCGCCGGTCAGAAATCCGGCCCAGATACCTGCCATCAAGAAAGTCCGGTATAGGTGCGTGTCCCACGATCCCTGGCTATCAGGCAGAGGCGCACGCCTGACCGCCAGCGCGAGTTGCATTCCAATCCTGCTCAACGTCCCGGTTACAAAGGTCAGGCTCACGTTTTGTGCGCCGACCCGGGACAGCGCGGTATTCATGGCGCCCATCGCGAAACTAACCACCGAGATGGGAACCCAACTCGATGAAACCCCAAGTTGCGTGAACCCGATGATCAAGGCCAGCAAGGCTGCGACCACCGCGAAAACCAGCCGCCGTATCCAACGCACCGCGGAATGCGCGAGCAAAGTTCCTGCGAAGGACCCGCCCACGAAGAATACGATTGCGAGCGCCGAAGGCACTGCTGCCCAACAGTTGCCTTGCCCGGCCCTATAGCCGGCTTGCGTGGTATTTCCACTCATAAAAGACAAGTAGGTATCGTAGGTGATGATGCCGTAGGCATCCACGAAGCCGGCGATCATCGCGAGGCCCACTGCCAACCACTCCTGAAGCTCCGCCACCTCTTCGCTGGGAAGAACCTTGCCGCTACGTGAATCGTGTACCCGCTTCACGAAAGTGTCTGTTGTCACGACCCTCTTTCTCCAGCTTGTCATCTGACCAACGATAACGATCGCTTCACGCATCAAGGCGAGAGATAGGGAGTCACGCGCGTGAGGCCATTCTTCACGCCTTATCTGCGTGGCGCTGAAATCCCTTACTACTGAGGAAACGAAACGCACATTTCTTGTGCGGCGAGTTTTCACGCCTGTTTGAATGTCAAATTCGGAAAATTGGTACTTTCACCTTACAAGTAAGGAGGAGGGTTTGATCATGGCCCTGCCACTCGAAGGAATCAAAGTTATCGACTTTACCGGCGTACAGGCCGGACCGGCATGCACGCAGTTGCTGGCGTGGTTCGGCGCGGAGGTGCTGAAAGTCGAGCGACCAGGCGTCGGGGACGTGACGCGCCGCCAATTGCGGGACGTCCCGGATTTGGATGCGCTGTACTTCATCACGCTCAATAGCAACAAGAAGTCACTGACGCTGAACACCAAGACCCCGGAAGGCAAGGCGATCATGGAGAAGCTGATCCGCCAGGCCGACGTGCTGGTCGAGAATTTCGCGCCCGGTGCGATGGACCGGATGGGCTTTACCTGGGAGCATATTCAGGAACTCAACCCGCGCCTCATTTTCGGTTCGATCAAGGGCTTCAGCGAAGGCTCGCCCTACGCGGACCTCAAGGTTTATGACAACGTGGCGCAGTGCGCCGGCGGCGCCGCCTCGACTACCGGATTCTGGGACGGCCCACCGACGGTCAGCGGTGCGGCGCTGGGAGACAGCAATACCGGCATGCATCTGGCGATCGGCATCCTGACCGCGCTGATCGGCCGCCAGAAGACCGGCAAAGGCCAGAAAGTGGCCGTGTCGATGCAGGATGCGGTGCTGAATCTGTGCCGCGTCAAGCTGCGGGACCAGGAACGGCTGGATCATGTCGGGTATCTGGAAGAGTACCCGCAGTATCCGAACGGAAAGTTTGGCGATGCGGTCCCGCGCGGCGGTAACGCAGGCGGCGGCGGGCAGCCGGGCTGGGTACTCAAGTGCAAGGGCTGGCAAACCGATCCGAACGCCTACATCTATTTTACGATCCAGGAGCAGAATTGGGGGCCGACCTGCAAGGCCATCGGCAAGCCGCAATGGATAAACGATCCTGCCTACGCCACTGCTCGTGCGCGGCAGTCGAAAATTTTCGATATTTTCGCTGAGATCGAGAAGTGGCTGGCTGACAAGACCAAATTCGAAGCCGTCGACGTCTTGCGCAAGTTCGACGTGCCATGCGGACCGGTTCTATCGATGAAGGAAATCGAAAACGATCCCGCCCTACGTGCTAGTGGCAGTATAGTTGAGGTGGAGGAGGAGAAGCGCGGCAAGTATCTGACTGTGGGCAGCCCGATCAAGTTCTCCGACTTCACACCGAAGATCATCGGCGCCCCGCTGCTGGGGGAGCATACCGACGAGGTGTTGAAACAGCTGGGCTACAACGCGGAAGCGATCGCCAAGATGCACAGCGGCAAGGTCGTCTAAGCGCCCGCCAAATCTCTTGAGAGGTGCTTCACATGCCAAACGAAATGAACTCTGCCTCCATCACCGACGGTTTTCATCTTGTGGTCGATGCCCTGAAACTAAATGCAATCGATACCATCTTCGGCGTGGCGGGTATTCCGATCACGGATTTGGCTCGCCTCGCCCAAGCGGAAGGGCTGCGCTACATCGGCTTTCGGCATGAACAGTCCGCCGGTAATGC
>Ga0073928_10003010_pt1 | contig 27415 bp, 31 predicted proteins | sample PaiPotPPA55metaG_FD_76969 | JGI IMG/M metagenome (GOLD analysis project Ga0073928, IMG submission 76969) | Iron sulfur acid spring bacterial and archeal communities from Banff, Canada, to study Microbial Dark Matter (Phase II) - Paint Pots PPA... ...
GGCTACGGCGGCGCATCCAAACAGCAGATGCAACAAATGGTCAGTTCGCTCCTACGGCTTTCGAGCGTTCCCGAGCCGGCCGACGCGGCAGACGCGCTCGCTGTGGCGCTCTGTCACGCGCACCTCTCGCAGGCGCGCGAGCGACTCGCGGCGTCGATTCGCGTTCGTGCCGCTGCCGTCCCTCCGAGCAACCGAACTCGCGCGGCGCGCGTCCCTAACTGAACATGACGATGAGGAAATCGCTTTTCGCGTCTGCCGGGCTAATCTTGTCCGTTGCGGTGTGCGCGTCCTCGGATTTCGCGGCGCCCGGAGGCTTTGCCGCCGCGCTCGCGGGCAATCCCAGCAGCGGCGCCACGATCACATTCCGCAAGGTCTTCAAGTCGAGCTACCCCGAATTCGTCGAGATCAAGGTGAGCGATGCGGGGCCGGGAACCTACGACATTCGCCAGCTCGATGAGGAGCCGAATCCGCGTCCGCTCAACGTGGGCGCCCCGCTGGCGCAGCGGATTTTCCAGCTTGCCGCGACGCTCCACGATTTTCAGGGCGTCAACCTCGACGTGCACCGGCGCATTGCCAACCTGGGGCAAAAAACGCTCCGCTACGAGAAAGGCACTGAGACGCACGAGGTAACCTTCAACTACACGCTCAACGATTCCGCCACGCAACTCCTCGATATCTTCGAGGGAATCACGCGCGAAGAGACCGACCTCTCCGATTTGCAGCGCACCGCGAAGTATGACCGGCTCGGCGTCAACGACGTGCTCATGCAGATCGAGAACGACTACAACAAGAAATTGCTCCCCGAGCCCGACAGGCTGCTGCCCACACTCGATCTGATTGCATCAGATCAGAAGATCATCGACATTGCCCGCGAACGCGCGCGTACCCTGGCCAGCCACATCCGCAGCGGCCACTGACGCCGCCTCTCCATATTGTAGGGGCGGTTCGCGAACCGCCCGTCCGCGGCCCTTGCATTTGTAGCGCCGGGCTTCAGCCCGGCACGCTCTTCTCGGGATTATCGAGCCTTCGCCATGTCGAATGTAGCTTCGGCGTGCTCGCCATCCGGGGCGTCTACTTCAATGGTCAAGTCCGAGGCCTTAATCTTATCCGCGCCGCATTCGATCTGAACGTGTTCACCCGCGCTTTCGTTGCGCGTGTTTTCGTCGCGAAACCGCGAGAGCGGCCATCGCGTTGTGGATTGCACAACGATTTCCTTCTTGTCCTGAATCAGCTTAACCACCACCGGCCTCGGCTCCCCCGTCTCAGGAGCGTCGAAATAAACGTCCAGATACACGCGCAAGACCATCGCCTTGTCCAAGAAATCGCTGATCGCATCCTGCGCGGTGTAGTTCGGAGTATCGCGGGAATGTTCGGCGACGTACAAATACGGCGTCTCTATTGTCACCAGCGAGCCCACCGTCCGCTTCTTTGGCATTTTGAGGCTCTGCCAATACCCGGAGTAAAAATCAGCGTCATGGCTCTTGGTCCCCGTTCCCAGAAGGAACGCTTCGCGTATGGCGTAAGACGAAAGCGGATACTCGTACGCGAACGCCGGCAGCGCCGCAGCGGCAGCCAGCAAGATCACAAGGAATGCCTGGCTCTTGCGCGTTTTCATCGCGACTTCCTTGTTCAACCAGGGTTAGCATTTAGACGCCGCGGCCGCGGACTGCGGGTACGACGCGAAGAGGTGTGTCTAGGATGGAACGGGGCTATCGGCATTCGCCGCGCGCCGAATCCGTGTACTACTGTGGAAACTATGGAACTTTTTGCTTTCCCGCTCGGAACGCCCCCATGTACAGATAGATGTCGTGCTCGGTATATGTCGCACGGATTTACGTCCATCCCCTCGGAAGGTTTCCAGCATCAGACGTACTGCGGAATTTATGGGTGCTAACGCATGGGTGCCAAAACAATGAAAATAGCTAAAGCTCTCGTCTACTTTGCTTTCGTTTCGCTGGTCGTAGCCCTCGCCTCCGCGCAAACCGGTTCGGTGCGCTCGCGGCTCACGCAGCCTGTCGATGAATCGAAGCTCATGGTGCTGCGCGGCAATACCCATCCCTTCGCGCGACACCAGTTCGATCGCGGCGCGGCTCCGGCGGATTTGCCGATGGAGCGTATGATGTTGGTGCTGAAAACCACTCCCGAACAGGGAGCGGCGCTCAACAATTTGCTTGCCGAGCAGCAAGACCGCTCCTCGCCGAATTATCACAAGTGGCTCACTCCAGAGGAATTTGGCGCGCAGTTCGGCGTGTCCGACGCCGACATCCAGAAAATTACGGCGTGGCTCGAGTCGCACGGCTTCCACGTGGACGACGTCGCGAATGGCCGCAATGTGATCCAGTTCTCCGGCAGCGCCGCGCAGCTCCAGACCGCATTTCACACGGCGATGCACAAGTACGCCGTCAACGGCAAAGAGTATTGGGCCAACGCCAACGACCCGGCGATTCCCGCGGCGCTCGTGCCGGCAGTGACGGGCGTAGCCTCGCTCAACAATTTCCCCAGAAGAGCCGCGCATCGGATGGCTGGCACGTTCACACGCGAAATGGCTACTGGAAAAGTGAAAGCCATCAAGAAGCAGTTCACATTTGCTGCTGGATGCCAGGGCACAACAGGCTCCAACTGCTACGCCTTGGCTCCATACGATTTCGCCACGATCTACAACGTGCTGCCCCTCTGGAACGCCGGCATCAACGGGACCGGCCAAACGATCGCCATTGTCGCCGATAGCGACATCAATCCCGCCGATCTCACAAGTTTCCGCTCGCTCTTCGGTTTGCCCACCGCCACCTTGAACAGAATTTACGGCCCCGGCAGCAGCGCTTCCGTTCCCGGCGTGGTGTCTTGCGCCAGTGGCGGCAACGAGTGTGAAGCGGCCATCGACGTACAGTGGTCAGGCGCAGTCGCTCCGGCCGCCACAATCGATCTTGTTGTTTCGCAAGGGACTAGTACCACGTTCGGCACCGACATCTCGGCGGAATACATCATCGACGGCCACGTCACCCCGAAGCCGACGGTCATTGGTTACAGCTACGGCTCGTGCGAGTTTCAGCTCGGCGCCGCGGGCAATGCGTTTTACGGTGGAAGTCCCACCTCGCCAGATTCAACGGGGGAATGGAAGCAAGCGGCGGCGGAGGGGATCACCGTCGTCGTCTCGACGGGTGACAACGGCGCCACCGGTTGTGATCAGCCTACGGGCAACCCTTTGTTCAATCAGCCGGCCATCTATGGACTCGCGGTCAACGGCATAGGGTCTTCACCCTACAACGTGGCCGTCGGCGGCACCGATTTCAACGACGTTTCCAATCCGGCTACGTATTGGAATTCGTCGAACGCCAGTTCGACGCAAGCATCCGTCAAGGGCTACATTCCGGAGACCCCGTATAACGACTCGTGCACCAATCTGGCTTTGGACGTTCTCGTTGATAGCTCTGCCGGCCAGGACGCCGAAACGAACTGCAGTACCTTTTACAACGATGGTGTCACTAACCCACCGCAAGCCGGGACCTTCAGCCCCAGCGAACTTGTTGCCCCCTTTGGAGGCGGCGGCGGCCCCAGCACTTGCATCGACACCAACTACAACACCACCACCGGGACCGGAAACTTCTCGAGTTGCACCGTTGGCTATGCCAAGCCCTCGTGGCAGTCGGCACTGACGCCTGCAGACGGCAAGCGCGATCTGCCCGACGTCGCGATCTTCTCCGGTGACGGCACCATTCAGAATTTTTACTCCTACTGCGAAACCGACGAGGATCCAAACGGGGCCGCGTGCAGTCTGGCGTCCCCTTTCGCCGACGTTCAGGGCGTCGGCGGCACATCGGTTGCTGCCGAAGTCTTCGTCGGCATGATGGCCCTCGTTAACGAAAGCACCGGGTCGGCACAAGGCCTTCCGAACCCGAACCTCTACGCCCTCGCCAGCCAGAGCTGGGCTAATTGCCCTTCGGGCGGGACTCTGACCAGCGCCTGCATCTTCTATCAGGTGACGTCAGGGAACATCTCGATGCCTTGCATGAATCCAGACACAAACTACGGAGTCGCGTCGGGATGCGTGATCGCCACCAACGGCGACGCGGTGGGCACCACCGTAGTGAGCGGCTCACCCGCCTACACTGCCGCCGCCGGATATAACATGGCCACGGGCCTGGGCTCGCTGAACGTCTACAATCTCGTCACCGACTGGAACGTCGGCACCGAGATCAACAACAATACGAAGGATTACGTCATCTCCGCTGCGCCCTCGTCCGTCACTATCACCACCGGCGGCGGCACGGGAAGCGTCACCTTGACCACCGTCCCGCTGAACGGTTTCAGCGACACAATCAACTACACCAACGGCACATCTTGCTCGGGTATGCCCTCGGGCGTTACTTGCGCCTTTGCCTCCAACGCGAACGGCACAACCACCCTCACGTTCACGAATACCAACTCTTCAAACGTGCCGCCCGGGGTTCGGCTGCTCAGGGTTCGACCGCTTGGTCCCGCAGGCTGGGGCATCCGTGCAATTGCCTACCTGGCTTCTGCGCTGGCGATGGCCATGATCTTCGCCTTGACGCGCCGCAAGAATCGTCGTTGGAGCACGGCGGTAGCGTGCGTAGCATTCCTCGCCTTCATGGGAATGGTTGCGTGCGGCGGCGGTAGCTCCACCCCGCCACCACCGCCTCCGCCTCCACCGAACGTAGTCCAGCCCGTGGCAGTCACAATCACCGGCACCAGCGCAACCGGAAACGTCAAGCACACAACCACGATCATGCTCACCGTCGAATAGCGACGCAGGGGAACGTCCTGGGAACGCCAATCTCCTGATTGGCGCCGTGCTGTGGGATTCTCCTGAAGGGCGGGGCTTTATCTCCGCCCTTCCTCCGACGCCGTTTCTTCGTAGGGGCACGGCATGCCGTGCCCGCCGCAGGAGGGCCGTGCCCGGCTCCGTCTTACATTGTCATCCCGAACCCGGTCGCGCTGTTTGCGACCGGGGTTGAGGGATCTGCTTTCTGCGTAGCGCCGGGTCTCAGCTCGTCCGGCCGTGGCGGGGCCGCCCGCAGCCTCGCAACCGTTTACCGAAGTTTGCTGAGATCGAAAGTGGTTTCGGCGTGCTGGCCTTCGGGCGTTTCGATTTCCACTCGTACCGGCGCCGACTCGGTCTTGCCGGCTTCGAACTGAAGCTTCACATGTTCCCCAATAATTAGAGGAGGCCCGTGGCGTTGCGCCGCTAGGAAAGGCGTGCGCTCCACGGAGCTCGGCGCCAGCTCCTTGTCGTTCTGCGTGATGCGGAACTTCACCGATTGCGTTTCCTCCCGGCCCCGGCAAATATCGAGTTGCACGCGAAAAGCAGTCGGCTGCTTGGACAGAAACTCTTCTGCCGCGTCCTGCGCCGCGTAATTCGCCGTTTCGCGCGCATGTTCGGCCACCTGGAAAAAGGGAGTCTCCACCCTGACGTCGGAAATGTACGTCAGCACCTTGAGCGCAGGCAGGGTGTGAGTGTATGGGGCGACGAAGGTTTCATTCTCGCCATTGGTCGCCGTGCCGACGAGGTACGCATCATGGATCGCGGTAGACGACAGCGGATACTGGTAGGCAAGCGCGGGTAACACCGTCACGACGCCCAGGGTCGCCACCCCGAGCAGAAGCAACCCCGGAAACCGCAAGGCAGTCTTCATGTGTTCACCCCCAAAGTCGGTAGCACCATAGTATCCCTCTGCGATTGCCTGGCGAGCATCAACGTGCGAAAACGACACGAGCAGATGACCCGGGAACCCTCAGGAAGTGACCCGGGACCGCCAATCTCCTGATCGGCGTTTTGCTCGCCTCTGCTTCTCTCCAAAATCTGAAATTTCAAATGGCTCTGTTGACTTCCCTGGTCCACGCGCCATTCCTCACCACCTTGTCATCCCGAATCCCCGCGGTTTGTGCGGGGTGAGGGATCTGCTTTTCGCTTCTGGAGGCCGCTTGACCCAGGGTCTCAACAGAACCATTTCAAATCGCTCGGGAGCCCGGCCTCCCTACGGTTGAATTCTTCAACGTCCCGCTGATTTATTCAACACCTTGGGTTGTCCAGCCGCCCCGCCGGACCAAACCCTCCCGCAGCATTTCCAACATTCCAAAGGACATCCGCCACAGTCTTTCCCTCTGGACATCTGGCCCCTGATTTGCCTATAACGACGTGACCGCCCAAGCGGGCAACCCGAACGAAGGAGAAAAAACCATGGCATCGAAGAAAGCCAGCAAGAGCACCAAGCGCCTTCAGAAGGCGAAGAAGCTCGAACCCACCAAGCCGCTGATTCACCAGTGGACCGCGGGAGACTACGACTAGGTATGGCGAAGGGCTGGCCAAAGGATGCGAATGGAAGAACGATCGCCAGGAGCAATGCGAACGCAAGGAGAAAAACCATGGCATCGAAGAAAGGCAGCAAAAAACTCAAGAAGGGCAAGAAAGTGCAGCCGACGAAAACCCTAACAACGTACAACGTAGGCACCGGCGTCGCGAACTGACCCGAAGGAGAAGAAACGTGGCGAAAAAGAAAGCGACCAAGAAGCTGAAGAAGGCCAAGGCCCTGGAGAACACGAAGCCGCTTGTCGTTTGGGCAAAAATCCACGCCTCGGACTAAGTACGGCAACATACAGCGGGGCAACGATGTCGACGGCAAGAAAGAGCCCCAAAGGGGCAATCTCGAAGTAAGGAGAAAAAACATGCCAGGCAAGAAAGCCCGCAAGAGCGCCAAGCGCCTGAAGAAGTCCAAGAAACTCGAAGCCACCAAGCCGCTAACCGTGATGTCGAGCGGCGGCGACCGACCGACTGAAAGCTAAGAGTCACAATGCGAGTATGTGCACGCCGCTCGCGAACGAAAGGAGAAAAACCATGGCTGCGAAGAAAGCGACCAAGAACCTCAAGAAAGCCAAGGCCTTGCAGCACACCAAGCCGTTAAAGATTGTCGACAAGACATGGTAGTGGCTGTCCAGCATTTGGGTTGAGAATCCAAAGGAGAAAAAACATGGCACCAAGGAAAGTCAGCAACACCGCCAAGCGCCTTAAGAAAGCGAAGAAGCTCGAAGCCACCAAGCCACTGAAGCCGACTATGGGCGACATAGTCGTGACAAAACCGACGGACGTTTCCGCCCCCTAGCATCGGATTGCGCGTCCAAAGGAGAAAAATCATGGCAGCGAAAAAGAAAGCCACGAAGAAGATGAAGAAAGCCAAGGCCCTGCAGCACACCAAGCCACTTCAAATTTTCGTAAAAAATTAGTAGTGGCTCCCGAGTATTGTGGTTCACAACCCAAAGGAGGAAAAACGATGGCATCGAAGAAAGCCGGCAACAGCACCAAGCGCCTGAAGAAAGCGAAGAAGCTCGAAGCCACCAAGCCACTTGAAATAGTCGTGACAAAACCGACAGACTAGCGGCCGGCGGGTATGGCGGTCGGGAATCCAAAGGAGAAAAAACATGGCAGCGAAGAAAACCACCAAGAAGCTCAAGAGCGGTAAGAAAATGCAGCCGACGAAGACTCTGCTAAAGAGAGGGATCACCTCTGGTTAAACAACTCCCGAGATGGGAGGGACTGTCGGCTTGCAATAGTCCTTCCTCTGTCTCTGATTTCACTCGGATCAGTCACTGCCTCGAGTTTTCGCTACCCTTGGGGCGTCTGGCGGAAGGAGAAAAAACATGGCAGCGAAGAAAAAAGTGTCGAGGAAGTTGAAGAAAGCCAAGGCCTTGCAGCACACCAAGCCACTCAAGGCTCTTGAGAAAGTATGATCGCAGTGGTTGTCTAGAAGCCATCTCATAAATGGTTTTCGTCAGGGCACGGCTTCAGCCGTGCCGAAAAGCTAGCCTCGCGGTTGGTGATCCAAGAGGAAAAAAGACATGCCAGCGAAGAAAAAAGCGTCGAGGAAGTTGAAGAAAGCCAAGGCCCTGCAGCACACCAAGCCACTCAAGGCCCTTGAGAAAGTATGATCGTAGGTTGTCTAGCCTCGCGCTTGGCGAATCCCAAGGAGAAAAAAACATGGCAGCGAAGAAAAAAGCGTCGAGGAAGTTGAAGAAGGCCAAGGCCCTGCAACAAACCAAGCCGCTTTGGAGAGACCCAATCAAAATAACCTGCTAGCGCGTGAGCGGCCGGAAACACAGATTAGATCGAGACTCCGGGGTTGCCAACCGGGTTGGCAGCCCCTTTTTTGGAGATATTGAGATGCCCCCGCGGCGACACATTCCACGCATCAATCCCAAGTTCGCCTGCTTTCCACTCCACATACGCCGTTCTCGAATCGAGCGCTTCGGTGTCTTCGCGGAAGTGCCGATCCCGCGCGGCAAGAGGGTCATCGAATACACGGGCGAACGAATTAGCGACCGGGAAAGCATGCGTCGTTTGATTCGGAAATTTCAGTCGGGAAAGGCGGAGCGGACCTACCTCGCCCGCCTCGACCGCCACCGGAAGATCGATGGCTCGGTGGGCGGCAGCGGCGCCGAATTCATCAACCATAGCTGTGATCCGAATCTGACGATGCGCCAGCTCCGCGGCCAAATCTTCCTTTACAGCTTCAAGAAAATCCGGGCCGGAGAAGAGCTCACCGTCGATTACGGCTTCCGCTGCTCCTGTCCCTGCCGCTGCGGCTCCGCGAAATGCCGCGGCACCATGTGCCACGTCTGACCTCGCCTCACCTCCTGGTTATAGGACTACTAACGTAACTTTGAACCTACCCATTTGCTCAGATTTGTGCTACCATGGCTTGTTTTTATGCTCAACAAACTCACACCACGCACTCACTGGGGCAAACCGACAGGCCCTCCCGCCCAGCCTCTCGCCAATTTTTGTCAATCGGTACACTTTGCAAACGGAAATCGCTGTAAGTCACTCAAAATAAAAGCCGGCGGCCTCCTTCAATCGGTACACCCAGAACTGTCCTCTCGAGCGAGGCGCTGCTCAGGCAGACATATCACCCGCTGGAATAAAACGCGCCACCCTATCTCATTCAGGAGTATTATCACGGGCAAGGCGATTCGGGGCTCGGAGGTCTACCATGACTAAGCGCACTTTTCTGCTGGTTTCGCTTCTTGCGGCAACCCTCACTGCAATCCTCATCACGTTCCTGATCGCCGCACCGGCTCAGGCTGGCGACAGTGGTTACAGCTACGCGCGGATTGTGCGGCTCAGCTACGTGAGCGGCGACGTGCAGATTGTGCGCACGGACAAGTCAAACAACTGGGAGCCGGCGAGCCTCAACATGCCGGTGCAGCAAGGGTTCGCCCTGGGCACGAACAACGGCCGCGCGGAAATCGAGCTTGAGCACGGCAGCACAATCTGGCTGGCCGAAAATTCCGTTCTGCAATTTACGGAGATGGCGCTGTCGAATGGCGGACGCATCACGCGCATGACGCTCTCGCAGGGCACCGCGACGTTCGCGGCGAGCCTTGCGACCGGCGACGTCTTCGAGGTGTCCACGCCGTCGTTCAAAATCACTCCGCCGAATAAATCGCAGTTCCGCGTCGACATGTTCAGTGAGGGCGGCGCGGTCAGCGTGTTCGGCGGGAAGGTATCCGTCAACAGCGTCAAGGGAGATCAGGCTACCGAAGTTCCGAAGGGACAGACTTTCGCGATGAACAGCAAGGCGACGCAGACCGCCTTGAAGAGGAATCCCGCGAACGACGAGTGGGATCACTGGGTGAGCACGCGCGAGACGGCCCAAGTCAACGGTCAGAATCAGGCGCTGGGTTACACGAACGCGCCGTTCACCTACGGCATGGGCGACATGGGCATGTACGGCTCGTGGAATTATTTCCCGGGCTTCGGTTACGGATGGCAGCCGTTCGGAATGCCGGCGGGATGGGCGCCGTTCACGGCGGGGCAGTGGATGTTCTATCCGTCGCTCGGATGGAGCTGGGTGAGCTCGGAGCCGTGGGGCTGGGTGCCGTACCACTTCGGCGGTTGGCAATACTCAGGCGCCTTCGGGTGGATGTGGATGCCTGGAGACTACGGGATGTGGACGGCCGCGCCGGTGAATTGGGTGGGCGTCGGCAACCGCATTGGGTGGACGCCCCGTTCGATGAGTGGCCCGGTTGGTGGCGCACCTGCTTCGACGGCGGTGATCGTCAGCTCGAAGACGCTCGGCAAGGGTGGCAAGAATCAGGTGATGAGCGCGAGTGAACTGGCGGGCAGATTGACGCCGCTGAACTTTGAACCGGCGGCGAACGGAAAGCCCGGCGCGGCGGGGCAGGCGGTGAGCGCGCGGGCTGTCGTGCCGACGAGCGCGAACCTAAGTGCGTTGCGCACCGGGTTGGCGGTGAATGCGGGCGCGGCGTCGAAGACGGACGTCGGCGCGGCGCATCTTGCGGGTCCGCCGACGAACTTCGCGCTGACGAATGCGGCGCCGACGCCGGCGAAGATGCCGAGCCGGCCGCCCGAGCGCGTAACGTTTACGCAGGGTAGTGGCCTGCCAGGGTTCGGGGTGCCGGCGAGTCAATCGGCGAACGCGAGTTCGACGCACATGTCGACATCCACGCCAACCTCGACGGCGCATCCATCAGCGGCTGGGTCGTCCGGCGGTCACCCTCGCTGAGGGCGCGTCGAAATAATTTTTAGGCGACGATGAGTCCGGCGTAGCCGACGACCTCGTTGAGGTCGCCAGTGACGTCGCCTGACGTCGCGTAGCGCACCAGCTTCGCGTTTTTGGCGCCAAGCTGAATCATCGCGGCGAGCGCCGCCACCGTCGCCGCGTACCCGCACATCGTAATTCCTTCCTTGCGCACCGTATCGTAAAGCCCGCGAGGATCGAGCGCGAGAATTCGGTCGATCGCCTTGCGGTCTTTTTCGCGCGTGATCGCGTCGCTCTCGTAGTGATTCATATCCGAGCTGGCGATCACGAACACGGGATCGCTCTCCGCTGACACTACCTGCGCGACAGCCTGCCCGAGCTGTTCCAGCGCGTCATAACGATCGCTCGCTAGCACGACGGGAACGAAACGAAGGTCCGGCACAAGACGTTGCAGGAAAGGAATCTGCACCTCGAGGGAATGCTCGCGTTCGTGGGCGATCGGGTCCTCGCGAAGTAGCGGAAAAGCGTGGGCGAGTTTCGTCGCGAGCTCGGCATCGATGGGGGCTTCGCCGAACGGAGTCTGCCAAGCGCCGTCGGTCAGAATAGCCATCGGCTGACCCTGTGGAAAATGCCTCGGGCCGAGAAGAAGGCATCGGCTGGGAATTTGAAGCGAGGAATAGACGGCGCCGGCGACGTGTCCTGAATACATGTAGCCTGCATGCGGCACGACGCAGCCGAGGGCCGGAAGTTTCTCGGCGTCAGCCGGAGCATAGATGTCAATTTTTGCAGCGAGTTCGCGCGGATCGGAAGGGTAGAAGCGTCCCGCAACCGCAGGCGAGCGGATCATACAAACCAGTTGTAGCACAACGGGAAGAACACGGAGAGGTCAGAGCGGCTTCGAGGGTTTCCCGTGGATTGCCAACGCGACCGTCTGGCCCTTCTGGAACCGAATCTTCACTTTGTCGCCCGATTGGTAGCCGCCCTTATTGAGCGCCTTCTGAACTTCCTGCTGGGCCTTGGGCGAGTAGGTGAACGCGTGAATCATGCGCTCGTCCGCCTCTTCGCGCACGACGATGGAATTCGAGTCGAAGTGAATTACCTGCGCTTTCAGCCAGATGGGTTTCGCCGGAACTTCCTTCACCGCCACCGGAGAAGCAGTGGTCGTTTGGGCGGCGGCAGTCCCGGCAGAAATCGCGCTCGCGAATGCCAGCGCGGACAAAACGGCGAAGCTCTTATAGCTCTTCATCGAAGGAAATCTTCAGCGACTTAAGAAACTTAATATCCTGCGGCGTGATTTCGATCTTCGGATCGATGTCTTCCTCTTCAAGAATCTCTTCATCTACGCGGATATGCAACGACTCGAGGAAGCGGCGGTCCTGCTGAGTCATTTTTGCGTCCTGAGACTGGCGGCGCGCGAGACCGATCGTGGCGTCGAGCTTGAGCACGATATCGAATCCGGCTGTGCGTACATTTGAAATAGCTTCGGCGATGCGGTCGGATTCGGACACGCTGTCGTTGATGGCATGTCCCAGCTCGCGCAGCAATTGTTTCATGCGGTCGTCGAGTTGCAAGGGCTCACCTCCCTGTGAATGCCCTTCCTATAACAATTCTAGGTCCGGGGCAAGACCGAAACAAGGGCTGGCCTGAGGATACGTCCCTCAGGCGTTACCTGTACGGCCTTGGATGCAGGGTGGCGCGAGTAAGGGTGCCCGGGCCGGTTATGGGGACCCGGTTACCGGACGCCAGCGCGGGGCAGCATCGATATAGCTTTTTAGCGCGGACAGAATTTCGTCACCGTAGAGCTCCGTCTTGCGCTTGCCGAAGCCGGGAACCTCTCGTAGTTCGCTGAGGGTGCGAGGCTTGCGCTGGCACAACTCATCGAGCGATGTATCGTGCATCACTACGAACGCCGGAACCTCGTGCTGCTTCGCAATCTCGCGCCGCCGGTTTCGCATATATTCGCGCAATGACAAGTCGACCTTGGTCCCAGGAAGCAGCGGTAGACCCTGATCCCTTCGACCCTTGCGATCGCGGCGCGCTCGCCGCGGAACCTTGGCAGGCTCCAGCAGCCACTCGGCGCCACACCCGCACACATCGCAGGCTCCGCAAGAGCGCCATTTTGGGTTCTCGCCGAAGTGGACGCAAATCTGGCGGTGGCGGCATGTCTTCGAATCCACGAAGCGACGGATGTTGTGATATCGCTGCCACGCGCGCTCTTTCTCGGCCGAGTCTTCGATCTGCTCGATGAAGTGCACGAGCAAGCCGATGTCGTATTTCTGCCAAAGCAAAAGGCAATCGGCGGGCTGGCCGTCGCGACCCGCGCGGCCCGCTTCCTGGTAGTACTGCTCGATGGCCTTGGGCAGCGAGAGATGGATCACAGCGCGCACGGACGCCTTGTTAATGCCGAGGCCAAACGCAATGGTGCCCACGAGAACTCGAACCTCGTCGGACATCCACCGTTCCTGGCTGCTTCGCCGCGCGGCCGGGTTCATCTTGCCGTGGTATTCCACGGCGGGGATTCCGTTGTCCTGGAGGAAAGCCACGGTTTGACCCACGCGTGCGATCGTGGGCGAATAGACGATCACGTGCCCGTCCGAGTGTCTTCGCACGGCTTTGAGGAGCAAATCCATTTGGTCGGCCGCCTTGCACTCGCGCACGATGTAACGCAGATTCGGCCGGTGGAAGCTCGCGATGTACTTGTCTGGATTCTTCAATTGGAGTTGGTCGATGATGTCGTGGCGAACGCGGTGGGTGGCGCTGGCGGTGAATGCCGCGATGGGCCGATCGGGAAACTCCGTTCGCAAGCGGCTCAGCTGCCGGTACTCGGGCCGAAATTCGTGGCCCCATTCGGAGATACAATGCGCTTCGTCAATGACGAAAAACGAAAGGGGCACGCGCTGCACCCAGGAAGCGGTATCGGCGCGCGCAAGCCGCTCGGGAGAGACGTAGAGCAGGCGATACTTGCCCGCGCACGCGGCGCGCGTGATTTGTGTTTGCTCGGTGGCTGAGATCGAGCTGTTGAGCACAGCGGCGGGGATCCCCATAGTCGTGAGTTGGGCCACTTGGTCCTGCATCAACGCGATCAAGGGCGAGATAACGACGGCGGTCTTATCAGGCATCAGAGCGGCCGGCAATTGGTAGCAAAGCGACTTGCCGCCACCTGTGGGCATTACCACGCACGTGTCGTGGTCCTCCAAGAGACTGCGGACGATACGCTCCTGCCGCGGCCGGAAGGAGTCGTAGCCCCAGTAGCGCTTCAGGGCTTCGCGCAAGTGGGAATCCGAGACCATTGCGCGAGTATAGGGCCGGGGCATGGCTGGGTCTAGGGCGGCGGTGAGCGGCCTCGCTCGTCCGTTGTGGGGCATTTGCAAGCATTGCGATTGGAAAAAGTGGGGCGTAAATCAGGGGAAACGCTCTAGAATCGGGGTCATGGATTCGCGAACCCTGCCTGTCCTGCGGCGATCGACACAGGTGACGTTGCGCGCGTGGTGGCGCGCGATGCGGCAGCTCTTTCATGAGGCGATCGGAGCCATTTTCGCGGTTTTTTCGTTTTATGGCGGGCTTGCCGCGTGGCGGGAGTGGAAAACGCACTCGATTCGCTGGCTCATCGGGTTCGCCATCGGCTACGCCGTCATGATGGCGGCGTTTTCATTCGTCGCGTTCCGCCGCGCGCGCAGCATTCAGTAAGACGGAAAATGGAAAATAGAAAAGAGAACACGCGACGGTTCGTCTTCCACCTTCCTTTTTCCATTTTCTCCTTTCCGTTTAGTTTTCTGCGATGACGCACAATCCCGACAAGCCCAAGGCTCTCTCCGAGCGCAAGGCCGCGTCTACCACGGGCCTGCCCATCGATAGCGTGGTTACGCGCGACGATCTGGGAGATTGGGACCCCGAGCGCAAGCTTGGCTATCCCGGCGAGTTTCCGTTCACACGCGGCGTTTATCCCACGATGTATCGCGGCCGTCTGTGGACGATGCGGCAGTACGCGGGCTTCGGAAGCGCCACGGAATCCAACCAGCGTTACCGCTACTTGCTTTCGCAGGGTCAGACGGGCCTTTCGGTGGCGTTCGATCTGCCCACACAGATCGGAATGGACTCCGATCATACCCTCGCGCTCGGCGAGGTGGGCAAGGTAGGCGTCGCGATCGATTCGCTGGAGGACATGCAGGCGCTGTTCGACGGCATTCCGCTCGAAACCGTTTCGACCTCGATGACGATCAATTCCACCGCGGCGATTCTGCTGGCGTTGTACGTCGCGGTGGCCAAGCAGCAAGGCGCGAGCCTCCGGCGCCTTGCCGGAACCGTACAGAACGACATCCTGAAGGAATACATCGCTCGCGGGACGTACATCTATCCGCTGCGGCCGGCGATGCGAATCGTCACCGACATTTTTGCGTGGTGCCGCGACGAGCTTCCGAACTGGAACGCGATTTCGATTTCCGGCTATCACATTCGCGAAGCTGGTTCCACCGACGTGCAGGAAGTGGCGTTCACGCTTGCGAACGGAATCGCTTACGTCGAGGCGGCTGTCACGGCAGGCTTGCAGGTGGACGAGTTCGCGCCGCAGCTTTCATTTTTCTTCAATGCGCACAACGAGCTGCTGATGCAAGTGGCCAAATTTCGCGCTGCGCGGCGCCTCTGGGCGCACACGATGCGCGAGCGTTTCGGCGCGCGCGATCCGCAGTCGATGATCTTGCGCTTTCACGCGCAGACGGCAGGTTCGTCGCTCACCGCGCAGCAGCCCGAAAACAATCTCGTGCGCGTTGGGCTTCAGTGCCTTGCGGCCGTGCTTGGGGGCGCGCAATCGCTGCATGCGAACGCGCTGGATGAGGCTTTGGCGCTGCCCACCGAAGATGCCGCACTTTTGGCCCTGCGCACGCAGCAAATCATCGCACAGGAAACCGGCGTGGCTAACACGGTGGATCCCGTGGCGGGCTCGTATGCCATCGAAAAGCTGACCAATGAAATCGAAGCGCACGCTCGCGACTACATCGCGAAAATCGACGCGATGGGAGGAATGCTTCGCGCGATCGAAACGGGCTACGTCCAGCAGGAGATTCAGAAATCCGCGTACGAATATCAGCGAGCAGTCGAGTCGGGCGAGCAGGTGGTAGTCGGCGTGAACCGCTTTCAGGCGGAGGACGAACGGCCGATTCCCACGCTGCAAATCGATCCTGAAATTGAGCGCATGCAGGTCGCGCGGCTGAATGCGCTACGTTCCAGGCGTGATGCGGCCAAATCGCTAGCCGCACTCGAGGAAGTGGAGCGGCGCGCCCGCGGCACGGAAAATCTCATGCCCGCGATTCTCGCCGCCGTCGAGTCGTATGCCACGGTCGGCGAAATCTCCGACGCGCTGCGCCGCGCCTTCGGCGAATACCAGGAATCCGTCGTCATCTAAAACAGGGGCGAGTGGTGGGAACTGACCGCCATGTAGACCCTAAGCTTGCCCCTCTCGCTGGTAGCGCGTAACATTGTTCTCATGGTGCGCAATTATCACGCCTTCTTTGGTAGGACCCGCACGTTCTCTGCGAGGAATTCTGAACTCGATCCGACTGAGGTCCGGCCCTTCGGAGCGTCCGGAGTGGGTCTGCTGACCGGGCATCCCGTAGGACTCGTCGTGGTCGCAGGAGTGATCCTGATGGTGATGGTGCAACTGCCGGAGGCGAGGTGGTTCTTCGGTGGGTCACTGCTTCTCGGTGCTGCGATCGGACTCGTACTCTGGCTTCGTCACCGTTAATGCGATTGCGGATTGTCCCTGTGTCCTCTTTCTGTCCTCAGTGCCTCTCTGTGTTAAGTTTTTAGCGCGCGCTGAGCAGCGCGATTGGCAATCAACTAAGCAGGCAGGGCGTCGTATCGACGGGGAGTGACACCGGATGTTTGGCATCAAGCCGCAGGTCAGGCTGATTCTTGCTTCGAAATCGCCGCGGCGCGCGGAGATCTTGCGCAACGCCGGAATCGCCTTTGGCGTGCAAGTGGCACACGTTAACGAAGCCCGGCGGCCGCGCGAGTCCGCTCACAGCTATGTACTTCGCCTGGCTACGGCAAAGGCTCGCGCCGTGGCCGAACCTCTGAAGCGCAAAAAACAGCACGCGATTGTGATTGGCGCGGACACGGTGGTGCTAGCGCACGGGAGGATTCTTGGCAAGCCCGCCGATGTGAAAGAAGCCCGGCGAATGCTGCGCTTGCTCAGCGGCAAATCGCATCAAGTTCTCACCGGCGTATCCATCGTGTCTCTGCCGGGCGGTGCTGAAGTTCACCACGTGGTAGCCACTCGCGTAAGGTTCCAGAGGATTTCCAATGCGGACATCGAAGACTACATCGCGACCGGCGAACCGTTCGACAAAGCGGGGGCGTACGGAATCCAGGGTATCGGCGGCCGTTTCGTAGCGTCAATCGACGGGTGTTATTTCAACGTGATGGGGCTGCCGCTGGCGCGCGTGTGGTCGATGCTTAGCGATTCAGGATATGTGAACAAGTCCGCAGGGCACGTTTGGTCGGCGCTGCGCGATCTCTCTCGCGGCCCTTAGGCACAAACGAAGGATCGTTCGCAAAAAAAAACGGCGGCCTGATCTGGTCGCCGTTTCGAATTTCTGTCGTCCCAATCCTGCACCGAGTTCAGCGAAATCTTGCGTGCGCTACTTTTTCGGCTCGCTGGGAGCCGCGGCCGGCGGGTTTGCCGGTGTGGAGCTTGGAGGCGGATTCGTTTGCGGCGGCTGTTCGCGCATGCCGTCCTTAAACTCCCGAATGCCCTGGCCCAGACCGCGCATCAACTCGGGAAGCTTTCGGCCTCCAAATAAAACCAGCACGATCAGCAGGACGAGAAAAATATGCATCGGACTGAGTTCCATACAAGACCTCCAAAGGCAGACTGCCTCGCGACCTCGCTTTCGATAGGGCGCGTTCGGCGGGCCGCATTCAAGCCACTTCAAGCGATAGACGGCTAAAGTATAACACGCTCGTCCCCAACGCGCCGGGTGACATGCTCGCGATCGAGGTATTCCAGCAGGGGAATCGCATATTTGCGCGTGACGCCGGTGAGCTCCTTGAATGCCGGCACCGGCAGGCGCGTGCCATTCTTCTGCTTGTACTTGACCACCAGATCGCGCAGTTGCGCCACCGTCGCGCGATGGAAGACGAGGTCTTCGGTGATCCTTATCAGCACTTTCTCGCGCAGCAAGATTTGCAGAATTTTCTGCGCGCGAGGGGCTTCGACCGGCACTTTCTCGAGGACAGTTGCGAAGCTGGGAACTGCAAGTCCCGCGCGTTCGAATTCGCGTTCGATCACCTTCTTGGCCTGCGTCTCTTCAGGAGAAAGCGCGATTTCGCGGCCCGCCCGCTGCACGAGGTCGCCGGCAGTAGTGATCGCGCCAGCCTTCGCCAGATCTTCGAGCGCAAGCTCGAAAACGGCAGCATCGGGATTACCGGCGCGGCCGCGGAGATCTTGTCTGGGAATGCCAGGCAGCAGCGGATTCGCGCGATGGAACTCCTCGACAGCTTTGCGGACCGCTGCGGCGCAATCGGAGACGGACTTGAATGACGCGATTCGGAACGGTTGGTCGCCGAGGATTCGGATGTGCTTTTGATTGACGAGTGCTTTTGATGCGACGCGAACTTCAGCTTCCACCCATCCGGTTCGGCCCATGATTTCATCAAGTGCAAGCGAGCGCGGCTGTCTTTCCGCGAGCGCGGCCAGAATCTGTTCGTGAGTGCCGTTCTCGAGCGTTTCGAGGAACGGCACGACCGACGCGTCGCTCCGGCGATGCCGAGGAGCGCGGGCGTCGATCACGATACCGCCTCCGATTGTGACGACCGGAGAGAACTGGCGGAGGATGAACCGGTCACCGGGGAGCAGCAGGACTTCGTCCTCGAGTCGCAGTTGCGCGAGAGCCGATTCTCCGGGTGCTAGCGTGGCTTTCTGAAGCAGCACGACTTCCGCGATCGTTTCAGCCGTGCCTTGATGGAAGTGAACGCGCGTCCGATTTTTGAGAGATCGCGCCGACGCCAGAAGACTGACCCGCGCGTCCAGCCGCGCGGTCGGCTCGAAAATGCCGGGGACGCTCAGCACCATTCCTCGCTGGATTTCGCGGTGTTCGATTCCGGCCAGGTTCACCGCAGTGCGCTGGCCGGCGACTGCCTGCTGGATTGCGTTTCCGCCCGAATGAAGCCCGCGAACGCGGACGTGGCGGCGAATTGGGTAAACTTCAACTTCATCTTCGATTTTCACCGAGCCCGAAACGAGCGTGCCGGTGACGACTGTGCCGAAGCCCTTCATGGCGAACGAGCGGTCAATTGGCAGGCGAAAGTGCCGCGAAGCCTCTTTCGCGGGCGTTTCGCTCGCGGCGCGCAGGAGTTCACGTTTGAGCGCATCCAGTCCTGCACCCGTTTTCGCGCTGACGGCCACGATTGGCGCGCCTTCCAGGAATGAACCGCGCACGAATTCCTCGGCTTCGAGCCGTGCCAGCCCGAGCACATCGGAATCGACCAGATCGGCCTTCGTGATCGCGATGAGTCCGCGCGGAATTCCGAGGAGGCGGCAAATATCGAAATGCTCGCGCGTTTGCGGCTTGATGGATTCGTCCGCCGCGATCACCAGCAGAACCAGGTCGATGCCGCCGACTCCCGCCAGCATATTTCGGACGAAACGCTCGTGGCCGGGCACGTCGACAAAGCCCACGCGCACGCCATCAAGCTTCAAGAAAGCAAAGCCGAGATCAATGGTGATGCCGCGGCGCTTTTCTTCCTCGAGACGGTCTGGATTGGTTCCCGTGAGGGCCTCGACGAGCGAGGATTTGCCGTGGTCGATGTGGCCGGCGGTGCCGACGATGACGTGCTTCACTGTGTCCATGGTGTCCAGCCGATGCTAGCGGAGGAAGAAAGAGGGGTCAAACGGTGGGTTGGATACGAGCTATCTCCCGCTAGATTCGATTTCTTTGGCGATGGCGATAGCCGCTTCGCGAGGATCGGGTGCGCCGGTGATCGGTCGGCCGACGACGAGGTAATTCGCGCCCGCGCGGATAGCCATGGTGGGAGTGGCCACGCGCGCCTGGTCATTTGTGGCCCCGCTTGACGGTCGCACGCCCGGCACGACGATAAGTAGCTTGGGCCCGCAGGCTTGGCGAATCGCCCGCACCTCGTGGGCGGAGGAAACCACGCCGTCGAAGCCAGCTTCTTGGGCCAATTTCGCCAGCGCCACGGCGCGCGAAGTAGTGCTGCCCGACATTCCGATTTTTCGCAGCGCGGCCGCGTCCAGGCTGGTCAGGACGGTGACTCCAAGGAGGGCAGGGCGGGTCTTTCTCCCAGCGAGCACCTCGCGCGCGGCGCGCATCATCGCGGTGCCACCCGAGGCATGCAGGGTCAGCAGAGTCACGCCAGGCAGGTCTGCGGCAGCACAGACGGCTCCCGCCACGGTATTTGGGATGTCGTGGAATTTCAGGTCGAGGAAGATTTCAAAGCCAAGGCCCGCGAGCTTCTCAACGGCTCGCGGGCCTTCGGAGGTAAAGAGCTGGCTGCCGACTTTGAAAAGGGCGGCAGCCCCGCGGATTCGACGCGCCACAGCAAGGGCTGGCTGCAGCCGGTCGTAATCCAGGGCCACGATTAGTCGCGATGATCCGAGTTGGGTCGTGAAGGTACCTCGAGAAGTTCCAGGCGAACTCTTGCGAGACCGCGCTGGTCGAAGCCGAGCTTCTGAGCAACTGCGTAGGAGACATCCAACTCACGACCTTCAACATAGGGACCGCGGTCGTTGATCCGCACCACCTGGCTGCGGTGGTTGCGCGTGTTCACGACGCGGACGATTGAACCTAAAGGCAGGGTCGGGTGGGCGGCTGTTGCGCCATACATGTCGTATGGCTCACCCGTGGCGGTCGGCTGACCGTCGAAATCCTCGCCATACCAACTGGTGGTGCATTCCCACACCGCCAGCGGCTTTGGCTGGCGAGCAGGACCGGATGCAGATTTTGCTGGGACAGGGCTGTTCTGCAGAGACGTTGCCGATTGAGATGGGCTGCTTAGATTTCCGGCCACCGTCGGATTGGCTGACGGCGTCAGAACAAGCAGGCCCAACCCTAAGAACACCGACTCAAGCATCACAAAGGCCTTGGCTCTCATGTTCACCTAACTTTATTTGAATCAGCATATTGTACCTTACGGGGTCGTTCCCGCCTACTACTTTACGTCTGTAATGCTCCCCGTAAGCTGCTGATTTCAAAAAGGTTCTGGTTCTGGCACCACGCTTCGAGACCTTTTACGAGCTTCTCTGAAGCCCGCGGGTCCACAAAGTGCGCTGTGCCCACCTCTACGGCTGAAGCTCCAACGAGCATATATTCAGCTACATCGGCAGGGCTTTCGATACCACCAAGCCCTATGATCGGTATCTTTGTTACCCGACCAGCCTCATGAACCAACTTCACCGTTATAGGTTTGATCGCCGCCCCCGACAACCCTCCTGAGGTACTACCCAGACGTGACCTTCGGGTGTGTACGTCTATACACATGGCCGGGTAGGTGTTCGCAATTACCAAGGCGTCCGCCCCAGCCGACTCCGCCGCCTTTGCTATAAGTCTAATATTGCCAACAACTGGAGATAACTTCACCCACAAAGGGCGCCTTGCCGCTCGCCTGGCGACCGCTACAACCTCTGCCGTAAGCCCGGGGTCAGTACCATATTCCGCTCCTCCTTTATCGACGTTCGGGCAGGAGATGTTCAGTTCGTACGCGGCGAGCCCTTCTGTATCCTCCAAGACACGAATCACCTCAACGTACTCCTTGATGGTACAACCGAAGACGTTGGCGATAATCGCCGTGCTATACCGCCTGAGGAGGGGAAGCTTTTCGGTTACGAAAGCACGCACGCCCACGTTTTGGAGCCCTATGGCATTGAGCATCCCGCTGGGGGTGTCGCACATGCGAGGCGCGGGTGCGCCAACCATGGGTTCGAGCGATAGGCCTTTGACGACGATGCCGCCGAGGCGGTCGAGGTCGACAAGGTTGGCGAACTCGACGCCGTAGCCGAAGGTGCCGCTCGCAGCGATGATTGGGTTCTGGAGAGAAACGGAGCCGACGCTAACTCGGAGGTCTACCTCTTGGGTCTCCGAGGGCCGTGGCGCGATTCGTGCCGAATCGGGCGAAATCACTGGACGAAAGTTTATCACGCCGGTCAATCACATCCCAGGTCGCCTGTGGATATCTCGGAACGGAATCCGAAAGCGCCGACTGGGGTCAGTTTCACGCGGACCGACTCACCGGGAGTTGGCAACGCACGGCCGGGCGGTCGAGGGCGACGACACTACGAGTCGCCCCAGTTCGGTCGACGCTGCGCCGGTAAACGGGAGCTGCGGCCCAGGAAGCGGGTAGTTCATTCCTGCTCGTTCAAGTGTCACAGTTGCTCGAAAGGCGTGCCGCCTGGGCGAGAAGGTAGTTGCGTTCCGGGAGGTTCGCCGTCTTGGCTGCGGCCGTCCGATAGTGACTGACGGCGTCCTCGCGGTTTCCAGCGAGTTCCAGAAGATGCCCTCGGACAGCGTCCAAGCGGTGATGATCCGCGAGGCGGGGATCAGCATTGAGGGCGTCCAGCAGTTCCAAACCCCTTGCCGGGCCGTGCACCATGGCCACGGCGATCGCGTGATTCAAATTGACCATGGGGTTATCTGACATGCGCCTGAGCAGATCATAAAGCGCCAGGATCTGCGGCCAATCCGTGTCATCGGCTCGAGCGGCTTCGTCGTGAACGGCGGCAATGGCGGCTTGCAATTGGTACGCGCCGACCGAGCCTTTGGGTAACGTGGCCGAGACGAGGGCAGTTCCCTCCGCGATCTGTTGCTCATCCCAGAGTGCACGGTCTTGCTTCCCGAGAGGGATCAAGTCACCGGCGGCGCTTGTTCGCGCGAAGCGGCGGGCGTCAGTCAACAACATGAGCGCGAGCAAACCAGCAACCTCCGTGTCGTCCGATTGCAGATTGTGAACGATGCGGGTGAGGCGTATCGCTTCGTACGAGAGATCAGCTCGTCGCAGGTGGGGTCCGGCGCTGGTCGTGTAGCCCTCGTTGAAGATAAGGTACAGGACATGCAGAACGGCGCGGAGGCGCTGCGCTCGCTCTTTCGCAGTCGGCAATTGAAACGGAATGCCGGAGTCCTTGACGCTTTGCTTAGCCCGGCTGATGCGCTGGGCCATGGTCGCCTCGGGCACGAGAAACGCATGGGCGATTTCCGCTGTCGTCAGGCCGCCCACTGCACGCAATGTCAGCGCAATGGCCGAAGCCGAGGTCAGCGAAGGATGACAGCACATGAAGAGAAGGATTAGCGTATCGTCGTCCTGGGGCGGAGTTTCGATGCCGGTCGACTCTGGCGTGAGGGCGGGATCGAGGGCTAACTCGCTTTCGCGACGCCGGCGGGCAGATTCGCTTCGAATGTGGTCGGCCATCCGTCGGAAGGCGACCCGGATTAGCCAAGCGCGGGGATTCTCCGGAACGCCATCGCGCGGCCATTGTAAAGCTGCGGCAATCGACGCCTCCTGCACGGCATCCTCCGCGGCCGCGAAGTCGTGAAATCTTCGGACCACGGTCCCGAGCACCTGCGGCGTCAGTTCCCGCAGCAGGCGCTCGATGGGAACGTCCCAGGGTTGTTCGCTCACAGCAATTCTTCCACTCCCAGGATGTCAAATCCCTAAATCAGCAAAACCGCTCAGCACCTGTCGCACCTCGATCGGCATGCTACCCGGCTTCCCTCCAGGACCAGGCGCTGCGGATGCCCGCGCCGCGATCTTGTATGCCTGCTCCGGGTTTTCGACGTCGATGATCCAGTATCCGGCGAGGAACTCTTTGGATTCCGGAAAAACTCCATCCGTCACGGGTTCACCGTCTTTTCCCGCTCGAACGGTCTTTGCTTGCGCCGGCCAGCCCAGACCCTCAGTTGCCACAAACACGCCTTCCTCCTTTAGTTCCTTGCTGAAGGCCCGCATGAAAGCAACATTCGCCTCGAGGTCCTTTTTAGACCATTTGGAGTACGAGTCAAAGTCAGCCTTCGTGGCATTCGTCATCAGAATGTATTTCATTTTCTTGCCCCTTTCGATTTAGATCGCCTGGCGGACGTTTCCTTTGCTCGGAACTTGGCGATGCGTTCGATCAACTTCGTTGGGATAGGCTCGGAGAGCGGAAACCGTATTGTGCCCTTGCTGATTTTGTACGGTGCAAGCTCGCCTTTGAACGCCGCAACGAGACGCTCGCCGGCCGGGTAGAGCGAGTAATGCTGTTTCCACCCGGCGAAGAAGAGCACGCGTTCACCCTTCAACTCGTATGCGGGGATTTGGTAGGAAATCAGCTCCTCCGCTCTCGGCAGGGCTCTTCGGATGATGCTCCGCACGCGATTGAGCACGCCCCGAACGTGATCGGGCTGCGCGTCAATGTAGTCGTCAACCGACGTGAAATGAGTCTTCATTTGTCTTCCCTCCTGCTTCAGCGCCCGACTTGGGCGTTCTTCCGAAGCCCGCCCCAGCTCTCGAGGTTTCCCTCACGATTTCGGGACATGGTTCGCAAACTGCCGAACTTCGATTGGCATATTCGTTGGCACTCCGCCCGGTCCCGGCGCCGCCGAAATCCGGCCGGCGATCTCGTACGCTCGCTCAGGGCTTTCAACGTCAATGATCCAGTAGCCCAGCAGGAACTCCTTCGATTCGGGGAAGATGCCGTCAGTGACCGGCAGGCCATTCTTCAGGCCTCGGATCACCTTCGCTTCATCCGGTCCAGCCAGGCCTTGTGTTGCCACAAACTCCCCAGATTCAGTGAGTTCCTTATTGAGGCTGACTAGAACCGCCATGTGCCCGTCGATGTCCTTTTTGGACCATGCATGATACGTATCGACGCCTCCCTTCGACCCGGACATCAGCAAAATGTATTTCATGTGTTTAGCCCCTTTCTTTTTTGCGCCCGTTTCTGCGCTTTCATAGGCTAGTCGGAGCACGCAGTGGTTTCTCTACATCGGGTGACGACAAATTTCAGCAAAAAAGAGACTTTCCACGTGGCAGATGGCGGCCCACTCGGAAGTAATCCGAATGACTGATTAACGCACGAGGCAAGAAACTGGCCTACTGGCGGAAGCGAGTTGGCTGTGGGGCGCCGCAGTCTGTGCTAGGATAACCCACGAAACAACCACTTAGAGTTGCGAGTCAACCTGGCCCTATGCGCGTCGTTGCCGCAACATGAACGAGCAGTCGGACTCCTCGAAGAACCCTCCGGAACCTCCACCGGGACGCCCCGTAGCGCAGTTCAAGGTGGGCCGCCTCTCCTTCACGGGCCGGTCAGCATGGGCCGCCACGCTCATTTCCTTCGCATTGATTGTCGCCCTCATCACTTACTCCAGGCCCGCGCCCGGTATTCTGCTGTCCGGCATCCTCTGGTCTCTCCTCATAGGGTATTGGAGCATCCCGGTCAAGAACGCGCCGGCGGCAAAGAGCGCGGAATCCGCGAAGTCTCGCCAGTTGCATGAACGTCTGCTCTTACTCGCGATTTTGTTGCTCTTCATCCCGGTTCCGGGTTTAACGCGCCGTATTGTGCAGCCCACGCTTGCGCTCGTAGTTACAGGCTTGACCATCCAGGCGGCTTCCATGGCGCTCTATTATTGGGCCCGCCGGCATCTCGGCCGATTCTGGAGCGGTGCCATCACCATCAAGTCGGAACACCGACTGATTCGCACCGGCCCGTACCGGCTCTTGCGCCACCCCATGTACACCGCCGTGCTGGGCATGTTTGTCGGAACCGTGGTCGTCTCCTGGCAAATTCATGCCCTGGTGGCTCTTGCTCTCGGCATCGCTGTGTACTTGAGAAAAATTCGCATCGAGGAGCGTACGATTCGCGAGGCGTTCGGCTCGGATTATGAATCCTATCGGCGCAAAACCTGGCGTTTGATTCCGGGGCTGTTCTGAGTCCTTCCGCGTGCCGTTTCCCCCCGCGGGTGCCGGCTTGACTTTCCGAATTGTCGATTTGTCCTGGGTCAGTTTACGGTAATCCGATTACACGTCCACTTGCGGCGCTAGAAACGAATGACCAGGCCAGTTGAGAAGCGGAAGTTTGACTTGCTGCCATAACTGAAGCCATTGGTGCCGCTCATGAACCCTAGCCAATCCGCTTCGATACGCCAGGCCAAGTGTTCTCGGAACTGTGCATCGACGCCACCACCGGCCATGAGAGCCAAACCGCTGAAGGGCGCGTTAGAGAAGTATTGCACCTGGTTCTTGTACCCGCCGGCTAGGAATTCCACAAACGGCCTGACCTGCTGGCGAGGTAGTAGCGAGACCCTGGGGCCGAACGTATACGTGTACAGGTTAGCGGGGCCGTTGCTGACACCCAACTGGGTGCCGCCGCTGCCGTAACTGCCGCTGAAATCCGCCTTCACTCCTAGCCAATCGTTGATGCTATAGCCGAATGCAGCATCCCAACCGTTCCCCTTGGCCTTGGGCGGCTGAGCAGCGTAGCCCTGCAGGACTTGGAAGGCGGTGAACTGGTAACCGCCGAATGCGTCCCACTTCTGATCCTGCGCCCTCACAGGAAGAGCGGCGAGCAAGAGACAGCCGATTATAAGTAACGATCGAGTCATGGCGACGCCCCTTTGCACGGTGAACGAACGACCCGTGCCGAAAACCGATCGCTGGCTTGGATGAAGGAACAAACGCGGGAGTTGCCTGTCAGGCAAGCCGTAAGTACTATAGTCGATAAGTCACACCTATTGTAAACTGATGGCGTGCCTGAATATTCCATCCGGTGCCGAGTTTTCCGCCGAGTTGCACCACACCCAAATCAATATTCAACGGGAGTTCGTTGCCAGGACGGATCCGCACAAAATACGAAAGTGTCGTGGGCACAATCGCCGTAGTCGGAAAGAACTGGCCGGGCACTTCCTTGAAATGACGCGGCTCCTGCAGAAACTCCGCGCCGAGCAGCAATTTGCTGTGCTTTGGGCCGCGCAGTTGAACGCCAGCCGCGCCAAACCCTTCAAAATCCCAGTTCGGCGAATTGGCCGCAAGGCCCAGCAGGGAAGCGTTCGTCAGCTTCACTCCGAAATTCAGCAGCACCGGGACAGGCAATTCATCGATGGTCTTTGTGGCGATCACGTCGAAATCGGTGGCCGTCGTGTTCTCGTGTTCATCCACTTCGGTAATGCGTCGCACCTGCGTGCGAACCACGGCTGCAGCGGCGATTGCCGGAACGAATTTCGTGCCGCGGAAATTCTCCGGAATTAGCTTGATCTTGATGTGCCCGATGTTGAAGCCGTTCGCGAATAGCGGGCTGAGTCCCGGTACGCTGCCTTCAACATTGAACGAGCGCGTGTATCCGATTTCGCCAATCTTCAGGAATCCGAAAGTGATTGACGCCTGAAGTTCGTTGCCAAGCACCGGGCCAGCGTTCATGTAATCGAACGCCAGTTCCGGCCGTCCGAGGCCCTTTCCGGGGGAATTGCTGACGTAAGCGAACGGAGTCAGCAGGCCGCCCGTCTGGCCGTCCCAGTTCAACTGGGCCAGACACGCCGGTGCTGTCAACAGGGCGAGCAGGCCGGTTGTGGTCGCGTAACGTGCATGACGAGCCCGCAGTCGGAGGCGGGAAAGTGAATGACAACTCATCGGCCTGCGTTTTACCCGAGCTTAAGGAGCAAATCACATCGTAGGGACAGTACCACAATCGTTGATTCATTCAGTGTCCATACTCGGGCAAGTGGATGAGTAACGCGGTTACCGGAACCTTCCCCGCGACGCGGACTGGACTTGGCTGCGAGGTGCCGCGGTCTGTGCTAGGATGACGCACGAAATAACGGCAAAGAGTTTCGAGTCAACCTGACCCTATGCGCGTCGTCGAAAAAAGGCAGCTGCTCTCCAGCGAAGAAATCGGGCGTACCGTGAACCGCCTCGCTCACGAAATCGTCGAA
>Ga0073928_10003011_pt1 | contig 27409 bp, 39 predicted proteins | sample PaiPotPPA55metaG_FD_76969 | JGI IMG/M metagenome (GOLD analysis project Ga0073928, IMG submission 76969) | Iron sulfur acid spring bacterial and archeal communities from Banff, Canada, to study Microbial Dark Matter (Phase II) - Paint Pots PPA... ...
CCGATAACCGCCGACAGGTTCTTTGCTACATCACCAAGCTTGGGCTCGATCTCTTGCGAGAACTCGACAGCCCCGTTAGGAAGCAGGACAACCAAGTGCTGCATCGACTGAATGAATCCGAGATTGAAGATCTGATTCGTTTGCTGGAACTCGCGCGAGGCGAACAGTCTTCGACGACGTAGTCACCCAATAAATCCAAAAAGTTTGTATCCAAAACCGGCCAAGTGCATCTTATTAGTTGACTAGTTAACAGTTAATTGAGCACTGGTTATAAAAGGACCTCATGAAGTTACTTCATCGGAAACGGACAGGAGGCACTATGAAAAAATGCTGGAACTGAACCCGGAACGAGAGCGCGATCACTTTCGTCGTGGCCAACTTCTCCTGGCAGAAGGTCAGGTGCAGGAAGCCCTTACAGAAATGGAGCAGGGACCGCGCGAAGATTGGAGATCGTTCGGCGAAGCGCTTGCCTATCACGCGGCCGGCCGGCCCCAGGAGTCCGATACCGCTTTGAAACAATTGATCAAGATTCGCCCGAGCGGCTGGGCCTATCAGATCGCTGAGGCGTACGCCTATCGCGGAGAAGTTGACAAAGCATTCGATTGGATGGATCGCGCCTATCAACAACGTGATCGCGGTTTGCTGGTGGTGAAGAGCGACTGGCTAATCAAGAATCTGCGTCAGGACCCACGCTACACCGAACTGCTGAAGAAGATGCACCTGTCGAGATGAAACCGTTGGTTGTTGCGCCAGACACCGCCCTCTGACAAATCCAAGAACATCGACTGTGACCCTCATCAAGGGAAGGGAACTCTCATTGTCCCCGCGTTGTTCCCGGCTTCAGACACTATGCCACAGCCCTCAAGATTATCCGGGACTGACTATTCGTCCGACGAGACATAGAACTAAGGATCCGGTGAATTCCTCAAGGACGCCTAACAGCGCACAAATATCTCACCTCAGCAATGGCGCGGCAGGCTGTCGAGCTGAATCGACGATCTGATTCTTTTTGAATGCGTGTTCAATCACGTTGGCGGCCAAGTCTAGCCCATGAGTCCGTGCAATCACTCTCCGGAAGTAACGAGCTCTGTCGCGATAGCTTGGATTCGCTTGTACTTTCTGAATCACATCTGGGAGACGTTCTGCCGTAAGGTCCCCTACTTCCACGAATTCGCCTACTCCGTGATATGCAATCCTGGCAGCAACGCCCGGTTGAGTTTGTTTGAAGACTACGGTGCCTGGTTCGTTCGTTACCGCGAACCCATTCGGCAGAAGGATGGCTCGGTCAAATTTCGCAGGCAAACCAAACGTCTCGGCGATGTGGAGTCGTTTCCACGCGCTGCCGACATTGAGCCGCTGCGCGTCAGTTTCATGCAGAGAATCAACCACGATCGTTCGAACGGTGATTCAGCACGACGCTCGAAGAATTTGTCGATTGCTCCTATCTGCCCTGGGCGGAATCGGAACGCAGGGCCAGCACCAGTAAGGGATATCGGGAACTCTGGAAGAATCACATGGCCACACGCATCGGTAAACTGCGTGTGCGCGAAGTTCGGACCGTTGACGTTAGTCGCATGCTCCGCGCGATTGCCGCGGAGAACGACTACTTGAAAAACACGCTTCAGCACGTCAAGTCTGCGTTGAGCGGCATCTTCACTTTTGCAAAAAATGAAGATGCATTCGACGGCGCGAACCCCGTTCAAGGCGCTCTGCTTCCCAGCAAAGCGCGAGAAGCGAAAGAGACTTTCGCTTACGACTTGAGTCAGATTCTTCGCATCTTGGATGTCCTGCCGCTTCTTCCGAAAGCAGCCGTCGCGACAGCAGCGTTTGTCGGTTTACGCGAAGGCAAGCTTCGAGGACTCGAATGGCAGGACTACAACGGCACGGAAATAACGGTGAGCCGACCAATCTGGAAGTCGTTCGTCAATCGACCGAAGACCAGGGCGAGCCGCAATTCCGTTCCAGTGATTCCCGCGTTAGCAGCGATTCTGGACGAGTACCGGCAGAGCATGCATGATCCGAAGTCGGGAGTGATTTTTCACACCGGCTGCGGGCGTCCGATGGCCATGGACAAGCTGGCTCAGAATGTGGTTCGTCCCGCAATCGAGGCAATCAAGCTGCCGCGGTACGGCTGGCACGGGTTCAGGCGAGCGATCGCTTCGAACTTGTACGCATTGGGCGCTGACGATAAGGTCGTCCAGCGTGTTTTGCGCCATGCCAAACCGCACGTGACCAGGGAGCGCTACATTAAAGTATTCGATCCAGCAGTGCTGGACGCGATGCAGAAAATGCAGGCGACTCTCGAAGAATTGGGTCGTGGCCAGCAATTGGCCAGCAGCGTTTTGCAAATTGGTGGTAAGCTGTTGAAAGCACGCTGCGGAGAGGTGGCAGAGCGGCTGAATGCGGCGGTTTGCTAAACCGTTGTAGGGGCCAAAACTCCTACCGGGGGTTCGAATCCCCCCCTCTCCGCCATAGCTATATTCCCCTTTAAAACACAGGCTTTTGACACGCTTGCTACCGCGTGCTACCGTTTTCGGGAGATTAGACCCTCACCGGAAGGCGGCACCCATGCGTCACATGCAGCGAGTTGGTATCTATAGGCGAGAAAAAACGCGCAAAGGCTGGCGATACCAGCGCGTTGAGTTTGGCCGTGGCAAGAAACACGGCGGCATCAACGGCCCATTTTTCCTCAGATTCACCGGCCCAGACGGAAAGCGGGTCTGGCAGCCAGCCAAAGACACCACCGTTCAAGAAGCAATGGATGAAGCAGAGACGGTGAGTCACGGCCTGAAGGCAGCTTCACGCGGGCTGACCGTCAATGAGTTTGACGAAGTATCGAATGCCTACCGCGTGCCTATTCACAGCGGCTGCGAAGAGTTTCTGAAACTGAAGAAAGACAAAGCCCCGGCAACACTGAAGGCGTACCGGCTGCACCTGAAGGAGTTTCAAGAATCGCTAGACCGGCGCACGCGATACCTAGATGACATTGACGCTGGAACGCTGCGCAGATTCAAAGACCACATGGCCCAGAAGGGTCACAGCGGCAAGACCCAGCACAACCGGTTGCTGACGGTCACATTTCTGCTGAAGACGAACGGCCTGAAGAACCCTCTGTCATGGAAAGAGTTTCCCACCGTCGAAGATGACCCTGCCGTACCGTTTGAACCCGCTGAGCTTAAAAAACTTTTCGCTGCGATGACACCTGAAGACGTTGTGCGCTACAACTTTTTCCTCAAGACCGGCGCCCGCGAAAAGGAAGTGAGCTTTGCTACGTGGGCAGACGTTGACCTACACAAAGGCGTTTTCCACGTTCGCGCCAAGCCTGACGTTGGCTTCACTCCGAAGAGCCACGAATCACGAAGCATTCCAATACCGGTGTCTTTGGTCAACGCGCTGAAGGAACGCAAGAAGTCAGCACCGCATTCGCGCTGGATTTTCGCCAACAAAGATGGGAAGCCGGAAGGTCACTTCCTGAGGAAGTTGAAGCTTATTGCGTTCAAGGCGGGGTTGAATTGTGGGCACTGCACAACCGAAACGTCAGAGATGACCGGTGCGCAGCGGCTGGAAGCATTCAACAAGAAGTTTGGAACCGGCAAAGAGTTTTTCGATAAGTGGGAAGAGTCATCTCAGCCGCACACTCTGAAGCGCACTGTGTCTTGCGCTGACGCACCGGTCTGTTCTCATTGGTATTTGCACCGGCTGCGCAAGACATGCGCAACGCTATGGTTGGATGCTGGGCTGTCTGTGCGGCAGATTCAGGTGCTGCTGGGACACAAAGACTTGAGCACCACGCAGAAGTATCTTGGGGCAGACACGTCAACCGCGCACGTGCGGCAGAAGATTGACCTAGCGTTCGGAGATTGAACGGCAGACCCAAGGGACGCAAGAGCGAAACCACCAGCGAAGCGCGCACCAAGGGAAAGTGATTTGTACTGCATGGCTCTTGACTCACGCGCAATTCAAATCCATACGGACGGGTCTTGCTACCTTCAGCAAGACCGAATATCGGGCTGCGCTGCTTTCGTGGTCTTTCCTGACCATCTCGGTCTTCCTGAATTGCAGATCGTGGACTATGGATGCGCGGAAAACACAAACATCAGAATGGAATTGATGGCGTGCGCCAAAGGGCTGAAGTGGGCAATCGAAAATGAGCCTTGGCAGGACGTGACGCGCATCTACATTGTTACTGACCTAGAATTTTTGGCGAACAATCGAAACAACATTCAATACTGGAAAAGGAATGGTTGGCGCTACTCATCCGGTGAACCTGTGGGCAACGATGGCCTGTGGGATGAAATCCTGAAGTGCATCGTGAAACTTTCGAAAGTCAATTTGCGGGTAGATTTTCACTACAAGAAGGGCAAGAAAGACCCGATGGGAAAGCGGGTTGACGCGGCCGCAAAGTCTGCCGCGCAACGTGGCGGTTTTGACCGTGACTTTGACTATAGCCCCGGCAGCTATTCACGTTCGATGGTGCCGGGCGGCGGTTCAGCGAAAAAGTTTGAAGCCTCAGGTCAGACGTTGGTGATACGTCCGTACCGAAAAAGCCCGCGAAAGAGGCGCGAAGAGAAAGTCAGCTTCCATCTGTTTGACGAAGCCGCGCAGACCTACTCTGGGAAGTTCTATGCTTACGCGGAACCCGCTTTGAGCCTTGAGTTGCACAGAGGCAACGGTTACAGAGTATTGTTCAATTTAGACCCGAAGTTTCCGCAGATTCTTGAAAGAATCGAAGATGTAGCTCTGCCCAAACCCATCAGGAAAAAGAAGGCCAAGCAGGCGCTGCCGTAGTACCCCAAAAACCGCTTTTGAAGTGCGAAGCCAACAAAGCTGTTCCCACCACGCACTTACATCAAATCGCTTGACACAATTTTCGTGTGTACTAAAATGATACTATTATACTATAGGAACTTGACCCGCTCTGCCTCACCCTTGGGTTGTTAGACGATTAAACCAAGGAGAACCAATGAGCGCAGCCGTTTTGAGCTTCCCAGCAGCAGTGACCTGCCAATCGTGCGGCAGAGCATGTGGCGAAGACGAACTTAGCGATTGCAGCGAGTGCGGTGACACGTTTTGTGGCAGCGCAAAGAGTAATTGCCGGTCAATCTGTTCCTGTGACCGGCTGGCAGACTACCTTCACACGCTGCGTGAATTGCGCGACAAGTCCGGCCTGCTCACGCGGCTGTGGCAGGCGGTGCGTGGCTGAAACCGGCAAGACCGGCCCGGCTGTCTTTTTAGATGGCCGGGCTTGGCAGTTCTATTGACACAGTTGGTACGTATGGCTAGGTTGTCTAAATGCAAATCGTTTCAGCACCGAACGGCGGGAGTTGGGTAGTCATCCAAAGTTGGACTGGCCTTGCGCATCGCTATGCCGTTCTGAATCTCCGCACGGAAGAGCACTTCGACTGTGCTGACCGTGACGAAGCTCAGCGCGAAGCCCGGCGACGAAATGACCTTGCGGCAACCCAGCCTGCTCCGAAATACCTTCTGAATCCTGAGCACAAACATTGGTGCGGCACGCGGGCACTCTACTTGTTCCTACAGTCCTGATACTTGCCGGGTGCAGGGAAACTTCCTACAGCTTCGTTCCCAGAATCTTTTTCGCAATAGCAGCCGATTTGCGGGGTTAGGCATGTCTACCCATTACCCGGCACCCTAAAGCCTGCCAGCGGTAGCGGCTGTGCAGGCGTTTGGGGTACTAGAACCATTCAAAGGCGATTCAGGCAATGACACTCAAGGAGAAGCAGCGATGCGGAACGAAATGAACGTGACCATCTTGGACTTGATGCGGATGACCGGAATGTCTGCGCATTCGATAGAGCAGGCGTTCAGGGAAGCTGAGCAGCAAGGCTGGCTTCGCAGACAAGAGCACAAAACCGGGTATCACGTGAGCCTCACTGACCCGATGTCAGGGTTGCCTATTGACATCCCACCGGCGAAGCCCTAAGATTGTTCATGGTTACCTTTTTCCTAGCGGATGCCAGTTTTTTGGTTACCTTTTTCCCATTTATGGTGGGAATTTGGTAACTATAAGTCTTTGGACTGTGCTGAAACTAAATGACTTAGCTTTTACAATAGTCATACGCATATATATGGTTCTTTGATGTACCGATGGTATGGCTTTGATTGGGACTTTGATGTGAGTCTGGGATGGCTTTGAATCCGATTCTGAAGGTTGGCTGAGATGAACTTCGTTAGTGACTTGTTTGGTTCCAAAGTGGAACTGACTCCGGTACCTGTCTCTGTATTCACCGAAGACCGGGAACCTGCATTGACTCAGGGTGAAGCTTGCGTGTTTGCCGTCTACTGCAATGCAGCGAAAAAAGCTCAGGCTAACTGCAAGGTGGCCTTGTCTGTTTCTGAGATTCAGACCCTCACCGGATACGCAAAGCGCGAAGTGGTGACCACCGCTCTGCACAACCTGCGTGAAAAAGGATTCCTGCTTGCCAGTGGTGAACGGCAGAACCGGAAAGCACAAACCTACGAACTGGCGAACCCTGCGACCGGTGAGGGACTTTCCAGCCTGCACACAGACCCGCGAAAATGGCTGAGCCTGCGTGGTGCGTTGCAGCGTGACAAGCTCGCGTATTTCTGGATGCCTTCGGATGTCATCAACCGGATGCCGCAACTGAGCAGGCGCGTGTTCCTGTTGCTGATGGCGATTGCCCGGCTCGCTTCACTGCGTGGCCGCGAGTTCGTGATTGAGAGTGAGCACCTGAGATTCTTGGCCGGGCTAGACTACAAAACTTTTTCCAAAGCCATCAGTGAGACGGAAGAACGCTGGTTGCACGCAGACTTCGCTGATGCGGCCAACCGCAGTGTTGTGGTCACGTTGCTCGATGCAGAGACAGGTCAAACTTTGGAGATTGCTGAAGAACTTCGCAAGGAAGAAATGAGGCAGGAACGCGAACGCAAGTACAGGGAAGGCCATGAGCGCGACGGACGGTACAGCCCGGCTCAACTACTCGCTTTCGCTATGGCTGCGTTTCCGAAACTGGAACAGAAAGGCGCACACGGCGAGTTCGTGACGCGGTGCCCGAAGTGCCACAACGCTAAGAAGAATAGGCCGGGTCTTCACATCAATCCGAACAAAGGCGTGCTTGGCGTCTACCACTGCTTTGAGTGCGGTGACGGCGGTAGTCTCTTTCGACTGGTCTGTGACCACTTCGGCGGGTTCCACGAAGCCACTGCGATGCTGGCCGGTGTCAAGTTTGACCAGCCCGAACTGTTCGCAACAGCGGAGCGGATGACCGCGAAGGCGCAACTACCGGTGGACATGCAGTTGAAGTGACCAAAAGTTTCGCATTTTGTCTGGGCAAATTTGAACATGCTCTGACTTTTTTATCTTCTGTAGAATCATAGACTTGAGCAGAAATTAGGGCTTGTAAGGGCTTGACTTTTCCACGAAGTGATGTACACTAGTTACGTGGTCAGAGTAAGGCACCAGCGATTCAAGACCCCAAGCCCAAAACTTTTTTCTCCCATAGAATCATCGAGTTACGGGTTTCGAGCAGCTTAATAGCTTGACAGCGCAGAAAACCGTGGTAGACTTGTACTTGGATGGGATTCACATAAGCGACCTTCAACCGGTCGCTTTTTTCGTTTGTGGGCGACCACCGGACACATTTATTTTGTGGCACTTTTCCCTTTATTAAACCGGTTTAATCCAGTTCGGCGTTTTGCAAAGTACTTGACACCCACGGAAACCGTGGTATTCTTAAAGAATAAGCGTGCATCAGGCGAGCTTCATCGGCTCGCCGTTTTAATTTTCAGTCATCTTGTTCAGAATCAGTCACTTACGGCCAATTTCGGGCTTGGAGCGAACTAAAAAATCAGCTTTATAACTTGACAACCTACAAAGCCATGATATAATTGTAGTTGAATGGATTTAATAGGCGACCTTCCCGGTCGCTTTTTTCGTTTATCAGCGACCTTGACGGCCTTTCCGGGCTTCAGGTCTACGGTTGGCCGGGTCACTTCTCGATTCCGCGTAGCAACCCCAAACACAAATTTCTAACAGTTTCAGACGCTCTTGCTATTGCGGAGCAAGGTGCGGAAACACCTTCGTCTGAACCGTGGCATGTCCTGAGGTTCAACCCCTCACATGCCACGGAACCATTTTTCCGGCATTTGCTGCGTGTGCTCTACCCGCACGTTCCTTTGCCGGAACTGGGCATCGGCACATTGCGGTGCTGATGCTCACAAAGTTCCCTGCATCTCTTTTTTCGTGCGAAGAAAGAAGTGCGGGCACGGGCGGGTGTACTCATGCACCTGCCCCACAAAAATTTCGGCTGTAACGTCCGGTACCGGTGACGGCCCGGTGGCGCGTTCATCGCCTTTCACCGTTACACCGAAACGCGGGCGTCCCACAGATGCGATTGAGCGAATCCGCTTTGAGGCAGGGCGTGCAACCCTGCTTCAAAGCGTCCGTAAACTTTTCTCCATCAACGATTTTTCAAAACACATTCGGCAACAGGCCGACGCCTTGAGTGGCAGTGTGTGCGCAGTAGACGTTTCGCATTGAATCGCAGCACGTGGTCTTGGACTACGCCTTGAGCGGCAAGTGCAGCGGTAGCAACAAAAAACTCAAACCGGCCTACAGGCCAGAAAGAAACAACACAGTGAAAGTAAGTGAAATGCGCGAGAAGCGGGCAGCGTTGGCCGCTCAAGCGTTAGAAGTCGCGTCTACGGATGCGGCAAAGTTCGAAAAAATCATGGCCGATGTTGACAAGCTGAAGGGCGACATTGACCGTCAGGAACGTGCAGAAGCTCTTGAAACTGAACTGCGTTCCACTGTACGACCCCCGCTCGATGCTGTTGGCAGCAACGGCGAAGTTCGCACCGGAAAAGATGAAGCCCGTACTGCTGAAGCTCGCGCTGCGTTCAACAAATACATCCGCACCGGCAATGCCGAAGAACTGCGTACGTACACCCCGATGTCTGACTCCGTGCAGGGCGCGTTCATCGTGCCTCAGGGCTTCCAGTACGAACTGGAACAAGCGTTGAAGACCTACGGCGGCATGTTCCAAGTGTCACGCATTCTGCCCACTCCGACCGGCAACACTCTCTTGTGGCCCACGTCCAATGACACCGCTGTGTTGGGCGAACAGGTTGCAGAGAACACGGCAGTGTCGCAGGCCAACCCATCCATCGCCAACGTTCAGTTGAATGCGTGGAAGTGGTCAACCAAGATGGTGAACGTGTCGAACGAACTGTTGCAAGACAGCGCGTTTGACATTGACGCCTATCTCCGCGAGTTGTTCGTTGCGCGTCTGGGACGCATCCTGAACCAACGTTTCACGATTGGTGTTGGCACCACGGAACCAATGGGTGTCACCGTCGCAGCTACGGCTGGGCCGACTGCTGAAGGCGTTGGCGTTATCGGCTACAACGATTTGGTTGAGCTTGAGCACTCCGTTGACCCGGCCTACCGGCAGGGCGCGAAGTTTATGCTCCATGACAAAACGCTGAAGGCCATCAAGAAGCTGAAAGATGCTCTTGGCCGCCCGCTCTGGGTTCCCGGCGCGGCTTCCAAGGAACCGGACACGATTCTTGGCTATCCGTACGTCATCAACCAAGACATGCCCTTGATTGGCACCGGCAACAAGCAGATGCTCTTCGGCGCACTGGAAAAGTACATCATCCGAAGCGTTAAGGAGTTGAGCATTCTTCGCTTGACCGAACGTTACGCAGAGTTGGGCCAGACGGCTTTCATCGGCTTTGCCCGTTATGACGGCAACCTGATTGATGCCGGAACGCACCCGATTAGCATGCTCATCGGCGCGTAACACAATCACAAACTTGGAAGGGCTGGGAAAAACTCTCAGCCCTTTCTTTTTTCCTCACAGAGAGAAATGAACAAATGATTAGAACATTGATTGTCGGCCACTGGTTCATACACCAAGAAGGCGACAAACCACTCATGGCGATTCGATGCCATCTTTGCAAAAACCTGATGCGCACACAGCCCGGCAAAACCGTGGTGTGTGGCCGTGACGGTAATCCATACACAGCGCCTGATTCGTTCGCTGGATTGAAACCGCTTATCACGCACAAAGACCTTTCGGAAAAACGAAAACAAAGATTAGTTTCAAAGTCATTCCGAAACTGGCAGAAGACCCAAGCTTTCGACTTGACTGAACGCAAGTGGCGCGAACGCATGAAAGAAGAAAGCGAACGAACAGCACAATGACACAGCGACAAGCCAAAAAACTTAAACAACAGATTCTGGGTTTGAACTGGGACAGCAACATCAAACGTGCCAAGGCTGTGAACCTGTCAAGACTGCTGTGTGAGAAAGCGCACCGTCATGCACGCTTCACACGCGCTGACTATGCCACGTTCTTCAAATCGCGCCGAATCAAACCAACATGGCGTTGAAAGCGTTTCGGACATGCGGCAAGCCCGGTTGCCCGGCACTAATCAAGCAGGGCAGCCATTGTCCTAAGCACGTGGAACAAGCCAAGCGTAGAGAGTACGACGAACGCAACGCAGACGAAGTGCGAAGGCTGTACCATACAAAACGTTGGGAACGCTTCGCATATTACATGATGTGCCGAAACCAGCCGTGTCAGAGGCTAGTTGAGGGTAAGAGATGTGAACGCGGAGCAACCATCTGCCATCACATACAGTCACCCCGCGTTGCTCTGCACTTGATGTTCAGTGCGGAGAACATCTTGTGTGTCTGCGCTGCGCACCACCCGAACACGCAAGGCGAACAAGACGTGACGCGCTACGTGCCCACCATAGTGTGACCTAGCCAACCTGCTTGGGTTTGTCTTTGCGTTGACTGTGCGTCTGCGCCGGACGTGAAAGCCCTAGTGCAGTGTGTTTTGCTCGCAGGGCGCTGTCCAAGAATGAGTCTGGCGTTCGATGGGGCTGAAATGGAAATACTCGCAACTCCCACCGTCTATCGGTTTTGACCATTCCGGCGGCTGCCCGTCTATCGGGCAAACGTTCTTGTGTTCGGTTTTTCCGCCACAGCCACAAGCAGCGATGAGGCTGAGGGTCAAAGCGAAGCGTTGGAGAAATCTCTTCGGGGAAGTCACACTTTGTATTTTCTCAGACGGTAGGCCGTAGGGCGGGGTCTAATTTCTCTATTGGTGTCGCCTGCGAACCGACGCGCCGCCGTTTACGTTCGCACCCAATAAAGTTGCAAAACTTAGAACTTGGTTTATGGCCTAAGTCATTGACATTGCAGGGACTTACGCAGAGTTTGATTTTCGCAGTTCGCTGTTTAATCCGGTTTACTGTGCTCACAATCATCGTGATAACAGGCATTCTAAGCCCAAAACAGCCCGTTTTCGCCCCATATTTCGCCTAGAAAGTTGAAGCAGATGAAGAAACGCAGTTACCGCGAGAAGCGGCCACAAAGACCGGGATGTATGCAAGTCGAAAGAACGCACCACACCGAACCAAGCTATTTTCGTGCGTTGGTCGCAGCGGGTGTCATAGACCCGAAGACGCCAGTCGCAGATGTCTGGCACATCTGGCAGCTAACATGTGCTGACCGTGAGTTCCTGAAGTTAAGCATGGCGTTGGAAAAACAAAACAACGTGCCCTTGCCCAGCGTCGCGTCGCCGTTTTCGAACGGTACGCGAGTGCTCCAAGCAATGACCGGCAGACAGATTGAGGCGCTAAAGATTCGCCTTGGTGTACAGAAGGCCGCGCTGCTGTAATCCACACCAACCCAGAACAGTTTTGAAGGACACGCGGATACGTGTGTCTTCAATTTGCAGTACCAACTTCTCAGAGAGAGAGAAGAGAAAAGAGAACCATGTTTTTGAGCAAAAAAGAAAAACGCTCTGCGCTGATTGCGCAGGCGAGCCTGCTTGTAAATAAATCTCCATTCACCAAGGAAGACAGCGCGAGGTTTGATTCGCTGATGTCCTTGGCTGAAGCGATAGCTGACTCGGCAGTTGTCACCGATGAAAAGCGCGAAGCGACGAAGTATTTTCGTGACCTGATTCTTGGCCCTGAAATTAGAACCTACACGCCTATGAGCACGTCAGCGGATTCCCGGCTTATCGCTCAGGGGTTTGAGCGCGACATCAAGACGCTGATGATTGCAGACGGCCCGCTGTTCGCTGGCAGCCCGTTGCTCAGCAACATCAACGTGCAGAAAATGAATCCCAGCAAGCTACCGGTCAGTGATGACCTGAGTTCCACGGGCTTCGTCTTGACTGAGAACATTGGCCCAGCGAATAACGAAGCTGAGTTGAACTTCAGCAGCGTGCTCTTCGGTTCCAGCACTTTTTCTACTGGCATCATCCTTGTTTCCTCTTCGCTCTCCGAAGACCTTGACGCTTGGACTACCGTCGAAGGTCTTGTGAAGCGCACCGCGAGTGCTCGCCTTTCGCGCATCATGAATGCGACGTGGCTTTCGGCGCTGAAGACCGCACTGGCGTTGAACAGCAGCGCATCCCTTCATGGCGGTGCTGCCAACATCACAGCGGCCAACGTCTATTCGTTGGTCAGCGCAGTTGGAGCGGCCTACCGCACTTCGCCTTCGGCTGCGTTCGTCATGTCACCAGCACAGCAGACGGCCCTTGGTGCGTTGACCGCGACCGGCAGCGGCCTGCGTGAGTTTCGGCATGTCCTTGATCCGAAGCCCACGTTGCTTGGGTACCCCGTTCACATCGTTGCTGCCGCTGCAAGCTCTGACATTCTGTTCGGAGATTTTTCGTTCGCGTATGCGAAGTCAACTCCGATTGAACTGCAAACGCTGAAAGAGCGTTTCGTTGTCGAGGGATACCTTGGCCTAATCATGAGGCAGCGTGCAGACTTTGAATGGTCTGTGGCTACGACTTCGGACAGCCCGGTCAAAACACTTCTGTTCCCGTAATCCAAACACTTCAATGCATCAGGGCATTCGCCTCAACGCGGGTGCCCTGTTGTCTTTTTTTTACTCCAAGGAGATTTATGCGACGCGGTGAATTTGCACCGTTTGAAAAGCAATACGGATTTAACAGCGACCGGTTTCTGAAAAACGAACGGTCGCGTGCAGGCGAGCATCGAATCAGGCAGCGTGCAGGGTCTTCTTCTGCTCAGCGTGACGTGCTTCTTCTCAGCCGGGCACAGTGGCAAGAGCGTGGCCGCACAGTGCTGGCGGGTGCTGCACCCTCAAAAGTTGTTGAGACACGCGCTGGAAACCCTCTACGTCTGTTTTCGTTTCAACAAACCGTCTAGATTTAAGCGGGAGCAACTAGATGCTTAGCTAGCAATCTTGAGTCCCACGATGCCAGCAAGAATCAGGGCGACGCAGATCAGGCGACCGATTCCTGCCGACTCACCGAAAAGAAAGATGCCCAGAAGGACGGTGCCCATAGCGCCGATGCCCGTCCAGACCGCGTAGGCCGTGCCTACTGGAAGCGTTCGCATGGCGATGCCCAGCAGGCTGATGCTGACCACCATAGCCGCTAAAGTGCCTATAGTTGGCCACAGCACCGTGAACCCCTTTGTGTATTTCAACCCAATGGCCCATCCAATCTCCAAAACGCCAGCCAAAACAAGCAGGAGCCAAGCCATACGAAATACCCTCCTCCATCTCACAGAGAGATGTTCGCCTTGTTCATGGGCCACTGGAGCAGAGAGTGCGGATTCTAACACAGGAAGAACCAAGTAATGGGTACTGCCGCGCAACGCTGTGTATCCAGAAACGGACGCCTAAACAGAAATGGCCCGGCTTATTCTTTGGAGTGCCGGGGCTTCACTCTGTTAACTTTGCTTTTCCTTTGATGATTTTAGTGGAGGTTGTGGTTGGTGCAAGCTCCAACTGTTCGGGCAAAGGCATCTCAGCCTTCGGTGCTCGCTTGAACGTGACGTTCGTTGGGTGCGGATAGTCAATGCCTTTTCCTTCTAAAAGTTCCGCGATCGTAAGAATTTGAAGGCGAGGGTGACTGCCCCAAGGCGATTTGTAAAATCCGGCAGAAGCGGCTTCTATACGCATTGGTTTGGTCGCATCCTGAAGAGCAATAAGCACGCCAATTTCGGCTTTCTCCCGGTCTATCACTCCGCGCAAATCGCGGATGAAAGGTACGCTAACGTTGCCGGACTTCACCGAAAGGATTATTTGCTTAGTTTTGCCGCCTTGTTGTTCATCGTGAAAATACAAACGCCCGTCAATCCCTTGGTCACTGCCCTTCTTTTCCTCACTTCGTCGCGCACCAACCAGACCAAGTGCCCACCATTGGAATTGGTAAGGGTCTTCCTTTGCCAGCGGCTCAGCATCCTGCACCGTTGTTGGTTCGCCAATCACCTTGTACGTCTTAGCCACTTCATCTCCGAAGGCATCGCGCAGACGGCTCTTTATCAAACCGATGGCAAGGTGTGTTACGTCAATTCCAATCCAGTTCCGGTTGAGACGTTGTGCTACGGCTATCGCAGTTCCGCAGCCGCAAAAAGGGTCAAGTACCACGTCGCCTTCACTGCTGCTGGTTTTGACAATTCTCTCAAGCAGAGACTCTGGTTTCTGCGTTGGATAACCTAGACGCTCTTTCGCTTGAGAACCAATGGCGGGAATATCGTCCCAAATATTCTGAAGCTTGATTCCAGACGATTCATCTATGTACATCTTTAAGCGCAATGCACCCTCAGGATTAGTGGGAAAATGAAGTCTCTTTTCACTATCGTATTTTCGCAATCTCACGATGTCGCATGACCATCCATTCGGATGAGGTTGGTACGTGACGCCATTGCTAGCTGTATAGGGAAAGTGAAGATTCGGCCTCATTCCCGGATTGCGTAGCGTAACTGACTGCCATCTTCTCCCGTCAGGGTCTTGATGCTTGAATGTGGCAATCACGTACTCAGCGGGAAAAGCCGTGTACTGCTGGTTCCACGTATAGCTTTGCTCTTTGGTGTAAACAAGCAGAACATCACAAATGGAACCAAAGTTTCGACCGACGTTTCCGTGACTGTGCGTTCTCTTCCATGTAATTTCGTTGAGAAATCGAACAGGCTCAAAGACGGCATCCATCAACAACTTCAAATAATGACTGGCCGTCGGGTCGCAGTGCAGGTAAATGGTGCCCGTAGGCTTCAATTTCTTTCGCAGTTCGACCAGACGCGGTGCCATCATGGTGAGATATGCAAGCATGTCATTCGTTCCAAGAAAACGCTTGAAAGCTTGCATGACATCGGAGACGCGCCCACCACTTTCAACAAGCTCTTCAAAGACGCGCACCGATTCCATGTTCCATTCCCACGTGTCTTCAAAGGCTTTGAACTGAGACGCGGCACGTGTGCCGTCCTTCTCAGCAAATAGAACGTTGTAGTCTTGGTTGGAATTGAACGGCGGGTCTAAATAAATCAGGTCAACGCTTTCGTCTTTGACGTGTCGCCGCAGAACGTCTAGGTTATCGCCGTAGTAGAGGAGATTCACTGGCAGGAAGTCTAACGGGCTTCGCTGGCTTCAAGCAAGCGTTGGCGAAACCTCTTGTGCTGAGTCCGTTTACGGTCAGAAGAGCTTTTCAAATGAACTTGCTTGAAGACGTTGAGTTCCGAACTGCGTGGCATCTTTCCCTTCGTCTTGAGTTCGGTAAACGCCTTCGAAGTCATCAAGAGAACAGCGTCGTAGCCTTGTGTTAGCGCGGCTTTCTTAATCTTCGCGTCAACCTTCCAGCGTGCATCCATCGTCATGCCTTCGGAAGACAACCTCTGTCCAAAGAGGTTCTTCTCTATGGTTTGTTCATCGCCGATGAGTGGCCGAAAGATTGCAACTTTCTGCGGTTCATCCAAGGGTCTGCCCCAGAACTCTGCTTCTTTGAAACTGGAAGCCAAAAACTTGCCCCGCTTGCGGTATGCACTGGGGTCACGCGGAGGCACGTGCCACCAGTTCTTGCGGTTCACGTGCGCGATAGTCTTCTGGTAGAACTCTTCCTTCATACCCGGAAAGAATGCCCAAATCGACACTTGGGGTCAATGATCGCTATTGGATGCGCTAAGCAAACCAGAATCGGCCCGGCTGCTCTTCGGAGTGGCCGGGCTGTTTTCCACAATGCCGCAGGTTAAGACCACTGAAAACTTGACCATTCCATGCTGTGTGCTAGGATTCCGATGCTTCACTAAACAACGCATAGGTACAATGCCCGAACAAAATGCCCACGAAGTCTTCCCTAACCCCGTAGTAAAAAGTGTGGCTTTTGAGGTTCGGTTCCCTAATCTATTCTTCATCGAAACGCGCATCGGCGAGTTCCAAGTTCAGATCATGAAGGAGTTTCCGCAGTCTGAACTACTTCATAGGCGGAACATAATGCTTCTGGCTGGCTCGGCAGATAACCTTCAGGAGCTTGCAAAACAGCAAGCAGGCGAAACAACTGACAAGGTATGGGTATTCAAATCCAACGCAGGAACAAAGCTCGAAATATCCAGTAAGAATTTCGTGGTCAGTTCAGAGCAACATTTTTCCTACAAGCATGAAGGCGAAAAGTCATTCCGTTCTGTGATAAAGGGGGCCATTGAGCCTTTCATCAGAATGGTTGCTATTCCGCTAGCGTTACGTATCGGATTAAGGTACGTTAATGAATGTCCAATTTTTGACAGAAACACGAAACGGTTCAATGAATGCTATAACAGCATTCTGCCGATGAGCCGGTTCAAGCTTGAGCGGGTTGCGAACATGGATTGTGCGGTTGTGGCAAACATGGAGCACTGCCAGTTCCGGCATTTGGAATCCATGCGGCTGACTCCTGAGGGTGGTCAATTGGTTCTTGACCTTGATGCGTGGACGGAGAATGTGCCGTCCGAAAACGTAATGGCCAGCACAGACGTGCTCTATGAAACTATATCCGCCGGTTTTCGTAATACGGTCAAACAGCCTATAATTGACTATATGAGAACACCGAGAGGTGCCAAACAATGACTCCCCAATTTGAAGCAGACTTTCGGAACAGACTAACGCGCAGCGGTACGGGCACAGGCTCTTCTCCTGTCCAACGGTTTGCCAAAACCAAGGTGATGGAACTAGACCAGTATGAGGTTGTGTTTGCGGTGACGGAAGAAGACCGCGTCATCGGTATCGTAGAGGTACGGGTGAAGAAGGATTTTCGAAGCCTTCAGCAAAAGCTTGGGTCTACAGGTTACATAGATGTGGAACAGTACTTGAAGTAGTACAGAAGACGTGGCCGCTTTCTACAGCGATAACCCTTCGAAAATTTTCAGGCTAGGCGATGTTGTCACTGGCTTTCATCATCCTGCCTTCCAAATACACACTCCGGGCGCTCTGGAAAAGTCCACTGATGTCAGAATCAATCTCACTCGGCCTTCGTATTTTGCCGTCATGACTCCATGCTGTTCCATCGAAGACCAGTCCATCTCTCTTGCTCCGTTAATTGAAATTCGTCACAGGTTCTTTGAGATTCCACACCTTGCAGAAGACCTCACCAGACTAAATTCCCATATGCGGCCCGAAGACTCTCTACCGCCGAAGGCGTGGGAGAGGATGACGCCTGAAAAGAAAGTCGAACTGCTGGCGAGAGGGCCGTCCTACATCTTCATTGAGTGTTTTGCCTACGAACCAAACGCGCTTCTCAAGACCTACTCGCTTAAGAAGGGCACAAATGAGTGGCCTGCTGTTGGCCATCGAATGGTGGACTTTAAGCAGATTTTCCGAGTGGAGTGCGACCAGATTGGGAGAATGCGTGACGCTCCTGAAGGCACGAAGTTGCTGGAGTTATCTATACCGATTCGTTCGCAGTTAAGGGAGAAGCTAGCGGCGTTCTTCGCACGCATTCCGGAAGAAGATGCAGCCTGAGAACTGTGTGCTACCACCGTGCTACCGATTCAAGACGATTTGCGGCAGCACGGCCCAGTACTAAGACACACAAAATGTGTGTGTTATTCGCGGTAACGCCATAAAAATAAACCACTTGACCGTTGGTAGCAAAACGCTCTGTGAAGTGCCTTGGGTTGCCATTGACAGGGTGACAAAGAATCCCCCCCTCTCCGCCATCATTGATTCTAAAGGCTTAAACGGCAGAAATCTGACGGCTACAGTTTCGGCTACAGCTTGATTCAGATTTCCAGTCAACGTCGGTATTAGCCCTTAGGGGATACCGATGAAAGTCAGCCTGTACGTCCGCGACCATTCCACCCGCAGTTACCGCAAGCCGAAATCCATAGAGCCGATGGGCACGATCTACGTGCTGCGCTACGGCTCCACGTGGGAGACCATCAAAGCCGCCAACTGGGCGGAAGCCACCACCGCGAGACTGCGCAAGGAAATTGATCTGGTGCAGGGCTGGCGTCCGCAACCCGCGCCGAAGCGAACGCCTGTTCGCGAAGTGCCGATGCTGGACACCGCCATCGACGCCTACCTCTCCGAGATTCAGCAGCAGCGCAAGCCCAAGACTCATGCGGCGTACGCAACCGCACTGCGCTACTTCTACGCCTCATGCGGCAACAAGCCGCTGCAAGACATTCGGCGCTCCGATTTACTGGATTTTGCGACCTACTTGCGCGAAGAAAAGGGCCAGGCGCCTCGCTCCTGTTACAACAAATTTGAGAACGTGGTGAGCTTCCTCAAACGGCATGATCTCTCGCTGAAGCTCTCTGCGCACGACTGGCCGAAGTTCGTCGAGGAGGAGCCTGAAATCTACGAGCAGGAAACTCTGGACAAGTTTTTCGCCGCGTGCACGGACGACGAGCGCACGCTGTTTGAATTTTTCTTGATGAGCGGTCTGCGTGAACAGGAAGTAATTTATGCGACGGACAAAAGCCTGAACTTCGGCACGTGCACAGTGACCGTGAGGCGCAACCCCGAGTACGGGTGGACGCCGAAAATGTACAAGGAAAGAGCGGTCCCTGCACCTCCCGCACTCATGGGAAAATTGAAGAAGATGCTCGTCGCTCGTGGCAAGGGCGGATTGTTGTTCCCCACTTCCAGCGGCAAGCCCAAGTACAACTTCTTGGATATTGCGAAGGCCGTAGCGAAGCGTGCGGGAATCCCAGAGGACGAAATCTGGTTGCACAAATTCCGGGCGACGTTTGCCACTCGGACGTTGCGGGCTGGCATCGACCTGCGAACGACGCAGTCGTGGCTGGGACACAGCGACATTCAATCCACGATGCGGTATTTGCGGCCCGACGCAGCCGTAGACAAGGCTCGGGTTGCGGCGATCTGGGCCTGACCCTGTCCTGTCAGGGCAGCTCGGGAGTGTACCAGAGGCCAGGCATTCAATTGCGGGCGCAGCGCGTATAAACGCATCAGTGCAGCCAAGTGCCACGAGAGCACCACTGAATCCGAGCAGCCAAGAAATAAACTTAGTCCAATGTTAGAAAGGGGACAGATTTCCTGCCGGTGTCGCCGCATCATTGAAAAGAAGTCGGAGGACTGAAGGAGAAAGATGGGCAAAAGCAAAAAGAAACCGGAGCCGGGGATCGGATGGGAAACAGACGACGCCATCCCCGAACTCGTCCTGCGGGCGATAGGAAGCGATTTCGATTATGACGGTGATGAAGAGCTGGCGGAGTTCTACGGGAAGCTGACGAAAATGCAGAAAGCCGCGGTCGATTGCGCGATGATCCGGCTCACCGGCTGGAGCCTGGAAACGTTTATCGCAGCGATGTGGGCGAAAAAGTTGCCGGGCGAAATCGAACAGTCTACAGGGAATCCATTCGTCACCCTTGACGGTCTGGACGAAAAGAAAATTTGATCTTGCCGCGGACTTCCTATCCGTGGGTTGCGCCGGTGTTTGAGTTGCCGCACCGGCGTTTGGGCAAGCGGGGCACGCATGGTGCGCAAGGAGACCTTGCGACAGCCAATTATTGCGGTCATGAAACAAAGTGCCCCGACAATTTTACCGGCGAGCTGGTGAGCAACCCAGACGCGAGCAGAAGCAGAATCGAAAGAGGGAAGAGGACAAATGAAAAAGAAGTTCTACATATTTAAGTGCAGCGACACCGACGACGGCACTCTCGCAAGGCTGAGCGACGACGAGGCCAAGGTCATCTGGGCGAGGATCAAAGCCCTGCCCTTGGAGATAGAGTTCTTTCTCGTCAAGGCAGAGGCTGTGACGTACGGCAACATCGTCCATGTGATTGACACCGATGTGCTCGACTACGAGTTGAAGAAAAGGCCGAGGAGAAGGCCGGAAAAGACATGAAAAAACTAACTCACGAGCAGTATGCGATGAAGATGGTGACCGGGATGCGGAGCGAACTGCGGCTGAGCGACAAACAGACCTGCGCCGCAGTCATCGCCATGACGCAAGCATTGGAGCGAGTTTCCCACTGCCGCGTCCATTCCGACGGCGACGCAGAGCCCAAGGTCTACGAGTACACCGATGCAAAAGAGTTCGCGCGCTGCGTGGCCGAAGTGGATCAGCACCTGCTCGTCGGTCTGGCGCAATATGAATCGGCTGGCATGCGGAAATTCGCGCTCTTCTCTTCTCCCCACGCTTCGATACTCTCGGCGCTGCCGGGGAGGGACGCATGATCTTCTCACCGGAAACCGCGCGCGAACTCGCCCGCGGCACATACAAGAAAATCCTAGACGGCATCGTCGTGGCGCACACGTTCTCGGCACCGGACGGGTCCGGCACTGTGAATCTCGTGGCGCCGGGGATCGACCCTCAGGCGCTGATCGTTGATTTCGAGGCCAAAGCTCTGGCCGGTTTGGTGCCGGTTTTCATCTACTACCTGCTACCAGCGGGTGGGACATTCGGGACGAACAGGGACTTTATCCTCTTCGAGACGACGCTCGGCCCGCGCAAAGTTGTCGGCCTCACGCCCTTTGAAGGGACCTCCGCGGACGCAGGGTTACGCACGCACCTGCGCACGGCGTGCGCGACCGTCTACATCGAGGAAGTGGCCGACAAATTTTCGCAATTCGTGCGAGACGCGCGTGGCGGAGCGGAAAAAGTGAAGAAAAAAGACAAAACGTACGGACGCTGGAAAAAAGTCGGCTGGACGTGGTCCGTATACACGGCCTTCCAACCCACCCCAGGGCGAGCTATTTTGCTGAGAAAGAAAACGGAAACCTTCGACGGGTGCTGCTCACCAAGACGGTGCATTTCAATGATGGAAGGGAGGAGGGGTGGATATTCCAAGTGAGTAAATGGCTGGACTGACGAGCGCCCGTATTTGGGCAAAAACTGCATTTGGGCACACGACGATTATTTTAGCTGGGTGTAGGGGTGAAAGAAAACCAGCAAATGGGTCTTGCGTGAGCAGGGTCGTGAGGTCGCAGTGGGCCGTGGGGAAACACTCGCTTTCGGCGGTGCACGTTAATCCCACGATATGCTTTTCTGCGCTCGGTTTCACCCAAAGCGCACTGGAGGTTTGGACTCTCAGAGAAGCGAGCATTGTTCGCGATCTGCCTTTATCCCCCTGAGAGGGTCCAGTTCGGCACGTCGTTGCCGTAACTCTGGTATCCGCATCGTGCCCCAGGATTTGTTGTCCTGGTGAAATCTGCGGCAGTCATTTGGGGCTGACCTACTCCCCGAACTTCTCAGCGGGCTACGCAACGGTAACTGCTGGCATCCGCCCTTTGGTCCGTTCAGGTTGCCAGTCGTTAACTTCGTTGCTGGCTATAAGAGATACTGGAATTTTTCTGAATTCGGGTATTAGACATTGCGCAGGGTCGTGGGTGCGCAACCCAAGGCTCGGGGGCGAGGTTCCTGACAGTTCCTCGCTCTACCAATACTGTCACCACTCAGCGTTGCCTGGCGTAAATCCAAAAAACTGCAAGGAGTCCATTTATGGCAATCAGTGCAACCACCCAAAAGGGTGGCGACGATTTTGAAGAGTCGCCGCTCCCACCCAACGGGGCATCCAGCAAAGTTGAAGGGGGAGATGCGCCGAAGCCGCTGTTCGGCGGCGTTTCCGCACGCACCGCCCGTGCAGCGAAGAAGGGCACGGTGTCTTCCAGCCGCACCGGCAAAAGCAAGCAGGCTTCCTTCTCGCTCTCCAAGCCGCCGAAAGTCACATATGTGAAAGTCCATCCGAGCCCCGATTACACGATGCTGAACCTGCCCGTGTACCAAAACACGATCACTAATACTTGGCACTTCATCACGCCCGAGTTGTTCGAGTCCGGCCAGCTGCCCGATCGCTTCCAGCGTGCGGTGCGGCTGGTGGATATCTACACCACGGGCGGAGCCGACGGGTCATTCTTCCTGTGGCCTGTCAAGGTCAGCTCGCACTCGTCCCGCAAGGGCGCTCTCAAGGCCGTCGAGGTCGCACGCAGCCGCTACATCATCGTGGAATGGTTCCCGCAGGCGGCGACGTACAGCATCGAGCCCGCAACCGAAGCGATCCCTGAGCCCGAGTGGTCGTCGCTGCCGTCGCTGGAAGCGATGATGCTGGATGCCTTTGATTCCGTGGTTAGCGTGGCGGACGACAAAGTGGTCAGCGATTATATGTCGGGCGGCGTCGCCAATCGCAAGGACGAGGAGGACGAGGACTAAACCTCAGGGGCCGTGGAACCGCGGCCCCGACTCTTCTATGGGACTCGTCTCAAACCGCTTCAATCGCATTTACATCGTCGATACCGAGTTTGTCGCCCCGACCGGCGAGAAGCAGCAGCCGGTGAGCGTGGTTGCGCTCCACTACGTGCGCCAGGGCGAAAGCTTCAAGCGCACCGACGACGTCCGCATGTTCTTCCGCGACGGCCAACGGCACGAATGCCCGTTTTCCGGGATCAAGGGCGATGACACGCTTTTCCTGGGATTCAACTTGGCCGCGGAACTCAAGACTTTCATCGTTCTCGGCTGGCCTATGCCCAGCCACTGCATCGACCTAATGTACGAATACAAAAATATGACCTGCGGAGTTTGGCGCGGCAAGGATTGCCTGTGGTTGCTCGGCTACGGCCTGGAGGACGCGGTGCGGGAGCTCGGCGGCAATCCGGCTGACGTCTGGCGCATGGACAAGCATGCGATGCAAAGCTATATCCGCCGCTTCGGCACGCGGGCGCCGCGCGGTTTCGTGCAGGTGGAACTGGACAAGCGCGGGCTGCCGGTGTACCGGGATGTCGATGGCAAGCCGCAGCCGTTCAGCGTTGACGACCCGTACGTCGCGGACTGGATCATCCCGATCCGCTCCCAGGAGGAACACGAGCGCGCGATCCTCGATTACAACCGCGAGGACTGCGTCGCAACGCACTTCGTCGCCCAGCAAATCGTGAAGAACAGCGCCGCGTACAACGAGGAGCAGGCCCTCCATCGCGGGAGATTCGCCATATCCACCGCGTGGTTTGAGGCGAACGGGCTGCCGGTTGACGTGGAAAGATTCGAGGCGATCAAGCGCAACGCGAGGAAGCTCCAGATCCGAATCGCCCAGAGGATCGAGGAACAGCACGGCTACGGCGTTTACGAAATCGAGGGCCGCGAAGACCTGAAAAACAAGCCGCACGCCGTCTGGAAAATGCGGAACTTCGCCGCGCTGCTTGAGCGCCACGAGATTTCGATCGGGAAAAAGGGCGCGTGGAAATCGACGCCGACCGGCGACCCGATACTCGAAGACGACTACTTCGAGAGCCAGTGCAACGTGTACCCGTTCCTCCAGCCGCTCAGGCAAACGCGAAAAACGATCAGGACCCTCGGACTGTTCGACACGCTTCTGGGCTCGGACGGATTCAACCGCTACGGCCTTTTCCCTTTCGGGCAGATCACCTCGCGCAACAATCCCGGCGCGTCGGAATTCCTGCTCGGGCGCCCGCACTGGATGAGGATGCTGCTCACCGCAAAGCCTGGGCACGCGATCGTCAGCGCCGACATCACCGGCGCCGAAGATTGGCTGGCCAGCGGATATTCCGGCGACCCGAAATTGATGGAAATCTACAGCAGCGGCAAGGACAGTTATATCGAGTTCGCCGCGGTTGCGGGAACCGTGCCCGCGGGCACAGTCAGGGACAAATCGAATCGCGCCCTGGAGAACATCCGCGGGCAGTACAAAATTGCAAAATTGGCGATTCAGTATGGCGTCGGGCCGGACACGCTCAGCGGCCAGCTCGGCGAGCCGGTGTGGAAAGCTGGCCAGATCCTCAACGCGCACCGGCGCGCATATTCCGTTTATTGGCAATGGGTCGCCGATCGCGCCGAGGAAGCGGCCAAGCTGGGCTATGTCGAGACGGATTACGGGTGGCGCGAGTCCACCATGAACATGACCGAGAGGTCGATCATGAATTTTCCGCAGCAGGCCGGGTGCGCGGAAGGACGAAGGCTGGGGCTACGCGTTCAGCGCCCCGCATCACGATGCGCTCTATCTTCATTGCCCGATTGAACGCGCTGAGGATTGCGCACGCATCGTGGAGGCCGCGTTCCTGGAGGCCGGTAAATGCGTCATGGCCAGCAGGACCGACCGGGAATTTGCGGAGGGGTTTCCGCTGAGAGTCAAGGCCAAGATAACGCCAGCGCCGCAGCATTATGTGGACGACGACGGGGCCGACATCTGGCGGATCGTCTGCGAATATTTCGGGTGGGACGAGTTTGCAGTATCAAACGAGAAGGAGCAAATCTATGTGGCGGATGCAAGCGAAGCACGAGACGGTGTGCCCGCGCTGTAAGGGGTACATCAAGAAGGGCGTGTGGATCGTCCAAGACGAGGGCAACAGCCGATGGAGCCACGCGGTGTGCCCGGGCGACGTGCAAGACCGCAAGGTCCAAGCGAAGGCCGAGCCGACGACTTATATCGAGTATGTGCCCGACGAGAACGGCAATCTAATCGAAGTGGAGAGGACATTGGAATGAGCGAAGACCAGATGTGCGAGTGGTGCGGCCAGGAGCCAGCGGTCTCGCTGACATTCAGCCGCAAGACCGTGGAAAACGGCGACGAAGATTTGAACGGTTGTGGGATCGGTTGGTACGAGACGCAAGAACTCATCATCGGCTACGGCAGCCTGGACGACCGCGTAGACGAGTTCACGATTGACGATTACTGTTCGCGGGACTGCATCCACCTCGCGGGCGAGTTCGAGCACGGCATGACGGAGTCCGACTAACCGTGGACACCAAACAGTTTTGGCACCCCAGCACAAAGAACCCGGTCAACATCTGCCGGCACATCAAAGGCGTCGGCTTGGTGACGGTCTTCGCCCACAAAGGCAAGTTCAAATTTGGATATGGCCAGGGCGTCGATAGGATTTACAGCGAGCCCTATCCCACCCAGCACGCCGCCCAACTCGCAGTCGCAGAGCTATTCAAGGTTCCGTCAGCCCCGAGGGCGGACGAAGAGGAGAGTAGTACAACTATGTCCGAGACAGCACCGGCAGCACCAGCAACCGAAGCACCAGCACAGCAGTATATGACCAAGGCACACTGGGACAAGATACTGGGCTATTTGAACCAGCTTGCAGCCCAGCACACCGCGCTCGAATCCAAGGTCGAGGCTCTGACCGGCCAGGTCTTTGACCTGACAAAAGTTCTCACGGGCGAAGCCGAACCCGGGACACTCGCACGCACGCAGGATCGTCTCACAGCCGCCCAGGAAGACAAGGCGGCAGCGGCATGAACCGCTCGGCCATACGGAAGGAGGCGCACAATCGCGCCTCCATGGCCCTCGACATCGCCGATGGACGCCGCCAGGGCGGCCAAGAAGGCGAGCAGCGGGCACTGCATGTGCGGGGGGTTGCAAGTCCTGCGACCCGAAGGACCGCGCGCCATCGCCCGCGCGCAGGCGACCTTGTAATGGGCGATCCGAAATTCAGACTTCGTGTGGATTCTGGTATTGAACTATATCCGCACCATTTCGAAGACCCCGATGGCGCGGCGCTTTCGAAGGTCGTGTCGGACTTCTTCGGATGGGAGGAGCCCGACACGCTCTCCGAAAGGGTCAATTCAATCGAGGAAGAAGTAACGATATGACAAAAGAAGACTTGAGAACTATGTTTCAGGAAAACGCCAACCGCTCGGCAGAAGCCCAAGCCGAACACCGAGACGTCATCAATACGATCAACAACATGGCTTATAAGCTGTGCGGAACGATGCTGGTTAACTGCGGGGACTGCCCGGAGCTTACGACCGCGATCCGCCGCGTGCATGAGGGTACGCTGTGCTTCCAAGAAGCGCTCCTGCAGGCGGCAACACGAGAGGCGAGCGGGCAATGAGCGATCACTACGACTACGGATATTGCGACTACTGCGACACCTACCACGACGACGTGAAGGCTGCACACAAGATGCAAGAGCCAAGGCAACCGACGCTGGAAGAACTGGACGAAATCTTCCAGCGACAAGTTACTGAAACACCACAGCACCGCAAGGAAGGTCAGGCAGCCATCACCGGAAACGGCGCAACTTCAGCCGTGAAGAGAATGCTCTGGGACGAAACGACAACGAGGTCACGGCTGGGGGAGGAGGGCTACGCATGGTTCGTGGAACGTGCCGAGAGGAATCTTTCCAAGTGCTCACAGTGCAATGGTTCGGGGACAGCCATGGTGCCATACCCAATCGGGATACGACGCGGCGAATTGGTATCCGACACGTGCCCGAATTGCAGGGTATTTGTAGAGGGGCTGATCGCTTTCACCAGAACGTACTTCCAAACGGTTCCGCCAGCATATCGCCACTGCGTGCTGCGAAAGTTGGAACCCTCTATGGCGTCTATCGTGCCGACAGAGAGGCAGGCAGAGATCATTGCCATGCTCAAGAGCGAACCGGAAAGAGGGTATGCGTTCTTCGCTCCACCCAAGGCAGGCAAGACCGTCTGGTCAGTCGCACTATACGCAGAGATGCTTTTCCGCTACCACATATATGACAACGACAGTATGCGCTTCCCAGTGCGGCGCACCACGATCAAGCGCATGCTCGACCAGCACTCCGACTATAACGTCTGCAGGAAGAACCCTGAATGGACGGAGCTTGACCGCAGCCTTAACGCCCCAGACGTAACCGCCGACAAGATTCGAGATGTATCCAAGACAGGGCGCAAGTACCACCTCTTCCTTGACGATATGAAAGGTTGGGACGTCAGTGCGACTAGCATAGCCATCCTTTCCGAGGTGCTGAACACCCTTGAGGAGAACGAGGGTCAGCTTGTGGTTGCCACCAACTTGACTATCACTGAGTTTAAGAGCAAGTACGGGGAAGCTCTGTTTTGGCGCATCGCCAAGCTTTGCACGGTCGTCGACCTCTTCGACGAAGCACATAAGAGGTGACCAATCCACAAGCCAACCGCTCACGATGAGTGTTTAAACTAGCCTGGGCTGGAAGCGCACCATGAGTGCCTGTACGCCCTTCCCGACCTGCGATACCACCCAGACCCACCCGAATAACTCAGCTTGGGTCTACCATCACCGCTCTTCATAGACATTCAACGACTTTCATCTCTATGTATAGGTAGAGGAATCTGGGCGGCTGTTCGGGTTAAGTCCCTTCAAATCAGCAGACAGTTCCTTTATTTTCACTCAAAACTGGGGCGCATGCGCTCCGTGGAGGAATTTTCAGAAAAATGAACGTGAGACCCGGACTAAAAGA